>Ga0310810_10002056_pt1 | contig 21414 bp, 21 predicted proteins | sample NCmetagenome_FD_207641 | JGI IMG/M metagenome (GOLD analysis project Ga0310810, IMG submission 207641) | Soil microbial communities from experimental microcosm in Duke University, North Carolina, United States - NC | ecosystem: Engineered > Artificial ecosystem > Soil microcosm > Unclassified ...
ACCGTGCTCAGCGCCCCGCACTCCACCCGCGTATCGCGGCTGGATGAAACCGCAGCTGCCCGCAAGCCGGTGCTGCGCTGGAAACCGGAAGGAGCTTAAATCGCAGAGCGCGTAAAAGTGAGGCTGTGGAGCCTTAGAACACCGGCCGTTTGGAAGGCTTCTGAATAGAGGTCATCTTCTTCGCCGCCTGAATCAGTGGCTCCAATGCTTGCACCGAAACTCCCAGCGTCCCGCCTGAGAAGCCATCAATATAGGCGGCGTTGATTGCAACCACTTGTCCCTGCGAGTCGAACACTGGACCGCCACTGGCGCCGTGCGCAGTAGGCGCATCATAAATCAGCTTGTCTCCCACCACGTCACCCAGGTGCCCGTAAGTAGCCGAAGGGCGTATCAGCGACAAGGCGGCAAGTTCGTTGGCCGCGCCGATATCATCACGCCGGAATGCCAGCCGGTCATAAACCGCGGTCGGGGATTTAGCCACCATCCCCAGAACACCCATCGGATACCCGACTACGGCGACTAACTCACCAGGATTGGGTACCTGCTGAGCAAGTGGCAGCGGCTCCCGGGTATTCAGCGCTCGTGAATCGCTGACCTGCAGTACCGCTAGATCACCATGCGCCGATAAAGCCAGCGGAGTGATGTCGATCGGGGTCGGCGATCCTGGAAAAAACGCAACCAGCTTTTCAAGCTGCGGGGTCGCGCCTCTTCGGATCAGCGCCCCGGCCTCCTCGTCTCCGTACCACGGTTCGGCGACATGGCGATTAGTAGCCAGCAGACCGTCAGCTACCAAAAAGCCAGTTCCGGAAATTCGTGCGCGTACCGCTGGCAGCTGATTAGGAAACCCCACGCGGTACACGCCGTAGATGTAGCAGATGGAGTCTCGATAGCGGTTCAGGACCATGGTCGGCATGGCCTGCTCCTGCCGCAGCTGATCAACTTCCCGCGAAAGATATTTGACCTGATCTTGTAGATCAGAATTAGGCTGCGGCATGTAGTACCGCGCCATCAGCAGCGCTCCGATCAGCATGAAAATGGCGAGTACAACCTGCAGCATGCTCGACCAGGCGGCACACACCGGTTCTTCGTTGGTCTGGTATTCGGGAGCCTGCAAGTAGTTTTCACTCATGCAAATGGGTTGTCCCGCAAGGCTTTCAAAGGGGAGGGCCTGCCGAACTGGTCTGAGTATTCTGCCGGGTGCCGGCATTTCACTCCACGGTACCGAAGTTGCTGTACTGCAGCCTGCAGCAGGGCGTCCCTGTTGCCGTGGATGGCACTCCGCTTGATTGAGAGAAGGTTTTTTACTATTCTGAAGCTACACCGGAAAGGAGGTGGTCGGATGACAAGTTCTGATAGTGGCAGTAGATGTATCCAAAGACCAGGTGAGGTGGCTGAGACTTAGGGCGGTTGCTCTGAGGACTTCGCAACTCGACCGGTGACTAAGGATAGGATCCGCTTGGCGTCAGGTCGCGCCAGGCACCCGGAGTCTGCCGAAGAGGCCACTTTGGAGTGACCACCTTCTGGTCAATCCCAAACAGTCCACCGGGGCGGCCCGCGTAGAAAAATTCGCGGGCCGTTCTGTTTTCTAAGCCCCTGCAGCCATGGCCTTGGGCGCTGCGAGCTGCTTTTTGATTTCCGGAGAGCCTTTAACCGTCAATCCACACAGATTGCAGCGAATTGCGTAACTGCCTCCAATCGGAATCAACGGAATGAAAAATACTGTGAACCAGCGCTGCGTTTCGATCGCGCTCTGAACGGTGGGCTTGGCGCACTTCGAACAAGTTCTCTCGAGCTGGCCAATAACTTTGGCCTTACTTCTCAGCCCAAACAAAAAAAGCATACGACCTCCCCAAATTTGGCGCGACTATAGCATTCAACGCGCGTGCAAACAGCGGTACATCGGTCGTAGCCCTTCGGGATTGTGACTTCGCACGTCATACCATGCGCCGCAGAGCCGCGCTGACGGGCGAAAAGCAGAAGAGGGACCTGCCGCTTCGGGTCGACAGAAAAATATAAAGGTGCGAACTGCAGAGCTGGTGCGCTCGGATGACACACGCTTTAGCAGGAATACAAAGGGTGACGTGACCACCACTGTGGGAACACTGTGTGACGGCCTATTGCCGCCGAAGTATAATCGCTTGCCATGAAAACATTCATTTTGTCGGTTAGCTTATTTACCATCGGCTTCTCTCTGTCTGCCTTCGCAAAAACAATTGTGGAACTCAAAGATTCCAACGGCAAAAGCGTGGGTTCAGCGGTCATGTATGAAAGCGAAGGCATGGTGCTCCACCTGAACTTGCACGATTTGCCTGCGGGCGAACACGCCATTCATATTCACCAGAATCCAAAGTGCGAGGGCCCGGATTTCAAATCCGCCGGACCTCATTTCAATCCCGACAATAAAAAGCATGGCCTGGAAAACCCTGAGGGTCATCACGCCGGCGACATGCAGAACTTCACGGTCAAGGCCGATGGCAAGGCGAAAGCGAAGATTGTTAACAAAGACGTGAACTGGAGAGATGACAGTCACTCAATCTTCAGCAACGGGGGAACCTCGCTGGTGATCCATGCCAAAGCCGATGACATGAAGACAGATCCTTCCGGCAATTCCGGCGATCGCATCGCCTGCGGCGTGATTACAAAATAGGCAAGTCACACGTAGGAACAGCGCGCTCGGCTGTCCGGCCGAGCGAAGCTCCGCTTCCATAACAATTCGCCGATTGCCTCCCCTCAGCCCGGCGCGCTATCATGTGCCGCCCTGAAGGAGGCCCTATGTCCAGAATCCTTGCCCTGAGCCTGATTGCAGCGTGTTTTATTACGCCGGCGTTCGCGGCCAAACAGTATTCATATTTTCGTGTTGGTAACGCTAACGATGTAACAACCACAAGTACCGGCGGCACCGTCCTGATGGGCGGCGGCACCGATGTGGACGCCGCTTTTCAATGGATGTGCGGCCGGAGCGGCAACGGAGACTTCCTGGTCATCCGCGCCACCGGCACCGACGCCTACAATCCCTATATCCAGCAGCTCTGCCCGAATGAGAATTCGGTGGCCACGCTCATCATTCCTAACCGTGCCGCGGCCAGTGATCCTTTTGTCATTTCCACCATTCAGAAGGCGGAGGCGCTTTGGATCGCAGGCGGTGATCAATCCAATTACATCAACTTCTGGAAGGGAACGCCGGTAGAAGATAATCTGAACACCCTGATCGCTCGCAGCGTGCCCATCGGCGGCACCAGCGCCGGCATGAACGTGCTTACCCAGTTTGTATACTCGGCGCTTGCCAGTCAGGGAGTAACTTCCAGCCAGGCCCTGGCCGATCCATTCACCCGCTATATCACCCTGGATCGCGACTTTGTGAATATATCGAGCCTGGCGGGGATCATCGGTGATCCGCACTTCGTCACTCGCGACCGCATGGGACGAGACCTGGCTTTCATGTGCCGCATCTCTCTCAACGGATGGTCGTCCGCTCCGCGCGACATTGCCATCGACGAACAGACCGCGCTGCTTATACTTCCAAATGCAACTGCAACGGTGGTAGGCAACAGCACGGTTTATTTCATGCAAGCGCCCGGGGCGCCTCAGGTGTGCTCGGCGAAAACGCCGCTCACCTATGACAACATCAGCATCTACCGCATCGATGCGAACGGGACGTTCGATCTGAGCCGGTGGCGCGGTACAAATGGCGTCTCCTATGCAGTCTCGGCTGATGCTGGCGTGCTCAGCTCAACCCAGGCAGGCGGTTCCATTTACTGATCGAGGATGATTCGACAACGCCCGGGTGCTGATATTGCGACCCGGGCGTACATTCCAGGCCCAGTTCGGAACCCGTCTCCCGACTTGGCCGGTGAATCTGCGCAAATCCCAGGCGAGGGAAGTTACCCGGCGATTCTCAAATTAGAATGAGCGGTAATTCCCCATCGGCTGGTACTTTTCTGGTTGTGAACTCGCGGTTTATTTGCGAAAGCGATCCTCACCCGAGTGGCCCGGCAGAGAGTTGAGACGGTATGGAAAACCATGAATACGACCTGGTAGTAATTGGCAGCGGTCCCGCCGGTCAGAAGGGCGCCATCTGCGCTGCCAAGCTGCGCAAAAAAGTCGCGATCATCGATCGCAAGCGGACCATCGGCGGCGTCTGTGTTCACACTGGCACCATTCCCAGCAAAACCCTGCGCGAGGCGGTTTTATACCTGAGCGGCTTTCGCCAACGAACGTTCTACGGGCGAGGTTATGTATTAAAGGATCGCATTTCGATGGCTGACCTGATCTTCCGGGCGCAGGCAGTTATGGCGCGCGAGATCGAGGTTATCAAGGCACAGCTTCGCCGTAATTACGTCACCACCTTCGAAGGCGATGCGCGCTTCACCGATCCGAATACGATTGAGGTCCAGGGCGAAGATGGCTCGCATGTCATTCATGGCAGTCACGTGCTGGTCGCCTGTGGCACCCGGCCCGCGCACAGCCAGGATATTCCGATCGATGGGCACAGGATTTTCGATTCCGATCAGCTGCACAGCCTGGAAGAAGTCCCGCGAGAGCTGATCATCGTGGGAGCGGGAATCATCGGCCTGGAATATGCCTCAATGTTTGCCACCCTGGGAGTGAAAGTTACTTTGCTCGACCAGCGCCCGGTGCTGGTGGACTTCGCCGACCGGGAAATTATCGAAAGCCTCTGCTTCCAGCTGCGGCAGCTGGGCACCGTGTTCCGCTTAGGAGAGAAGGTGGTTTCGGTCGGCTTCGATGAGGAACGCGACCGGGTCTTTGCCAAGCTGGAGAGCGGAAAAAACATTCACGGCCAGGGTTTGCTCTATACCATCGGACGGCAGGCTAATAGCGATCAGCTGAATATTGAGTCAGCCGGCTTGTCTCCCGACGCACGCGGCAAACTGGCAGTGAATGATCACTTTCAGACGGCGGTGTCCCACATCTACGCCGCAGGGGATGTGATCGGCTTTCCCGCGCTGGCCAGCACCTCCATGGAGCAGGGCCGCCTGGCAAGCTGCCACATGTTTGGCAAGCCGGGCACGATGCCGGCCAACCTCATACCCTACGGAATCTACACCATCCCTGAAATCTCCATGGTTGGCCTTACCGAGGAGCAGTTAACTAAGGAAAAGATCCCTTACGAAGTCGGGTTGGCGCGGTACGCGGAACTGGCTAAAGCCCAGATGCTGGGCGATGAAGAGGGCCTGCTGAAACTGCTATTCGATCCTGATTCGCTTAAGCTGCTGGGCGTGCATATCATCGGCGACCGGGCCGCGGAGATTATTCATATCGGACAGGTGGTACTGACCATGGGAGGAACGATCCAATATTTTCGCGATGCGGTTTTCAATTACCCAACCTTGGCAGAGGCTTATAAGGTTGCGGCGCTGGATGGGCTGAACAAGCTGTAGCTAGTTCTTCTTGGGCGCCTTTCTTTCGGCGTTCATCTTGCGGGCGATCTCTTCTATCAGCTTGGGCTTGAGTTCGGCCAGAACGCTATCGACAATGCTCGCGATCGCGGCTGGTTCGCTGGATTGATCCGCGGCTGATTCTTGCTCACTTGCCTGCTCAGATTCCTGAGCGCTTTCCGCCCCAGTTCTGATCTCTGCCGCTGCCACTTCCGCGATCTGCTCGGTAAGATTGGAGCCGACGATTGAGTTGCGAATCTGCTTCCAGTTTTGCCAGGCCGCAGCCAATTCGGAATCCTTAGGCGGCATTTCAGGTATAGCTTCCACTGGAGCCGGCGCAGAAACAGCGCTGGCAACTTCCTGTGCGCCCGCCCCCGCGGCTGCAGCGAAGGCTCCTTCCCTGATTTGAGTCTCAGCGGCCTGATTCTCATCAACTTGAGTTTGAGTGACCTGAGGCTCGGTGATCTGAGTTTCAGTGATCTGAGTTTCAACGATCTGAGTTTCAACTTTCTCAATCGCTGGAGCGTACGGCGATTCGGCAAGCACTGCCGGTTCGCCAGATGATGCCGGCTGAGCTACAGCAGTTTCGGCCACCGCCATTGTGGCCACCGCATCCGTCGGCCCGGCTGATGTCTCTGCTGTTGCGGTCCGGTGTGCAGCCGCCATTTCGGCATGCAGATCGAGTGCGGCTTCTTCCGCAGTGACTTCGGCTGATTTCGCGAGCCAGCGTAGCCCGGTAAGCGCGGCTTCGCGTGATGCCGCACTTTCGGGTTGAACCGCTGGGGCAAGCGACGCAATCGCGGCCATCACATCCGAATCTTTTCCTGACAGAGCCGTTTGCTCCGGTTCTGCCTCTGAAACTTCGGCAGCGGCTTGCGCCAGAACTGTGGCCACGGCTTCTTCTGTTATGGTGGCCTGCGCTTCAATATGCGCCGCTTCCGTGGATTCTTTGGCCGCGATCGAAGGGGTAGCTTCTACGCTTTCAGGCGCAAACACTTCGATCCCTGCCTGGCCCTGCGCGTTCTCTGACTCAGCAGCGGGCGTACCGACACTGGCAGCCGCTGCACTGATAGCGGCAATCTCGTCAGCGGTGATGTCCGCAGGAATTCCAGCTGGAAGTGGCCGCTCAAACTCCTTAACGGGTTCAACTACCGCTTCACGCGCTTCTTGAACCGTCTTCTGTTCCACCGGTTCCGCGCGTGCCTCCGGGGCATGCATTGCCGGCTCGGGAACTTCCTGGGCTTGCGGCTCTTCAGATTTGTGCGCGCCAGTCGGGATGATCAGCCGGTTTTTCCATCCAGTCTCTCTATCACCGAACTGCTCGCCGTTGGCCTTATCCGCCTGGTCGAAAGCGGCCAGGGTTTTGGCGAAGCGGCCCGGTTTCTGAGGCTGTGGCTGAGGAACAATCTTGTCTTCCAGCTTGCTGAGTGCGCTCAGCAACTCGCTGGCTTCGAAGGGTTTTACGATGAACCCGTCCGCTTTAACCCGCCGCGCTTCGTCCGGCTTGAATGGTTCCAGTTTGCCGACCGTCAAAAGCACCGGTATGCGGGTGGTCTCTTTCACCCGCTGGCAAACCTCCAGCCCCCCGTAGCCGGGCATGTAAACGTCGACGACGATCAGGTCTGGTTTGAGTTCCTGGATCTTTTTGAGCGCGGCCGAGCCGTTGTTGACAGTAATCACTTCGTAACCGGCATCCGTCAAGATGCGCCGGCCCATGTTCTGGGCTGTCACACTGTCGTCAGCGAGCAGTATTCGTCGCGCCAAGGGAAAGTCCTTCGGTGAGGGGAGATAACTGAAGTTACCCGCAGGCAATATCTACGTCAATGAGAATAGAGCAGTAATCAGGTTACCAGTGGTCAGTCACGACCGGTGGTTTCAGGCACCGGCCGTGATCTTGATTTCACTTAGAACGGGATTATCTTTTTCAATCCCTTTTTCTTTTTGTGCTTGCTCGATGAGGTGGCGCTGTCATCGGCTGCCTGATCGTCTGGAGTCTGACCGGCGGTTGAGGTCGCCTGATCCGCGGGTTGGGTTCCCGGCTGGATCTCATTTACCTGTTGCGGCGGAGCAGGTTGGGATTGACCAGGCGCAACGTTCGGCTTCAACTCGTTAGCATCGCTGCTTGCTGCCGCTTGGTCCGCTGTGGGCGCAACATTGGGCTTAAGCTCATTTGGATCGGCAGGGGGCGGCTGAGTGCCGTTGTCACCTGCTGCCGGTGGCGCATCGGAACGGGGAGGCGCGTCGCTGGCGGGTGGTGCGCCGGTACCAAGAGTTTCAACCGAAATCTCTTTCGAACTGGTACCACGCATCGCACGGTTCGCCTCCTGCACAACATCGCTGGCAGTAACCATCTGCGGCTCCACCAGCGTGGGTTGGCCGACATTGGCCGCCTGCGAAGTGTCAGGGTGCTTCTGGAAATTGCCGAGGATGGTCTTCAGCATTCCGGCTTCATGCCGGCTGTTTTCTTCGGCGCGGTTCTGCGCCACCGCAGCTTTGGTCGGCCTGGGCACCGGCTGATGCATTGCCTGCAGCCGGAGTTTCGCATCATCGGCGCGGTCCATGAGCGGGTACCGGGTCACGATCTTCGAATAAGCATCAGTGGCGTCATGGGCGAACTTATCGATCATGGCGCCCTTTTGCACTTCGTTCAGCTGATGCGACACAGGACGGGCGCGCACCAGGGCGATCTCACCTTCGTAAGCCTGACCGAGCATATAAAGAGCTTCGTCCGCCTTGCTGTAAAGCGGATACTTGTCAGTCAACGATTTCAGCCGAGCAATGGAGGCGGGATAAGACTCGCGCAAAAAATAGAAACGGCCAACCCGGTACTCGCGCTCAGCGATCACTTCCTGCACGTTCAGCAGTTTTTTGCGGGCCTCCTCGACCATCTTCTTGTTGTCGGGATATTGCAGCATCACCTGCCGAAACTCATCTTCCGCGCGCACCGCGTGGGTAAAATCGCGGTCCGGTTTTTCCATCTGCGAATAATGGATGTTGGCGATTTTCAGCTGCGCTTCTGCTGCCTCCGGCATGTTGGGGAAGAAGGTGATGAAATCGCGGTATTCCGCTTCTGCCTGGGCCAGCGCTCCCGATCCACCCTCCGCGTACCAGGAATCCGCCACCGCCAGCTTGGCGCGAGCCAGGTACTCAGAATCAGGATAAGTATTGATCATGGTCTGAAGAGTGATGCGGGCCACTTCGAAGCGATTGTGCTTCATGGCGTCCATGGCGCGGTCAAACAGGACCTTGTCTGACTGCTTTGAGTTCACATCGGCCAGTGGATTGTGCACTTTCTTGTTGGTGCACGCGGCAGTGAAAACCAGCACAACCGCAAGGATGACAACAACTGAAGAACGCCTCAGCATGAATACCTCAGAGCTCCGGGATACCTTTAGTTTACTTGAGGAACATCGCTAAACCCTGGCCAGGCTAGCCTCGACCGCAGCCTTCAGCAGGTTTTGCGCATTAATCTTTGGATCACCGCGGCCGAACACGGCGTTGCCCGCTACCAGAATTTCTGCTCCCGCCCGCACCACCTCGGCCACCGTATCCAGCCCGATGCCACCATCTACTTCGATGCGGTAGTTGTAGCCATGCCGCGACCGTAATTCCGCCAGCCTTCGTATCTTGTGCAGAGCATTAGGAATAAAACTCTGCCCGCCGAAGCCCGGGTTGACGGACATGACCAGAATGTAATCTGCGATCCCGAGTACCTCGCTCAAGGTCTCAACTGGAGTTGCCGGATTAATCACCACCCCCGCCAGGCAATCATGACTCTTGATCAGGTGCAGCGTGCGGTCGAGATGCCGGCAGGCTTCCTGATGAACTGAAATCCAGTCCGCACCAGCCTCGGCAAACTCAGGAATGTATTGATCAGGATTTTCGATCATCAGATGGCAATCAAGCGGCAACTCGGTCGCCTTCCGCAACGACTTCACTACCGGCGGACCGATGGTGAGATTGGGTACAAAGTGGCCGTCCATGATATCGACATGGATAAGCGTCCCGCCCCCCTCGGTGGCGGCCCGCACCTGATCGCCCAAACGGGCAAAATCAGCCGACAGAATAGATGGTGCTAGCTCGATCAAAATGCCCAGCCCTCTGCAAAAGTTTACCACCGACATGCCGATGGAGACCCGGGCGCCCTCGCCCGGGTCTCGATCGCTAACACTTTCTGAGGGGCCGGGCGTTCTCGCCCGGCTCATCCCGTAACCTTTCCCTGCCTCGCGCGTTATAACTCCAGAAGCAGATTATGGCGGTCCGTCGCGCAGCAACGAAGGCGCCCTCTGAATTCGTGGACGAACGTGTGCTCGTTGAAGCCGCCCAGCGCGATCCGGCGAGTTTCGGAGCGTTATACGAGATTCATTTCGAACGCATTTACGCTTTCGTTATCCGGCGCGTGCGGGATCGCGAAGCCGCCGAAGATCTGACGTCCGAGGTCTTTCACAAAGCGCTCTCCAGTCTGCCGAAATATGAATTCCGCGGCGCGCCGTTCGTATCCTGGCTTTATCGGATTGCCGCCAACGCCATCGCCGATTCCGCCAAGTCCGGTGGGCGCGAGATCTCGGGACGGGAAATTGACTGCGAAGGCCATCCGTCGCCCGACCTCGAAGATATTGAACAACACGCCCGCCTGTTTCGATTGGTGGACGATCTGCCGGGCGAACAGCGCCGCGTGGTGTTTGCCCGCTTCGTCGATGAAAAAAGTATTCGCGAAGTCGCCCAGGATCTGGGCAAGACTGAGGGCGCTATCAAGCAACTCCAGTTCCGCGCGCTTACGACTTTACGCAAACAAATGGAGGGTGCCCATGCCTAAGCGCTCTCTGATCGATCAACTCGAGCAGGAAATCCAGGCCATGCTGGAAGGAAACAATCTCGATAGCGCAGCCGAGACCGCAGTCCTGTTGCGGGTTGCCGAACAGCTGCGTGACCTGCCTCGCGAAAACTTCAAGGCTCGACTGAAGGCCGAGCTGGAAGGGAAATCATCTATGTCCGCCATCGCTGAACCAACTTCTGCAGTTCGTACGGTCGCCTCCCCGAGGCTGACCTTCAAAGACGCCGCCAGGGCCATCGAGTTCTACAAGAACGCCTTCGGAGCCAAAGAGCTGATGCGGTTTGACACGCCCATCGGAATCCCGCATGCCGAGATCATGATTGGCGAATCGCTGATCATGCTATGCGACGAATGGCCCGAGGGCGGACGCTTTAGCGCCCAGACCTCAGGCAGCTCTCCGGTCTCCATGTCTGTGCAGGTTCTTGACGTTGAGGCGTTCGTTGACCGTGCCATAGCCGCGGGCGGAAGGCTGGAACGGCCGATCTCAAATCAATTTTACGGATATCGCGAAGGCACGGTGCTCGATCCTTTCGGCTACTCCTGGCGCTTCTTCAAGGTGGTGGAGGAAATGCCGGTTGAAGAAATGCACCGACGCATGCAGCAGATGATGCAGCAGCCCCCGGCTGAAAAGCCTGCGGTAGACCCGGTTCCCAAAGGCTTCCGCACTGTGACGCCCTACCTGATCGCAGAAAACGGGCCGGCGCTGGTGGAATTCGCCAAACGTACTTTCGATGCAGAAGAAGTTTTTCAAACTACCGGCTCAGCCGGCGGGCTGCACGCCGAAGTGCGTCTTGGAGATTCCATGCTGATGATCGGTGGCGGAATCCCCGGGCGCGACTCCCGCGTCACTCCCAACACCACCGCACTCCACGTTTACGTAGAGAATGCCGACGCCGTTTACGAAAAGGCGCTGGCCGCGGGCGCCACATCTATTTACGCGCCGCAAGAGCACGATTACGGCGAGCGCTCCGGAAGCGTGAAAGATCCGGCCGGGAATTTCTGGTACATCGCCACGCATAAAGGCCAGAGCTACACGCCCAAGGGTCTGAACAGCGTGAATGTCTATCTGCACCCGGTACGCGTTGAACCAGTGGCCAACTTCATCAAGCGCGCATTCGGCGCAGTCGAGATCGAGAAGTACGCTTCTCCGGATGGCGTTGTGCATCACGCCGAGTACCAGGTGGGCACGTCGATGATCGAAATGGGAGAAGCGCACGATCGCTACCAGGCGATGAAGAGCATGTTTTATCTTTACGTGCCGGAGTGTGACGCGGTCTATCAGCATGCTTTGGCCGCAGGCGCCACCTCGCTGTTCGAACCGAAAGATCAGCCTTACGGCGATCGCAGCGGCGCTGTGACTGACCCGTTCGGCAACCAGTGGTACATCGCGAGCCGAATCAAGAACGTATAAGCCTGAGGATCATCGCTTCGCGTTCTCTCGCGTGCGCTTCAACCCGGTACGCAGGCCGCTCTCGATGATCTTCTGATAGCCGCCCTCGTCCATGGTTTGCATCACCGTAGCGGCGATGCCGCCCGGCGTCGCCGCTTCTTTCAGAAGTTCGTCTAATGAAGCCGAAGCTTCGCGCCACGCCACAATGCCGTCTGCCAAGGCATGGGCGGAGGCGAGCAGCGCCGTTTTTCGATCGAGTCCAAGCTCTTCCGCCGCTTGCGCCAATGCAGCCAGCGCGTGGTAGCCGTGGCTGATGGAGTAAGTCACGGTAAACGCGTTGAATTTCTCCTCCGGCAATTTCATAACTCCACCGACACGCGCAAACAGATCAGTCACTTCCTTCTGCAAATTTCGCGGCAGGCCAGATTCGAACGCAAGGGCCGTGAGCCCTTTGCCGAAGCGAGCTGCAGGGCTCGGCATCGCGCGCACCCATGGCACGCCTGGCAGCCATTGCCGAAGCTTCGTCAGCGGAATCCCGGCCGCCAGACTGATTGCACACACCGTCGATCTTGGCGGACCTATCACTCCCAGCAATTCGCGCACCGAGTCGGGCCGCACAGCGATTACCAGCAGACCGGCCTGCGCCACCGCGCGATGCAGATCGAGCTCGATGCCTACGCGATATTTCCTGCGCAGCTCTCGCAGCTTCTCCGGATTTCGATCGTGAACAATGATTTTCGGAACAATGATTTTCGGAACAATGATCTGCGGAACAATGATCTTCGGAACAATGATCTGCGGAGCGATGATCTCCGCTTGACCTTGAGTGAGACGCAGGCCCGCAATCAGGGCGCTGGTTATGCGTCCACCACCCAGAAATACCAGAGCCTTCAAACCAGCTCCGTGCAGGCGGCTTCAGCCGCAGCCAGCAGTTTCTGAATGTCTGCTTCAGTGTGGGCGGTTGAGATGATCCAGTGCAGCCCGTTTGAAGGCGTCATGTAGATGCCCTGATCGAGCACGCTGTGCACGAATTGCGAGTAGCGTGCAGTATTCACGTAACTGCAGTAGTCGCGATAATCGAAGATGTAGTCACGCTCAGTGAAATAAATCTGAAACATCGGTCCGAAGCCCTGCACTAGAGCTTTCACTCCGCACTTTCGAAAAATCTCTCGTAGCCCACTCACAGCCGAATCCCCAATCGCGTGCAGCCTTTTGTAGGCGCCTTCAGCGGCGAGCAGATCAAGGTTCGCAGCCACAACCTTCATCGTCAACCGATGGCCATTGAACGTGCCATAATGCAGCACCATGCCGTTGTCATTGTCCCACCGCATGCGCTCAAGAATCGCGCGCGGTCCCGCTACCGCGCCCACCGGAAATCCCGCGCCCAGCGCTTTGCCGAACGTGCTGAGATCAGGCTGCAGGTTGTAGTACTCCTGGCATCCTCCGGGCGCATAACGAAATCCGGTCACAACTTCATCCAGAATGAACAGCGCCCCATGGCGATGCGCGAGTTTCTGCACCTGCTGCAGATATCCCTCGCGCGGCAGAATGCAGCCCATGTTGGCCATGATCGGTTCGGTGATGATGGCCGCGAGGTCATCTCCGTGACGCCGAAGAATGTGCTCCAGCGACTCCAGATCGTTCCACGGAGCGATCACAACATCATCAAACACTTTTGCCGGAATGCCGGCCGAATCGGGAATCCTGGCCGGATCGTGTCGCGGGCCCAATCGCTGCGGCGAATGGCCATGCGCATTCAGAAGATAAGCATCGTACCAGCCGTGGTAATGTCCCTCGAACTTCAGAAATTTATTGCGCCCGGTATGTGCGCGCGCCAGCCGCAGCGCCAGCATGGCAGCTTCGCTGCCGGTGTTGCAGAAGCGCACGGCTTCCGCGGTTGGCACCATTTTGCAGAAGCGCTCAGCGGCTTCGATTTCCGCAGAAGTGGCAGCCGCAAAGTGGGAGCCGGCAGCCATCCCTTCCGAAACAACTTCTACCAACCGGGGGTGCGCATGTCCGTGAATCAGCGCTCCGAATGACATCATAAAGTCGATGTATTCGTTGCCGTCCGCGTCCCATACCTGCGAGCCGCGGCCGCGCTCCAGGTAAATCGGTCCCGGAGAATAAACCGCCGCGCCGCGCGACGGAGAGTTCACCCCTTCCACCAGTCGCTGCTGCGCGCGCTCGAACAGTTGCTGCGAACGGGTGTGATTACGAGTTCTGGTAGCTTGCGTCAAACGGGATCACTCCCCCTCGCCTACCTTCAGCACCGCAAGAAATGCTTCCTGCGGAATGTCCACCCGGCCGATGCGCTTCATGCGCTTTTTGCCTTCTTTCTGTTTTTCGAGCAGCTTGCGCTTGCGGCTGATGTCGCCGCCGTAGCATTTCGCGAGCACGTTCTTGCGCATCGCAGCTACAGTTTCGCGGGCAATGATCTTGGCGCCGATCGAAGCCTGAATAGGCACTTCGAACATCTGCCGCGGAATCAGCGCGCGCATTTTGGAAACCAGCGACTTGCCACGCTCGTACGCGAACTCGCGGTGCACAATGATCGACAAGGCATCCACCGGCTCGCCCGCAACCAGAATATCGAGCTTGACCATAGGCGACTCCCAACTGCCGGAGAGGTGATAGTCAAGCGACGCGTATCCGCGTGAAACAGATTTCAGGCGATCGTAAAAGTCGAGCACGATTTCGTTCAGCGGCAGCTCGTACTGCAGCATCACCCGGTTGGCGCTGACGTACTCAAAGCTTTTTTGTTTGCCGCGTTTTTCTTCCACCAGTGCCAGAATTCCGCCGACATATTCTTCGTTGGTGAGAATGGTCGCGAGGATCACCGGCTCCTCGATCTTTGCGATCTCGCTCGGGTTCGGCCAGCGCGAAGGATTATCCACCTCGATCACTTGGCCATCGGTTTTGGTGATCTGGTAGCGGACGCCAGGCGCAGTTGTGATCAGCTCGAGATTGAACTCGCGCTCCAGCCGCTCCTGGATAATCTCCATGTGCAGCAGCCCCAGAAAGCCGCACCGGAAGCCGAAACCGAGTGCTGTCGAACTTTCCGGCTCAAAGAAGAATGACGAGTCGTTGAGCCGCAATTTGTCCAGCGCCTCGCGCAGTTGCGTATGCTCGTGAGCATCCACCGTGTAGAGGCCGGCAAAAACCATCGGCTTGAGTTCTTCAAAGCCCGGCAGGGGCTCGATCGCAGGATTCGCCTCGTCGGTGATGGTATCGCCAATTTTTGTATCGGCGACGTTCTTGATGTTGGCGATGATGAATCCCACTTCACCGGCCACCAGTTCTTCAATCTCCACCGGCTTGGGTGTCAGCACGCCCAGGGTTTCCAGATCGAAAACGCGCCCGTTCGACATCAGCCGAATCTTCCCGCCCTTGCGAAGGCGTCCCTGGAAAACGCGCACCAGCACGATCACGCCGCGATACGGATCGAACCACGAATCGAAGATCAGCGCCTGCAGCTGGTTTTCAGGATCGCCTTTCGGCGGCGGCACGCGCTTCACAATCGCTTCGAGCACATCGGGCACGCCCTGCCCGGTCTTGGCGCTGATCAACACTGCGCCGGAAGCGTCAAGCCCCACTGCTCCTTCGATCATTTCCTTAGTGCGCGCGACGTCCGCGCTGGGCAGATCGATCTTGTTGATGACAGGAATAATCTCCAGCCGATTGTTGATGGCCAGATACGCATTGGCAAGCGTCTGCGCTTCCACCCCTTGCGAGGCATCCACCACCAGCAAAGCGCCTTCGCACGACGCCAGTGATCGCGAAACCTCGTAAGAAAAATCCACGTGCCCGGGCGTGTCGATCAGATTCAGCTGATAGAGTTCGCCATCCTGCGTGGTGTACGCCATGCGCACCGCGTGCGCTTTAATGGTGATGCCGCGCTCCCGCTCCAGGTCCATGGAATCCAGCACCTGCGCCTGCATTTCGCGAGCCGTCAGCGAGCCGGTCAACTCCAGCAGGCGGTCCGCCAGCGTCGACTTCCCATGATCAATATGTGCAATCACAGAAAAGTTGCGGATGTGGGAGGACTTCATGAGTGGTAAACATCGATTTTAGCAGGCGCAAACCAAGCTGCCTCTACTGCACGAACTGGCGCGCCTGGCGCGCGCTCCACGGATCGTAATTAACGAAGAAGCGGACTCGGTCGCTGATGGGCGGGTGATCATAAAAAAGAAAAACATAGAGCGGGTCAGGCGCGGGATCGGCAAGGTAGAGTTCGCCGGCCTTCTGAAACGAACGCGCGGCGGCCTGGCCGGCCTCGGGCACGATACCGTGGACAACTTCCTGCCCATAGAGATCGGCCTGGTGTTCTACATAGCGGCTGAAGGTGTTGCTGGCCACGCTGCCGACAAAACCAAAAATCGAGACGACGAGCAGCAGCGCCGGAAGAGAGGCGAGATCGTCGAGCCCGCGAATGCCCCAGCCCTGGCCGTATCGCGCCAGCAGCGAGCCGATGGTGCGATAGCCGGCGTAAAGCAGCAACAGGGTCAGCAAAGCTCCGAACGCCAGGCCTTTCCAGACGTGATGCAGAACGTAATGGCCGAGCTCGTGGCCGAAATCTGAGGTGACTTCATCCGGAGTTTCCTGCTGAAGCGTGGTGTCCCAGATCACCACGCGCTTCGACGCGCCGATGCCGGTGACGTACGCGTTGGTGGCATTGGTCTTTTCGCTGGCCTTCATCCAGAACATGCGCTCGGGGGGAATCTGCTGGCCGGCGTGCTGCACCACGCGCTCAAGCTGAGTTACGAGTTCCGGAGCTTTGCCGGCGAGCGGCTGATATTCAAAGAACAGCGGATCGATCACATATGGCTCGGCGAAAAAGACAACCAGAAAAATTGGAATCGAGATCAGCCAGAAATGAAACCACCAGCGGCGCGGGCTGCGGCGGATCACCGTGTACAAGATCCAGGTGAGAGTGCCGCCAAACAAAATGAGCAGCGCCTGTACTTTAACCCAGTCGCCGAGCCACGAGCCCCAAGGCTGCACCGAGATGCGGTAGAGCCGCATCACCCAGTGATTAACCGCTTCGAGTGGAAGATCGAGCAGGCCGATGGTCAGGGCCAGCAGCGCTGTAAAGATAAGAGCCTGCAAAAAGCGATTGCCGGTGCGCGATTCGGCCCAGTCGCGAAATCGGGCGGAGAGGCGCGTCTTGAGAATCAGCCAGAGCACCAGCAGGCCGTAAAACAATCCGGTGATCTGGTAAGCGAAGCGGAAACGATTCAGATTGCGCGCCTTGCGATAGAGCTCGGGAGAGAGCGTGTAGGAGTTGATCTTCTGCCTGGGGCCTTCCTTTGCCGGTATCTGAGCGTGACATGGGGCTGAAAGCGAGATCGCAAGGAAGATGAAGGCGAGAAAGAGCTGGCGCATCGCGAATAAGCTTACAGACACGGTCGGTCGGCTAACAACCGAAGCGGAGTGATCGACTCTGAAGTGGCATGGGTGCATTCACCCGAAAATGTCCCACGGTTTAGAATGAACTATGCGTTATCTGGTCAGGGCAAGGGTTCTTCGTGAAAAAGAGCACGAACTGGTGGATGCCATCGAACACAAGACACTGGGCCGGGGTTCCGTTGCTGAAGGCGAGTATTTGAGGAATATGAGTGATGCACGCCTGCACCCGGACGGGACAGCACGGTGGGTAGAGGTGTGCTACTGCCCGACGCCATTACTCGAAGAACGGGCGTATTGGGAGCAATATTTCGAGCTCACCAAAGTGCAAGACGCGCACGATCGCCAAAAGTGCCGCGACTACAACGGATCGGAGCCATGGGCGTGCGGCGAATGTGATTGCACGACGCGTCTTGAATCTAAACTCAGTGCCACGGGCAAGCCGTTCCTTCCTTTTTTGAAGAACTGCAAATAATCACCTTGAGTCACGAAAGCATCACCGTCAGCAGGGGCAATAAAACAATCCGGTGATCTGGTATCCAACTGTTTTCGTGAATACTTGAGCTGAGTGTGGCGACGCTACGCCACCGATTGAATTTCAGACCGGGTCCGATCCTTCTTGCTCATGATGGCGATCGCCAGTGGAATCGTGGTGAACCCTCCTACGAGTGTCAGAGCTATTCCAGCTGCTTTCATTGCATCCTTGCTAAGCCGCTTTGAAATCAACATGCCAATACCCGCGCCAAGTGCAACCCGGGTCCCCGTCCAAAGGATCATCTCCGGTAAAGTAATGTTCCTTTCAATCATTGCTCCTCCTTAAGGGTAGATAGGAAATTTGGTGTTTGGATGCGGGCAGCCGAGGTCGGGATGGCGAGATAGATTGTGTGCTGCCCTGAGTTATAGTGTGCCCGGCAAACCGGCGCAGGAATGCGATCTGCCGGGCACAGAAGTCAGGCTGCCGCTTTACGAGACTGTTGTACGGATTTCACAAATTTCAGCAGGTCGGCGTTGACTTCATCCTGGTGCGTAGCCGTAAGGCCATGGGGCCTGCCCGGATAGTAAATTTCCTGCGCACCTTTGATGAGTCTGGCCGATTTCTTTGCTGAATCCTTTATCGGCACGATCTGGTCGTCCTCGCCGTGCATCACCAGTGTTGGCACGTCGAATTTCTTGAGATCCTCGGTGAAGTCGGTTTCGGAGAATGCCTTGATGCTGTCATAGGAGTTCTTGAGACCGGCCTGCATGCTCCACAGCCAGAACTGGTCCAGCATCCCTTGTGACACCTTGGCACCGGCCCGGTTAGCGCCGTAGAACTGCACGGCAAAGTCTTTGTAAAACTGTGAGCGGTCGTCGAACAGGCCCTTCCGCAGTCCATCAAACACCTCAATCGGAATCCCCTCAGGGTTGGAAGCGGACTTCACCAGGATCGGTGGCACGGCAGCAATCAGTACTGCTGCGGCCACTCGCTTTGTGCCGTGGCGCCCTATGTAGCGCGCAACCTCGCCTCCTCCAGTTGAGTGACCGACCAGAATGGCATCCTTGAGATCAAGCGCTTCTATCACCGCCGCAAGATCATCGGCATATCCATTCATGTCGTTTCCGCACGCCGCCTGACTCGAACGGCCATGCCCGCGCCGGTCATGCGCAACCGCGCGGAAACCATTCTGGACGAGAAAGAGCATTTGTCCGTCCCATGCATCCGCATTCAGCGGCCATCCGTGCGAAAACGTGACCACCGGGCCGCTGCCCCAGTCTTTGTAATAGATGGTCGCGCCGTCTTTTGCTGTAATCGTGCTCATATAAATTTCTCCTTGAATTGTTTTTCTGTGAAACGGAAATGGCTGCGTTTTATTTACTTCGTGGGCACCAAAACAGGAGCGCCTTTGTCTTTCACTAAGAACACCACGAATTTCGCAGGTTTGGTTTTGCTTGCGTTTCGCCCAACCACGTGAACATCATCTGGGCCTTCGTAGAAAGTCTGACCAGGCGTTAAGGTTACTTCTTTGCCGCCTCTCACCTGCATCACGATCGTACCTTCCAGTACATAAACAAACGCATGTGCATTGTGGCGATGTATGGGGTCCACGCTGCCGGGCGGATATTCCACGGTGATCATCAGACCTTCTTTGCCCGGCAGGTTTGTCAGTTCTTTGGAAAAGAGCTCCGTTACCTTTGCCTCCTGTGCCAGCAGCGTGCTGGACATCAAACATACCAACGCCAATATTCGTTTTGCGAAAGTCATACGTTCTAACCTTTCAGTTGATCGACGATATACTTCACCAGGTGTTTGCCTTTGCGTTTACGCCGCGCTCGCAATATGCGCTGCCGATTGAGTGAGCCAGTTTTCGAAAGTCGTGTGTCCGAGTCGTGCGTTATTGCCAGGGACCAATGTTTTCTCGGCGATTTTTGCTCCAGAGTAGCGTGCGTTTGAATCAGCAATGACTTCGCGAGGATCTTTGAGCGAGGCCAGGCGCCGCCGCACCAGTTCATCCACGCGAAACTGTTCCGGCCCTCCAATTTCGGCCATACCGTTCACCGGCTGAGCGACTGCGACACTGGCTACGCCGCTCGCCACATCGTCGGCCGCCATCGGCTGGAAGAGCACAGGTGGCAAATGCACTTTGTCTCCGACCATGGAAATGTCGGCCAGGCCCTTGAGGAACTCGAAAAATTGGGTCGCGCGCACGATGGAGTAGGGAATGGAAGATTCCTTGATCAATTTCTCCTGAGCGATCTTCGCTCGGAAGTACCCGCTTTCCGACAGCCGGTCGGTTCCCACCACCGACAACGCAACATGATGTCTGACCCCTGCCGCTGCGCCATAGGTGAGAAGGTTGTGAGTTGATGTTTCGAAGAAGTTCAGCACTGCGGCGTCTTCCCAGGAGGGAGAATTTGATACGTCAACCACTGTTGAGGCGCCTTTAAGCACTTCGGCCAGTCCCTCGCCTGTAAGGGTATTGACCCCGGTATTGGGCGCTGCCGGTATCGCTTCATGCCCGTGTTCACGAACCTTGTTGACGAGCTTTGATCCGATGAGTCCAGTGCCGCCGATCACTACTATTTTCATAATTATCCTTTCCTGGATGGCCAGTGCATTTCGAAGTTATGGTCTGTTGTATTCCCTAAGACAGAACTGCCGGCCAGTTTGTGACACTGGATCTGTGGATTTCATCGACCAGGCGAGTTGTGTTGCAGGGCGCGCTTGATGCGCCGATCCGGGATCAGCCAAATCAACGCTGCGACAACGTATATCCCCTGCGCGATCCAGGTCGAACGTAAGGTTGCGACGATCGCCACAAGATATAGCACCGGCGATAGCTTGCCCTTCCAATCGTGCCCGACTGCCTTTTTGAGGATTGAATCGTGCCCTTGCGCGCGAATGATCGCCTGCTGGAGCAGGTAATATGCAATCGCCGCCATCAACAGGATTACCCCATAAACCGCGGTGGGCGCCGCGGTAAAGTGGTTCTGACCCATCCACCCGGTAGCGAAGGGGAACAGCGATAACCAGAATAAGAGCTGCAAGTTGGCCCACATCATTGCGGCTGTCACCACCGTGGACGCGTGCAGCATATGGTGGTGGTTGTTCCAGTAAATGCCGACATAAAGAAAACTTAGGACATAGCTGAGAAAGGTCGGCACTAACGGCACCAAGTCTTCCAGACGGTCGCCATGTGGGACCTTCATCTCCAACACCATGATTGTGATGATGATCGCGATCACACCATCGCTAAACGCCTCCAGCCTCGCCTTGTTCATTTACTCCTCTGGCACGCAGGCCACGAATGCTGCCGAAAATGCGCGCTCTCGCATCTTGTTGTCGGTATGACAGTACAATCCCTCTGACTGTAACAAACAGATGCATTTCGTAAATAAACCGACCAACGCCTGTCACAAATCGAGGCCGGGATTGGTCTTGCTCTAACGAACGGGGAAAAACACAACAATGTCCCTCTTTAAGAATAATGACGAGAGTATTCCAAGTGACACGGAGGCTGGCTACGAGGCCATCGCTATGCAGGAGGAGATCTATCTGGAAGCGGTAGAAGAAGAACTACGCGCGATATTAATTTTCGGCGACCCACCTCCACGAGCAAAGACAAAGGCAAAGAGTCCGATTTGCGAAGCAAGCAATGATCCTCGCGTAGCCGAAAGTCTCGGTGAACAGCTAGACCACGCCGCCGAAGAACTCATCACCGGCGATTCGGATGACCCTCCACTGAGCGAAGAGGTAGTTACGGAGATACTGAAAATCACTCACACGCCCAGAGGATCTGAAAAGTGAGTTGACGGCTGGAGTAATAACCAGGTTTTCAAACCTCTTTTTCCGCCTCTTTTCTCCCCTCTTTTCTTCCTTCTTTTCATCAAAAATTCATTTTTAGTGATGGCCT
>Ga0310810_10002057_pt1 | contig 21411 bp, 36 predicted proteins | sample NCmetagenome_FD_207641 | JGI IMG/M metagenome (GOLD analysis project Ga0310810, IMG submission 207641) | Soil microbial communities from experimental microcosm in Duke University, North Carolina, United States - NC | ecosystem: Engineered > Artificial ecosystem > Soil microcosm > Unclassified ...
GGCTGCGCGGGCCGCGGCCCGGGATTCGGTGATCTTCTTGAGCCGACGCTCCCGGCTTTCCTTGTGAGCGTCCTTCATGAGCTCGCGCCCATACTTCTCGTTCCACGACTGCATTGCGTCGTGGACGATCTGTGGAGCGAGTGACTTGATTGCTCGTCGGGCCTCGTCCACAGACATCGACTCGATGCCAGGGACAAGAGCCTGCAGCTCTTCGGGCGCCATCATGCGGCCTCCGCGTCGTAGTAGTGCTCGAACTCGAAGACGGTCTGGCCTCGTCGCCACTCTCTCGAGGCGACAGCGAACGGGGAAGCGGATCGGAACCGGAAGGTGATCTCGGCGAGCGAGCCCGTCGTGCCGAAGACGAGTGCCCGCACGAGCGAGTCGTGGTCGCTGACGATCTGCACCTCGGCATCGAGCTGCGCGTCGGGTCGCACGCGGCGGACCCAGGAGACGATCACGCTGCCCTCGACGCGGCCGGGGTTGTCCTCTGCCCAGCGGCCCGGAGCCTCGCCGTGCGGCGTCCACTGCATCGACATCGAGAAGGCACCATCTGCTCGCCCGCCCGAGGCCACGAGCTCGTCGAGGCTCCGCGCGTGGCTGAGCCCGAGGGCGAGCTCGAGCGCGTGCGCCGTCTCCTCGTAGGCTTCGCGGAAGCTCGGCACGGTCACCACCACCGCGGCGGGGCGTTGAGGGAGACGACGGGCTCGGCAGCGACGTTGTCCGTGCCGTCGTCCTCGCCGTCCTGGTCGCTGTCGTAGGCGAAGGAGAGTGCGGCCCAGGCGTTCTCGAAGTCCTGCTTGTAGGAGTCCGCGTCGCGCTTGTACTGACCGCCGCCTTCCTGGAGCGAGGTCGAGGCGTCCTTGAAGATGCGCGACAGCGTGAGCGTCTCGTGGACTTCCTTCAGCGCCCAGGGCTGCATGATGAGGTGGGGGCGCCGGCCTTTCGACACGATCCGGTTGTTGATCGTGATCCAGGCGTCGTCGAGGTAGCCCTGCGCGTAGGGGTCGGTCTTCGGGAGGATGTCGGTCAAGGTCCGGTGCTTCGCGACGAGGTCCTCGAGCGTCACCACCGGGTAGAGGAGGTGGAGTGCGAGGCCGGCGTCCCGGCGGACGAGGCGGGTCGTCCCGTCCGGCATCACGAGCGACCACTCCTCGCGCCACCGGTCACTGAGCCCGAGGTCGTCGGTCAGGACCGAGGCGTCGATCGTGTACTCGGCGATGCTGTTCGTGACGGTCACGGCCTGCGCATCGACGATGGCCGTGTTGCTCTCGTCGTAGAGCGAGAAGGTCGAGCCCGCTTCCGTCGGTGCCACGAGAGCCCCGTCCCGGTATGCCGGGAGCTTCACGACCTGGGTCCGCGCGCGCTCGAGGTAGTTCGGCGTGCTGACCCGGAACGTGTAGAGGGTCTCGCTGCTCGACATCAGGCCGCCAGCCCCACGCCCGCGACGATGATCGAGTAGCTGACGTCGTTGTCGCCGCCCTGCTCCTCGATGTCGAAGGTGTCCGACACGCCCGACTCGATGTCACCGATCCCGTTCGGGTCGTAGAAGATGACCAAGCCCGGATGTCGCGGCGTGCTCGTCCCAGGGTTCACCACCGTGCGGTGCGCGGCCGCGGCCCAGAAGCCGAGCCAGGGTGCCGTGCTGTTCGGGCCGACGTGGAGAACGTCGTCGCTGTCGGTGCTGTTGTTCCGGATCGCGATGAGATTGACGGAGGTGAAGACGTTGCTGCGCCCGTAGGGATCCTCGTTGTCGACGAGCGTGATCCCGACGGTGTCGCCGGCAGGCACGGTCCCCGTGTCCGAGTAGCAGACCTTCCCGTCGCCCATGACGATCTCGAGGTACTCCTCGAGCAGATGGCGCGCGGGCGTCGACCGGAACAGGTCGCGCTTGTCGCCGTCGTCGAAGATCTGGAGCGCCAGACGGAACGTGCCAGACAACGCCATGAGGACCCCCAGGAACATCAGCGGGCCCAGGCCACCGCGACATAGTCGATGGTCATCACCTCGGCGGCGTTGACCGCTGCCGCGTCGCTCTGGATCTCGAAGAACGGCTGGAGCCGATCGGTGATGACCCACAGGGGTGCCGTGAGCGGTGCCGCCGTCGATTCCTGCCAGCCTTCCCCCGCGTTCAGGTCGACATAGGTTCGGATCATCTGCTGATCCGAGCAGTCGATCAGGAACTTGTGCATGGTGTTGTCCACCATGGCCAGGCCCGTCGCGCGGTCGTCCGTGTCCGTCGTGCCGTCGTCGCTCTCGACGAGGATGTTGAGCGAAGCGCCCTCGTTGCGGAACCAGCAGAGATTCCCGATGTTGTCGAGTGTGGCGTTCCGGACGCCCGCCATTCCCCACACGGCCCGCTCGAGCGCCACGAACGCGGCCCCGGCGAAGTTGATGGCCACCTGGCACTCGAAGATCCAGCCGCGCGTGGCCGGGATCGTGAGCTGGTCGCCCCAGGAGAGCGTGACCGACTGGAGCTGGTCGGCCCCCGTGGTCGACATCACGTAGGTTCCGTTCCGGCCGTTGGCGCCGTAGTCGCCGGTCGGCGGTGCCGCGCCCACGATGGTCTTGGTCCACGGTGCCGGGAGGGTTGCGCCCGCCGTCGGGAAGAAGTCCTCGTAGAAGGAACAGTAGTTGGACCGCAGCGTACCCTTCGCGAACTGCGCGAAGTTCGCGAAGTGGTTCGGGTTGAGATGCCGCTCGAAGTTGCCGAGTGCTCGTTCTGCCATGGGACTCTCGCTCCTACTTCTGCTTCGGGTTCCTGCGGATTCCGTCTCTGCGTTGGTCGTGTCGGACCGCGGATCCCTGCGCGATCTCGCGTGCCTTCTTCGCGTCGAAGGGCTTCTTGGCCTCTTCCTGATTGATGCGGATCCGCTCGACGAGACGGTCCATCGCGGCGCGGCCTTCCTTGTGCTCGCCGCTCACGAGGCCGCCTTGGCCGAGGCCGCGACGTGTGCCTCGTACTTGCTGAGCAGATCCTTCTTCGACTCGGATGGGTCGAAGGCGATCTCGAGCGCCTGGAGTCGCGCCATCACTTCCGACTTGAGCGAAGCCGCCGTGAGCGGCTCGCCGAAGCGCTGCGCCGAGGCCGCGATCTGCATCCCCTCGATCTCGGCCTTCACGACCTGGACTCGGTGGGCGAAGTTCGGCAGATGCGACTTCGTCGCATTCCGCTCGAGGCGACGCCGCTTGATGCGCATCTCGCGCTCGACGACCCGCTCGGCCGGCGGCTTCACGAGTCCCTTGGCGATGAGTGCCCGCTGGAAGGCCCAGAGCTGGGCCCGGTTCGTCTTCGTCTCGAAGCTCTTCTCGTCGTAGACGGGCTTGTCCCAGCGCGCGAGATGGACCCAGCCGCCCCGCCCCTTGTAGGCGACGACGTAGCCCTGGCCCGGAAGCCGGGGGGAGTCGAAGTCCATCACCTCGTCGGGGCAGAAGTCCCGAGGCACGATGATCCAGCCCTGGTCCGTGAGTCGCGTGCGGCTCATGGCGCTGTCGACGCCGATCACTTCGCCGCGGCTGTTCGAGACTTCCTTGACGCCGTTGACGCCGGCACGTTCCTGGAAGACCTTGAGCCGCGGGAGCCACTCGTAGCCGCGGTCGGTCTCGACGCATTCCCAGGCCGTCGGGTGGCACATGATGTGGAAGTTCGGCGTGCCCTTCGCCAGGGGGATGAGCGTCTGCCCGCTCGACTGCTGGTCGGCCGGGGCAGCGGCGATCGCGCTGTAGTCTTTCGACATGGGGCTGGGGTCCTCGGGTTGAAAGAGAGAGCCGGGGCCCTGTCGACCGGTCCCCGAGGAAGTGCGACCTCCGATCGGGGCCCGGCTCAGGGCGACCGATCAGGCGTCGGTGACGATGCCCACCATGCGCGCCTGCTCGGCGACGGACACGGCGACGAAGGCCGTACCGATGGGGATCGTGAGGCCGGTCTTGCCGTCGCGGATGATCTCGACCACGACCGGCGAGCCGGCGGGAGCGATGACCACGCCGCCCGATCCGACGAGCGGCGTCATGGTGCCGGTCGCGTACTCGATAGCCCCGTAGCCGGCCATGAAGCCTTCGCGGTTCCCGCCCGCCGTCGTGATGTTGGCGTCGTGGAACCAGTCCACATTCAGGAACCGGCCGACGAAGCCCTGCCCCTTGATGTTGAGCATGTCCTGGGTCGCCTGGATGAACTGGGCCGGGCCGGTCTCGCCGCGGAGGCTTTCCTGCAGGTCGGCCGTCTGGCGCGGTGCAATGTCCGCGAACCAGGGACCGGGCACGCTCGCGATCTCGAGCGTGTAGACCGCGTCGTAGGCGTCGTCGGCCGACATGTCGACGCCCGAGGTGCCGACGTTGCTGGTCGCCGTGGCGCCGGCCGTGGCGACGAGGCCATTGAAGCACTCCTCGTAGCCAAGCGCCATGTCCTCCGCGAGGACGAAGGGATCGGTCGGGTCCATCGGGACGCCCGCACCGGTGATCCGCGCGATGTCGGACACGGCGCGCTGCAGCGTGTACCGCGTGACCGCGAGGTTGAAGCTCGAGTCGGTGATCTGCGTGTAGCCGAGGTCCTGGATTTCCGTCGCCGAGACGAAGGAGTCGGCACCGCCGAGGCCCACCTGCCGGACCTGCATCGTGTCCGACAGCGTTCCCGCGACGTCGCCGCGGAACTTGATGTACCCGGTACGACGGATGGACGCGTTGTGCGTGAGGAGGACCGCGACCTCCTTGGTCAGCGCAGCCGCCATGCGGAGATCAGTCTCGAGAGTCGAGTGAAGGACTTCGTTCGCCACGGTGTACACCCACGTTGGAAGGGAGGTTGTTCGTTCCTCGCCCTACGCGATTACGTCGCGACTCGTGGGCTCTCCGCGCTCTGCGATGTTCGTCTCTGGTTCCGGCTCAGCGATTACGTCGCGACTCGAGTTGCTTTCGCCAGAGACGCCACAACTGTAACACCAGGACCGATCCGGCTGTCAAGGGATTGGCGGATTCGCTAATCCTTCGTCAGCGGCCCCGGACGCTCTCGTAGGCGACGTGGACGACGGTCGAGCCGGTCGCCGCGGCGCAGAAAATGGCGCCCGCGGAGCCCATGTCAAACGCCGTCGGCACGCCGGCGGCGACCGGCGTGTAGTCGGCGCCGATCGAGGCGCCGTCGGTCCCCGTGTAGGAGACCTTCCCGGCGTTCGCGTCGAAGGTCACGATCGCGCACCGCGCCCGGTTCGAGGGGCGCGTGAACTCGGTCGCGACGTTCGAGCTGCCGAGCGTGGCGGTCTTCACCTGGGGGACGGTCGTATACGTGACAGCGGCCATGAGGATCTCCGGAGTTGATCGTCTACTTGGTCGGGTGGAGCGGGAGCCCGCGCGCAGCGCGCTGGGCGTTCGAGTACGCGGTCCATTCGGTGAGCGACATCGTCGCGGGATCGGGCGCACCCTGCGGCGGGTTCGGCGTCTGGACCACACTCCGGTGCGGGTCGACCGGCGGGCGCGCAGGGGGCGCGGGCGGGGTGTGCGCGGTCGGCGGTACCGGCGCCATCACGAAGTGAGGCCGCACTGACGGCGGCGCCTTCGTGGGGTCGGCTTTCCAGGCATCGAGCACGGGCCCGAGACCGGCGGCCCGTTCGGGCTCGGGAAGCCGCTCGAACCGGTCGGCGATGAGCTCGACCACGTCCTGGTCGGGGAGCCCGCCGAGGACCCGCCCGATCGCCATGTGGGAGTCGTACTTCTTCGCAGCGGCTTCCGCCTGGGCACGGAAGCTATCGGCCTGCGCGGCCTGGGCGCGGAGGTTCGTCAGCTCGGTCTCGTATGCCTGGAGCTTCGCCTCGGCGGCGCCGAGCTTGGTGCTCACGAAGTTCAGACGCGAGATTGGGACCTGTTGTTCCGCTGTGCCAGCGGGAGCCGCGCCGGCTGCGGCTCCGTTGGTCTCTGTTCCTGCTGCTGCAGCCGGCGTTCCTTCATCAGGCGGCATGGTTCATTTCCTCGGGGTTGGCGGGGTCGGGTGCGTCCGTCTGGGCGGACGCGGCGGGGTCGTTCGGCGCCGGTGCCGCGGGCGGCTTCGGCGGCTGGATGCCCATCGCCGCGGCGACCTTCGCGCGCTCCTGCGCGAGCAGGAGCTTGTCGGTCTCGACGCGCACGAGCGCACGCACCGCACCCTCGTGGCTGACACCGGGGTGGAGCTCCATGTAGGCGTCGATCTCGGACATGAGCCCGGCGGCGACCTGCTCGAGGATGTCCTTCCGGCGCGCCTCCAGCTCCTGTTCGCTGAGCGGGATCGCCTGGTACTCGATCGTGTAGTTCTTCTCGGGAAGGGTGAGCCCGTAGCGCCGGTTGAGGAGCTTCGCGGACATCGCGGCCGACTCCGTGTCGCCCTGGCGGAACTGCGGCGCGAAGCGGCGTTGAGCTTCGCGCTTGCCTGCGTTCGTGATCGCGATCGCGTAGCCCGAGCGCGTGTTGCCGCCGGCCCGTTGCAGGTCGGCCGCACTCACGCCCATGTACTCGAGGCATCGCGCCTCGTAGGAGGCGACCGATTCCTGGATGTCCGTCGGGCTGGAGGCGGGCTCGAACTGGCCGAGGATCGGCTGCGCGTCCGAGATGGCCCGGAACAGGAGGAGCGATGCGGGGTCGGTCGCGATGCTCTGCTGCGCGCCCGACTGCCCGTCCTGCACGAGGGCCGCACCCTGCGGGATGCACCCGACCGCGTAGCGCTGCGGCCAGGAAGCATCCCGCACACAGTGGACGTAGAATGTCCAGAGCACGGCCGCCGTGATCGAGCCGTTGACCACTTCCATCGCGTCGAAGGCGTCCCAGAGGAGACCGGTCTTCGCGGCGTGATAGAGCGTGTAGGGGATGAACGGCTCGCCCTGGGCGTCACTGAATTCGGCGAGGTAGTCCGGGCCGACGAGCGCGCCGCCCTCGATGTGCATGCCCGAGAGGTCTTCACCGAGCGAGCCGTCGGCCTTGCACTCGAAGACGCGGTACGACGGGACCTGATCCTCGATGTCGTAGACGTCCCACGTCCAGGCCGCCTGGTTCGTCGAAATGTTCGTGCGGAGCCGGAGCTCCCGCAGACAGTAGGGTCGCTCGGGGTCCGACGCCTTCGACTTCGCGATGATCATGTCCGGCGTGACGGGCCGGAACAGCACGCGCGCGTCGTCGGGCGAGCTCGCCTTGTCGCCGATGATCGAGTGATGCATCGCACACTCGCGGAGCCCGATCACGGTGCTCGAGAAGCGCGCCATGAGCGGCGCCCAGCCCGCGCGATCGTAGAATCCGCCCTCGCCGAGGAGTTGCTTCGGCGCCTCGCCCCCGACGCTGCCCCAGATGGGCGCGCGGTCGTGGCAGACGGCGAGCTGTTGCGAGGCCGTCTTGAAGACATTGGAGCTCAGGTCGGGCACGCCCCACTGGCGTTGACGCGTCGGGTCGACGTGCTCCGAGATCGCCGTGATCACGTCCTGGCGATGGATGCCGCGGAGCATTCGGTATCGGAGTCGCGTGTGCGCCCAACGCTGGCCGTCTTCGCCAGGCGGAATTGGGTAGGCCGGTAGGATCTGGAGCGCCGGAGAGTCGGAGGCGCTCACGTCAGCGGGCCCGGCTCGGGAGCGGCTGCACGACGCGGGCGCGCGCGACACCGGAGCTCGACTCGAGCACGGCGCGGACCGGTGAGAACCGGCGCTTGATGCCCCACGCGAGGATCATCGTCTTCTCGCCCGTCGCGTTGTTGGTCGCCTGCATCATGCAGGGACCGCAGGGCTCCCAGCCGTCCTCGCAGTACGCGGACACCTCGTTCGCGGGGACCACCTTGGGATCTTCCCACTCACGCGCAGACGACATGGGCCGGACATTATACGAGCGAAACGGCTAACGCAATAGCCGAGCGTGCTACCCTTTTGGCCGTTGGTCCTCGACCTCGACATCGTCGACAGCCTGACCGAGGCGCATAGCCACGGCGCCTACCACACCGCGATGACCACGAAGGGCCAGCGGCTCTTCATGTCGGCGACCGATGACGTGGCGCTCTGGCGCGACTCGAACGGCATCGGGAAGTCGGTCGCGCTGGCGCTCCTGGCCCACGACGCGTGCCGCGGGTTCGATCGGTTCGGGACCGGGGCCATCACGAAGCCAGTCAACGTGCTCGTGGCCGGCACGTCGTGGGAACAGATGGTCCCGCTGATGGAGAAGCTCTGGCAGTTCGCCCCGCGGGACGAGCTCCACCCGAAGTGCGGCTTTGACCCAGGGCGCGGCATCACCGGAAAACCCCCGCGCATCGTCTATACGAGCGGACCCGGGGCCGGGAAAGTGATCCAGCTCGCGACCTACAAGCAGGGCTCCGCTCGTATCGCTGGTGCCCAGGTCGGCCTCCTCATCCTCGACGAGCCGCCCCCCGAGGCGTTCTACGGCGAAGCCGTTCCGCGCGTGCTCCGAGGGGGCGGGAAGCTTCGGCTCGGGTTCACGCCCACCGTCGAGTCCCCGCCGCTCGACTACCTGTGGAAGCTCATCGAGGAGGGCCGCGTCCACGAGTACAACTGGGGCATCTCCGAGGAAGCCTGCTGGCTCGAGGGGGCGCCGACGCCCTGGAAGAGTCAGGAAGAGCTCGACGCCTGGGAGGAGCAGCTCCTTCCGGCTGAGCGGGCGATGCGTACGGGGCGGTCGCGCTACCCGCTCGTCGGTGGGCGTGCCTTCATGTCGTTCGACCAAGCGACAATGGTCCGGGACGAGTACCCGCTCGGCCAGCTCGCGATCGCTGTCGGCATCGACTACGGCGCCGACTCGGGCGCCCAGGTCGCCGAGCTCTCCGCGGTGCGGATTGTCGACGGGTTCCCGCAATTCTGGGCGCTCGACGAGTACGTGGCCGACGGGAATACCTCCGTCGACCAGGACGCGAAAGCCATCGTCGAGATGCTGAAGCGGAACCACCTCGAGCTCGGCGACGTCGACCAGTGGGTCGGGGATCGCCGCTACGGCGGGAAGCAGTGGGGCGGTGCCAAGGACAACGAGCTCCTGACGCAAGCGTTCTGCCGCCTGCTCGGGCGCCCGATGGGCTCGCTCGGGTTCACGATCGAGACCGCCTACAAGCCCAAGGGCTCGGTCTACGAGGGGGTCAAGATCATGCACGCCGCGATGATGCGGAACCAGTTCGTGATCCGGCCCCGGTGCAAGAAGCTGATCGACGCGGTCCAGCAGTGGGCGTGGCGCGACGACGAGCACAAGCACAAGATCGACGCGTACCGGTACGGCGCCGTGTCGCTGGTCCGCCGCGAGGGCTACGGTCCGTCGAAGATCAGGATGTGGTGAGCCACGGACTGTCGGCCGCGCCGTTCAAGAGCGCCACCGTAGCCAGGGCGGGGCACCGGTACCCGAACTTCGTACAGGCATCGTGGACAACGATGGACATCGCCGCGAAGCAGCGAATTGTTCCTGGTTCCAGACGGGTCATCAGCAGCACGACGACCTTTGCAGTGTCGATCGTGGTGTAGGCAAACAGTTCGGCGCGTGTCATGATCCCGCCTTCTGCACCTTCCGCATGGGCCGGGGCATGTCGAGCTTGTAGCGCGCGCAGTAGACCTCGACCACGGCCACCAGGAGCGGGTCGGGCCAGGTCTCGGCGGCTTTCTTGAGGTTCGCCACCTGCTCCGCGATCGCCTTGGGGGCTTTCTTCGTTCTCGTCTCGAGCTTCGCGAGCTCGGCGTCGAGCTCCTTTCGGGCCCCGAGTATCGCCCGGTGGAGCGAGGCCACCGCGGTCCAGCCCTTCTCGTGCGACTTCGCCCCCTGGAGGTCGGCCTCCATGGCTTCCAGCCGCTCCTCGAGGAAGCGCCTACGGCTCTTTGGACGGGCCAAGGGGCCCCCCCGTTTTTCGCGGGTACTGCGCGCGCGCGCGATACGAGGGAACCTCCCCGGGGGGGTCGCGTTCCTGACACACGGCCATCATGGGCACTCCCACGTCGGCTGATCGTCGCACTCCTGGACGCACCACTGGTAGCCGTCCGAGTCCATGTGCGCGGGGTCGACGTTGGCCGCTTCCATGCAGTCAGCATCGCATCTCGAGCGTGGCGTGCGCCTCGACGTACTGCGCGCACTCGTCGCGCTCGTCGTCGTAGGCGCAGTCGGACACGCCGTTAGCCTCGAGGTCTCGGGACGCTGCAGTCGTGCCGTCCTCGTCCATCCAGCCCAGGTAATGGCTGGCCTGCTCGCACTCGTTGCCCTGCCCTCCACACGCCATCACCAGTACCCAGAACATCGATCCTCCTCGGGTGCCCTAGCTATGCCCTAGCTCGGAAGTAGTAGGGCATCGGAATAGTTGGCTTACAACTCTCTATTGCCCTATCTTCCCTACCTGCCTTATCTATCCTAGAGAGTTTATCCATTAAGTTCAACGCTATAGAGGTGTTGAGATTGGGTGGGAGATGGGGCAGTTAGGGCAGTCTGTACTGGTTTGCTAGGTTCAACCTTGATTCTATTGGTGCCCTACGCCCTGCCCTAGGCAGGGTCGAAGAATCTCCACGCCCGGACCCCGCCCACCATGGCTCTGCGCCGGTCCATTCCCATCCGTCTGAGGATGTTCGCCACATCCATCTCGGCGTTCCGGGTCATCCTCGCAGGGTCGAGGGCGAGGGCCTTCTGCATCACGTCGGCGGTGGTGATGCCGGACGGCCTGAGCCTCGATGCCTCGGGGGTAACGAGCCAGGCACCGATCACGGGCTCCCAAGGCTCCTGAATCTGGTAGACCTCGCTCGCTTCCTTCCGCTCCTCTTCCTCCTCTGGTGTGAGCCACCACTGCTCCCCCGCCTTGTATGCATGCACGGCCTCGGCCCAGAGCTGGTCCCGGTCCCGCGTGAGCATCGCCACGTCGACCTTCGTGGCTTCCACGACCCAGAAACGGCGCGAGCCCGTCGGGTCACCGAGGAAGGTCTCGGCGTTCGTACTGGCAACGAAGATGGTTCGGCGCTTGTGGCTTTCCGCTTGCCGGTCGTAGGGCGAGCGGAAGTGGTCGACCTCGCGACTGAGGAACGCCTTGATTGCAGTCTGTGCTTTCCCGCGGAAGCTCTCGAGCTCGGCAATCTCGACGATCCACTTCCCCTGAATGGCGATTGCACCTTCCTTACTCTGGACATCGACGTCGGAATCGCTGAACCACTCGCGGACTGGCACGAGTGCTGCAAGACCTGTGGACTTCTTCGCGGCCTGCACCCCCCGGAGGACAAGCACCGTGTCCACCTTGCACCCTGGCTGGAATGCCCTTGCAACGGCCGCAATCATCCAGCGGGCCGAATACCGCTCGTTCAGCGCGGTATCCGGAGAGCCGAAGTAGTGATGCAAAAGCCCGGCAATCCTTGCAGTCCCGTCCCACCGAAGCCCGCAAAGATACTCCTCGAGCGGGTCGTAGCCATGGAGCGTGGCCACATGCCGAACCGCATCGTGCGCGAGGTCCTTCCCGAAGTGGACCCGATACTCGTCGTTGATCTGGGCTCGGAGCCCGATCACGTCTGGTTCGATGAGCGGTCGGAGGTCGATCTCCGGAGCCCCCGCGAACCGGTCCCATCGGAGCCGACCCGCGTAGCATGGATCGTGTTCCAGGATGGTCACGGCGTTGTGGAGGTCGACGAGGGGATAGCCAGGGATGTACTCGCCCGTTGCCTTGTCGACCTTCGGTTTCGTGAGGTGAAGTCGACGCCGCACTGAGAGCGTGTGGTCGACGCCGAGGTCTTCATCGGAGGGTGGCGGGGCCTTGTCGTCGGGCCGCGGGTCTCGTGCTCGGTCCGGAAGTGGCGGGGCATGACGCGGGGTGTCCCGACCGAGCACGAGCCCATCTCGCACGGTCCGCTCGACCTCCTTGGACGGCTTGCCTGCCTGCTTACCGGCTGCTGCCAGGGCCTCCGCTGCCACGTCCTCGGCGAGATGGCCCGCGACGACGTAGCCCCCGATGATGCTTGCCTCGCGGATGAGCACGATGTGCCGCTCCCCTTCTGGGGCCTCCAGGATCCGCCGGCAGGCACCTTGCAAGGCACCCGCCGCATACCTCGCATTCCGGTCGGCATCCTCGGGGGGCGTTGCGACGTAGAGGGGTGCCTTTGACCGCTCGACCTGGATGGGGGCAATCGCATCGAGGAGCCAGTCAGGCGCCTCGGCGACAACGCGTTTCTGAGCCCACCTGTACTCCGTCCCGGACGCATGGATGGATGGCGGGAGGACGACGTAGCCCCCACTCGCTCGCGCATCGAGGCCGGTCCGTTCGCCATTCGGCCCCTTCACGCTCACCCGGTTCTTGATCTTCCGATCGGTCGGGAGCTTGAAGAACAGGTGCCGCCCACCGCCCCCCGTGGCGACCTCCAGCGTCGGCGGGAGTCGGCCGCTCTTCTCCTCGAGGAGCTCGAGCATCCGGATCCCGGAGATGGCCCCTTCGGTCTTCGGCGCTTTCCGGTCGACATCGAGCACCCAGAGCCCCGAGGGCTCGCCGGCCGCAAGCCCGATGTTGGCACCCGGCCACTTGAGCCACCATTCGGTGATGGTCGTCTCGTCCGTCGAGGCGTCGTCGACACCATGCTCGGACCGGGGATGTTTCGCCGGCGACCGGCACCCCTTCTCCCCGCACGAGCACCGCCCACCCGAGAAACTGTGGAGCGGGAGCACGGCCCATCCCTTGGCAGCGTATCGAAGCGCCCAACTGAAGAGAGAGTCGGACACGGGCGCCATCGTCTTCTCCTGCATCAGCTTTCACTCCGTCCAGCGACTTGGCAGCACACCCTCGATCTCGGCCTTGATGATGTTCCGGAGCATCCGCCCGGCCCCTTCCGGGTCGAGCTCGGCGGCGACGAGGTAGCAGGTCCACGGCCCGTACTCGAAGTGTGCCGGGTCGATGCTCGAGAGCTGCTTGAACCGACGCACGACCGCGGCGCGCAGGTCTTCCACGTCGGTGTAGCGGTGCTTCCGCTCGATGTTCTGGATCCGGAGCACGATCGCCTGCAGCGCCTTCCGCTTCGCCGTCTCGACGTCCTCCTCGTCCGAGGTCGCGAAGACGATGTGTTGCGTCAGGAGCTCGGCGAACGGGGCCTCGGTGAGACGTGTCACGCTGCGCCCTTGGACTTGGAAGGGTTGGACGCGACCGAGCTCGGAATGGTCTCTGGAGGGAGTACATGCTCGGTCGCGCACCCGGCTGCGTCCAAAAGGGTCAGACACTCGATCTCGACGCAGGGCGCCTCGTCCTTGGCGGTCCAGAGGAGGTCGACCACGAGCCTGACCACCTGTGAATCGTTCCGGTACACGCCCGCCGACTGCATCGGGTCGAGGATCGCCTTCGCATAGTTGTCGGCGTCCCCTCGCCCGCTCTCGCGCCACATGCGCCCATCCGGGTCCTTCTTCCGCATGCGGTTTCCGGGTCTCGAGCAGACGATCGTGAGCCGCACTTCACAGAGCCCATCGAAGGCCCGAGGCCAGCGCTGGCCGATCGCATGCATGGCCGCGTGGAGGGCCACATCGGCCTCGTATTCGCGGGTCTTGTCCGGCGTGATGGCTCGGACGAATCCGCCCCGACGCGAGAAGCGGGGCCGACCCTTGGGCACGGGCTCGCCGAGGACGACGAAGGCGAGTCTCATGGTGCCGGCCCCTCGACTGGCCAGGGGATGTAGAGCGCCCAGCTCGCCGCGCAGAGGGCGACGAGCACGACGAGGAGGAACAGAGACCTCTCGGTCATGCCCGGCCCCCCGAGCTATGGACACGTCCAGAGAGCGGCTTGTAAGCGCAGAAATGACAACGATCGTTGCGGGTTCGGGGCAGCATTTCGACGCTCAGCGGGGAATACGAGGGTGGGACGGACAGGCGGGAACATGGGCGCCCAGGAGGGCGCCGGGTCAGGAAGCCTTGCGCTGCTTCTTCCGAGAAAGCGGAAGCTCGTGGAGCGCCAGCCGGTCCTCGGGACTGAGCTCGAGCACCTTCGCCACGGTCGGGATGTGCTCGGGGTCGATCCTGGCAATGCCGTCTCGCCAGGCATGGACCGAGGAGTAAGAGATTTGGAGGCCGGCACTTCCGAGGGCGCGGTGGAAATCGGCCAGCCGATCGAACCCCCGGTCCCTCAGTCGAGCCGAAAGCAGGTCGGCCATCGTCATCGTGTCTTTCATTCAATGAATGACTACCCCGAACGATCTATCCATGTCAATCAATGGCTGAAAGAATGACGCGCTACCTCAGATTCATGGCCACCCGAGGCCAACGAAAGAAGCTGCCACTCTCGCCGATGCACGTGGAGATCGGCGCGCGGCTCACGGCATGCCGGAAGCGGTCCGGACATACGCTCGAATCGCTTGGCAGCTCGATCGAACCGCCCATGCGTCCCCAGAGCGTGGAGCTTGCCGAGAAGGGCCTCGTCAACACGCCGATTCATCGCCTGGCCGAGCTGTTCCGGGCCGCGGGTGCCGAGTTCGTGATCGTGGCGGAAACGACCGAAGAGGACGCCTACGTGGCGCGCGTGCGGCGCGTTCTCCCCTACGTGCTCGAGGATGAGGAGGATCGGCTCCTGTTCGAGAGTGCCATCCGACGGGGCGAACGGCGGCTCAGCGCGTCGGTGGACTCTTCGCAACGTCCACGGCAACCCTGAACGCTTTCAGGTGGGCCGCGTAGACCAGGGCGTCCCGGTCGGAAAGACGTAGGATCTCGGCTGCCATGCTCACGCGCAGGTCGTCGTAGCAAATCGTCTGCTCGTCCTCATGGTCCGGCGGCGGGCACGATGGCCCCGGAAGGAGGATCAGCTCGCCCATACGGCCCTCCTGAAAATTCTGCGCGGCACGGGCAATCGAACATTGAATTGCTGGCTCGGCAGTAGAATCCAGAATCTTTCTTTCAATCAATGATTGACACGGCCACGAGGCTCCGGATACCCTTCAATCATTAACTGATTGGAGCACCCGTGAGCCTCGCCCTCCGCCCCGTCCCCGTCCCCCCGTCCCGCTGCGCGTACGGCCACGAGACCTTCACGACCGGCGCCGACTACATCGAAGGCGGCGTGATGGTCGGGTACTCCGCGTGCACCGCGTGTGAGGACCTCCGAGCCCACGAAGAGGCGTACCAGGAGTACCTCGAGGCCAACGAGGCCGAGGGTTTCGTCCTCCTCCCGCGCGTCGAGCCCGTCTCGCACCCCTCGCCGCAGTGTGAGTGCTCCGGCTGTCGCCGCTTCTTCGCGAGCGAAGGCACGGCCGCCGCGGTGCTCCTGGCCCACGGCGTGGTGCCGCGATGAGCCCGCGCCTCACCGAGCGCGGCGGCTACGAGCGGGCCCGCCTTCCCGAGCTTCCGACGACCCCGCCCGATCCGAATGAGCCCGAGGCGTACACGCGGCGCCGGATCATCCAGCACGCCCGCCGGTACCTGCTCGAGCGCGGCCTTCCTCCCGACGCCCTCCCCACGAAGGAGAAGAAGTGATGCCGACGAAGCCCCCCGAGGATGTCTTCACCAACACTCCGGAGCAGGCGCGCGAGTACGAGCTGTGGAGACAACGCGAAGCCGGCGAGCTCGACGTGCCCGACTTCGACGAGGCCGACGCGGACGTGGACATCGTCTCGGATGACCGATCCGTCTGGGACGTGCCCCCCATCATGCTGGACTTGGACGAGCCAGATACGGACTTGAACCTCGTCAAGCCGCATACGAAGCCGAGGCCGAGCGAGCGATGAACCCTCGCGCCCAGTGGATCCGCCTCTCGCCCTCGCTCATCGTCAGCCAGTGCCAGCGGTACATCTTGTCCTACTGGCTCGGGGATTGGTTCGTGGCCGCGTGGAACGGGGCTGGTTGGGTGCTCCTCGGCGTGAACCCGTGCGACACGCTTCGAGGGGCCAAGGCGCGCGTCAACCGGCATTTGTTCACCCGGCCACTCCCGCGGGAGATCGCATGAGCGACCAGCCCGTCCCGCTCTGTCACCTGACGCTGACTGTCGGCTGGGACGAGCACAACAACCCACGGATAGACGGCGTACCGTGTGTCGGGAGCCGGTGCGCTGCTTGGTCCAATGACCCCGACTCAAGCATGGTCGTCGACCTTGACCAGCGAGTAGCCGCCCATCGCGGGATGTGTGGGTTGGTCATGGACGGCCAGCCAATGCGGAACGGGAACGTGTCGAAGGATGAGAAGCCGTGACCCGCTCCCCGCTCGAGCGCTACGCCGGGACGTTGGCCGTTACGTCGGCCGACCTGGGCGCACGCCTGGCCCTCGTGGCGGTCGCGGAGATGCTCTACGAGGCCGGCATGAACGAGGCAGCCGAGCTCGTGAACGACCACGGCGACGTGGCCGTGGCGCGGGCGTTCAGCGAAGCGAGTTGGAACGAAGAAACAACCAGCAACACACGCCAAGGCCCTGAGGGCAAGACGGCGAGAGGTGACAGCGATGGCATGGGGTGATTCAGCAAAGACGGCAGCCGAACAGGCTGCACGGGATGGTCTCTTCGTGAAGCTCCCGGCCGTGGGCGATTCCGTCACGGTCGTGTTCCTCGCCGAACCCATCGCCTACGAAGACACCTACCAAGGGAAGAAGAGCCACAAGACCATGTTCGAGGTCTGGGACGTGAGCCTCAAGCGTCGTCGCGTCTTCGACGTGAACGCCAAGCACACGGTGAAATGGTGGAAGGAGATTGGCGAAGTCGGCATCGACTACCAGTACAAGATCGAGTGTGCCGGCATCGGGTTCGATACGGCCTACGACCTGAGGGCTAAGGCGAAAGGCGAAGTGACGTCGAGCCTTCGGGCCGCGATCGATGCAACGGAAGCGCTCGACCTGCAAGGCATCATCGACAAGCGGAAGAAGCGAGCGGCGCAGGGCAACCCGTCCGACTCAGAGAATCATCCGGTCGAAGAGGGTGAGGATCCCAACATCCCATTCGTAGTTCTCGCCGCACTCGGCTCTGGGCTTCTCGCGTCGTGGCTCGCCGTTCAGCCTGTGTTGTCGGCTCTGGTGTAGCGGTGTCGGGACGCAAGCGTTGCTTCAAGTGTGGAGAGGAGAAGTGGCTCCACGAGTTCTACGCACACCCACAGATGGGTGACGGCCATCTTGGAAAGTGCAAGAACTGTACGAAGAAGGACGTTCGAGAAGGACGCGCCGCCAGGCGGAAGCAATACTCGGAATACGAGCGCGCGCGGTTCCAACGGCCCGAACGCAAGGCGGCCGTCAAGGCGAGTCTACGTCGGCAGCAACTACGACACCCCGAGAAGGCCGCGGCACGCACGGCCGTGATGACAGCAATCCGAAATGGTTCGCTCATCCGCCAGCCCTGCGAAGTCTGCGGCGAGCCCAAAGCCCAGGCCCACCACGAGGACTACTCCAAGCCTCTCGAAGTCCGGTGGCTCTGCTTCAGGCATCATCGAGAGGCGCACGGACAAGTGGTGGTCGCAGCATGAAACCCAAGCCCCCCGCGCGGCCCAAGCGCCCGCCCAAGCCTCGTCCGTTCAAGGCGAACGGTCACAGGGTCGCCTACGTGTACACGCCAGAGTTGGGCGATTGCGCAGTCTTCCTTTGGTCGGCGGCCATCCGGGGCGCGGATGTCGCAGGGCTTTCGGCCTGGCTCATTAAGGCCGCGGCTTGGCTCGACGCCCAGAAGCCCCGCGGCGCGAAGCGGGAGCGGCGATGAGCGTCTGTACGATCTGCGGACATCGACCCCACACATGCATCGAGGGCGCGGAGCGTTGGCTACCGGTCGTCGGGTTCGAAGGCCGGTACGAGGTCAGCGACTACGGCCGTGTGCGTAGCTTGCTCGGGCGTGGCCGCATCATGACCCAGTGGCGCGACGCGAAGCGCGGAGGACGCTTCAAGGTGTCGCTGATGCTCACGGACACCAGTTCGCGTTCGCTCTGGGTTCATCGTCTCGTCGCGCTGGCATTCCTCGGGCCGCCCGCTCCAGACCAAGAGGTTGCGCACTGGAACGGCGTCGCGACCGACAACCGCTTGGAAAATCTCCGGTGGGCGACACGGCTCGAGAACGCGGCCGACTCGAAACGGCTCGGCACCTACAGCGGCCAGCGGAGCAGCAACGCGAAGCTGACCGACGACGAGGCGCTCGAGGTTTGGCGGCTGTGCCACACGATGTCTGACGGCAGAATCGGCCGGATGCTCGGGGTGAGCATGGGCGCGGTCCGCGCCATTCGCGAAGGCCGAGGGTTCGTGCATCTCAATCTCGGGCCAGTCGTCCGACCGAAGCTCGTCTCCAGACACCAGCCACCACTTCCTCCGCAAGCTCCGATCCGCGATCGGTTGAGGGACCGCGATGCGTGAGATTCATCCTTTGGCGCTCGACGTGCTGGAGAAGTTGAAGGCTGACGGTGATGCGCGCTACCGCCTGAATCGGGAATCGCCGGAGGCCAAGCGAGCCGCGCGCGACTTCGACAACGCCGATGAGGTGTGGCGCCGGAACGGACGGCCAATCTACGCCGACCCCGCGCCCACCGCCGCGGCGGCAATCTCCACTGGCGGCTACGTCCCCGGCGATCAGATGTTGGCACCGGACGCGTTGCACAACGTCCTCGTGCCGGCGCCCGCCGCCGCCGAGCCCTCTGCTTCACCCACGCAACCGAGTGGTGGAACCGCCGGCCTCGTGACACCGATGACCCTCGCCCAGAAGCTTCGGCATTGGCTCGAACACGGGCGGATCGACCATCCCGACTTTGTGCGGTTGGTCCGCATGGCCGCGGACGAACTGGAAGCCGCCGCCGAGCCCTCTGCGCCCGAGCGCCACCACTACTGCGTCGACTGCGACACGGTGATCCCCGAGACCCTGTTCTCAGAGCACATCGCGGCCCACAGGAAGCCGGCCCCTCCGCGCGCCGAGCCCTGGAGCGCCGAGAAGGGACCGCCGCCTGGCATCACGCCCGACATGCTCGTTGGCGCGTTGCAGGATGCGGTGCCGACAGTACCGCGCACCGATGGCCGGAAGGCGAGAGCGGCGAACTCATGGCGCGACGAACGGCCCGTGACGCGCTCGATCCGGGAGCGGTTCAACAACCGCGTTCTCGGAATGCATATTCCAAACTGGGCGTGGACGCTCATCGACGTGCTGGACGAGGACCGCGCGGCTGGGGCCGGCGAAGGGGGGAAGTCGTGAGTGACGTTACCCATCTGCCTCCACCGCCCGAACTGCCGGAGCTTCTGTCCGGCCCGTTCACCGTGTGGCGGGTGATCGTAGACGGCCGAACGATTCCGGGCCTCACCGGGTTCCGCGACGCGGAAGGGATCTGGCTCGTGGTCGACGAACGCTTTGGCGGTGGGCCGTTCACGGAGGAGTCTGCACGTCAGGCCGCGAGCCTGATCGCGCAAGCCCTCGCGATTGGCGCTGGGTATTCGCACATCGGCGCCGAGTCGAAGGATCGCCCGTTCGCCCCGCTCACGTTCGCGCTCGATGGGGTGCCTGGCGGATCGGGAGGCGGACGTGGCGAGTGATCAGGCCTTTGGTATCCAAGGCATGGCGAACACCATCCTTAAACTGCGCGCCGCCCTCGACGCCGCCGAAGCCCGAGCGCGCACGGCCGAAGAGGAACTGCTGTCCATTCGTGCTCACGGCTTCCCGGACGGCGCTGTCGGCCGCATCGCCGAGCTTGAGGCCCGAGCCGCCGCCTCCGAGCGCGAGTGTGCCGAGCTGCGGGAGACGGCGCGACTCATCCGTCTCGTGCTCGACGACACGCCCGCCGGCATGACTTCCGCGCCATCGATGGGCCGTGAGTTCTACGGCGTCCGCGCCCTGGCCCAGATGCATAAGGCGGCCGTTGCCGAATGGAACGCGGCGCTCGCCCGCGTGGAGAGCGCGAGGCGGGAGGCGATCGAGGAGTGCATCGCGGCGATTCCGAAGCCGTACAAGGGCGCCGGCCCATACGGGCAGGCCAAGAACGACGCTTGGCGCACTGCCACCAAGGCGCTCCGCGCCCTCCTCGCCGTCGGCGCGGCCGAGAAGGAGCCGTGATGGCTGACGTCGACCGAATGCTCGAAGAGATGGAGTACAACGACTTCGCCCGTCTCGCGGCCACGCGCCCGAAGGTGCTCTACGGCTGGGGAGCGGAGGTGCGGGAAGGCGTCGCCGTCTGTCTCGCCGAGGGTTGCGGCCACACGTGGACCGTCGAGGACGGACTCGACGCAGCGACGCACGAGTGTCCAGGCGGCGCGGCCGGGAAGGAGACGGGAGGGTGACCGAATCTCAGACGATTGCGGCGCTCGCCGTGATGTGCCTCGCGAGCCGCAAGGTCGATGCCTGTCCCGTCGAATGGCTTGACGGCTACGACCTCGACGAGCTGGAGCGGCGGCAGTTCCTGCGGCGCCCGACGAGTTTGCTCATCCCGGACGGGTACGTCTACCTGACCGAGTACGGTCATTCGATCCTCAAGGCGCTGGTCAACGGGCTCCCGTTTCCCGACGCACAGAAGGACGCGCCGTGACCTCCCTCGTCCTCACCACTGTCGAGGTGTGCGAGCTCTACGGGCTCAGTGTCGACACGCTCCGGGAGTTGTGCCGGGAAGCGCCCGAGACCGATCCTCCGCCGCGAACGAACTACGGTCGGGGCCGGCCGTGCTATCGCTGGGACAAGTCCGAGATCGCAGACTGGTTGAAGAGGGCTGCATGGCGACGATCAAGAAGTACCGCGGTGCCTGGTCCGTACGCTGGACAGACAGACGAGGACAGCACCGGCGTCGATGCCCCGACAAAGAGACCGCGAAGGAGCTCGTCCGCGAGATCGAGCGCGCACACTCCCTCGGACGAGAGTGGGAACCTGCGGCTTCTCGCGAAGCGACTCGCATCGGAGAAGCGTTGACCGCCTACCTCGGCCACGTCGCCCGCGTGTCGCAGTCGGCCCACACGATCCGCCGCACGGGCGAGAGCCTCGAGTACGCCCGGGCGCTGTGGGGCGAGGACATGCCACTTCGGGCACTCACAGCTGATCACCTTGAACGGCTCTGGACCTGGCTCCGCGACGCCGAGACCTCACGCCGGTTCAAGAACGGCGGGCACGCGGGCCAACGATCGCTCGACACCGTAGCGAAACATCTCACGACGCTCCACACGTTCTGGGATTGGGCCGAAACGAAGTACGGCGACGAGTGCCCCAGGCCCCGTCGCATCGTGCTCCCGCGCAGCACCCCCGAGCTTCCCCGCGCTCCGACCTGGGCCGAGTGCGACCGGATGATCGGCGAGCTTTCCGTTGAGTGGCAGCGTCGCGCGGCCGTGCTCGCCCGGTTCACGGGGGCCCGCTCACACGAGATCGTTTCGCTGGACTGGCGGGACGTCCGGCTCGACGAGGGGGCCATCCACTGGCGTCACGCCATCACGAAGGGCGGCTATGGCGGCCGTGTCGTCCCCATCCCGCCGCCGCTCCTCGAGGAGCTCGCCGGGTGGGGCAAACGCGACGGGCTTGTGTTCGGCGGGACGGCGTTGAGCGAGGCCCACATGCGGGACGACTTCTCCCGCGCGTGGCGTCGAGCCCTTGTCCCCGAAGAC
>Ga0310810_10002058_pt1 | contig 21410 bp, 16 predicted proteins | sample NCmetagenome_FD_207641 | JGI IMG/M metagenome (GOLD analysis project Ga0310810, IMG submission 207641) | Soil microbial communities from experimental microcosm in Duke University, North Carolina, United States - NC | ecosystem: Engineered > Artificial ecosystem > Soil microcosm > Unclassified ...
GGTACTCGCGAATGTCCTCGCGAAGACGCGCGACGATGCTCGGCCGCTCCGGTCGCGGGCCGACAATGTTCATGTCGCCCTTGACGACGTTGATGAGCTGGGGCAGCTCGTCGACTCGGAACTTGCGCATGAATCTGCCCAGCGGCGTGACACGCGGATCATTCACGGTGGCCCAAACCGCGCCGGACTTGCCTTCGGCGTTCACGTACATCGAGCGGAACTTGAAGATCGTGAACGCGGCGCCGCCCAGATCCTGCAGGCGGCGTTCGCGGATCGCGAGCTCGCGGCGTCCGCGCCGGTCGATACCCACACGCGTCTGCGTGTAGAAGATCGGTCCCCGCGACGTGAGCTTGATCGCGATGGCGACCAGCACGAAGAAGGGCGAGAGCAGGGCGAGGGCAACACCACCGAGCGCGAGGTTCATGGCGCGGCTCAAGGCCTCGGAGCGCTCCCGCGGCACGACGTCGACAACGGGTTCGGCGACGTCGACCTCACGAACTGCATCGATCGACCTCGTACGCTCGATCGACTTTGCGTCGGCAGTTTCAGCTCTTCGCGAGCGCCGGGCTCCGGTGGACGGAACGCGGACACTGACGTGATCAGCAAGGTGCTGGTAGGACTCCATATCCTCTCGAAGTTACCGCAGGTTCTTAAATTCTCCTAACGAAACCAACGTTCGTCAACGGTTCGTCAGGTACGCTACGGCCCACACGATACCCATGATGCTTGCAGTGATTGCCGCCAATTTCTGCCAACGGCTAGTGCCCGGCTTCGTCGGAACGTAGAGCTCATCGCCGGACCGGGCGCCGATATCACTCATCGTGAGCTCTTTTTGAATCGCTGTCTGGATTCCGCCACGATGGACGACGGTGGTCGATCCGCGACGTAGCTCGATCTTGTCCATCTCGGCATTTTGCGACGGGCCACCCGCGTTCATGACCACGTCGGTGACGGGCGTGTCGGTGCGAATCGAGTAAAACCCTGGCTTGGCTACGTCTCCACTGACCTGCACCCGCAACAGCGCCTGAACGCGTACCGAGGGGTCCCGAATGTACTTGGCCAACTGGGTTGCCAGGTAGCCTTGAAGTTCGGAATCCAAAATACCGGCGAGCGAAATCTCAGGAAGATTTGGTAACTGCAACTTCTGATCCGACATGACCGTGAATGTGTCGGACAACGCGCTGTCACCCGCGATGAAGAGCAGGATGCGATGTCCCGTCTGGAAGTCGCCCTCAGCCAGCCGCTTTCGAATGACCTGCGCCTGCCAGAGAAGCTCGGCGCGTTTGTTGGCGTCCTTTTCCGTGCCTGCTGCCTTCTCGAAATTCTCGGCGGCTTGGGTGAGCGTTGCCCGTTGCGGGCTCACGCTGGCAGGCGTCGGAATAGGCTTGGCCGGCGCAACGGTTGTCGTCTGCGCACGCGCGAGCAGCGGCAACGCCAGGATTCCAAAGACAATCCCCGCCACCATGCCTAACCGTGATGGGCGGATCGAGAGCAGTCGTCGAGCTGAAGTCATGTCGGGTTTCATTGCGAAGACCTCTTTGCAGCCTTCGTGCTAGTGTTTGGACATTGCGTCGAGGCCGTAAGTCACGACTTCTCACCGAATTGATGGTGCGTTCCGAGCAAGACGCCAGCCGCGGGCGTGAGAGGCTGTCGTGCGGATACAACAGCATCAGGCAACTTTCCAACAATCATCGAATGCCCGGGGTCGTAACACCGACATGGCGCGTCGTCGCGCCACGCGGAGTTAGCGCCCACCGACGCTGCGATACGCGCGACAACTTCGGATACCAATAAGTTGCGCCCCCACTCGTCGCGAAAGTTGTGGCCTTGGTAACGCATTTCCATCGAAAGTGTAGCGACCGAGCCGCAAAACCATCTCGGTCACTGCCCTCAGGTCACGGTAAGTCGTGCGGCGTCAACGGCTTGAATTTCACCGCCGTAGCTGCACGAGTTCTGCAACGACAACGGAGCCTGGTGAGCTGGGTCACAGTGCGCAGTCGCTGTCGCGGCTGCGAACCTCCTGTATGACTGAGAGTGCATGCTCGACATCGATAAGACCACGGCACCTCCGCTCGTTCTGATCGCGAACGACCAGGAATGGTCTGCCCGCTCACTCGAAAGCATCCTGGGGCCGCAGGGGTATGCGGTTGTTCGCGCGCATACCGGCCGACAGGCGATCGACCTCGCGTGGCGAACGCATCCCGACGCGATCGTGATCGACTCGGGCATGCCGGATATCGGCGGCGTCGAGGTCTGCCGGCTGCTGCGGCAGGACTCGCGGTTCTCGGTGAGCACACCAATCATCGTGACGACGTCCGGCCCAGCGGCCAGGGCTGAGCGGCTCGAGGCGTATCGCGCGGGCGCATGGGAGTACTGTAGCGACCCGATCGACGCAGATCAGTTGCTGCTCAAGCTGGAGACGTTCATCGCGTCGAAGCGTGAGCTCGATCAGTGTCACGACGACAGCCTGCTGGATCGTGACACGGGCCTCTACAACGTTCGTGGACTCACCCGGCGGGCGCAGGAGCTCGGTGCCGATGCATCGCGACGATCTGCCCCGCTCGCATGCGTGGCGGTCTCGGTCACGCCTAACGCGGCCGTCGGCGACAACGACGCGAATGAGCTCGGCCACCAGATCGCCGAGCACCTCGGCGAGATTTTCCGACGGACGGCCCGCGTGTCGGACGTCATCGGGCACCTCGGTCGCTCGGAGTTCGGAATCATCGCGCCGTCCACCGCCGCGCCCGGTGCCGTGCGTCTCGTCGAGCGAATCCAGGAGACCGTTCAGGCCGCGTCATTCGCCGGCGACCACACGATCCAGTTGCGTGCGGGATATTGCGCGGTCCCGAATTTCGCCGAGTCGTCGGTGGACGCGGTGGAGCTTCTGCTTCGGGCGGCCACAGCGCTCCGCCACGTGAAGGGAAGCGAGAGCACGCAGATCACGGCGTTCGAGGACGTTCCACTCCGCTTCGTGCACTGATCCGCTGGCTTCCCGATTGATGCCCCGCCGAGCTCGCGGGGCCTGAACAAAGACGCGGGGCCGATCGACATCACGTCGATCGGCCCCGCTCGCATGCCCGACAGGTTCGCCGCCCTAACGCCGCGGCCCGCCGTGGCTCAGTTGGCCCGCGCTGGCAGCGGCGCTCCGCCGGCCGGCACGAGTCGGGGAGTCTCGTCCTCGTCGAGCGTGCCGTAACCGTCGAGGTACGCATAGTACTTGTACATCCCCTCGGCCTGCACGTCGTTGACGACGGCACCGATCAGCCGCACCGGCAGGCGATCGAGCGTGGTCAGCTTGGCCTGGGCGAGCTTCCGGTCGGTCTGGCCGGTACGAAGGACCAGCATCATCGTGCCGGCCGCGGCGCCTAACGCGTACGGATCGATGCCCGCTCCGAGCGGCGCCGTGTCGACAATGATCGCGTCGAACCGCGATCGGAGCGCACGGATCATCTTCACCGTCGTATCCGCCGCGAGCAGCTCGGGGCCACGATGCCGGCGCGTCCCGCAGGGAATGAGGAACAGGTTCCCGTGCGAGGTCTCGCGGATGACGTCTTCGACGACAATGTCGCCCGTGAGGTGGTCGACGAGACCCGGTCGCTGCGGCACGCCGAACGTCGAGTGCAGCTGCCCGCGACGAATGTCGCCGTCGATCAGCAGCGTGCGATATCCGGCTTCCGCAAACGCAAGAGCGAGGTTCGATGAGATGAGCGACTTGCCATCGCCGGGGCCCGGGCTGGAGATAGCGACCGTTACCGGCCCGCTCCCGTTCGCGGCGTTGCGGACGTTGAGCCGCAGTCCGCGAAATGCTTCCACGAGCTGGGCCTCATCCTCCATGCGTGTCGCGCCGTTCTTGCCGCGACGAATCGTCGGGATGGTTCCGAGAATGTCGAGTCCGAGCTCGTGAGTCGCCTGCTCCGGATAGCGGAAGCGCTTGTCGAGCAGGTCGAGCAAAATGGCCAGCACGATGCCGAGTCCGAGGCACCCGCCGATGACCATGAGAAGAATCATCGGCGCGGTATTGCTGGCCGGCTTGAGCGGGGCCACGGCGGAATCGAGCACGCTCACGTCCGGAATGGCACTCGCCTCGGCGAGCTGCGCCAGCTGGTATCGCCCCTTGATGTCAGCGTAGAGCGTCGCCGCGAGATCGCGTTCGCGCGTCAGCCGCGACTCTTCGATCGACGTTGCCGGGATCCGCTGCATGTCGGACGAGGCAGCGGCGATTCGCCGATCGAGCTCGGATTCCTGCCGGCTCAACTGCTCGAGCAGCTGGCGCGTGATCGACGGCAGCGTTTGCGTCTTGATACGCTCGACTTCCTGTGCCTTCGCGATCACGAGCGGCATCTGCTCGGTGTATCGCGAACGGAGTGTTCGAAGATCGGCCTCGGCTTTCGTGAGCTCGTCGATCGCCGCCTTCAGGTCCGGCGATGATGCGATCAGGCTCGGGATGCTGAGTAGCTGCTCGGGTGTGATTCGAGCGTTCGGTCCCGACCCGAGCAGCGACTGGACCGCCTCGCGGTCGCGGCGAGCCGTCTCGCTCTGGACCTTCATGTTGAAGAAGCTGGCGGACGCCGGATCCTGAATGATCAAGCCGTTGGGCAGCATGGGCAGGCCCTTGGGCTGCTCGAGCGAGACCTTGACCTCGAACTCCTTCAACTGCCGCTCGAGGTTCTGGAGGTTGGTGCTCGACTGCTCGAGCTGCTCGTTCAGGGCGACACGCTGGTCGGTGAGGTTTTTCTTCTTCAGCGCCGCCGCCTCACTGACGAACTCTCGGAGGATCGAGTTCATCTCGGTTGCCAACGGCTGCGGCCGTTTGCCGCGCAACGAAACCTTGATGAACCGGCTCTCGGGCGGGAGGTAGACGGTCAAGCGGCTGCGCAGATCGGCGGCTGCCTCACGCGGCGACGTGACCTCGAATTTCACGGGACTGCGCGCCGCGACCGTCTGGGCGTTAGGCACCCACGCGAAGCCGACGGTGCGCCCGACGGAGTCGCCGAGCGTTCCACTCTCGACGACCGCCGTGGAGCGTGCACGCTTGACGGCGAGGTCGTATTTCTTGGTCGCCTTGTTGGCCGTCAGCGTATAGTCACCGGCCTGGAGATCCGAGGTCGGCTCGAAGCCGCGGAAGACCACCGAATCGGCCTCGGAATTCGGGGTCAGGAAGGAGCCCGACTGCCGCGCCACCGGATCCAGGATCGCGAAGCTGAGCAGGAGCTCGCGCCATGCCTCCTCTCGCATGGTTGCCTGCGGTGCGACGGGGCCTTTCGGATCTGGAGACTCCCCGATGACTATCGTGGTATCGACCTGATATGTCGGCGTGATGAAGCGGGTCGCGACGATGCCCCCAGCGATGCCCAACAGCGTCATGATCGCGATCAGCCATTTGTACCGCCGCAGCGCCGAGACGTAGCGTCCGAGGTTCATGGCGCCCGCGGCCGGAGCGGCCGGCGGTGCCGGCGGCCCCCAGCTCTGCATGGCGCCGGGGCCCCCATCGGGGGCGATATCCACGGACGGGGACGTCGATGGGACGAGAGATCCGGACATTCGAGACGGTGAGAGCGTGACGGAGGGTTAACTCAAGTCTATGACAAACTAGCAAAGCGCCGTGTGACCCATGTCCCACGCGCTGGTTTCCAACAAATGGACACCAAGCCGTTCCGCAAAATCAGGCCCACGCTCGAGCGTGCTCGTGGGCGCCTCGGAGCAGGGTTTCCGGGTTCGCTGCGCCTCTGGGAGGGGTCGGTCGTGCCTTCCATGTCGATGTGATGCACCATAGGGTGTCGGATGTGATACACAACCAGTGTGGCCACGCCGCTATGCTGTAGCTTGTTGGCAGCATTTTTTCGTTGTGTCCAGGTACCACGGTCGTCATACAGATGAGTCAGCATCGCACCTTGTCACAATGGCGATCGTCTGGCGACCTGGTTACGGTGATCGAATCTGGAAGAACACCGGCGCGCCGCGGCGACTCGTCGCACGCGCGCCTCTCTGCTCAAGGAGTTGTGGATGTCGACTTCGGCTGCGGTTCTTGGCGATTCGGGGCGCTCACTCGCTGCGGGCGATAGCGAGACCGCCAGAGACCCGTTGTCCATCTCGGCGGAAGTCAAGTCGAGTCTGAGTCTCCTGATCGTGGACGACGACCGCACGCTCCGCGAAGGGTGCGCGAGCGTTCTGCAGATGGACGGCTTCAATGTCACGACGCTCGGGCGTGGGGATGAGGCGCTGGACCTGGTGCGTCGCCGCAAGTTCGACATCGTACTCGTCGACCTGTACATGACGCCCGTGTCGGGCATGGAAATCCTTCGCGCGACGCTCTCTGCCCACAAGGAGACGATCGTGGTCGTGATGACCGGAAACCCGAGCGTGACGACGAGCATCGAGGCGCTCCGCGCCGGCGCGTGGGACTACCTGCCGAAACCATTCTCGGCGACGCACCTGCAGGTGCTGATCGGACGCGCGTCACACGCCGTCATGGTCGCACGCGAGACGCGCGATCTTCGCATTCAGCTCCTGAAACAGAACGGTAACAGCGACAAGATCACGCTCCTCGGCGTGTCGCCCGCGTTCCGTAAGGCCGTCGATCTCGCGCGTCGTGTCGCGAGCACCGATGCGTCGGTGATGATCATGGGGGAGAGCGGTACGGGTAAGGAGCTCATCGCCCAGTTCATCCATCAGCACAGCCGCCGTGCGAGCCGTCAGGTCGTCCCCATCAACTGTGCGGCGCTGCCCGAGGGTCTCCTCGAGAGTGAGCTGTTCGGGCATCGCAAGGGAGCGTTCACCGGCGCCGATCGCGACAAGCCGGGACTCCTCGAGATCGCGAACGGTGGTACGCTGTTCCTCGATGAGCTGACTGAGATGTCACTGCCGCTGCAGGCGAAGCTGCTTCGCGTGCTGCAGGACGGCGTCGTGCGCCGCGTCGGGAGCGAGCAGCAGGACGCTGTCGTGGACGTCCGGTTCATCTCGGCGACGAATCGTGACCCGGCCGAATGCGTGGCGAAGGGAACACTGCGCGAGGATTTGTTGTACCGACTTCGCGTCGTGCCGATCAAGCTGCCGCCGCTCCGTAAGCGCCTCGAGGACATCCCGCTGCTCGCGAACCATTTCCTGACCCACTTCTGGGAACGTCATCGGCAGCCGGGTGAGGCGACGCCGCGAATCACGGAGGCAGCCATCGACTTCCTCCGGTCGCGCCCATGGCGAGGCAACGTGCGCGAGCTGCAGAACGTCGTCGAACAGCTGGCGGTGTTGGCCGAGCCCGGCCAAGGCGTGCAGCCTGACGACGTCCCGCTGTACGACGACGCGGCGGCGGCTCCAGCGACGGCGACCGGACTCCCGATCAGCATCATGACCGAGAGCTTCCACCTGGCCAAAGAGAAGCTCGTCGCGCATTTCGAGAAGGAATACCTGACGCAGCTGATCGCGCGGGCCGGTTCGAACATGTCGAAGGCAGCCCGGCTCGCGAGCATCGACCGAACGACGCTGTACCGGCTCATGGAAAAGCACGGTTTCCGCCGTGATGAGTTCGGCGGCGCCGTGGACGAGTGAGCTCACGCTTCAAACCGGGTCGCGTGTCGCGGTCGAAAGCACAGAAACCAACCTCACGTGGGACGGCGGTAATCGATTCGGCGGCGCGCGCCGCCGAATCGATCGCGTCCAGCGCAGTATCGCGCGCGCTCACGGCGGCGGTTGCCGACGTCAGTGCGGAGTGGCCTCACACCGAGCATGGGGCGACGTCGGCCAACGACGTGCGCACGACTGTCAACGCTCTCGCTGACAACGTTAGGCAGGCGCTCAACGGCGAAACCCTCACGCTCGTCACCTTTCCGCCGTTCGTTCCCGTTCGTCGCGCGCTCGAGCTGCTGCGGCGGGCGTTCCTCGAGCGAACGGAGTCGCCTGACGTGGTGTCGGCGGGCGAGGCCAGCGTGTTGGAAGTCATCAAGGCGATCGAGCGCGTGCAGCAATCGATCGACCAGGACGCGGCGCATCGGTTTGCGGCACGGCTCTCGGGGCAGGACGCACAGCAGCTCGTGGTCGAGATGGCGCACGACATGCGCTCGCCGCTCGGCTCGATTCTCATTCTCGCGGAGCGGCTGCGCTACGGGTCGGGCGGCACGCTGACGCCGATCCAGGAGCGACAGCTGGGACTCGTCTACTCCGCGGCGTTTGGTCTGAGCGCGCTCGCCGGCGACGTGATCGAGCTCGCGCGCGGTGGCACGACGTTGATGGACCAACCGCGTATGCCGTTTCTGGTGTCAGATGTCCTGCAGTCGATCATGGACATTCTGCGACCGATGGCGGAAGAGAAACGTCTCATCGTGCGATGTGTGGGGCCGGAGGCCGACCTGCGCATCGGCTACCAGGCCGCGCTCAATCGCGTGCTGCTCAACCTCGCGACGAACGCCATCAAGTTCACGAACGCCGGCTCCGTTGACGTGACGTGCAAGCAGATCGACCGGAGCCGCGTGGAGTTTTCGGTCAAGGACACGGGGCGAGGTATTCCGCCGCACGTCATCTCGAACCTGTTCGAGGCATTCCGCCAGCGACAGATCACTGGCGACTACGCCTTTTCGAGCGCCGGGCTCGGACTGTCGATCTGCAAGAAGTTGATCGCCGCGATGGGTGGCGAGCTTGGTGTGGAGACGGAGCTCGAGAAGGGCACGCGATTTCACTTCGTGCTCGATTTGCCGCAGGGATCGAGGCTGTAGGGAATCGGGAATCGAAGGGGAACCGGGAACGGGGAACGGGGAACCCGAAGCCACCGAGACTGGACGGCGCCTAACTCGTCTCGCAGGTTAGACACGCGATCGAACTCCCCCCGGTTCCCCGTTCCCGGTTCCCGCTATGTCCGACCGACGCGCCTTCATCTCCACGCTTGCCCGCGCTGGGTTGGCGGTACCCGTTTTTCGTTCGAATGCGCTCGGGTCGGTCCTGCGCGCGGAGCATGTCGCCGCCGGGCGTCTCGCGGGCCCACTCGCGGAGGACGAGACCTACTGGTCGGAGATCCAGCGAGCGTTCGACGCCGACCGGACTCTGATCAACCTGAACAACGGCGGGGTGAGTCCCACGCCCTCGCACGTGCTCGAGGCGATGATCCGCGACCTGCGCTTCTCCAACGAAGCGCCCGTGGAGCACATGTGGAGCGTCCTGGAGCCGCGGATCGAAAGTGTGCGTCGCGAGCTCGCGAAGGAGTTCGGCTGCGACCCCGAGGAGATGGCGATCACGAGGAACGCCTCGGAGTCCAACGAGACAATGATCTTCGGGCTCGATCTCAAGCGCGGCGACGAGGTCATCGTCACGACGCAGAACTACCCGCGCATGATGACGTCGTGGGATCAGCGTGCACGCCGTGAGGGGCTCGTCGTCAAGCAGATCAAGTTCACGGTGCCGCCACCGTCCGACGACTACATCGTCAACCAGTTCCGTGAGGCGATCACGCCTCGCACCCGCGTCATCGAGATCACGCACATCACCAACCTGACCGGCCAGATTCTCCCCGTCGCGAAGGTCGTCGCGATGGCACGCGAGAAGGGGATCGAGGTGTTCGTGGACGGCGCGCACGCGTTCGCGCACTTCCCATTCACCCGTGATGAGCTGGGCTGCGACTACTACGGCACCAGCCTGCACAAGTGGCTCCTCGCGCCGATTGGCACCGGTTTCCTGTACGTTCGCCGGGCGAAGCAGAAGTCACTGTGGCCGCTCATGGCGGCGCCCGCGAGCATGGACGAAAACGTGCGAAAGTACGAGGAGATCGGAACCCACCCCGCGGCGAACCACAACGCCATCGCGGCGGCGCTCGCGTTTCATCGCGCCATCGGCGGCGAGCGAAAGGTCGCCAGGCTTCGTTACCTCCGCGACCGGTGGGCGAAGCGTCTCCTGGCGGAGAGCTCCCGCGTTCGCGTGCTCACGCCGCTCGAAGGAAAGCAGGCAGGCGGGATCGCGCTCTTCAACGTCGACGGGATCGACAGCGCGAAGCTTCAGGGGTGGCTATGGACGAAGCATCGGATCATCACGACGCCGATCATCCACGCCGAGTTCAGCGGGCTGCGCATCACGCCTAACGTCTACACGACGCTGGACGAGGTCGATCGCTTCGGCGACAAGGTGCTCGAAGCCATCGCACGAGGCGTGAACGCGTAAGTGCGAGCCGCCGTGGGCGGCCGGCGTCAGACGCGGGTCAATAGCCAAGCCGCGCTGGCCAGCCCAATGGCAATGATCGCCTGACGCACGCGCGCCTGGGTCACGCGCTGGGCGAGTCGTGATCCAGAGTAGCCGCCTAGTGTGGCCCCAACCGCCATCGTGGCGGCCACCGGCCAGCTCACAAGCCCGCTGAACGCGAAGGTCGCGGCGGCAACGGCGTTCGCGCACAGGCCGCCCCAGTTCTTGAGACCGTTCATGCGGTGGATGTTGCGGAGTCCCATGAAGCCGAGCGCCGCGAGCATGAGGATCCCGATGCCCGCGCCGAAGTACCCGCCGTACACGGAAACCACGAACTGATACGCGAGCAGCGTCTTGGTGGGAGCGACCGCCCAATCGGCTGTGTGATCGTCGATGGGCTCGTGGGTCATCGGAGATTCGGCGCGCAGACGCGCCGCGAGCGGCTTCTGAACGACGAACAACACCGTTGCGCCAAGCACGAGCCAGGGCACTATCGCGTCGAAGCGCGACGGAGGTGTCTTGATGAGCAGCCAGGCCCCGACGAGTCCGCCGACGAGGCTCGGCATCGCCAGACGCGTGACCCAGGAACGCATCCCCGTGAGCAGGTCGCTGTAGCCCCACATGCTGGCGACCGCTCCGGGCCATAACGCGACGGTGCTCGTCGCGTTGGCCATGATCGCCGGGATCCCGAGGCCGATGAGCGCGGGAAACGTCAGCAGCGTTCCACCACCGGCAATCGAATTGACCACGCCCCCGACGAGTGCGGCTACGAGAACGAGCGCGAGCCGAAACGGCTCGGAGTGGACGGGCGACGCCATGGGGCTGGGAAGAAAGCACGCCGAGCGGAACGCGGCAATGCCGTTCGTCGTCGTGCCTCGCTAACTTTCACCGCACGATATCACAGACCCGAGATCGCTTGAGGGAGAACGCGGCATGACGAAGACGGAAGCGGTTGACGCGCCGGCGGCCACCGATGCGCTGGAGATTCGCGACACTCGAACGGGCAAGACCTACACAGCCCCGATCGCCGAGGGCGTGATTCGCGCCAACGACCTGCGACAGATCAAGACCGACAGCGACGACTTCGGTCTGATGAGCTACGACCCGGCGTTCATGAACACGGCGTCGTGCAAGAGCGCCATCACGTTCATCGACGGCGACAAGGGGATTCTGCGCTATCGCGGATATCCCATCGAGCAGCTCGCCGAGCGCGCGAGCTTCCTCGAGGTGGGGTGGCTGCTTCGCAACGGCGAGCTGCCTAACCAGGAACAGTACGATCAATGGGTGCACGACATCACGTTCCACACGTACGTGCACGAGAACATCAAGCGGTTCCTGGAAGGCTTTCGCTACGACGCGCACCCGATGTCGATGTTGTGCAGCAGCATCGCCGCGCTGTCGTCGTTCTATCCGGAAGCCAAGAACATCTTCGATCCGGATCAGCGCTACATCTCGATCATCCGACTGCTCGCGAAGGTCCCCACGTTGGCGGCGTTCATCTACCGGCACAACAAGGGACTGCCGTTCATCTATCCGGCCAACGACCTGTCGTACTCGGAGAATTTCCTGTCGATGATCGCTCGGATGAGCGAGCCGAAGTACGAGTCGAATCCCGTGTTCACGAAGGCGATCGAGGTGCTGTTCATCCTCCACGCTGATCACGAGCAGAACTGCTCGACGAACGCGGTCCGCGCCGTCGGTTCATCGCACGTCGATCCGTTCTCGGCGGTTGCGGCCGGCGTCGCCGCGCTGTATGGGCCCCTGCACGGCGGTGCCAATGAAGCCGTGCTTCGCATGATCGAGGAGATCGGCTCGGTGAAGAACGTGCCGACGTTCATCAGCGAGGTGAAGAGCGGCAAGGGCGGTCGCCTCATGGGATTCGGCCACCGTGTCTACAAGAGCTACGATCCTCGCGCGAAGATCGTGAAGCAGCTCGCGAACGAGGTGTTCGAAGCGGTCGGCATGGATCGCGACCTCGAGATCGCGCTGGAGCTGGAGCGCATTGCGCTGAGCGACGACTACTTCGTGTCGCGCAAGCTCTACCCCAACGTGGACTTCTACACGGGACTGATCTATCGGGCGATGAAGTTCCCGACGGACTTCTTCACCGTGCTGTTCGCGGTGGCGCGGACGTCAGGCTGGTTGGCCCAGTGGGAGGAGATGTTGCTGGACAAGGAGCAGAAGATCGCGCGGCCCCGGCAGGTCTACACCGGGTACGACGAGCGGCCGTACAAGTCTTCGCTCGACTATCGCAAGAAGTCCGGCAAGCGCGCTAGCGGGGTCTGACCTCAATTCGGCCGGTTACCGGTCGGCGAGCCGGGTTGCACACAGGCGCGCCACCGGGCACCGGTCGCAGTGCCTAACGCGCGCCGTGCACAGCAGGGCACCGAGCTCCATCAGGGCCTGATTGTGCACCCACGTGTGGCGCCCCGTGCGCGGCAGTAGCTGTTCGGCAATCGCCCAGGTCGCGCGCTGGCCTCGTGAGGACTTGGCGTCGACCGCCGGAAGAAAGACGCGCTGGAGCACCCGCGCGACGTTCGTGTCCACGAGTGCCGCGCGCCGCTCGTACGCGAACGATGCAACGGCGCCCGCGGTATACGCGCCGATTCCCGGGAGAGCGCGGAGCTCCTCCGGATCGTCTGGAATGGCTCCGCCATCGCGCGTGACGTGGCGGGCAAGCGCGTGCAAGCTCCTCGCGCGCGCGTAATAGCCCAGTCCCGCCCACGACTTCAACACACTCCGTCGCGGTGCCTCGGCGACGTGATCGAGCGTGGGGAAGCGAGCGAGAAAGCGCTCGTAGTAGTCGACGACGCGAGACACCTGCGTCTGCTGCAGCATGAGCTCGGACACCAGGATCCGGTACGGGTCGCGAGTACGTCGCCACGGCAAATCGCGGCCGTGATTGGTGAACCACGCGCGAAGACGCCGCGAGAATTCGCGGCGTCTGGCGGGTTCGATCTCGATCGTGGGGCTCGTGCGAGGCGCGCGAGGCATCGTCCAATATACGCGCGGGTTGTCTTGACGGGCGTCAGCGCGCCTCGTCCGTCCTCAGTACTCGGGGACGTCTCTGTCCACCTCGCGTGACCAGCGCAGGATTCCGCCGCTCACGCTCCAGACACGCCCGAAGCCCGCATCGAGCAGATCGCGTGTCGCGAGCGCACTGCGCGTTCCACCTTTGCAGATCACGGCGGTGGGCGCCGCCGCATCGAGCTCGCGAAGCCGGTCTTTCAGGCGGTGAAGCGGGATGAGCGTTGCTCCATCGATATGCCCGATCTCCCACTCATGTGGCTCGCGGACGTCGATGAGCTGAATGGCCTCGCCGGACGCACGGCGGATGGCGAGCTCGCGCGGCTCGATCTGGGGAACCGCATCGAGTCCGGCCCCATCGCCGCCGCTCGCTGCGCAGAACTGGTCGTAGTCGACGAGGGATTGCAGCTCCCGCGTTCCGCACGCCGGGCACGACGGGTCGCGCCGCACGCGTACGGACCGGAACTCGGCGTCGAGCGCGTTCACGAGCAGAAGACGCCCGGTAAGTGATCTGCCGATCCCGAGCAGCAGCTTGATCGCCTCAGTGGCCTGCACGGTCCCGACCAGTCCGGGAAGCACGCCGAGCACGCCGCCTTCGGCGCAGCTCGGAACGAGCCCGGGCGGGGGCGGCTCCGGGTAAATGCAGCGATAGCACGGCCCGTCGGCGGTGGCAAACACGGAGGCCTGTCCGTCGAATCGGAAGATGCTGCCGTACACGTTAGGCTTGCCGAGCAACACGCACGCGTCGTTGACGAGATACCGGGTCGCGAAGTTGTCGGTGCCATCCAGCACAACGTCGTACTCCCGGATGATCGTGAGCGCGTTCTCGGCGGTGAGACGTGTCGCGTGCAGCTCGAGCTTGACGTGCGGATTGGTGTCGTGAATGCGGTCGCGCGCCGAATCGAGCTTCGAGCGCCCGACGTCGCTCGTGCCGTGCAGCAGCTGTCGCTGTAGGTTGGTGACCTCGACGATGTCGAAGTCGACGAGCCCGATCGTGCCAACCCCGGCGGCGGCGAGGTACAACGCGGCGGGAGAGCCAAGCCCGCCGGCCCCGACGATGAGCACGCGGCCGGCCTTGAGCTTCCGCTGTCCGTCGATCGCGACTTCGGGCAGGAGCAGATGTCGACCGTAGCGCAGGAGCTCGTCGCGGTCGAGCGTTGGCGCCACACGCGAACGTGGCGTGGGAATGGCGAGCGTGGCAGTCATGTCACCCTCCGGCGACTGCGGAGACGACGGTGAGCTCATCGCCGTCGCGAACCGGCGCGGTGAAGCCGCCGCTGAAGCGAATGTCTTCGTCGTTGAGGTAGAACGTCACGAACGGATACGGCTGCCCGGCGTCGTCGATGAGGCGCGGGGCGAGGGACGGGAAGCGACGCGTGATGTCGGCGACCGCTTCGCCCACGGTGGCGCCTGACGCGGACAGCGCGCGGCTGCCATCGGTGAGGCGGGACAACACGCTGGGAAGAGAGATCGTGAGGGACATATACGTATGGTGGTGGGTCGTTAGGTTCACGCCGCTTCGACCAGCGCCGCCACTTCGCGAAGCTTGGGCGCGATCAGCGGGGCGGGTGGGAGAGCATCGACGAGTGGGTCGAGGGTCTTGAGGCCGTTGCCCGTTATGCAGAGGACGACCTCGTCCCTCGGGCCAAGACGTCCGGTTTTCGCCAGGTGCAGCGCCGCCGCGGTCGTAACGCCGCCCGCGGTCTCGGTGAAGATTCCTGTCGTTTCGGCGAGCAGGCGGATGCCGGCGACGAGATCGGCATCGCTCACCGCCGCGGCCCAACCTCCCGTATCCGCGATACCGCGTGCGGCGGTCAGGCCGTCCGCCGGGTTGCCGATGGCGAGCGACCGGGCGATCGTGGCCGGGATCTCGGGCTCGATCCGGCCACTCCCGCGCTCGACGAGCCTAACGATCGGCGCGCATCCTGACGCCTGTGCGCCATAGAGGCGCGGCAGCGCGTCGTCGAAGAGGCCCGCCGCCGCGAAATCCCGGAAGCCGCGATGCAGTTTGGTCACCAGCGCGCCGCCGGCCATGGGCGCGACGACCGCAGTGGGGGCGCGCCAGCCGAGCTGCTCGATGATCTCGAACGCCATGGTCTTGGAGCCTTCGCCGTAGTAGGCGCGGAGATTCACGTTCACGACGCCCCAGCCGAAGTTGTCCGCGACCTGCGCGCAGAGTCGATTCACGTCGTCGTAGTTGCCGCGCACGCGCACGAGCTTCGGCGCGAAAATGGCCGTGTTCAGCACCTTCGCCGCCTCGAGGTCGTGCGGAATGAAGATCCACGCCGGTTTGCCTGCCCGCGCGGCATGGGCCGCGACGGCGTTCGCGAGGTTGCCCGTGGATGCGCAGGCGATCACGTCGAGTCCGAACGTGTGCGCCGCGTTGATGGCCGTGGATACGACCCGGTCCTTGAACGACAGCGTCGGGTGTGAGACGGCGTCGTTTTTCACCCACGCACGGGCGACACCGAGTCTACGCGCGAGCTCCGTGGCCTCGACGAGTGGCGTGAAGCCGGAGTCCGGCGAGAGCGTTGGAGTGCCGTCGAACGGCAGCCACTCGTGGTAGCGCCACAGCGACTTGTGGCGGGTCTGAATCTCGGCGCGACCCGGCAGCGAGCGATTCGGGTCATACACCGGCACGAGCGGACCGAGGCACGTTAGGCAGATCGCGCTTGGCTCGGGATCGAACTGCGCGCCGCAATTCTCGCAGACGAGAGACAGCGCGGCGAATCCGGCGCGGCCGGTCTCCTCGCCCGTTGGGCCAAGAAGTGAAGCGGTCATCGGAGGGCTCCGGTGGGGTAGGCTGCAGGTCGGGCGCGACCGAGGGTTCGCGCGGCGGCGAGTGTGTCGGCGAGGAGTGCGGACGCCGTGGAACGACCGCCGGCGCCTGCACCGTGCCAGGTGAGCGTGCCGGCCAGCGCGGTGCGGACCTCGACGACGTTGTGCGCGCCGGTGCCGCTGGCGAGCGGGTCGGCGCCGTCGAGGACTTGCGGTTCGACCGACGCGTGGAGGTGGCCGTTGCGTTGGGCCGACGCGACGAGTCGAACCCGTCCGCCGTATTCACGCGCGGCGTCGATCGTGTCGCTGACCGTCGCGTCGATTCCGCGAACGTGGATGCGGTCCAGCGTGACCGGCTCGCGCCACGCGATAGAACAGAGAATCGCGAGCTTCGCGGCAGCGTCGGCGCCGCTTAGATCGTCCGACGGATCGCGCTCGGCGAAGCCCTCGCGCTGCGCGTCGGAGACGGCGTCGGCAAAGGGACGCTGCTGCTCCAGGCGCCCAAGGACGTACGTCGTTGTCCCGTTGAGGACGCCGCGCAGTGCGTGGATCTCCTCGCCGGCGAGTGATTCGCGCAGGGCCCGCACGATAGGAACGGCGGCGGCCACGGCGCCTTCGCAGTGGAGGCGAGACTCCCGGGCGGCAAGGGCTGCGAGCAGCGTGGTATCGCGCGCCAACGCCTGCTTGTTCGCCGTCACCACGGCCGCGCCGCGGTCGAGCGCGGCCCTGAGCCACTCCGCCGCGTTAGGTGCGCCGCTGGCCTCGACGACGATGTCGATCGTGGGGTCGGCTGCGAGTGCCGCCGCATCGCCAGTGAGGGGCGCGGGTGCTCGACGAGGATCGCGAAGGTGGGGACGGAGCACGGCGACGCGAGCGAGTCGCAGGCGCTTGCCTGTCAGCTGCTCGAGCGAGGACTTGCGGTCCGCGAACGACGCCGCGAAGGCGGAACCGACGGTTCCGCAGCCAATGATACCAATACGCAACTCGACAGGTGGCACGCTGCTTCTCTCCTCGTCCACCCATCTCGCCGCGCCGCCCAGGGGCAAAAAAAATCCCCGAGGCGAGAAAAGCCGCGGAGACGCGTGGCCTTTTAGCTGTTTGTTTTACGTGGCCGCAATACGCCGCAAATCACCACGAGACTGACATCGATTGTGACAGTATGAGTAAACGGGCGGGCTTCATCTCGCAAGGGGTGTCTGGCGACTGGCGGCTGGCGGCTGGCGGCTGGCGGCTGGCGGCTGGCGACTGGCGACTGGCGGCTGGCAGGAACGGGAACAGAAGCCCTCTACCGGGAGCCTGGGGATCCCTCGCTTGGCGGCTCGGGATGACACGCTCCTTCGTCCGTCGCGGGTTTCCGTCAGTCGCCAGTCGCCAGTCGCCAGTCGCCAGCCGCCAGTCGCCTAGCTGACTGTCTTCGTCTTTCGACGCAGGAAATCCATGAGGATGAACTGGCCTAACGTCATGGTGTTCGTGAAGTAGGCCTTCCCCTTGCTGATCTCCGACACACGCTTCACGAACTCGACCAGCGCGCGATCGCGCGCGAGCATGAACGTGTTGATCATGATTCCCGAACGCCGGCAGTTCGAGACCTCCTTGAGCGTCTGGGCGATCACGGTCGCGTCGAGGCCCATCGAGTTCTTGTAGATCTGACCGTTCGGCATCGTGAGCGCGCTCGGCTTGCCGTCAGTGATCATGATCACCTGCCGCATGTCCTTCTTCTGCGCGAGCAGGATGCGCCGCGCCAGCTTCAGCCCCTCGGCAGTGTTGGTGTGGTACGGGCCGACCTGTGCGTGGGCGAGCGTCGGGAGCGGGATCTCCTCCGCCGAGTCGTGGAACAGGACCACGCGAATGGTGTCGCCGGGGAACTGCGTGCGAATGAGATGCGTGAGCGCGAGCGCGACTTTCTTGGCCGGCGTGAACCGGTCCTCCCCGTACAGGATCATGGAGTGCGACGTGTCGAGCATGAGCACCGTCGCGCACGACGATCGGTACTCCGCCTGTCTCACCATCAGGTCCGAGTATTCCAGGTCGATCGGAACTCCAATGGTCCCTGTCCGGGCAAGTGAGTTTTTCAGCGTTTCATTGACGTCGAGGTTCAACACATCCCCGAACTCGTACTGCTTGCTCCACCCGTCGGACTCGATGCCGGTCGCGAGGTACGGCGTGTCATGCGCGCCAATGCTCGACTTGCCGAGTGACCCGAGCAGGTTGCGCAGGGTTCGATAACCGAGGAAGTCGATGCCTTTGTCGGTCAGGTTGAACTGGACGTCTCGCGAGGCCGCGTGCGCGATGCTGCCACGCCCCTCGAGCGGCTGATGTGTATCCGGAACCTGTGGCGGCGCGTCGATGTTCAGATATCCTTCAGCGGTGAGGCGCTGCACGAGGTCGTCAAGCAGCTGGGCGAGTTTTGCCTGTGCTTCCTCATCGCCATCGCCTCGCAGGGCCTGGAGCATCTCGGGGGTGAACTGGCCGCTCTCGATCAGCGCGTTGAGGATCGCTTCCTTGAGCGCCTCGAGCGATCGGTCGGCGTCGCCACCAAAGTCGCCCCAATACGGGTGCGACATGCGTCCACCTGCGAATCCGGACTGTAAGAGAAAATCGGCCAGCTTCTCGAGCAGCGACTGCAGATCGACCGCGTCCGCCAGCTCAGGGCTGAACTTGGAGTAGGTGTGGAAGCGCATAACAGCAGGGACTGGGGAAGCAGGGCTGGCGACGAGACCACGTCGACCCGAAGGCGGGCGAGTGCGCGGCGCTGGACTCGTCTGGATTCGCTGTTCGCAGTCTATCGTAACGTACTGCCAGGTCTCGGGTCGCGCACGCCTGGAGCCGCGTTGGATGTTCGGCCGTCGTCCGGGTCGCCGGTTTCGGCGCCATCGATCAACCCGTTTCGGGTGCTCGTCACGCACCGGAACTTCCGGTTGTTCTGGATCGGCCAGACGTTATCGCTCATCGGCACGTGGATGCAGACGATGGCGTCGGCCTGGCTGGCGCTCGAGCTCACGAACAATGCCTTTCTCGTCGGGCTCGTCGCGTCGATCGGGTCACTGCCCATCCTGTTGCTGTCATTACCGGCGGGGGTGCTCGCGGACCGCGAGCACAAGCTGCGGCTGGTCACGATTGCGCAGTCACTGCTCTTGTGCGAAGCGCTCGCGCTCTGGTGGCTGACGTTCACCGGGCATATCACGATCGGGTGGCTCCTGCTGCTCGCGGCCGTCAACGGCGCGGTCAGCGCCTTCGAGATACCGGCCCGGCAGTCGCTGATGATCGAGCTCGTCGGTCGCGATGACCTACGCGACGCGATCGCGCTCAACTCCAGCGGGTTCAACCTCGCGCGCATCTTCGGGCCGGGCGTCGCCGCCGCGGTGATCGCGAAGGCGGGCATCTCCTGGTGCTTCGGCGTCAACGCGCTCAGCTACTTCACGGTGCTGATTGGCCTCTCACGAATTCAGCTCCCGCCGTGGCATCCGCCGCTCACGACGGGCTCGCCCTTACACGGGATGCTGGAAGGCATCCGCTACGTTCGCGCGACGAAGAAGGTCTCGACGCTGATCCGGTTCATCGCCGTGTTCTCGGTGCTGGGTGTGCCGTACATCACGCTCATGCCCGTGGTCGCGCGAGACCTGCTCGGACTCGATGCGAGCGGGTACGGCCTCCTTCTGTCGTCTCTCGGCCTTGGCGGGCTCAGTGGCGCACTCGCGCTCGCTGCGGTGGGTGGTCGATTCCCGCGCGGGAAGGTCCTCGTCGCGGCGGCCTACACGTACGCGTTCCTGCTGATCATGTTCTCGCTCGTGCGCGTGGCGTGGCTCGCCTATCCGATCCTGCTGGTGACCGGGTTCTGCATGATCGTCACGAACGCGGTGGCGAACAGCATGTTGCAGTCGTTCGTTGCCGACCAGTTCCGCGGCCGACTGATGTCGGTGTATTCGCTGATCTCGGTGGGGGTGTCGCAGGTTTTCGGCGCGTTCGCGGCGGGCGCCGTGGCCAGCGCGGTGGGCGTGGACTGGGCGATCGGATCCGGGGCGGCCATCATGCTCGCATTCGCCATGTATGCATTCCGCCGGCACAGCGCGTGGATCGTCTCTGAACACTGAGTGCGCGAACTGAACCGGTTACTGGTTACCAGAACTGGTTACGGGTAATCGAACCCTCGAGATGTCTCTCTCAGCGAGATGAACATCCCGAGGGTTCAAATCACGAATAACCAATTCCAGTAACCAATTACCTGTGTCAGTTCCGTCGTTAGGCGAGCCGCTCGCGGGCTACCTGCACGATGAGATCTCCCGCGCCGTCGGTGCCGAGCCACTCGGTGTTGACGCACAGGTGGTAGTTCTCCGGCGCGTGCCAGGAGCGCTGCCAATAGCGCCGGACGTACTGTTCGCGGCGCTTGTTCGTTTCGTCGACGCGCTTCGCGGCTTCCTCGGCCGTTATGCCCTCACGCTGGACCACGCGCGCAATCAACGCCGGGCGCGACGCGTAGCAGAAAACGTGAAGCGCATCCGTACGCTGTGCGAGGTAGGATTGAGCGCCGCGTCCCACCAGGACCACCGGTCCGCGCGCGACCGCGTCGTCGATCACGCGTTCCGTCACCTCGAGCAGCCGTTCTTCCGTTGGCGGTAACGGGGCCGACAAGGCAGGTGACACGATCTCCGGCGACCCGAGCGCCAGCGCGTCGGCGAGACGCTCGGCCAGCGATGGGATGCGCTCCTCGATCGCCTGGACTTCTACCGGCGTACGCCCGAGCCGTGCCGCGACGCGGTCGACGAGCGCGTTGTCGAGCAGCGTCCACCCGAGCCCATCGGCGACGCGCGCCGCGACGTCGGATCCGCCAGACCCGAACATCCGGGAAATCGTGATGACGGGCATCGCCGGATGCCTAACGCTGCTTCAGCGACCGAACGCGAAGATGTTCGGCGACCTCGAAGCCCAACGCTTCCCACGCCGCATTCGCCAGCGGATTGTCCGCGGCGTTGTGGAGTCGCATCTCGTCGAGCCCGCGGTCGGCACACCAGTCGTCCGCGGCAGCGAGCAACCTCCGTAACACCCCCTGCTCGCGTGCTCTGGGCACGACGTATACCGACGAGATATAGGCGTACTGCGGCGGATCCAGCAGCGGCGAGCCCGCCGAATGGATGCATCGAAGCACGCCAACGGCCTCGCGGCCGATCTCGGCAAGAAAAATCACCTCGTTAGGCGACTGCAGCTGCGCGGCGAAGAGCTTGGCCGCGCGCGACTCCGCGTCAGGCCGCAGCCGGCCGTAGATGGCGTTGTGCGAATGCTCGCGAAGCAGCGCCAGCCGGAGCGCGAGGATCGAGGGCAGGTCCTTTGCCGTGGCCTGGCGAACGGAGATACGGGAGGCGGGGAGCGGCTGTCGGGAATCGGGAATCGGGAATCGGGAATCGGCGTGATTCGACGTGGCTCCGTTCTGCACCGGGCCCGCTTCGAAAACAGGCCGG
>Ga0310810_10002059_pt1 | contig 21397 bp, 19 predicted proteins | sample NCmetagenome_FD_207641 | JGI IMG/M metagenome (GOLD analysis project Ga0310810, IMG submission 207641) | Soil microbial communities from experimental microcosm in Duke University, North Carolina, United States - NC | ecosystem: Engineered > Artificial ecosystem > Soil microcosm > Unclassified ...
AACGGCGACGGCTTGATCTTGAACAGCGCGTACATGAGCGCGAGCGCGGTCATGGCCTTTTCACCGCCGGAAAGAAGGCTGATGTGCTGGAGCTTTTTGCCCGGAGGACGGACCACGATGTCCACGCCGGACTCCAGCGGATTGGCCTCGTCGACCAGAATGAGCTGGGCTTCGCCCCCGCGGAAAAGCGTCTTGTAGTATTCGCCGAACATTTTCTGGACTTCCTGGAATGTCGTCTCAAAAAGCCCCTTGGTCGTGCGGTTGATCTTGCGGATCGCTTCCATGAGCGCGTCGCGCGCGTCTTCCAAGTCCTTTTGCTGGCCCATGAGGAAGTCGAAGCGCTGCTTCAGCTCATCGTATTCCTCGATCGCCAAAAGGTTCACCGTGCCGATCGACTCGATCTTTTCCCGCAGCTGCGCGATCGTGCCTTCGATTTCCGGGCGCTCGGCCTCGGTCATGGGATACTCGGCGGCCTGGAGCGTCGCCAAGTCGATCTTGTAGCTCTGCTGCATCTTTTCATGGAGATTCTTTTCCTGGTAGCCCAGGTCCATGACTTTCATTTCTTCGTTGTGCAGTCGGGTCTCCGCCTCGTGTTTGCGGTCCTGGAACGTCAGCAGCGTCTCTTCCTCGGCCTTCATCTTTTCCTCGGCCGCAACCTTTTCCTGGCGGATCAGCTCGAGCTTCACATCGCAGTCGCGGGACTCGTCCTGCAGCACGGCCTGGGATTCGCGAAGTTTCGTGTCTTCCTCGTCCAGCTTGCCTTCCCGCTCCTGGATCCTCGCGGATTCCGCGTCGAGAAACTCCGCGCGTTGGCGGTCGCGCTTTTCCTGCTCGCGGTGCAGGGCCAGGGCCTCTTCGAGGAAGCGGCGGCGTTCCACGAGATGGTCGAGCTTGGCCTTGTGGTCGGAAAATGAAGCAAACGCCGCGCTTTTGGACTTTTCCATCCGCTCCATGTCGCGCAGCACGGTTTCCTGTTCGGACCGGACCTGCCTTTGCCGCTCTTCGCAGCGCATGATCTCGATTTCCAGCAGGGTGCGCTGGGAAATAGCCTCTTCCTCGCGGGTCAAAATCTCGTTTTGCTCATAGGAGAAAAGGTCCAGCTCGCGCTGAAAGGAGCCGAGCCTTTCCTGCATGCCCTTGCGGAGCGATTCGAAAGATTCCTTCTGGATCTTGGCGTCGACGAATTCCTTCTCGATCTTCTCGAGCTCGGCCTCGGCATTCGCAAACTGGGCCGCGGCTTCCGCCAGGATGGCCTGCGACTGTTCGAGCGAAGCCTGCGTGGATTTGACTTCGCTTTCCAGCACTTCGATCTCATTGCCGCGCTTGAAAAAGCTGTGCTCCGCGGTCGCCTGTTCCTGCCGGAAAAAGACGCGGCCGTTCGGGCCGATGATCAGGCCTTCGCGGGTCACGAATTGAACCTGGCGCGCGCGTGCGAATAATTCCGGGAAACGGGCCGGGTCAAAAGAGTTCAGGATGTAGACGCGGGAGAAAAAGGGTTCGATCAGGGGCTTCCAGGCCTCTTCGATGCGCACGACGTCAAGCAGCGCGCCTCCGGCTTCGGGAAGATCCGTGAAAAAATCCAGCCGCGCGGAAGGAGGTTCCGTATTTTCTTCGGCCACGAGCAGGCCCGCCGGAGCGCTTTTCTTGCCGGCCATCAGGCCGAGAAGACGTGCCGCCGTATCCTGGCGGCCGGTGACGAGCGCGTGAGCGAATTCGCCGAGAACGGCTTCGACCGCCACCTCATAGCCGGATTCGACGTGAAGCACATCGCGGAGATGCCGGACATAACCGCGCTCCTCTTCGTTCAGCTCCTGCAGGATCGCTTCCCGGCTGAGCCCTGAGGCCGCGTCGATTTCCTTCAAGAGATTACGCCGCGTTTCTTTCTCGTGCAGCGAGCGCTCCATGGATTCGATCACTTCCGAAGTCTGCCGGATTTTGTCCCGGAGCGACTGCGCTTCCTGCTCCGAACGCCCTTTTTGCTCCGAGAGCTGTTCCAGCAAACCCTCGAAGTGGCGGAGAGATTGTTCGCAGTCGTCCTTGCGCGCCTGCCACTGGTTCATTTCCAGGCGGTAGCGGTTCGCGCCCGCTTCCTGGCGTTTTTTCTGTTCGACGCTGGTCTCGAGGAAGGCCGTAACTTTGTGGTATTCGTTGCGGACCTTCACAGCGGAGGAAGCCGCTTCGAGCGCCTGGGCTTTGATGTCGTCGAAAAGCGACTTGGCCGCTTCGAGATGGTCTTCGATTTCGTTTAAGGTCTGGCGCGCTACGGAAAATCCTTCTTCCGCGCTGCGATGTTCGGCTTCGAGGCCGTCGGCTTCGCCCTGCTTCACAGTGATTTCCGCGGCGGTTTTGTGGAGCCGCTCCTGGATCTGGGACTTCTCCTGCTGGATTTCTCCGCGGCGAAGCGCCAGTTCCACGCGCTTTTCCTGGTGGAAGCGCAGCTGCTGCTCGTTCTGCTCCATCTTGGCCTTGAGCCCGTAACGGCGCGCCTCTTCCGCGGAAAACCGATCGAGGATGCCGCGAAGCGCCGACGTGATTTCTTCCTGCACGCGCCGGCACGCCGTGATTTTTTCCTCCATGAGGCGGATTTCCTCTTCCTGCTGGCGGCGCACCTCCCCGAGTCCGGCGAGCTCCGCGCGGATCTGATCCAACTCGAAAAAAGCGCGGCGGATTTCGAGGTTCCTTAGTTTTTCGAATTGTTCCTGGTAGCGCTGCGCGCGCTTGGCCTGGCGCTCGGCGTACTGAATGTTGCGCTGCACTTCGGCCACGATGTCGCGGATGCGCAGCAGGTTCTGTTCCGTGCGCTCCAGCTTGCGGATGGCTTCTTCTTTTTTGAGCTTGTATTTGGAAATGCCCGCGGCTTCTTCGATGAGGAAGCGGCGCTCGTCGGCGTCGGCATTGAGGATGTAGTCGATCCTGCCCTGCTCGATCATCGAGTAGGAATTGGAGCCGATGCCCGTATCGAGGATGAGGTCCTGGACGTCTTTCAGGCGGCAGTTGGTCTTATTAATAAGGTACTCGCTCTCCCCGGAGCGGTGGAGGCGGCGCGTGATGGTGACTTCGTTGTAATCGATGGGAAGGCCGCGGTCCTGGTTGTCGATTGTCAGGGAGACTTCGGCGTAGGCGACGGGCTTGCGGAATTCCGTGCCTGCGAAAATGACGTCTTCCATTTTGGCGCCGCGCAGCATTTTCGCGCTGCGTTCGCCGAGCACCCAGCGGATGGAGTCGGAGATGTTGCTCTTGCCGCAGCCGTTAGGGCCGACGACACAGGTGACGCCTTTGTGGAAGTGGACTTCGGTGCGGTCTGCGAACGACTTGAAACCGAAAAGCTCGAGCTTCTTAAGACGCACTCAGGCCTCCGAAAAAAAAGAAACTGGGAATGATGAGGATGGAACTTGAAACGCGGGTATTCTACTCTTCAAATGCTTTGAATGCAACACAAGCGTTGTGTCCGCCGAAGCCAAGCGAGTTTGAAATCGCAACTTTCACCGGGTGTTTCTGCGCTTGGTTGGGAACGTAATCAAGATCGCAGTCAGGGTCCGGATTTCTGTAGTTAATCGTCGGCGGAATGATCTGGTCGCGGATCGCGAGACAGCAAACCGCGGCCTCGACACCGCCGGCCGCGCCGAGCAGATGCCCGGTCATGGACTTCGTGGAGCTGATCTTGACCTTGCGCGCCACGTCTTCGCCGAATGCTTTCTTGATTGCGAGCGTTTCGACTTTATCGTTCAGCGGTGTGGACGTACCGTGCGCATTGATGTAGCTGACATCCGCAGGTTTCAGCCCCGCGTCTTTCATGGCGTTGATCATGCAGCGCGCCGCGCCCTCGCCCGTCGGATCGGGAGCCGTAATGTGGCTGGCGTCGGAGGTCATGCCGTAACCGACGATTTCCGCATAGATTTTGGCTCCGCGCTTCTTGGCATGATCGAGCGCTTCCAGGACCAGAACGCCGCACCCCTCACCCATCACGAACCCATCTCGCGTCGCGTCGAAAGGCCGCGAAGCCATGGACGGTTCATCGTTGTGGGTGCTGAGCGCCTTCATGGCATCAAAGCCGCCGAAACCCAGCAGCGTGATGCAGGATTCGCTGCCCCCGGCGAACATGATGTCCGCTTCCTCGCGCTGGACGATCTTGAACGCATCACCGATGGCATTGGAACCCGTGGCGCAGGCGGTGGCCACGCAGTTGTTGGGGCCTTTGAGGCCGAGGGAAATCGAGATCTGCCCGGGAGCCATGTTCACGATGAGCATGGGAATAAGGAAGGGCGAAACACGGTCCGCGCCTTTTTCGAGGAGCACCTTGTGCTGTTCTTCGATGACGCGAAGTCCGCCGATGCCGGAACCGACGAGCACGCCGATGCGGTACGGATCAAGCGCTTCCACCTTAATCGCCGCGTCTTCCATGGCCATCTTGGCGCTGGCCACGGCAAACTGGACGAACCGGTCGGTTTTGCGGATGTCTTTCGGCTTGAAGTAAAGCGCGGGATCGAAGCCTTTGACCTCGGCTCCGACTTTGGAGTTGAACTTTGACGCGTCGATCTGCGTCAGCAGCCCTGTGCCGCTCTCACCTTTAAGAAAAGACTGCCAGGTTTTTTCGGCGTTGACGGCTAAGGGAGTAATCATCCCTAAGCCGGTAACGACCACGCGTCGTTTGCTCACGGGAAAAGTGTGGGAATGTTGTTGATCAGGCTTAAGATTGGATGATCTTACTTCTGAGCAGACTTCTCTTCGATGTAACGAATGGCATCGCCGACAGTCTGGATCTTCTCGGCATCTTCGTCGGGGATCTCGATACCAAATTCCTCTTCGAGAGCCATAACCAGCTCCACCGTATCAAGGGAATCGGCGCCTAAATCATCAACAAAGGAAGCTTCGGGGATAACTTCTTCGGGCTTTACGCCTAATTGCTCGACGATGATTTCGGTGATTTTGTCCTGAACAGCCATTTATTCCTCCTTGGTGATGATGGTAAGCTGCTGTGTTAGATCACTAATCCGCCATCCACAACCAGGGTTTGCCCTGTCATGTAACTGGCGGCGTCCGACGCTAAAAATACGGCTACTTGGGCGATATCTTGAACTTCTCCGAAACGTCCCAGCGCGATCTGTTCTTTGACTTTGTCTTGCACATTCGCTGGCAACTGGTCCGTCATTCGAGTCCTGATAAACCCCGGAGCGATCGCATTCGCCCGAATGTTTCTTTTCGCCAATTCTTTGGCGACGGACTTCGTGAAACCGATGATGGCTGCCTTAGACGCTGCATAATTGGCCTGTCCCGCGTTTCCGGTAATCCCAACCACCGAGGAAATGTTGATGATCGAACCGGAGCGCTGCTTGACCATAGGACGGCTGCAGGCTTTACAAAATAAAAAAACGCTTTTTAGATTCGTAGAAAGAACGTAATCCCAATCAGTCTCGGGCATTAACGCGAGCAAATTATCCTTGGTGGCCCCCGCGTTGTTGACGAGTATATCTATCTTTCCATAGGTGTCAAGCGCTATTTTTACGACCTCATTGACTTCATCTCCAATGCTGACATTAGCTTGCGTCAAAATGCATGCGCCATGTCCGGCCGCTTTGATCAGCTGTTCCGTCTCCGTCAAATTGTCCACGGAAGATGCGGACAAAACCACTTTCGCCCCTTGCTGGGCCATGGCCACGGCAATGGCCTGGCCGATTCCGCGGCTGGCTCCGGTGACAATCGCGACTTTGTCTTTCAAAACTTCGGTCATGAGGTTCTCCGTCAGGGTCAGGAATCCTTGGTTTCCACGGCGCTGCCCGCGGATTCCAGTTTTTCGAGGTCGGCGGCCGTGCCGCAGGGAAAGATTTGAAATTCAGGATGAGATTTTTTAACCAGGCCTTTGAGGACTTTTCCGGGGCCGATTTCCAGAAAATGAGTAAGCCCGCTTTCCTTGGCGCGAAGCATGGTTTCCACCCAGCGGACCGGGCTGGTCAGCTGGCGGGAAAGCAGCTCGCGGATTTCTTCGGGATCGGAAACCTTGGCGGCCTTGGCATTCGGAATAAAGGCGCAGTGCGGCGGACGGATCGGTGTGCTTCTGAGAGCGACCGTGAGGCGTTCCCGCGCGTCGGCCATGAGCGACGAATGAAACGCGCCGCCGACTTTCAGCCGAAGCGCGCGCTTGGCGCCCCGCTGTTCCGCGAGTGCGCAGGCCTTTTCAATGGTTTCAGCGGTGCCCGACAGCACGATCTGTTCCGGCGAATTGAGGTTGGCCACTTCGCATCCGGCATCGCGCGCCACGCCTTCGCAGTCCGCGGGCGAAAGCCCCAGGATCGAGGCCATGGTTCCAGGATGATTTTTCGCGGCTTCTTCCATGGCTTCGGCGCGGATCTGGACCAGCTTCAAGCCGTCTTCGAAGGCGATTGATCCCGCGGCGGTCAGGGCGCTGAATTCACCCAGGCTCAGCCCCGCGGCAAAAGAAGGCGTGAGGTCCGGATACTTCTCGCGCAGCACGAGCAGCGCGGCATAACTGTGCGTGTAAATCGCGGGCTGTGCGTACAAGGTGCGCGTGAGTTCCTCTTCCGGCCCTTCAAAACAGATTTTGCGGAGCGAATAGCCGAGAACCGCATCGGCCTGCTCGAAAACTTTTCGAGCCTGGGGAAAACCATCGTGGAGGTCTTTGCCCATGCCGACGGACTGGGCGCCCTGGCCGGGAAATAAAAATCCGATCTTTTCGCTGAACGTCATGTCCTCGCCTACCATTTAATCAGGGTCGAAGCCCACGTGAGCCCGCCCCCGAAAGCGACCAGCACAACGTAATCGCCTTTTTTGATTTTTCCGTCGTGCACGGCTTCCGTCAAAGCCACGACCGTGGAAGCGCTGGACATATTGCCGTAACGCGCCACATTCGTCACCACTTTTTCTTCGGGAAATTTCAGCCGTTCCGCAACCGCCTGGAGAATGCGGCTGTTGGCCTGATGCGGCACGAGCCAATCCACGTCATCCAGGCTCAGCCCTTCCGGCTTGAGCACCTCGCGCACCGCGACTTCCATGGTGCGCACCGCGACTTTGAAAACTTCCGAGCCTTCCATCTTCAGAAAATGAAGGCCGGCTTCGAGGGATTCCGGACAAGGCGGATGCACGGAACCTCCGCCGGGAATCTGGAGGATGCCGCCCTGGGAACCGTCCGCGCCGAGATACGAAGCGAGAATGCCGTGCCCCTCCTGTTCCGAGCGGCACACGACCGCGGCGCCGGCGCCATCGCCGAAAAGGACGCACGTCGAGCGGTCTTTCCAGTCGATGAAGCCGGAAAGCACTTCGGAACCGATCACGAGCACATTTTTGTAAAGGCCGGCCTTGATGTAGGCCTCGGCCACGGAAAGCGCGTAAGGAAATCCGGAGCACGCGGCCGCAAGGTCAAACGCGCCGCATTTGGCGCCGATGCGGTTCTGGACGGAGCAGGCCGTGGAAGGGAAAAACATGTCGGGCGTGATCGTGGCGACGAGGATAAGATCGATGTCCGCGGCGGACATCCCCGCGTCTTTCAGCGCGGCCTGCGCCGCGTGGGCGCCGAGCTCGCTCGCGGGCGTGTTCTTGGCGGCAATGCGCCGCTCTTTAATCCCCGTGCGAGTCTGGATCCACTCGTCGGTGGTATCGACCATTTTTTCGAGGTCGTAATTCGTCAGAACTTTTTCCGGAACGTAAAATCCCAGGCCGCGGATGCATGCCCGATAGGATGAAGACATCAATGCAGTCCTTCGCTCGCGGGATGGGCGCTGCGGTTGGCGGAAGCGCCGCTCGGCCCCTGGCCTGACACCTGCTCGACGATCCTGTCATTGAGCTGGTTTGAAACCATCTCGCCCGCCACTCGGATGGCGTTGCGGATGGCTTTCGCCGAAGAAATGCCGTGGCTGATGATGACGGGTCCGTTGACGCCGAGAAGAGGCGCGCCGCCGGCTTCTTCATAGTTGGTTTCGCGGCGGATGGCGCTGAGAGCCGGCTTGCACAGCCAGGCGCCGAGAAGCGACACGGGATTTTTCTTGAGCTCGCGCGCAATCATGGCGACGGAAGTCTCGAGAATGCTTTCGCACATCTTGAGCACCACGTTGCCGACGAACCCGTCGCAGATGATGCAGTCCACGCGGCCGGTGAAGAAATCGCGGCCTTCGATGTTGCCGACGAAATTAAGGCCGGAATCGCGGAGGAGCTTGTAAGCTTCCTTTAATGTATCGGTGCCCTTGGATTCTTCTTCGCCGATGTTGAGGAGGCCGATGGCCGGACGCTTTTTGCCGTGGATGTAGCGGGCATAGACGTCGGACATCTGAGCGTACTGGTAAAGTTCTTCGGCGGAAGGATTGAGATTGGCGCCCACGTCCATGCACAGCGAGATGCCGTGAAGCGTCGGCGTGCTGATGGCGATGCCCGGGCGCTTGATGCCCGGAAGCAGGCCCAGGTTCAAGGTCGAAGCCGCGACCGCGGCGCCCGTGTTGCCGGCGCTCATGACCGCGTCGACTTCTTTTTTCTTCAGGAGATCGACGCAGACGGCGAGCGACGAATCTTTTTTCTTGCGGATGGCCTGGACCGGCGCCTCGCCCATCCCGACCACTTCCGAGGCTTCCTGGAGAACCAGTTTGCCGCCGAGCACCTTGTGCTTGTTCAGCTCGCGCTTGAGGGCGGTCGTCTGCCCCACCAGCACGATTTCCAAGTTGGAAAAATCATTGGCGGCGTAGACAGCGCCTTCGACCACGACGCCCGGCGCGTAGTCACCGCCCATTCCGTCCACTGCAACGCGAATCATCGACATGACGATCTCCTGAGTGACGCGAGGGTCCTGAGGTTACTTTTCCTTGGGGGTCTTTTCTCTGACTTTGATGGTCATGACCTGACGGCCGCGGTAATAGCCGCAGGACTCGCAAACACGGTGCGGCCGGATGCCGGCGCCGCATTGCGGGCAGCGCGTCGCGCTGATCACGTCAAGGGCATCATGCGCCCTGCGGGTGCGGGTGCGCGTGTTGGAATGCCGTCTTTTCGGATTTGCCATTGTCTTATTCCTCCTTCAATCGATCACGAATTTTTTTCAGCTTCTCAAAAGGGCTGTTTTTGAGCGCTTCGCCGTCTTTGACCGGCTTTTCTTTTTCAGGATCTTTGTCCTGATAATTCACATCGATGTTTTCACAGCCCGGCGCGTAATAAACCATGGGCTGCTCCAACAGGACCGCTTCACGCAAATCGTCGGTCGTATCGATCTCTTCCTTATCCTGGATCATGTAATACAGGTCGAACGCAACGTCCAGGGGCTCGTCGACTTCCTTCAGGGTCTTGCCACAGATGCGCCGCACGTTGCTGCGCAAGTTGCCTTTGAAACTCAGCGTCTCGTTCTGTTTGACAAGCACGCCCTCAAGCACCAGCGGTTCGAGAAACTTCAAGTCGACCAGTTCCACTTCCAATTTCTTGGGGTCATACGCCGCGGTGACTTCCTTGGGAACCCCTTCCTGCAAAACACTCAGCACAACTTTCATAGGCGACCCCCTGCGAAAGGCGCGCCCTTAATAATTCAGAAGGCGCTCGCGTACTTTCGCGGCAATAAAATCCGGAACAAATTTGGAGACATCTCCCTTAAGGAGGGCGATTTCTTTCGTCAAACGCGAGGACAGATAAAAATGGTTCTCCGAAGGCATCAAGAACACCGTGTCCACTTCTTTGGACAAGCGCCGGTTGGTCAGCGCCATCTGGAATTCATAATCGAAATCCGACGTGGCGCGAAGCCCGCGGATGATCGTTCTCGCCTTTTTCCGTTTCGCGTATTCGACAGTCAAACCTTCGAGGCTGTCGATCTTGACGCCGCGCATCCCCTTGAGCGCGCGCTTCACGAAGTCCACGCGCTCTTCGATCGTAAACAGGGCATTTTTCCCCGCGTTTACGGCCACGACCACAATCAATTCATCGAACAGCTTTAACGCCCTTTTAACCAGGTCGATGTGACCATAGGTCACAGGGTCAAAACTCCCCGGATAAATAGCTCTTCGTTTCTCCATCCTGTGACTCCAACCGGAAATAAAAAGACAGGCAGTTTTGACCTATCTTCTTGGTTCGCGCGAGCTTCAATGATTGAAGAGACTCAGGCAACTGTTCCTGCCTCGAGTGGCCCACGACGACCTGAGCGAAGGGCGTCAATATAGCAGATTGATCCAGGCGGTTCAACGTCTTTTTCACAAGTCCTTGATTGAACGGAGGATCGACAAAAACCAGTGAAAAAAACCGCTTCTCTTTTTCGAGCTTCTGGATGGCCCTCAAAACGTCGATTTGCAGCACCCGTGCCTTGGCTTCCAGCCCCAGGTCTTCCAGGTTCTTTTCGATGACCCGGGTGGCCCAATCCGCGCGGTCCACGAAGACGACGTCCAGCGCGCCGCGGCTCAAGGCCTCGAGTCCGAGCGACCCGCTCCCAGAATAAAGATCCAGGATATGCTTGCCGTCGACCAGACTGCCCATGATGTTGAAGACCGTTTCCTTGCTGCGATCGGTCATGGGACGCGTCAGGCGCGATTTCGGAAACTGGATCTTCCGCGATTTGAGCTCACCACCAATAATTCTCATACTTGCCTCCCCGGCAGTCTGCGGTCATTGCCGCTTTACGGTACTATGGGCAGTTAGAACGCACTAGTTTAATAGCGAATGGGAAAATGATCGAGAAATTTTTTAAGCGCGGCCCAGCGCGGGTTTTGCTCCCAATCCGGCCCCTTGACGACTTCCGTGGCGGCCGCGCGCGCTTCCAGCAGGATTTCCTGGTCCAGCACCGGATGCGCGACGCGGAAAAGCGGCTCCCCGCTTTGGCGTGTCCCCAGAAAATCCCCGGGACCGCGCAGCTTCAGGTCTTCTTCGGCGATCACAAAGCCGTCCTGCGTCTTGGTCATGATCCTCAGCCGCTTCTTGCCTTCATCGGTCGTGGGTTCTCCGAATAGAAAACATTCGGACGGCTTCTGCCCCCGTCCGACACGCCCTCTCATCTGATGCAGCTGGGACAGGCCGAAACGTTCGGCGTTTTCGATCACCATCATCGTAGCGTTGGGGTTATCGACGCCCACTTCCACGACGGACGTGGCCACCAGCGCCTGGATTTTGCCGTCTTTGAAATCGCGCATGATCGCATCGCGCTCTTCGCCCGGCATGCGGCCATGGACCAGCCCGACTTTCGCGTCCTTGAACGGGCCTTTGCGAAGCGCGTCGTAGCCCGCGGTCGCGGCCCGCATGTCTGACTTTTCGGTTTCGTCGATGAGCGGATAAATGAAGTAGGCCTGCTCGCCTTTTTTTATTTTTTCGAGCATGTGCCGCAAAACTTCCGGCTGTTTTTGCCGCGTGATCCAGTAAGTCTTGATCGGCTGGCGGCCCGCGGGAAGCGTCTTCACGGCCGAAACCGACAGGTCGCCGTAAACGGTCAGCGCGAGCGTGCGCGGGATCGGCGTCGCGGTCATGACGAGCTGGTGCGGGCGCAGCTCCCGGTTGAGGAGCTGGCAGCGCTGGTACACGCCGAACTTGTGCTGCTCGTCGATGACGACCGCGGCAAGCGAGGCGAAGCGCACGTCTTCCTGCAGGAGCGCATGCGTGCCTATGGCGCAGGAGAGCTTCCCCTGCTTCAACTCCGCCAGCATCTTTTCGCGCACCGCGGGCGCGGTCGCCGACGAAAGCATCTTCACCGTGATGCCCGCGGGCTGCAGCAGCTTCTTCAGCGTTTGCAGGTGCTGATTGGCGAGGATTTCGGTCGGCACCAGCATCACGGCCTGGCGTCCCAGCTTTGCGGCAAGGAACATTACAAAGGCGCCGAGCACGGTCTTGCCGCTGCCCACATCGCCCATCAGCAGGCGGTTCATCGGAATTTCGAGAGCGAGTTCCGCCGCGATTTCGCTCAGAGCTTCTTCCTGCCCGGAGGTCAGCTGGAAAGGAAGCGCGGAACGGAATTCCTCCAGATGCGCGGGTTCGGCACGAAGCGGCTGCGCTTTATGGCGCGCTTTCATGAGCTCCAGCTTCTGGAACAGCAGGACTTGGAAAACAAAAAATTCGTCGAACACAATCCTGTGCCGCGCCTTGTCGAGGAGTTCCTGCGACGACGGGAAATGCATTTCACGCACGGCCTGCGGAAGCGGAAGAAGGCCGCGGGTTTCGCGAAAATCTTCCGGCAGGTACTCGGCGATCAGGCCGTCCAAGTGCTGCTGCACGGCCTCGTGAAAAACGCCGCGCAGGGTTTTCTGGTACAGACCCTCGGTCAAGGGGTAGATCGGCGTGATGCGGCCGGTATGCACGGCCTCTTCCTCCGGATCCAGGATCTCGAATTCCGGGGAATTCATCTGAAGGCGGTCGTTACGCAGGTCGGGCTTGCCGAAAAAAATCACTTCGCGGCCTTCCTCGAACTGCGCCTGGAGATACGGCTGATTAAACCAGACCGCCGGGATCATGCCTGTCTTGTCGCCCAGGTGGACTTCCAGGATCGAGATGCCGCGGAAACGCTTCAGGCGCGTGGAAAGTACCGTGCCTTTCAGCGTCACGGGCTCGCCCGCCCGGACTTCTTCGATGGGCCTGAGATGGCTGCGGTCTTCGTAGCGGCGCGGGAAATAATAGAAGAGGTCGCGGAGCGTGCAGACGCCGAGCTTTTCCAGGATCAGGGCCCTTTTGGGACCGATCCCTTTGAGGTAACGGAGATTCGGGGCTTGCGTCGGGGCCTCTTGCATGGTGCCTTTTCGCGGGCGGATGCCCGCGGGACAACAAAACTACTGCGCGCTCGCCGGCGCTGCGGCTTCCGCGGGAGCGGCATTGGCGGCAGGCGCCGTCTGCGCTGCGGGAGCTGCCGGTACGGCAGGAGCTGCAGGAACAGCGGCGCTGGAAGGAACCGCGGGCAAAGCATTCGCCTCGCTCTTTTTGGCCTCGGCCTTCACTTTTTCGAGCGCGCGCTTGATCTGGTCGACATCGATCGGCGCCGACGTGCGGGTCTCAAGAAGGCTGCGGCTTTTGTTCGCTTCGATAACGTCGAGCGAAATGCAGGTGATCATGAAGCAGATGGCGGAAACGCTCGTGGCCTTGGTCATGAAATCCGCGGCCTTGGTGCCGAAAAGCGTCTGGACGTTGCCGCTTCCGAACGAAGCGCTCGCAAGGCCCTGGCCGCGCCCGCCCTGGATCAAGATCACGAAAACGAGAACCGCGCAAACAATGACGTGAAGAATCGTAACGAGAACAGCGATCATTGGTTTACCTCTGCCTTGCAGGCTTCCACCGCATTTTGGATGATTTGAGTAAAGCTTTCCGCCTTGAGCGAAGCGCCTCCGACAAGGGCGCCGTCCACGTTGGGCTTGGACATCAGCTTGCCAATGTTGTCGGGCTTCACGCTGCCGCCGTAGAGTATCGGCACTTTCGCGCCGATCTCCTGCCCCACTTTTTCGTTGAGAAGGCGGCGGATGTAGGAATGCATCTGTTCCGCCTGTTCGGGCGTGGCCGTGTGGCCGGTGCCGATGGCCCATACAGGCTCGTAGGCAAGGACGATGCGCGACACTTCGTCGCCGGTCAGGCCCTTCAGCGCTTCTTCGAACTGGCGCTTGACCACTTCGAAATACTGCCGGGCTTCCCGCTCTTCCAGCGTTTCGCCGATGCACAAAATGGGAATCAGGCTGTATTTGATCGCCGTCTTGACCTTCTCCCGGATCAGCTCGTCGGTTTCCTTGAAGAACTGCCGGCGTTCCGAATGGCCGAGAATCACGTAGCGGCAATTGAGGTCTTTGAGCATCATCGGAGAAATCTCTCCGGTGAAGGCGCCTTCGGCTTCGTTGTGCATGTTCTGTCCGCCGAGCTCGATGTTGCTGTCGCGCAGGAGCGGCGACACCGCGCCGAGCGCGGTAAACGGAGGGCAGATCACGACATCGCAATCCGCCACTTTGGAGACGCCCGCCTTGATGGTTTGCACGAGCGTCGAGGCCTCGCTGGCCGTCTTGAACATTTTCCAATTTCCCGCGATGAAAGGCGTCTTCATTCCGTCTCCTTTAGCGTTTTCCGGCCAGTTTCTTTTCCTGAAGGACGGCAATGCCGGGAAGCACGGTGCCTTCGAGAAATTCCAGGGAAGCCCCGCCGCCGGTGGACACGTGGGACATTTTGTCGTCCAGGCCGAATTGGCGCACAGCCGCGGCCGTATCTCCGCCGCCGATGATCTTCGTGGCTTTCAGGCCCGCGATAAATTTGGCAAGCTCAAGCGTGCCCTTGTCAAAAGGCTTTACTTCGAACAGGCCCACGGGACCGTTCCACACGATGGTCTTGGCCTTGGAAAGAATCTGCTTGTAGCTCTCGACCGTTTTGGGGCCGATGTCAAAACCCGACCAGCCGTCGGGAATGTCAGACTCGGTGACCTTGGCTTCGGAAGCCCGGTCGATGCCAGGAGCAATCACGCGATCGCTCGGAAAGTGCATGGGAAAATTTTTCTGCTTGGCCTTTTTCAGCGCTTCTTCGGCGAACGGCACGCCGTCCGGCTCGAACTTCGAATTGCCGATTTTGATGCCCATGAGCTTGTAAAACGTGTACGCCATGGCGCCGCCGATCAGCAGCGTGTCGGCCTTGTCGATGAGGTTGGAGATGAGTTTCACTTTGTCCGAGACCTTCGCTCCGCCCAGGATCGTGACGAACGGACGGTCGGGATTGGAGATCGCCTTGCCCAGGTATTCCACTTCCTTCGCCAGCAGGAATCCGGCGGCCGACGGCAGGAACTCCGTCACACCCACGACCGAGGCATGGGCCCGGTGCGCGGCGCCGAACGCATCGTCCACGTACACGTCGCCGAGCGCGGCCAGCTTGCGCGAAAATTCAGGATCGTTTTTCTCTTCTTCTTTATGGAAGCGCAGGTTTTCGAGCATCGCCACGTCGCCCGGCTTCATGGCGGCCACTTTACTTTCGACTTCAGGGCCGACGCAATCGGGAAGCATGAGGACTTGTTTGCCCAGGAGGCCGGAAAGGTGCTGCGCCACCGGCTTCAGGCTGAACTTGGCATCCGGAGCGCCTTTGGGCCGGCCCAGATGCGACATAAGGATGACCCTGGCATTCTGCTTGGTGCAATAATGGATCGTATCCAGGGATTTGGAGACGCGAATGTCGTCGGTGATCTTGCCCTGCTCGTCCATGGGGACGTTGTAGTCGACGCGTATGAGGACGCGCTTGTTCTTAATGTCCATCTCTTGAATGCTCTTGATTTTATCCATAAATAGGCCTTTGGTGCTTATGAGTCGTGATCAGGGATGAGGATGCGTAAAGACGGGATATTATAGCGGATACGGCTTTTTTTCCAATGAGTATTTTCAGCCGCGGCCCGGAATCCGTTCAAGACTAAAGGAGTTGGTATTCCTTCATCTTGTTGTAGAGCGTGGTGCGATTGATGTTTAAAAGGCTGGCCGCCTTTTTGCGGTTCCATCCGCTCTGCTCGAGGGCCTTCTTGATAATCTGCTTTTCGGGCTCTTTGAGAACTTCTTTGAGCGAAAGCACTTCTTGATTCGTCAGCGTGAAAGACTCGCTCTTGCTCGTCAGGCAGTCCGGAAGCACGTCCACGTCCAAAATTTCCCCGGAGGACAGGACGACCGCGCGTTCGAAAACGTTTTCCAGCTCGCGGATGTTGCCCGGCCACGGGTAGTCGAGGATCAGCTTCATGGCCGCGCTGCTGATGGTCCTGACATTGCGCTTGGTCTTTTCCGAATAAAACTGGATGAAATGCTTCACCAGCGCCGCAATGTCGCCGCGGCGTTCACGCAGGGGCGGAATGTCGATCGTAATGACGTTCAGGCGGTAATAAAGGTCTTCACGAAAATTACCTTTCTTGATTTCTTCCGTGAGATCGCGGTTGGTGGCCGCGATGATGCGGACGTCGACCTGGATGGTTTTCGTGTCGCCGACGCGCTCGAAGACTTTCTGCTGAAGGACGCGGAGCAGCTTGACCTGGAGGTAAGGCGGCAAGGCGTCGATTTCGTCGAGGAAAATCGTCCCGCCGTTGGCCATTTCGAAACGGCCGATGCGGTCGCGGATGGCGCTGGTGAACGCGCCCTTGATGTGCCCGAAGATCTCGCTTTCCAGCAGCTCGCGAGGGATCGCGCCGCAGCTGACTTCCACGAACGGCTTGTCCTTACGCGCGGGATCGCTGTAATGGATGGCCATGGCGGTCATGCCTTTACCCGTTCCGCTCTCCCCGCGCAGAAGCACCGTCGTATCCGTATTGCTGATGGCGCGGATAATCTGGTAAATCTTCTGCATTTTTGGATCTTCGCCGATCAGGTTGTGAAAATGAGAACGCTTTTCTTCGAGCTCCTGTTTCAGGCTCGTGTTTTCTTCCTTGAGGAGCAGACCGTCCATGACGCGGGACACGACCAGCTTCAATTCGTCGTCGTTGATCGGCTTGGTCAGATAATCGACGGCGCCCAGCTTCATGGCTTCAACAGCCGTTTCGACGGTTCCAAAACTGGTCATCATGATGACTTCGAGCTCGGGGTCTTCTTGTCTGGCCGCCTGGAGCACATTGATGCCGTTGGTGGACGGCAGCCGGAGATCCAGCATGGCCAGGGCAAATTTCTTCTGCGCGATTTTCTTCAGAGCCTCGGGTCCGTCGCCCGCCTCCTCGACGTTGTAACCTTCGCGGCGCAGCACCTCGGCAAGCGATTCCCGCACAAGGGCGTCGTCTTCGATGATCAGGATGTTTTTAAGCATGGGATTTTAGGCTCTCCTTAAGAGGGGTAAGTGAATGATAAACGTCGTGCCGATTTCGGGCATGCTTTCGAATTGGATGCTGCCGCCGCACTTTTCGACGATCTCGCGGGAAATGGCCAGGCCGATACCGGTTCCTTCTCCCTGCTTGGTGGAAAAGAACGGCTCGAACAGGCGCGTTTTAACCGCGTCCGGAACGCCGCAGCCCGAATCCTGGATCTTGACGGTAATCGTGGTATCAAAAATGGAAGTCGAGATTTTCAGCGTGCCGCGGCCTTTCATGGCCTGGTACGCGTTCTTGAAAAGATTCCGAAAAACAACAGCGAGGCCGCAGTCCGGCACGACGCACTCTTCCGGCGCCAGCTCCAGCCGCACGTGGACGCCTTCGAAATTATCGTCGTGGGAAACGCCTTCGAGGCTTTTGCGCAGCACCTGATGGAGTTCGGACTCGCGCAATTCCATTTTCGCGGCGTGCCGGGAATACTGAAGAAGCCCGCGGATGACCTGGATGGCGCGGCGGATGCCTTCCTTGGATTTCATGATGTACTGCCGCGCCAGCGAATCTTCCATCACCTGCTCGAGCGCCAGATTCACGTAACGGCGTATGGAGTCCAAGGGATTGTTGAGCTCATGGGCGAGATTCGATGCAAGTTTTCCGATCGAGACCAGCGGCTCCTGTCGTTCGAGGGTCTGCTCGAGGATGACGACTTTTTCGCTCAAACGCTGATTTTCCACGCGGAACCGGCTGGCAAGCCGCATGTTGTCGTAAGCAATCGCGATGTGCTGTGCGAAAAGCCGCGCGCGCACCATGTCATCTTCAGTAAAGGCATCAAAATTGGCCCGCTCCGTGATGTTGATAACGCCGACGAGCTTGTTCGAAGAGATCAGCGGAATGGACATGAAGGAATGCGTTTCATAATTGCCGGCCCGGCGGTAATGGCTGAATTGGCTGTCGTCGTGAATGTCTTTAACCAGGACGCTGCGGCCCTTGTCACCCACCCACCCCGCCACGCCTTCGCGGAGCCGGATATGCGCGTCACGGACCCTGTCGCAATAAGGCCCGCGGGCGGACTTCAGAACCAAGGCCTTCTTTTCTTCGTCCCATAGCATGAGCGATCCTGCATGCGCCTGAACGAGGGCCAGGACCGAATCCAGCGCGAATTCGATGAAGTTGTCCGGGCTTGCAAAGAAGTGAGGCTCAGGATTGAGCGGGAGAACGCCGGTGGAAGAAGCGCCGGCACTGGGGTTTTGGGACAAGCTTGATTTCATGAGATCCGGGATGTCTTTAAATTTGGACAGCTGTCGAAATGCCGCCCCAAAGATGACGGAAGTATATCACAAGGTCCCGGCGGGTCAATAGAAAGTGTTTAAAAAAATTTTCTCTAAGTCATTTTAATTCAACACGATAGAATAATATCCTTATTGCCCTTTGTTGCTCCAAATTGATCACGGGTGAGCCATACCTCCCAGAGGAAAATTGTTGAAAAAGCAGGACGCGCAAGGCGTTTTTACAATTTGATGGCCTTGCGGGAAAACGAAAGGAAAGAATCGTGGGTTTTAGGCTTGCTTCAAGGCGTCGAGCTGGGCCTTAGCGCGGGAAGAAAGCGGATGTTCGGGATAATCTTTGAGGAAATTTTCGTAAAGCTGAATCGCGGCGCCATGGTCTTTAAGGCGATTCTCGGTAAGCAGCGCCTTGAGGAAAAGCCAGCGCCCCTTTTTTTCCGGCTGAGTCTCCTGCGCCATCTGACCTTCGATTTCTTTGATCATGTCCTGCCAGGCTCCGAGTTGGGCATATGCAGCCGTCTTAAAGCGGGTCGCAATTTTACGGACGTTTTCGTCCGGATTCTCGGTTTCAAGGCCCTGGTAAACCAGAATCGCTTCACCCAGGATCTTGTTCGATTGTTCCGTATCCCCGGCTTCACGGAAGTGCTCTGCGCGCAAAAGCGGGACCTGGAGGGACGGCGAAGTGTTCGGATAGTCCTGCTCAAGCTGCTTGTAGAGCGTGTCTGCCTGCTCCCAATTCCCCTCGTCCTGATAGGACTTAGCCATGAGCAGCTCAACTTCGCTCCGCTCGAGCGACTTGCCTTTGAAATACTGCTCGAGGGCCTTGTTGTACCAGCCGCGGCTTTTTGTAAAATCTTTTTTGCCCTGGTAGAGCATGCCGATCGTCACCGAGGTTTTTCCGGCAAGCCCGTGGTTCGGGTAATCCTTGAAGTACAGCCCCCACAAACGTTCCGCTTCGGCGAGATTGTCTTCACGCCAGCGCAATTCCGCGGCAGCCAAAAGGGCCATAGGCGCATAGCCGTTTTCGTGATGCTCGCGGTAAAGGGCTTCCCAGGTGTCCACGGCAGGCTGCGTGTCGCCTTTCACCATGTATGCCATGGCCAAATAATTTTTGACGGGAGCGGCTGTATCGATGGGGCCGAGCTGCTTGATCAGGCCCTGGTAATGATCGAGCACGCGGACAAACTGCTGTTCGAAACCTTTGTCATCTTTCGCCTGCTTGTAATGAAGCAGGATCTTGATGGGCGCGTATAGCCCGCGCACGTGCAGCGGATTGTACTCCGCGGCTTCCCAGTAGGCTTTCTGCGCGGCGTCCCAATTCCCTTCAGCCTGGTAGATCTGCCCGATACGGTCGCGGGCTTCGGCGACCCGGTCCTTATCGGCGCTGTAATCTTCCACGATGGTCTTCATGGCATCCCGCGCCTCCGAGTACTTCTTCTGCTTGAGCCGGAGGTTGGAGATGGCAATCAGGCTCTCCATGGCTTTGGGCGTGCCGGGAAAACGATCAACCACGTGTTGAAACGCGGCAATCGGCTCTTCCAGGGCTTCTACGGGCGCGGACAGCTTGATGCTCTCCAGGGTTTTCTTGGCCTTGAAAAATTCTTTCTCGGCCAGATAACTCCTGCTGCACCCGCTGAGCGCCACGCTCAACGCCAGAAAATAAAGGGCATTTCTCACGCGCATCGTAAAATCCTTTTAGGCCTGGGCTTTCCGCTTGAAGGTAAAAAGCATCAGTCCCAATCCGAGGAGCAACATCGTGGAAGGCTCGGGATTGCTCGGATAATTACCGTTGAAATCCGTAGCACCCACACCGCCGCCGTTTCCACCACCACCACCGCCGCCACCGGCGCCGCCAGTACCCCCCGTACCGCCCGTGCCGCCGGAACCGCCAGCACCCCCGGCACCTGCTCCACCAACACCACCGCCGCCCCCAGCACCGCCGGGTCCGCCGCTGTTATTGCTGTCGCCGCCGCCGGAACCGGAACCACTGCCGGAACCGCTGCCGGAGCCGGACGAAAACAGGACCAGAAGCCCCGTGATGAGCGCCGTCAGAAGCAAGCCACCGACAAGCCACGTCTTGGTCCGAGACCAGAAGCCATGGGTCTCGCCAAGGATGAGCTGGTCCTGAAGCGACGTTTCCATCTCGTCTTCCGTAAGATCTTCGATGGACGCGTGCTCAAGGTCCAAGTCCTGCGTGGACGGAAAAAGCGCTTCCATGAGCTTAGAATCCACCAAAACCGGCGGATCCACGGTCATCTGGAAATCGTGCCAGTCGACGCTGGGATTTTCAGGAGCCACATTGGCCGGAGTGAAATTGGCCATAACGCCCTGGATCTCGGGCACCGCGGCATGAACGCCCCACGCGGGAAGGGTCAAGCACAACGATAAAACCAAAAAGGTTTTTATGCTTTTCATACTTTATTCCTCGCCTTTAGATAGAGTATGGTCGAGACCGATGTAACATAGAGGTCGATGACCATCGTGATAAAAATGCCGGAATACAAAATCAAAAGAACGCTTTCCGGATAAAACCTTACAAAAGACGGCGCCGTCGATTTAAGAAAAGAAAGCGCGACGCCGATGACGCACGGGATAAAAATCGCCCCGATCAAAACGCCTCCCTGTTCCTTCAAAGTCCCAAAGCCTTCCACGAGTGCCTTGAAAAATCCGTTTTTCGAAGTCATGACTGCCGTAAACAAAAAAGCCGTGATCGCCTGGATGACCACAAACATGAGTAAGATGACCATAAATTCCGCGGGCAGCGAATGCGGGATATGCGGCATCAGGAAACTCGTGCCGTACCGCATGATGAGAAAAGCCGGGATCCAAACCGCCAAAAGCCCGAAATACTTCTGAAAGGACGATTGCGCCGCGGTAAGCGTCGAAACGCCGGTATGAAGCACCGCAGCTTCTATTAATTTAATAGTAATACCGCTGACTAAGAGGCCGACGACGGTAAGAATGGCAGCATTGGCATAACCGTAAAGCTTAGGCAGAAGAAGAAAGTTATCCGGGTAATGAAGAAACCGGTCTCCCCAGAAGCGCCGGATGATGGGCGCAAAAATCTTCGAGAACGGCGCGGAGTGAGCAAGGAACAAAGTCGTCAACGCCAAGGCTTCCGCAACCGCCAAAAACAAAAAAAGAAGCATGATCATCGGATTCTTCGCGATGACGGACAATGCTTCTCTGTGCAGTTGGGAGATTTTTTTCAGCATAGCGTTGGCTTGAATAAAACTTAGTCCACACTCTCTTTCCGCTAGATTTCGCGCAATAAACCCTGGCCCCTCTTGCAAGGGGCCAGGGTTAGGAGCCTCGAAATAGCTAGCTATAATATGACTTACAGCAAACTATTCAAGAATTACTTTTTAAAACGCAGCCCGATCATTCCGAGCAGAGCACCACCAAAAAGCAGCATCGTGCTAGGTTCAGGAACGAACACCAGCGGGCCGCC
>Ga0310810_10002060_pt1 | contig 21396 bp, 20 predicted proteins | sample NCmetagenome_FD_207641 | JGI IMG/M metagenome (GOLD analysis project Ga0310810, IMG submission 207641) | Soil microbial communities from experimental microcosm in Duke University, North Carolina, United States - NC | ecosystem: Engineered > Artificial ecosystem > Soil microcosm > Unclassified ...
CCTCGCGCGCGCCGAGATCTACACCCCGGCGCGCTTGAGCGTGACCGCGATGTTCTCCGGCGACTGCTTGCGCTGGCCGCGGTCGATCTCACGCACGGTCTCGACGACCGCCGCCGACACCGGTGTCGGTACGCCGACCTCGCGCGCGCGCTCGAGGACGAAACCGTTCATGTAGTCGATCTCGGTCGGCCGGCCCTTCGCGACGTCCTGCGCCATGGATGCTTTCCAATTGCGCCCGCCGGCGGACTTCGGGCGCAGCATGTCGTCGAGCGCCTGCCACGTCTCGCGGCGGCCGGCGTCGGCCCACTGCTCAGCGGTCGCACCGTTGATCTTCGGAATGGTATAGCCGAGCCCGAGCCCGACGCGCGCGGACTCCGACGCGAGGTGAATCGTGATGGCGCGGCCGACCTCGCTGGAGGCGATCTCGAACGAGCCGAGGCCGGACATCGCTTGCACGGGATTGCCCATGGCGTTCGCGCACAGCTTCGACCAGCGCTCGCCCCAGAGATTGTCCGTGGCCTTGGAGCCGTCGACGACCTTCAGCATGTCCGCGATCATCTGCGTGCGGGGCGTGATGCGGCCGTCGTGCTCGCCGGCGCGGAACACGTCGTGGCCGGTCGCGCCGCCGCGCTCGTGCCCGCGCTCGACCTGTCCGGCCTTCCACGACGCCACGCCGATCTTCGACATCACCAGCCCCACCGCGCGCTCCTTGCCGACCACGGAGGCGACGATGGGATCGGGCCAGCAATTCTCGGCGGCGACGACGAAGCCGTCGGACTTCAGGTGCCGCGCGGCGAGCTGCGTCGCCCACGCCGTGTCGTAGACCTTCATCGCGACGAACGCCACGTCGAAGTCCCGCGGCAGCCGCTGCGCCTCGTGCAGGTGATAGATCGTCGGGCGTGCCTCGAACGGCTCGTGCGGGCCGCTGACGGCAATGCCCTTGGCCCGCACCGTCTCGACCTGTTCCGCCCACGGGTCGACGAGCGTCACGTCCTGGCCCGCGCGTGTGAGAAACGCGCCGAGGTAGCTGCCGATCGCGCCCGCGCCGACGAACAGGATCTTCATGGTCTCGTCCTCCCTGTCAGGGGGCCGAGTGTACCATCGCGCCTCACCAGCGAGTGTCGAACACCTCGAGCACGGGCGCCGCACGCGGGCGGCGAAACACCGCAACGACGCGATCGGCGAGTGGAACGACCTGCAGCGGCACGCCGACGTCCGCGGGCAGCGAGCGTCGCATCGCCTCGCCACGCTCGAGGTCCACGACGACCAGGGCGCTCTTGCCCCACAGCGCGACGAACCGGCCATCCGTGCTGATGCCGGTTCGGCGAGCGACCTCCGGGACTGACAAGGGTCGCGACGGGCGCGCGTCCAGGCCGAATCGCCAGATGAGCGTGCGCTCGTAGCGATCGCCGACGCACACCACATCCGCGGCGCGGTGCTCGACGAGCCGGCACGTCGCCGTGGTCGGCCAGACTCCGAGCAGCTGTCGGTCGTTGGCATTCACGCGCCACACGCGGGTCTGTCGTCGGCTGCCGCGGTCGTAGATCCACGTGCCCCATGGCAGTCGCGCGAGCGGCGTCGCGCCCGTGATGGCGCGGAAGCCGCGACCGTCGGGCAGGATCTCCACGACCTCCGAGGCGTAACTCTCACTGTCGTCGACGTGCCAGTGATAGCGGTTGACGCCCGGGCTACCGATGCGGCCGGTGAGCCCGACGAACTCTTCGGCGTCGGTGTCGTAGCCGACCACGGCCCAGCCCGGCGCGCGCACGGACGTCACCACCGGCGAGTCGAGCGGCGGCAGCGCGATGCTCCAGGCCGGCGCCGCGCTGGCGTCATCGACCTCGAGATGCTGCAGCACGGTGCGGTTCGACGCCTCGACGAGCGTGAGCGCGTTGCTGTCGTCGACGAAGCTGAGGTCGCGACCGTCGGTTTCCGCCCGCCCGCCGGCCAGCGCGAGGATCAGGAAGCGGTCCGGCGCGCGCGCGCCTTCGCGCGTCAGGACGGCGGCGCGCCGGCCCGCCGGCGATACACGCAGCGTGCCACTGCGCCACGGCAGCTCGATCTGCGCCGTGCGGGCGACGTCGCCGCGGACGGTTTCGGCGACGGCAATCGGTCGCGATATCACGAGTGTGTCGAGCAGGCGCACGCCGGGACCGACGACGAGCGCCACGCCGAGCACCACGACGCCGGCCCGGCGCACTCGGTGGAACGGTGTCGTCAACAGCGTGACGCCGAGCGCGAACAACGCGACCCACAGCACCGGCGCGCCGCCGAGGAGATGCACCGCGACGGTGAGACGACGCGTGGTACGCGCGAGGCTCGCGAAGAACGGTCCCCACGTCAGCGCAACGACCAGAGCGAGAACACCAATCGCCGGCAGGTAATCGAGTGGGCGTGGCGCGAACGTGCGCGGCTGCAACGCGAGCCAGGCCGCGATCGCGCACACGATCGCGGTCGCGACGGCGCAGGCGAGCATGGGCCACGTCGGCGTCCGCACGCCGGCCTCGGCGGCGACGAGCAGCAGTCCGGCGCCTGCCACCGCGGCCATGGCCGCAAGCGCCGCGCGGCTCGGACGGACGAGTGCGAGGAGCCCGGTGAGCAGAGACAACGTCAGCAGGCCCTCGAGGAACACGGCGACGATGCCGAGGCCGAGCGCGGTGAACCGAACCAGCGAGGCGGGGGGCTCCGGCGCGACGACGTCGTGCGCCAGCCGGTGCTCGACGGCGTCGAGCTTGCGCTGCAGTGCCTCGACCTCGGTGGACGGGATGCTGGCCGCGCGCGAAGCCCCGCTGCGATCGCGGGCCACCAGCGACGCGCCGCTCCACCACAACGCGCGCACGCGGAGCTCGACGAGCTCGTCGTACGGAACCGACCACCGCGAGCGGGCGGTCTCGCGCAGGATCTCCGGATCGCGCTCGCCCGGCTCACGCGCCTCGACCCACGACACGCCGTCGCGATCGAGGATGACGAGCGCGGTCGGACGGGTCGTGGCCACGACGAGCGGGTCGTCGAACGGCATGACGGGGATGGCCGCCACGCGGCGGATGGCGTGCAGCCGTCGGGCGAGGCTTGGATGCGAGGCGCCGTGCTCGAGCTCGGTGCTCCAGCGGCGCGGCATTCGACCGGCCATCGTGAGCTTCGTGAGCCCGCTGACGAGCGCCTCGGGGTCTTCGCACAGCGCGAGCGCGCGCACGTCGCGCGCCGTTTCGTGTGCCTTCCCACGCCACGCCAGGCCGCCCAGGATCGCGATGACCGCCAGCGACCACGCCGGCACGACCACCGCACCCCACGGTTGCTGCAGCGCGAGCGCGGCGCCCAGGGTCCCGAGCGCGACGAGCGTAGACGAGGTCGCCGCGGCGATCCGGCGCCGCCGCCGGTCGTGGTGCTCGAGGTGCGCCACCTCGTGTGCGAACACGGCCGTCTGTTCGCGCGGCGTCAGGAGCTCGAGCGCCGACGCCGTGAAGAGCACGCGCGACGTGCGCAGCGAGGGAAACGCGACCGCGTTGACGAAGCGGCCTCCGGGCACCGGCATCTCGAACACCTGCGGGCGCGCCGCCCGCGAGCGATCGATGACCGCTTGCCACTCGGGGCGGAACGCGACCGGACGTGCGCCCACCAGCCAGACGAAAATCTCCGCGTACCGTGCCGACCACAGGCCGAGCAGCAGCGCGAGCAGCGCGGCCGCCGGCCACCGCCACGGCCCCGCCGCCTGGAGCACCGCGGGGCAGAGGAGCAGCGTGAACCAGAAGCCGAGGCAGGCCAGCGTGAAGCGCGCACGCCAGATCAGGTACGTCAGCAGCCCCCAACGCTCGTCCAGCAGCACGCGTCGTGACGGGTATTCGCCGACCCAGAGGACGCCGACGAGACCGACCATGGCCGCCCAATAGTAGGAGCCGGCGCCGAACACCAGGCAGACGCAGCTCAGCAGCATGGCGCGCTGGGTGTGCTGCGCGCGGGCCTGGAGTCGCTCCGGGACGGCGGCGTCGGCGGGCTCGCGGGCGAGGCGTCGGCCGCTCCACCAGGCGAACGCGCCCGGGACGAACACAAAGGCCAGCAGCGGCCAACCGCCCCCGAATGACATCGACTCAACCACGTTAGGGCGTTTGGCGGCTCGGGGTCAATTTCAACGTAGCGCGGCGTCATCGCGTAGACTGGCGCGAACGGCTCAGGAGGCCAGATATGGCGACCATGTACCGCTATCAGCTGCCCGTGGAGCAGACCGGCTGGACGCTGTCGGGGGAGACCCAGACGTCGTTCACGTGGGAATACGAGGACGAGCGGGCCACGCTGCTGTCGCTCTACGACAAGGGCAAGAAGCAGCAGTGGGATGCCGCCACGCGCATCGACTGGTCGCAGGACCTGGATCCGGAGAATCCGCAGGAGATCGACGATCGGCTGATCCCGATCTTCGGCTCGCCGCTGTGGGACAAGCTCACCAAGGAGGAACGGGTGAAGCTGCGCCACCACCAGCAGGCGCAGTCACTCTCGCAGTTCATGCACGGTGAGCAGGGCGCGCTGATGGCGGCCGCGCGGATCGTCCAGACGGTCCCCGAGCTGGACGCGAAGTTCTACGCCGCGACGCAGGTGATGGACGAAGCGCGCCATGTCGAGGCCTACGCGCGGCTGCTGAACGAAAAGCTCGGGATCGCCTACCCGATCACGCCGGGACTCAAGGCGCTGCTCGAGACGGTCCTGACCGATCGGCGCTGGGACATGACGTATCTCGGTATGCAGATCCTGATCGAGGGCCTGGCGCTGGCCGCGTTCCAGCGCATCCGTGATTACGCCAAGAACCGCCTGGCGGCCTCGGTGAACGCGTACGTCATGCAGGACGAGGCGCGCCACGTGGCGTTCGGTCGGCTCGCGCTGCGCGACTTCTATCCGCAGCTGTCGGAGACCGAGCGGTCCGAGCGCGAGGAGTTCGTGGTCGAGGCGTGCTACCACATGCGCGATCGCTTCAATCAGAAGGAGCTCTGGGAGAACCTCGGCCTGCCCGTCAAGGACGCGATCGAGGCCGCCATGTCGTCGGAGAACATGCGGATGTTCCGCAAGCGCCTGTTCAGCCGGATCGTGCCAACGGTGAAGGATATCGGGCTATGGGGCGAGAAGGTGCAGAAGGCGTTCGCGGACATGGGCGCCATCGAGTTCGCCAGCGTCGACAGCAACGCGCTGCTGGAACAGGACGCCCGCGCCGCCGCCGAGTTCGACGCGGGCGCCTTCGTGACGAAGAGCCTGGCCTAGCAACGCAAGGGCGTCGATGATCGCCGCGCTGCGATGAGCACGCCCTTCGGACGCCGGCCCACGCCGGGCACCGGCGGCGTCGAGCCGCGGTGGGTGACCACGGGGAACGCCTTCGACGGCTATCGCATCGCCGAGTATCGCGGCGTCGTGCGCGGCATCGTCGTGCGCTCGCGCAGCGTGGTCGGCAGCCTCGGCGCGAGCATCCAGACGTTCTTCGGCGGCAACATCACGCTGTATACCGAGATGTGCGAGCACGCCCGGCAGGACGCCTACGCGCTCATGCTGCGCCACGCCGCGGAGGCCGGGGGCAACGCCGTCGTCGCCATGCGCTACGACGCCAACGAGATTTCGCCCGGCGTCACCGAAGTGCTCGCGTACGGTACCGCCGTCGTCCTCGAGCCGACGCCGCGCGCCTAGCAGTCCGTCGAGTCACGCCGGCCGCGGGGTGGCGCCGGTGCTGGTGCCGGGAGGCAGGCGCCGTCAGCCACCGGGGATTCCGCGCCGTTCGAGCGCCGGCTTTGCCGGCGCAATCCGATTCTGGGGGAGGCATCGGAGGGGGCCATCGAGGCCCCCTCCGAAGTTATCCGAGCGGGGCGCCGCCCCAGCGCTCCCGCATCGCGAACTCGCTCACCGGCTTGCGCTTGAGCTTTGTGAGCTGATGCACGGGACGGCCGAGCGGCATCACCGCCGCGACGGCGACGTGCGACGGCAGTCCGAGCAGCTCCTGAATCTTCGGCTCCTGCGCGACCGCCAGGGTGGTGATCGTACCGGCGAAGCCGCGCGCGCGCGCCGCGAGCAGGATGTTCCAGGCGAACGGATAGATCGATGCGCCGCTGATGACGCCGACCCGCTGCAGGTGCTGGTCGGTGGAGGCGACGACCTTCAGATCGACACAGATCACGAGCACGACGGGCGCCTTGAGCACCGGCTCGATCAGACGCATCGGCGGCTCGGTCCGCTCGATCGTGGCGGCGTCAACGCGTGGCGGCTCGATCGTGTTCCACGGGCTCTCGCCGTTCTTCTGCTGCGCCACGTAGCGCTTGCCGGCGGGCTCGGTGAGCTTGGCGAGGGCCTCGCGGGTGGCCCGCTCGCGCACGGCGATGACCTTCCAGCCCTGCCGGTTGCCGCCGCTCGGCGCGAAGCGCGCACGATCCAGGATCTCGACCAGCGTCGCATCGGGCAGCGGATCCGCCGTGAAGTCGCGGCAGGAAAACGTCGTGCGCATCGCCTCTTCAAGATCCATGGAGCCTCCTAGAGAAACGTCGCGTCGGGGTCGAGGCCGAGCAGGAAGCGGCCGACGTTCTCGAAATGGTCGTCACGCCCCTGAATCTGCTGCGAGACCGCGTGCAGGTCGCGCATCCGGCGCTCCCACGGGCCGCCGGTGAAGATCGCGTGGGCGCCGGCCGCGTGATACATCAGCGTGCCGACCGCACAGCCCTCGTGGCTCGCGTGCGAAGCCGCCTGGCGAATGCGGATGCGCTGGGCCAGCGTGAGCGCGCCGGTGCGGCCGGCCTCGACGAGGATGTCGGTCAGCGTGCTCAGCACGTACGCGCGGGCGCCGAGCAGCCGCGCGTCGGCGATAGCCAGCTGCGACTGCGTGACGGCGCTCTCGCGCAGCGCGCGCTTCGCGCCGCGCGGCGTCTTGTCGCCGGCCAGCGCCATGAAGGCGTCGAGCAGCGCCCGCGCGAGCCCCAGCGACACGAACGCGAAGCCGGAGGCGTACAGGCTGCCGCTCGGAAAGCAGTAGAGCGGTCCGGCCTCGCGACGCTCGCTGATCTCGTCGCGCGCGGCGGTGTGCTCGCGCGGTACGAACAAGTCGGTGACGGCGTAGGTATCGCTCGCGGTGGCGCGCAGCCCCATCACGTGCCACGTATCGCTAATCGTCGCGTCCTCGATCGGGAACAGCAGCGTACGCACGACCGCCGTGCCGTCGGGGCGGCGCTGCGGCGTGCCGTCCGCGTCGACGATGGGCGCGTGCGCGCCAACCCACGTCGCCTCGTGCAGGCCGCTGGCGAACGGCCACGAGCCGGTGAGCCGGTAACCGCCGTCCACGGCAACGGCGTGACCCTGCGGTCCCGCGCCCCACGCCAGCACGCCGCGCGCCGGGCCGAAGATGTGCGCGGCGGCCGTCGGCGGCAGGTACGCAGCGATCATCGAACAGCCCGCAGTCTGGCCGATGACCCACGCGGTGCTCGCGTCCGCCTTCGCGATCTCTTCCATCACCTGCACGAACGTCGGCGGATCGAGCTCGGCGCCGCCGAGCGAGCGGGGCACGAGCATGCGGAACAGGCCGGCCTCGTGCAGGGCATCGGACAGCGGCCGCGGCAGCCGGCGCTCGGTCTCGGCCTGGTCGGCGAATTTCGCGATGGTCGGCGCGAGCGCTCTTGCCCGCGCGATGTAATCGGGACGGTCGGTCATGTGGCGGGACCGGCCATCTACAATCGCTCGCGCTGCTCCACGAGCTTCCAGTACGTGTCCTTGTTCAGGATCTTGTCGCCGCGAAACTCGTAGATGTCGCAGCCGCGGTAGTTCAGCTTCTCGCCGTCGGTGCCGGTGCCGGTCACCATCCACATCGTGACGGCGCGGTCACCGCAGATGAACGCATCGACGTGATCCCAGCGCATGTCCGTGATCACGTTGAAGCGGTCGGCGAGGACCTTGCGGATCGCGTCCTTGCCGCGCACGCGACGGCCGTCGGCCTCCGGGCCGCGCGCCATGAGAAACGTCGCGTCGTCGGCGAAGAACGTCATGATGCGGTCGACGTCGCGGGTGTTGAACGCGGCGTTGATCTCCTTCATGAGCGCCGGCGTTGGACCGCCGGCGATGGTCTGGCTCGTCATCGTGGTCTCCTCATCATGGCCGCATCGGGTGGGTGAACGGGCCGGGCCTGCGCAGCGGTGCGGCGAGCTCGACCCATTCGCACAGCAGCCGGCGAGTGTCACGCGGGTCGACGATCTCCTCGATCCAGAATGTCTCCGCCGAGCGGAAGGGCGAGCGCAGCTTCGTCAGCCGCTCTTCGATCTCGGCCAGCTTCGCCGCGCGGTCCGGCGCGGCGTCGAGATCCGCGCGATACGCCGCCTCGATGCCGCCCTCGAGCGGCAGCGATCCCCAGCGCCCCGAGGGCCACGCATAGCGCGTGCAGTAGCGACCGCCGTTGCGATGTGCCGCGCCCGCGACGCCGAACGAGTTGCGCACGATGACGGCGCACCATGGGATGGTCGTCTGCCAGATCGCGGACATCGCGCGCACGCCCTGCTTGATCGTGCCGGTGCGCTCGGCGTCGAGGCCGATGAGAAAGCCCGGGCAGTCGACGAGGTACACCATCGGCAGATGGAACGTCTGTGCCGTGTCGACGAAGCGCTCGACCTTCTGACACGTGTCGGCTGCCCACGCCCCGCCGTAGAAGAACGGATCGCTTGCCAGGATCGCGACCGGCCAGCCATCCAGGCGCGCGAGCGCGGTGATGATCGAGCGCCCGTAGAGCGGCGCGATCTCGAAGAGCGAGCCCGCGTCGACGAGCGTTTCCAGAATTGGCCGCATCTTGTACGGCTTGCGCACGTCGCGCGGGATCGCGTCCATCAGCCAGTCCACGCGGCGGGCGGGATCGTCGTCGCGCGGACCGCGCGGCGCGACCTCGTCGATGGACGAGGGCAGGTAGGAGAGGAAGCGCCGCGCGCGCGCGAAGGCCTCCTCCTCCGTGTCGACGGCGTCGTCGACGGCGCCGGCCTTGAGCTGGATCTGCCAGCCGCCGAGCTCGTTCTTGCTCAGCTTCTGCCCGAGCCGCTCGACCACCGGTGGGCCCGCGACGAAGAGCGCCGAGAGCTCCTTCACCATGACCGAATAGTGCGCGGCAGCCAGATGCGCGGCGCCGAGGCCGGCGACGGAGCCGAGTCCGAGCGCGACGCGCGGGATCGTGCCGATGTTCGTGACGACCTGCTCCCAGCCGGCGAGCGCCGGCACATTGGCGCGGCCCGTGGTCTCGATCGTCTTCACCGAGCCGCCACCGCCCGAGCCTTCGACCATCCGAATCAACGGCAGCCGCAGCTCGTACGCCATCTCCTCGCACTGCAGGTGCTTGCCCTTGATCGTCGCGTCGGCAGAGCCGCCGCGCACGGTGAAGTCGTCGCCGCCGACCACCACCGGACGGCCGTCGACCTTCGCGCGACCGAACACGAAGTTCGACGGCGTGAGCGTCTTGAGGTCGTTGTTCGCGTCGTACGTCGCCTGACCGGCGATCTTGCCGATCTCGTGAAAGCTTCCCGCGTCGACGAGCTTGGCGATGCGCTCGCGGATCGTCATGCGGCCGCCCGCGTGCTGCCGCTTCACCCGCTCGGGGCCGCCGAGCTCTTCGGCCAGCGCCTCGCGGCGCCGCAGCTCGTCCATCTCGGAGTGCCAGGTCATTTTGGATGGGGGCCCCGAAATGGCCCCCATACCCCCAACGCTCGGACGCGCCCCGGCGAAGCCGTGGCGCGCCTCGGGATGATCTCGGAGTGCCAGGTCATGGTGCGCTGATCTTACGACAGCGGCGGGCGGCGGCGGTGGAACTCGGTCCGCTCCTGCCACGCGCGCGCGGCCGCGAGGACGACGTTCTCGTCCCACGCGCGTCCCATGAACTGCAACCCCACCGGCAGGCCGTCGGCTGTGAGACCGCACGGCACGCCGGCGGCGGGCAGACCGGCGGCGTTACCGATGGCACCCAGCACGTCCGGCGCGCCGCCACGAATGGGGCTGCGGAACGTCTGACCGAGCCGCGCGCCGACGGCGGCCCGGCTCGGGCCGACGATCGCGTCGAAGCGGCTCAGCACGCGATCGATCTCGCGCGCGACGATGCCGCGCAGCCGCAGCGCGCGAAGGTAGTCCTTCGCGAGGATCGCGTCGCGCGCGTACGGCGTGACGCGGTCTTCCGGCGCCGTGAGGTCGGCGATCGTGCCGCCTTCGATCAGCGCCTGAAACGCCGAGGCGCCTTCGGCCCACAGAATGATGCGCGTCATCGCCTCATAGGGCAGATCCGGCAGCGTGATCTCCTCGACGCTGCCGAGCGCGCGCAGCGTGTCGAGCGCGCGGACAACGACGTCGCGCACCGCGGGCTGCGCCTGCTCGACGGCGCCACGCACGACCGCGAAGCGGAACGGACGGCGCGAATCACGCTCGTCGTAGCGGTACACGCGCGGGGCCGCGGTGGGATCGCCGGGATCGGGCCCCGCAATCGCGTCGAGCACGAGCCCGCAGTCGTCGGCCGTCAATGCGAGTGGACCGAGCTTGTCGAGCGTCCAGCACAGCGCCATCGCGCCGTGGCGGCTCACGCGCCCGTACGTGGGCCGAAGGCCGGTCACGCCGCAGAACGTCGCGGGGCTGAGGATCGAGCCCCACGTCTCCGAGCCGATCGCGAACGGCACGAGTCCGGCGCCAACGGCAGAGCCGGAGCCGCTCGACGATCCTCCGCTCCACGCGTCGGGCGACCATGGCGAGATGCCTGGTCCGGTGAACGACGCGTTCGGCTGCTGATAGCCCATGCCGCCAGCGAATTCGACCATCGCGAGCTTGGCGACCAGCACCGCGCCCGCCTCTTCGAGCCGGCGGATGACCGTCGCGTCGTAATCGAAGCGGCGCGTGCGGAACGGGGCCGCACCCCACGTCGTCGGAATGCCACTGGACGTGGCCAGCAGGTCCTTCGCGCCGTAGGGAATACCGTGCAGCGGCCCACGATCGCGGCCGGCCTTCAGCTCGCGGTCCGCGCGCTGCGCCTGATCGAGCGCGCGCTCGCGCGTGAGGGTCACGACGGCGTTCAGCTTGCCGCCGATCGTCTCCAGGCGCTCCAGCGACGCCTCGGCCAGCGTCACCGCGGACAGCCGACCAGCGCGAAGGTCGGCCCCGAGCTCGCGGATGGTGCGGAACGCGACGCTCATGAGTCGGCGCGAAATGGGACAAACGGCTGTCCGGGCTCCGCGTCATCGGGAATCGGCGCCGCGCGCAGCGTGGCCACGTCGCGCGCAAGGCCCTCCAGCGTTTCACGCACGGCCGCCAGCTGCGCCTCGTCCAGCCGCGCGCCGTAGCGCTGCCGAACAAGCGAGAAGAAGATCTCGACCTCGTCGCCTGGCGTCATCGGGCGCCCGGCGGCGCGGCCGGAACCGGCTTCCAGCCCTCCTTGCAGTGATCGCTGCGGTAACGCTGCCCCTCGTGCTCGCGCCGCTGCGCCTGGGCGGTGGACGTCCACGTGGCGAGGACGAGCAGCACCGCGATTCCCATTCGTGTCATGGCGCCCCTTACTGCAAGGATACCGGCGTGAGCACGAGATCGAAGTTGGGGTGCAGCTTGAAGCCCTGCACGCGCTTTCTGTGGACGATCACCTGCTTGCCGTGGTCGACGAAGATCCACGGCGCATCCTCCGCCACGAGCTTCTGCGCTTCCCGATAGAGCGCCACCCGCGCCTTGTCGTCGATCGTCGTGCGGGCTTTACGTAGCAGGTCGTCCACGCGCTCGTTCTGATAGTAGCCCGCGTTGAATGCGGGCGGGAACCGATCCGACGACAGCAGCATGTACATCATGTGGTCGGGGTCGCCGATCGACGGGTTCCACGACATCTCCGCCATATCGGGCTGCTCGAGATACTTGCGCAGATAGGCGCCCCATTCCATCGTCTGGATCTTGGCGCGCACGCCGACCTGCGCGAGGTTGGCCTGGATGACGGTCGCCATCTCGACCGGCGATTGCATGCCCGAGCCCGACTCCGGCACGAGGAACGTGATGTCGAACCCGCCGGGGTGGCCGGCTTCCTTGAGGAGCGCGCGCGCTTTGTCGAGGTCGTACGGATACCGCGCGAGGTTGTCCTCGTAGTAGGAACCATAGACCGGCGACATCGGCCCGCGTGAGACGATCGCCGTGCCGCGAAGAATGTCGCGGATGATCGCGTCCTTGTTCACCGCGTAGTTCAACGCCTGCCGCACGCGCCGGTCCTTCAAGATCGGATGGCGGGTGTTGAGGGTGACATACCAGACGGCGGACGAGTTGCTCTCCGCCACGACGATGTTCGGGTCGCGCCGCAGATCGTCGAGACTGTCGGGCGGCACGTCCATCGTGAGATCGATATCACCCGTCTTCAGCGCGACGAGCCGCGCCTGCGCTTCCACGATGGGTACGTAGATGGCTTGCCGGATCTTCGGCGCGCCGCCCCAGTATTGATCGTTGCGCGCGAGGACCACCTTGACGCCGGGCTCCCAGGTCTCCAGCTTGAACGGACCGGTGCCGACGGGATGCTTCACGACGTCCTTGCCCCACTTCTTCAGCGATTCCGGGCTGAACATGAACAGCGACTGGTGCGCGAGGTACTGCAAGAACGGCGTGAGCGGCGACTTGAGCTTGATCTGCACGGTGCTCGCGTCGAGGACCTCCACGCCCGCGACGTTGCCGAGGAAGCCCTTCACGTACGGATACGTCCCCGTGGCGTAGTACGGGCCCTTGTCGTTGAGCTGGCGTTCGAACACGAACTTCACGGCCTCGGCGTTGAACGGCGTGCCGTCGTGGAACTTCACGTTCGGCCGAAGCTTGAACGTGTACGTGAGACCGTCCTTGGAGATGTCCCACGATTGCGCGAGGCCGGGCACGAGCTTGTAGCTGCCGAGCTCCTGGCCGACGAGGCCCTCGAAGATCCGCTTCGTCACGCGTGCCGAATTGAGGTCGGTGATCTGCGGCGGATCCATCGTGACGGGTTCGGCGACCAGACCGATGACGATCGCGTCCTTGGGCGGCGCGGCGGACGCGGCGGTGACCAGACCGAGCGCAACGACGAGGACGGCGACGACGACGCGACGTAGACGCATGTGATGGCCTCCTGGACGGCGGCCGATTCTAGCACCGGTCACGCGGGCTGACGGATTTGAGTCGGCCAGCTTTCGGAGGTGGATCTTGCCTCCGTGGAGGTCTTTCGGATTGGGCGACAGATTACTCGATGACGATTACTTGGATCGAGTCCGAGTCATTTCACTGAATGACACGATCCGCTTTCTGTACGAGCGACTTGGGGATCATCAGCCCCAGTATCTTCGCCGTCTTTAGATTTATCGCCAGCTCGAATTTAGTCGGCTGCTGGACAGGCAGGTCACCGGGTTTGGCCCCTTTGAGGATTTTGTCGACGTACGTCGCGGCGCGCCGATATTGATCGGTGACGCTGGGACCGTAGGCCATGAGGCCGCCGGCGTCCACGAAGTCCCTCGTTCCAAAGATCGACGGCAGCCGAGCCCGCTGTGCGAATCTCGCGATCTCGCCCCGGTTCGCGAACGCGACGGGATTCAGTGCCGGAACTATCAATGCTTCCGCATGTCCCGTCGTCACTGCCGATAACGCCCGGTCGAGCTCCTCGCTCCGGCTGACTTCAATCGACTGAAGCTCCAGACGCAGCGAACGGGCCACGCCTTCCGTCTCGCGGTAGTCGAGCACGGCGCCGCGGATCTCCGGATTCCAAAGAATGGCGACGCGGGAGAGCGCGGGGACGACCTCTTTCAACAGCGCTAGCCGCTTGGCGCTAAGCTCCGGCGACATAGCGCTGTTCCCGGTGATGTTTCCGCCAGGGCGTGCCAGGCTCGCGACGAACCCGGTCCCGATCGGATCGGTACTGTTGGCCATCACGATCGGGATCGTCCGAGTCTGTCGCTTGACCGCCGCAATCCCCTGATCCGTGGATGTCACGATGACGTCCAGCTTGAGGCTCACGAGCTCGGCGGCGGCCTCGTGGAGCCGCTGTGTCTGGTTCTCGCCGAACCGGTGCTCATAGACGACGTTTTGCCCTTCCACGTACCCGAGTTCCCGCATCCCTTGCTTGAACGCTTCGAAAAGGTGTGCACCGGAAGCGGGAGTGCCGACCTGGAGAATTCCGATCTTCGGTGTTTGCGCGCGTTGTGCATCGGCGTCGATCGCGAGGGCGAACACGCTCAACGTCAACGTGAAAATCAGGCTGAGCGCGGCCCGACTCATGACCTCCTCACGCACGCCGTTCGAAGTCGATGAAGCCGCGCTCGACGTCGGTCGACTTCAGCGTGACTTCGACATGGTCGCCGACGTCGAGGCGCTCGAAGCCTCGCACCAGGCGCCCCTCGACGGGCGGCCGCGTGATGCGTACCCACGTGCCCTTTTCGGAGGCGCCGGTGACGAGTGCGTCGAAGCGCTCGCCGATGCGGTTCTCGAGGAGCAGCGCGGCCGCCGACTTGCGGACCTGTCGTTCGATTTTCGTCGCGTCGTCCTCTTGCTCCGTGCAGTGCCGCCCGAGCTCGTCGAGCTCGTCGGCCCCGTACGCCGGCGCGTGGCCGGCCAGCGCGCTCTTGAGCAGCCGCTGCGTAATGAGGTCGGGAAAGCGGCGGTTCGGCGCGGTGGAGTGCGTGTAGTCACGCACGGCGAGCGCAAAGTGCCCGGGCGGCTCGGCGCCCGGCCGCTGGCCGACGTACTCGCCGCGCCCGAGCAGCTTCACGACCGCGAGCGAGAGGTCCACGAAGCCGTCGGGATCGGCGTCGTGGCGGCTCACCAGAAACTTCGCCAGCGCGGCGGCGTCGGGCGCCGCGGGCAGGTGCCCGCCGTGCTCCGCGGCCAGCGCCACGATGCGGTCCCAGCGCTCTGGTGTGCGCAGCACGCGGCGCAGCGACGCGATGCCGCGCGCGTCGAGAAAGCGCGCCGTCACGCCGTTCGCGGCGATCATGAAGTCCTCGATGAGCTGGCGCGCGCGATTCTCCTCATCGGGCTGCAGGTCGGCGAGGGCGTCGCCGTCGAACACCGCGCGCGCCTCCATCGTGCGCAGTCCGAGCGAGCCGCGCCGATGCCGCTCGGCGCGAAGGGCCTGGGCGAGCGCATTCTGGCGCCGCAGGTTCGCATCGAGCCCCTTCACGGCGGCGGCGGCCGGTGGCAGTGGTCCGGCGGCCTCCAGCCACGCGGCCACCGCGTTGTAGGCGAGCTTCGCGTGGTTACGAACGCGTGCGCGGTAGATGTCGCCGCCCGCCACGACGCCGCTCGCGCCGACACGCACGTCGATCACGAGGGCCAGGCGATCGGCGTCGGCGTTCAGCGACGTGAGATCGGTCGACAGCCGCTCCGGCAGCATCGGAAAGACCTGCGCCGGCGTGTACACCGACGTCGTGTTGCGGCGCGCGTGGTCGTCGAGCGCCGAGTCCTTGTTCACGGCGGCATCGACGTCCGCGACGGCGACGAGTACGCGCGCGTCCCCGCCGTCCTCCACGACCACCGTGAGCTGATCGAGATCGCGCGAATCGTCGTTGTCGATCGAGCACCAGAGCAGATCGCGGCGATCGCGCACGGTGCGATCGCCGCCCTCCGACTGTCCGCGCAACGCCTCCGCCTCCGCGCGTGCCGCGGGCGAGAAATCGGGCTCGAGGCCCCGCTCGAGCATCGCGCGGCGGGCGATGTCGCGGAGCCGCTGGCGGGCGTTGGCGCGCACGTGCATGAGGACGCTCCATGATAGCGTGGCGCCCATGACATCGCGCAACGCCGAGGTGGTGATCTGCGGCGCCGGGATCGCCGGCATCGCCACCGCCTACCACCTGACCCGCCAGGGCGTGACCGACATCGTGCTCGTCGACGAGCGGCCGCCGCTCTCGCTGACGAGCGACAAGTCCACGGAGTGCTATCGCAACTGGTGGCCGGGACCCGGCGATGCGATGGTGGCCGCGATGAACCGCTCCATCGATCTACTCGAAGAGCTCGCGCGCGAGACCGGCAACGTGTTCCTGATGAATCGACGCGGCTACCTGTTCGCCACCGCCGACCCGGCGCGCGTCGCCACGTTCGTGCGCGCGGCCGAGGAGGCCGCCGCGCTCGGTGCAGGCCCGGCCCGCGTGCATACCGTTGCGAGCAGTGACTATCGGCCGGTCGCGCGCGACGGCTTCGACAACGAGCCGACCGGCGCGGACGTCATCACCGACGGCACGCTGATTCGTCGCCATTTTCCGTACCTGGCCGACGACACGCTCGCGGTGCTGCACGCGCGCCGGTGCGGCTGGTTCAGCGGCCAGCAGCTCGGGATGCAGATGCTCGAGCGCGCGCGTGACAAAGGTGTGCGGCTGGTGTCCGGGCGCGTCGAAGCGATTCAGACGAGCGGCGGACGGGTGAGCGGCGTGACGGTGAGCGGCACGACGCTCTCCACGCCGCGCGTGGTCGACGCGGCGGGGCCGTTTCTCGCGCGTGTGGGGCGGATGCTCGGCGTCGACATCCCCGTGTTCTGCGAGCAGCACGCGAAGATCGCGTTCGCCGACACCCTCGGCGCGATGCCGCGCGACGCGCCGCTCTTGATCTGGGCGGATCCCGTACGCGTCGCGTGGGGCGATGACGAGCGCGCGGCGCTCCGGACGACCCGTCCAGACCTGCTGGGTGAGCTCCCCCTCGGCGTGCACGGGCGTCCGGAGGGCGGCGGCGACAGTCCGATGGTCTTGCTGCTGTGGACATATCATCTCGACCCCGTCGAGCCGGTGTTTCCGATGACGTTCGACCCGGCGTATGCCGAGCTCGTCATCCGCGGGATGGCGCGCATGGTGCCGACGTTCGCGCGCTACGCCGAGCGGCTGCCGCGCGCGTTCGTCGACGGCGGCTACTACACCAAGACGCGCGAAAACCGGTTTCTCGCCGGGCCCCTGCCCGTGGACGGCGCGTACGCGTGCGGTGCGCTCGGCGGCTACGGGCTGATGGCGTCGAACGTCGCGGGCGAGCTCGTGGCGAGCCACGTCACCGGTCGGTCGCTGCCGCCATATGCGGCGGCCTTCACGCTCGCGCGCTACGATGACCCCGCGTATCGGGTACAGCTCGCGCACTGGGGCGAGAGTGGCCAGCTGTAGTCCATCGCCGGCGGCAGGCCCATATATAAGGAGGCGGTTTCGATGCCGATCGTGAGAGGCGGGCGCGGCAACTACGGCGAAGCGGTCGGCATCCTGACGCTCGACACGGTGTTTCCGCGGATTCCAGGGGACGTCGGGAACGCGACGACATTCGACTTTCCGGTGCGCTTCGCGGTGGTGCGCGGCGCGTCGCCCCGCCGCGTCGTGCACGAGCAAGATCCCGCGCTGCTCAAGCCGTTCATCGAGGCTGCGCAGGAGCTCGAAGCCGCCGGCTGCCGTGCGATCACGACGACGTGCGGGTTCCTCGCCCTGTTCCAGCCCGAGATGGCGGCGGCCGTCGGCGTGCCGCTGTTCACCTCGAGCTTGATGCAGATGCCGGTCGTGCACCGCATGCTGCGGCCGGATCAGGTCATCGGCGTGCTCACCGCGCACTCGGACGCGCTGAATCCACGCGTGCTCGCCGCCGTCGGCGCCGAGGGCGTGCCGCACGTCGTCGGTGGCTCGCAGGACGCACCGGACTTCTACAACGTCTTCGTGCAGAACCGCGACTGGATCGACACCGACAAGGTCGAGCCACAGCTCGTCGCGCTCGCGACGCGGATGGTCGAGCGTGAGCCGCGGATCGGCGCGTTCGTCTGCGAGGGCACGAACTTCTCGTCGTGGGGGCACGCCATCCAGGCCGCGACGGGACGGCCGTTTTTCGACATCGTGACCATGACCCGCTGGCTCTACGCCGCCGTCGTCAAGCGCGCGACGACGAACGGCTTCATGTGAGCAGGAGGAACCGGATGATGACGATCAAGGAGCTCGAGGCGTTCGGTGACGGATGGAATCGCCACGACGTCGATTTCATCATGACGTTCATGGCCGACGACTGCGTGTTCGAGACGACCGCGGGCAAGGCGGCCTGTGGCACGCGCTACGAGGGCCGCGAGCGCGTGCGCGAGGCGTTCGCGCGGGTGTTCAAGATGTTCCCGGATGCGCATTTCGGCCAGGCGCGGCATTTCGTCGCCGGCGACCGCGGCGTGTCCGAGTGGGTGTTCACCGGCACGACCACGGAGGGCAAGAAGCTCGAGGTCAACGGCTGCGACGTGTTCACGTTTCGCGGCGACAAGATCGTCAAGAAGGATTCGTACTTCAAGAACCGAGGACTATAATTTCGCCCACGCGCCGGCCTCGCGGGATCACGAGCCGGTGCGCATGCGAAAGGAGCGCGGCATGGGGCTGCTGGACGGCAAGGTAGCGGTGGTAACCGGCGCGGGCAGCGGCATCGGCCGCGCGGTGTCGCTCGGTCTGGCGGCGGAGGGCGCCGCGGTGGTGGTCGGCGACTATGGCGTCAGCGTCGACGGGCGCGATCCGTCCAGCGCGCCGGCCGACGCGGTCGTCCGGGAGATCGAAAAGGCGGGCGGCCGCGCCGTCGCCAGCGCGGAGAACGTCGCGACCATGGCCGGCGGCAAGGCGATGGTCGACGCCGCGCTGAAGTCGTTCGGCGACCTGCACATCGTCGTCTGCTGCGCGGGCATTCTCCGCGAGCGGATGATCTTCAACATGTCAGAAGACGAGTGGGACGCGGTGATCGCGGTGCATCTCAAGGGTCATTTCACCGTCATGCGCCCAGCGTCGGCCTATATGCGCGAGAAGAAGGCCGGCTGCATGATCACGTTCACGTCGACCGCGGGTCTCGAGGGCAGCCCGGGCCAGCCGAACTATGCGGCGGCGAAAGAGGGCATCGTGGGCCTCACGCGCTCGGTCGCGCTCGCGATGGCGAAGTACGGCGTGCGGTGCAACTGCATCTCGCCGACGGCGGATACGCGCATGACGCAGCGGCTGCCCGGCGAGCGTCGCGCGATGGCCACCGCCACGCCGCCGGAGGCGATCGCGCCGGTCGTCGCGTACCTCGCCAGCGATCGTGCCGCGCACATCACCGGGCAGGTGGTCGGCGTGCGCGGCGATGAAGTCACGCTCTACTCCCATCCCGCGCCGCTGCGGACGGCGACGGGTCGCGGCGGCTGGACGGCGTCCGCGCTGGCGGACGTCTGGGATCGCGCGCTCGGACAGGACCGGCTGCGGCGACTCGACGCGATGGGGATCCAGTGGCCACCGAAGCGAGAGGGTTGAGATGAAGATCAGCGCGTTCCATCTGATGCCGCATCGCGAGCTGCCGGACGATTTCGAGAAGCGCTACGAGTCCGTGTGGGTCACTCCGCCGTGGTGGGAGCTCGCGGATGCCGAGCGGGTGGGGCAGTACTACAACTGGACGCTCGACGAGCTGCTGTTCGCGGCGCGCGCGGGCTTCGACGGCGTGTGCACGAACGAGCACCATCAGAACGCGTACGGGTTCATGCCGAGCCCGAACATCATGGGCGCGGTGCTCGCCAAGGCGACGAACGGCACCAACGTCGCGATCGTGCAGATGGGCGCGACGCTGCCCACGTCCAATCCGCCGATCCGCGTCGCGGAAGAGTACGCGATGCTCGACTGTATCAGCGGTGGGCGGCTGGTGGCCGGCTTGCCGCTCGGCAGTCCGATGGACGTCAACTTCTGCTACGGCATCACGCCGATGGAGCATCGCGAGCGGTATCGTGAGGCGTTCGCGCTGACGCTCAAGGCGTGGCAGGCGCGCGACATCTTCGCGTGGAACGGCCGCTACTATCAGCTGGCCAACGTCAATCTGTGGCCGCGACCGATCCAGCAGCCGCATCCGCCGGTGTGGGTGCCGGGCTCGGGCAGCATCAGCACGTTCGACTTCGCCGTCGACAACGAGGTCTGCTACTGCTTCCTCTCGTACTCGGGCGCGAAGGCGGCCCGCACGATGATGCAGGGCTACTGGGATGTCGTCGCGAAGAAGGGGCGAGAGACGAATCCGTACCGCGCCGGGTTTTTGCAGCTCGTCGCCGTGGGCGAAACCGATGCGGACGCCGAGGCGAAGTACGCTCGGCACGTCGAGTACTTCTATCACAAGTGCCTGCACTGGCCGATCCAGTTCCTCTCGCCGCCAGGCAACCAGGACTACCGCAGCCTCGTCGCGGCGGCCAAGAGCAACGTTCGCCGCGCGGAAGACACGAAGTCGCTGCGCTATCGCGACTTCGTCGAAAAGGGCTACGTCATCGCCGGCAGCGCGGCGACGGTGCGCGACCGCATCAAGCAGGAGGTCGTGAAGGACCTTCGTGTCGGCAATCTCATGGTGCTGCTGCAGATCGGCTCGATGCCGCACGAGCTCACGCTCGAGAACATGGACCGCTTCGCGCGCGAGGTGCTGCCGTCGCTGCGCGGCGAATGGGACGACGAGGGCTGGGTGAACCATTGGTGGCCCGAACGGCTGCGCGGCGCGAAGGCGGCGCCGATGGCCGCGCCCGTCGGCGCGGGTCGCGCATAAAGCCGGGGGCGTCGATGAGCGAGCGCACGATCGCGGTGTGGGACGGCACGGTGCGGATTCGCGTGCATACGCGCGGCAGCGGGCCCGCGCTCGTGTTTCTGCACGGGCCGTGGGGGCATACGTGGGACCCGTTTCTCGACGAGCTCGCGAGCAGCTTCACCGTGCACGCGCCGGAGCATCCGGGGACGACGCCCGACGCGCACGACGACATCTACCAGCTCGACAATTTGTGGGATCTGGTCCTCTGTTACGACGAGGTGTTCTCGGCGCTCGGTCTGGAGCGCGCCGTGCTCGTCGGGCATTCCTTCGGCGCCATGCTCGCCTGTGAGCTCGCCGCCGCGTACCCCGCACGGGTCACGCACCAGGCGCTGATCGCGCCGCTCGGTTTCTGGCGCGATGCCGATCGCGTCGTGAACTGGATGATGCTCGACCCGGCGCGGCTACCCGAGTATCTGTTCCGCGATCCGAAGAGCGAGCCGGCGCGGCGCATGTTCGGGGTGAGCGCCGATCCCGACGTGGCGATTGCGGCGCGCGTGCGGCTGGCGTGGGCCATGGGCTCCACGGGCAAGTTCATCTGGCCGATTCCCGACAAGGGACTCAAGAAGCGCATCCACCGCGTCACCGCGCCGACGCTCTTGGTATGGGGCAAGGAGGATCGCATCGTGCCGCCCGTATACGCCGACGAGTTCAGTCGGCGGATCCGCGGCGCGCGGGTGCAGACCGTGGACGGCACAGGCCATGTGCCGCATCTCGAGCAGCCCGAGACCGTCGCGCGCATGATTCGCGAGTTCGTCGCGGGCTGAAGCGGGCTGAACCGCGTTACGCGTCGCTGCGTCGGGCGCCGGTCTCGCATACCGGGTTCGACCACGCAAATCGACGCTACGGTGCGCCTGTGATCGGGCACCGATGTTCAGCCGGGTCCGACGCATTACCCGAAACACGGGTCTTACCCGG
>Ga0310810_10002066_pt1 | contig 21388 bp, 23 predicted proteins | sample NCmetagenome_FD_207641 | JGI IMG/M metagenome (GOLD analysis project Ga0310810, IMG submission 207641) | Soil microbial communities from experimental microcosm in Duke University, North Carolina, United States - NC | ecosystem: Engineered > Artificial ecosystem > Soil microcosm > Unclassified ...
AACCACCCTCTTGGCCGAACCCGCCTCCGCCGAAGCAGTTGCCGCCCCCGCCGGCCGCACCATCCGCCGCACGCTGGTGGCGTTCACCTATCGCGATTTCCGCGTCCAGTGGATTGGCGCCTGCACCTCGAGCATCGGCACGTGGATGCAGATCGTCGCCCAGAACTGGCTCATCGTTTCGCTGACCAACGGATCGCCGTTCTTCCTCGGGCTCGACGCTTTCCTGCAGCAGCTGCCGATCATCCTGTTCTCGCTCATCGGCGGCGTCTTCGCCGATCGCTACGACCGCCGGCGCACGCTGCTCGCGTCGCAGTACCTGCAGATGGCGACCTCGGGCACGCTCGCGGTCCTGATGTTCCTCGACGGCCGCCAGATCTTCCAGCTGCAGATCTGGCATGTGCTGGCGCTGTCGTTCATCACCGGCTGCGCCCAGTCCTTCGGCGGCCCCGCGTACCAATCGCTCATCCCGTCCCTCGTGGACAAGAAGGATCTGCCAAACGCGGTGGCGCTCAACTCGATTCAGTTCAACGTCGCGCGCGTGATCGGGCCGACGCTGTTCAGCCTCATCCTCGCGGCGTTCCAGAAGGCCGGGTACAGCGATCCGCAGGCGATGAACGCCTGCTTCGCGCTCAACGCGCTCTCGTTCGTCGTCGTCATCAACACGCTGATGATGCTGCGCGTGAAGCACATCCCGCCGGCCAAGTCGGGCCCGATGCAGGAAGAGCTGAAGATCGGGCTTTCGTTCGTGCGCCATCACGGCAGCCTCGCCGCGCTGATCGTGCTCGCCGCGGCGACCACCTTCCTGGGCTTTGCCGTGCTGACGTTCCTGCCGATCTTCGCCAAGAACATCTTTCACGAGGGCGCCAACACGTTCGCCCACCTCATGGTGTTTTCCGGCGTCGGCTCGGTGGTCGGCGCGCTCACCGTCGCGTGGCTCGGCAAGTTCAAGCGGATGGGGCTGACGGCGCTGCTGGTCCAGGCGGCGTACGGGCTGCTGATCATCGCGTTCGCGATGTCGCGCATCCTCTGGCTGAGCGACATCCTGCTGTTTTTCACCGGCATGGCGCTGATGATGGTCTTCTCCACCGTCACGTCGCTGGTGCAGCTGATCGCGCCCAACGAAATGCGCGGCCGCGTGATGAGCATCTACATGCTGGCGTTCCGCGGCGGCATGCCGCTCGGCAGCCTGGTCAGCGGCTACCTCGCCACCTTCATCGGCGCGCCGATGGTCATCGGCATCAACGGCGGACTCCTGATCCTCGTCGCGATCTATTTTCTGAGCCGAAATCATGGAGTGTTAGACGCATGACGAAAATGCCAATTGCAAAACGCAGATTGCTGATTGGCGTCACGCTGCTCGCTGCGCTGCCCCTCACGCTCTATGGTCAGGCGCGGCCGCAGCCGGGGACGAAGCTGCCGCTCGATCAGATCAGCGGGCAGATGTTTCACGTCAGCGCCGGCAAGCGGCTGAAGCCGGCGGCGTGGCCCAACGGCGCGCGCGTGGCGGTCGGCCTCAGCTTCGACGTCGACAACGCAACGGCGGATCTCGCGACCGGGAATTTGATCTCGGAATCGATCTCGCGCGGCGAGTACGGCGCGGTCGACGGCCTGCCGCGCATCCTGCGGCTGCTCGACAAACACCAAATCCCCGCATCGTTCTTCATCCCGGCGGTGAGCCATCTGCTCCACCCGGGCATGATCCCCGCGATTCAGAAGAGCGGTCGCCACGAGATCGGCGTGCACGGATGGATCCACGAGCATCTGCCGTCGGTGAACGACGCCGCCGCCGAGCAGGACATGTTGAATCGCGCGATCGAGACGCTGACGAAGGCCATCGGCAAGAAGCCGGTCGGCTACCGCGCGCCGTCGTGGCAGTTCAGCCAGTGGACCGTTGGTCAGGTGAAGAACGCCGGCTTCCTCTACGACAGCAGCCTCATGGCGAGCGACGATGCCTACGAGATTCTGCTGGACAAGCAGCCGACCGGCCTCGTCGAGCTGCCGATCGAGCGCATCGTCGACGACTTCCCGTACTTCGGCGGCGCCACCAACGGCGGGATGCCGAACCCGGACGAGGTCGAGAAGGTGTTTCGATCCGAGTTCGACGTCGCGTATGACGAGGGCGGGCTCTTCATCCTGACGATGCACCCGCATATCACCGGGCACCGGTCGCGCGTGGCGGGGCTCGAAAAGCTGATCGTGCACATGAAGTCGAAGCCGGGTGTCTGGTTCGCGACGCACGAACAGATAGCGCGGTACGTCAAGAACACGAAGGGCTAAAGGGCTTAGGGCTGGGGCTGAGGGCTGAAGTTTTGAAGTGCAGCACGTGGGCAACCGTCGTCGTGGCCGCGGTCGTCGGAACGGCCGTGACCGCGATGGCGCAGCTCACGGAGCGGCCGCTCGACGGCGCGCTCAAGCATCCGGCGATTGGCTACTACACGCAGCCGGCGCACGATGTCGTCGCCGCGCTGGGCGGACATGTCGCCGACGGCACGGCGCGCCTTCCCTTTGACGCTCAAACTGGATACCTGAAGCCGGTGCTCGACGCGCTCGACGTGCCGGTGGCGTCGCAGATGCTCGTGATGTCGAAGACCGGCGTCCAGGCGCTCTACACCTCGCCTTCCAATCCTCGCGCCATCTATTTCAACGACGCCGTCACCGTCGGCTACATCCGCGGTGCGCCGCTGCTCGAGATCGCGGTACAGGATCCGCAGCAGGGCATCCTTTTCTACACCATCGAGCAGAAGGCGCAGCCGGCGCCGGTGATCGAACGACGTCCGGCGTGTCTGAGCTGCCATCAGAACTACGCCACGCTCCATGTCCCGGGGCTGCTCGCGCGCAGCGTGTTCATGTCGCCGGAAGGGCTCGCGCTCGGACAATTCGGCAGCTACGACGCCGACGATCGCACGCCGTTCCGCCGGCGCTGGGGCGGGTGGTACGTCACCGGCTCGGACGGCGCGATGAAGCACATCGGCAACGCCTTCATCACCGAGACGGTCAAGCGCGAAGCGATCGTCTCCGACGACGCGCTGCACCGCGTCGAGCCGCGCGCGCTGTTCGACGGCGCCGGCTATCTCTCCACGCAGAGCGACATCGTCGCGTTGATGGTTTTCCAGCATCAGAGCCACATGAGCAACCTCATTACGCGGCTCGGCTGGGAGACACGGATGGCAAGTACAGAAAAAACCGGGGAGAGAAGAGAGACCGCCGACAAACATTTTTCAGAGACGGTCCACGAACTGGTGGACTACCTGTTGTTCGTGGACGAGGAGCCACTGCCGGCGCCCATTAAGGGGGCGTCAGGGTTCGCCGAGCGCTTTGCCGGAATGGGTCCCGCCGATCATCAGGGCCGCTCGCTGCGACAACTCGACCTGAACCGGCGTCTAATGCGCTACCCATGCAGCTACATGGTGTATTCGGCCGCCTTCAGCGCCCTGCCGGCGGACGCAAGAACGGCCGTCTATGTCCGTATGTGGGACATCCTGTCCGGCCGCGACACGACGCCGAAATACGCTCGGCTCACCGAGGCCGACCGTCGCGCGGTAGTGGACATTCTTCACGAGACGATCCACGATTTGCCGGTTGATATCAGGTAAGCCTTTTGGAGGTCACTGTATGAAGCGCACTGTTCTACTCGCTCTCAGCGCGCTGGCGCTCGCCGCCAGCTCGTTCGCGCAGACGCCCGCCGAAACGATCGAGAAAGCGCTGATGGCGGCGCCGCGCAACCTGAAAGAAGGCGCGGCGGTCATCAAGTTCAAGGCCGACGGCACGTACGACACGCTGAAGCCCGGCACCAACCGCCTGGTGTGCTACGACCGCTCCGGCCAGCCGGGACAGCAGCCGTTCGCGGTGCAGTGCACGAGCGTCGCCAACATCCCGCGCGTCGCACAGAACCTGAAGTTCGAGGCGATGCCCGAGAAAGGCAAGAAGGAGCTCGAAGCAGCGGAGAAGGACGGCACCCGCGTCAAGCCGGAGTTCGGCTCCGTCTGGTACACGATGAACGCCCCGGACAAGGAACACGCGACGCGCGTGCACGTCACGATCGCCGTGCCGGGCGCGACGACGGCGTCGATGGGACTGCCGAGCGACAACAAGCAGGGCGGCGTCTGGATCATGAACGCGGGCACGTCGACGGCCCACCTCATGACGCCAGGGTCGTAGACTTAGAACTTAGAACTGAAAACTCGGAACTGAAAACTGGGGCAGGGCCGGTCCTGCCCCGGCTTCTCCCCTGCTCCGCCGTTCTGTAATCCTCCCATGTCACGTGTGATCTTGTTGACGACGATCCTGCTGTGCGCGGCGCTGCCCGCGGCGGCCCAGACCACCGACGGCGGATACTGGGAAGCCTTGTCACCCTCGAACGCAGCGGTCGCGAAAGCCATGCACGCGACGATGCGGCGCGATCTCGCGGAGGCGGCGGAGGCGATGCCGGCTGCGGAGTACGCGTTCAAGCCGACGCCCGAGATCCGCAGTTTCGCGGCGCTCGTCGGCCACGTTGTCAACGCCAACTTCTTTTTCTGTTCGCAGGCTCGAGGCGAGAAGATGCCCGCCAACCAGAACTACGAAGCGGCGACCGACAAGGCGGTGCTCGTCAAAGGTTTGACCGACGCGCTCGCCTATTGCGACGCGGCCTATGCCGCGACGACCGATGCGAACTTCCAGCAACCGGTGAAGGTCGTGGGCGGCGGCGCGACGACGGAAACGGCGCGCGGCATGCTGCTGATGTTCAACACCACCCACAACAACGAGCACTACGGCAATGTCGTCGTCTACCTGCGGCTGAAGGGGCATGTGCCGCCGTCGACGGCGCGGGCCGCCGCGGCGAAGAAATAGGGCGCCTGTCCGGCCTCAGCCGATGCTGACCAGCATGTAACCGCGCTCCTGCGCGCGCGTGACGGCGACGATGCCCGCCGGAACGATTTGCGCGTTGCCGATCAGGTGTGCCGTCAGCTCCGCCCGCACCGCATCCGGCGCCGCGCCGGTCTGCTTCGAGATGATGTCGACATAGGCGCGCAGCGTCACGTTGCAGACGGCAAGACGCAGGCACTGCTTCGAGAGCTCGCCCAGCCGTGCCGCATAGCGGTTGGCCGACGGGTTCGGGTGCGCCACTTTGTCGCCGGTCGACATGTTGTCGGCGAAGACCTTCCCGTACTTCGTCCAGATCGCTTCGTTGAACGCGAACGGCGTCGTGCCGTGGCGGGCGACGATCACTACGGCCAGGTCCGCGTCGGTCAGCCCGTACTGTTCCTTGTTGACCTTGATCCAGTTCAGGGCGAAGCCGAACGCCCCCGCGAATTTGTCCGCCAGCCACGTGTCGAAGACCACGCGGTGTTTCTCCGGCGCCTGATCGAGCCAGTCGTCCTGCTGGTGCCGCGCCGGGCTGGCGGGCTTTGCCGTGGACGGCGGAGACTGGGAGACCCCGAGCAGCGGAGCGGCCGCCGAGAGCCGTGACAAGAATGAGCGTCGGAGCATGCGCCGATTGTCGCATGGCCGGCCGGTTCTCCGTTGACCGCGACATCCTTCAGGTGCACAGTTAGCGCGATCAACGAAGGAGACACCGATGGTGAATCGATCGCGGCGTCATGTGCTCAAGGCAGGACTGGCCGGCCTCGCGGCAGTGGGCAGTGCCGGCGTGCGCCTCGCACAGGCGCAGACGTCGTCGCCCCCCGCGTCGAGCCCGCGCCTCTCGGGCCCGCTGTTCTTCGATGTCGAGACGACCCATGGCGTCGTGCGAGGCATCGCGAACACCGGCATCAAGGCATTCCGGGGCATTCCCTACGGCGCCGATACGTCCGGCAAGAACCGCTTCATGCCGCCGCGCAAGCCGGCCGCCTGGGCCGGCGTTCGCCCCAGCTTCGGCTACGGTCCGATTTCGCCGCAGACGCCGTCAGGGTACCGGTCGGACTACTCACAGTTGATCGCCTGGGATCGTCACGTCGGCATCGGCGGGATGAGCGAGGACTGCCTGTCGCTCAACGTCTGGACGCCCGGCGTCAACGACAACGGCAGGCGCGCGGTGCTCGTCTCGTTTCACGGCGGCGGATGGGCCACCGGCTCCGCCAGCGGACCGATGTACGACGGAGGTCAGCTCGCGCTGCTCGGCGACGTCGTCGTCGTCACCGTCAATCACCGGCTGGCGAGCCTGGGCTACACGCACCTGGCCGCCGCGGGCGCGCCGGAAGAGTTCAAGCACGCCGGCGTCTGCGGCGTGATGGACATGGTCGCGTCGCTCGAGTGGGTGCGGGACAACATCGCCGCGTTCGGCGGCGATCCGTCGCGTGTCATGATCTTCGGGCAGTCAGGCGGCGGCTCGAAGACATCGACGCTGCTGGCGACGCCGGCCGCCAAGGGGCTGTTTCATCGTGCGGCGGTGCAGAGCGGATCGACGCTGCGACTCGTCGACGAGGCCGACGCGGCCACATCAGCGGATCAGTTTCTCAAGAAGCTGGGCATCGCACGCAATCGCATCGCCGACATCCAGCGCCTTCCGTGGGAGCAGCTCCTGGAAGCTCAAGCCGGCATCAACCCGGGATTCACGCCGGTGATGGACGGCCGGTATCTGCCGCATCATCCCTTCGATCCGGCGGCGCCGCCCGAGTCGCGCGACGTTCCCCTGATCGTCTCGACGACGCTCGAGGACGCCGCGCTGCGGCTGACGAACTGGGATCTGAGCGAGGCGGGTCTGACGGCGCTGCTCAACGAGCGCTACCGCGGAAAAGCGAGCGAGATACTCGACCTGTACCGCCCCGTGAGCGCGGGCAAGACACCGTACCTGATCCAGGCGCAGGTCTTCACCGACAACGCGACGCGGTCGCGCGCGATCACGCAGGCCGAACGCAAGGCCGCGCAAGGTGGGGCCGGCGTCTGGATGTACGTCTGGGAATGGGCCACACCGGGCTTCAACGGCAAGCTCGGCGCCGTGCACGGCCACGACGTCGACGCGTCGTTCAACCTCTATCGCAACGGCATCTGCGGCGCCGGAACAAAAGAGGGGCGGCTGATGTGCATGCGGCTGGCGTCCACGTGGGTCGCCTTCGCCAAGACCGGCAACCCGGACAACGAGCACATCCCGCACTGGCCCACCTACGACGCGTCCACGCGCGCGACGATGACGTTCGATACCAACACGCGGGTGGTGAACGATCCGCGCCGCGCGATTCGGGAGTACTGGAGCCAGCACCCGACCCGGACGGAGGCGGACGATTAGCCGTCAGGGCAGCGATTTCAGATAGGCGGCGATCGCGTCGGCGTCTTCGGCGGTGAGCGTATACGCGGGCATCGGCGGTCCCGCCTTGCCGCCGCGCGGGTTCTTCGCTGTTTGCAGAAATTTCGAGAAGCCGTCCTGCCCCCACCGCGTCCACAGCGCGCTGGTAGACGTGATGTCCGGGGATTTCTGGTGCCAGCCGGCGACCGGCGCGGGCGGCACGCCGATGAGCGTCGCGCCCTTCATCCATTGCGCCCGATTGAACTCGCCGGTATCAGTCCGCGGCGTGTGGCATTCCTGGCAGCGTGCGACTTCCTCCACCAGATACTTGCCGCGCTCCACGTTCGGGCCCTGGCCGAACGTGGTCAGCGTCGTCACTACAACGGCGAGACCTGTCGTGAACATCAGCAACTGGCGCATCCGGTGCACTCCTGGCTTGCGTTTCGCGTCGGCCTACAGTTTAGACGTTTCTCTGGTTCATTCGTGGCGCAGCCCTTCAGGGCTGCGGCTCCCGCAGGGCTAAAGCCCTGCGCCACGGTCGTGAAAACAGTGTACGCGACGCACGGCCTACTCTGCGAGGCGGCGATAGTACACGGTCGTGCTGCACAGGCCGCCGTCGGGGAACAACGCGTAGTCAGGAATATCGCCGACTCGCTGCCAGCCGAGGCGCTCGTAGAGGCGGGCGGCGTCCCCGCCTGTGACGGCGTCGAGCACCAGCAATGTCTTGCCGCAGTCGCGCGCCGTCGCTTCGGCGGCCTGCATCAGCGCCGCTCCCATACCCTGGCGGCGGACCCGCCGATGCACCAGCATCTTCGCGAGATCGGCGCGATGCGGCTGGTTCTCGGGCAGATCGAAAATCAGTTGCACGGTACCGCAGACACCGTCTGCGTCCTCCGCGACGAGAAGCGCGCGTTCCCCTGCAGCGACCCCGTGAGCGACGCGGCGCCAGAACGCCACGGCGCGTTCGCGCGTCAGCGGCAGCATGAAGCTGACCGACGCCCCGCCTTCGACGCAGTCGATTAACACGCCGGCGAGCGCCTCGACCGTCGCTTCGTCGACGGTGTCCAGCCGGCGGATCGACCAGGCAGGCGTGTGCATGTCGCCGGTCATTTTCTACTGTCCGAGCAGCGCGCTCAAGCGCGCGTGGCCGGCGCGGCTGATAGGCAGGCGGCGGCCGTCGGCGAGGATGGCGAGGCGGTTCTCGCGTTCGCCGGTCTCCACGCGTGCCAGACGATCGAGGTTGAGGATGAACGACCGGTGAATCCGCACGAACCGCGCCGCGTCGAGCAGGCGCTCGAGCTCGCCGAGCGTCTGCTCCTTGAGATATTCCTTCCCTTCGCAGCGGAAGCAGACGTAGTCGTCCTGCGCCTGGATGTAGTCGATCTTCTCGACCGGGAGCACGTGGACGCGTGGGCCGTCGCGGACGAGGATCCGCCGCGCGTGGTCCTGCGCCGGCTGCCCGTCCGCCGCGAGCTGCCGGACCGGCAGCGCCTCGCCGCGGCCGAGCCGCTCGCGCACGCGATCGATCGCAGCCGAAAGCCGATCGGCGCCGAACGGCTTCAGCAGGTAATCGACGGCGTGCACCTCGAACGCGCGGATGGCGTACTGATCGTACGCCGTCACGAACACCACGGCGACATCGCGGCCGACCAGCTCCAGCACCTCGAATCCGTTCAACTTCGGCATCTGCACGTCGAGGATCAGCAGGTCGGGCTGCAGTTCCGACACCGCCTTCACCGCTTCGAAGCCGTTCGCGCACTCGGCGACGATCTCGACATCGGCGATGCCTGCCAGGTACTCGCGCACGACCGTGCGCGCCAGATCTTCATCGTCGACGATGGCGACGCGTAGACGCATCAGGGTTCCTCGATGGGACGAACACGCGGGTCCGCCTCTGCCGATATCGCAGGACGCGGCGCCGCTCCTGCCGAATTAGTTTGACGTAAGTCCGCCGCCAGGTCGGTCGGGATGTGCAGCTCGACGCGGAACTGCCCGTCTTGCGCGCGCACGTCCATGCGCGCGTCGCGGCCGAACATCGCGTCGAGACGGTTGCGCACATTGTCCAGCCCCATGCCGCCGGCGCGCGCGGTCGCGCCTCCGGAGTCGCCGTCGAACGGGTTCTCGAGGACGATCACCAGACTGCCGTTCGATTGCGAGATGTCGAGACGAACCAGACCGCCATCGAGCAGTTTCGCGATCCCGTGCGTCACCGCGTTTTCCACCAGCGGCTGCAGCACCAGCGGCGGCACGAGGCACGCGGCCGCGTCCTCGTCGACGCGCTGCTCGACGCGCAGGCGCGAGCCGAAGCGGACCTGCTCGATCTTCAGGTAGCGTCCCGCCAGCGCGAGCTCCTCGGCGAGCGGAATGCGCTGGCGCGCGCTGACGTCCAGCGTGTTGCGCAGAAACTCGCCGAGCAGCAGGCACATGCGCCGCGCGCCGGCGGCGTCGCTGCCCGTCAGCGCGCTGATCGAGTTCAGGCTGTTGTAGAGGAAATGCGGATCGATTTGCGCGCGCAGGGCTCGCAGCTCGGCCTCCCGCGTCACGACCTCCAGCTCCAGCTGCCGGCGCTTCGCCCGCAGCGCCGACTCGAACGCAAGCAGCACGTAATGAAACGCCAGTGATAACAGAAATAGCAGGATGCCGAACGCGAACATGAACGGCAGCTGTTGCGCGTATCGATCCGCGGCCGGCGCGAACGCCGCCGTCATGCTCAACGCTGCGATCCAGGCTTGTGCGAGCGCGAGCCAGAGGGCGCTCGCGAACGTCGACGCCGCGGCCGACGACAGCAGAACCCGAAGGATGCTGCTCGTCGTCAACGGCGTTGCCCGGCTCACATACCACGCGGATAGACAGACAAAGGCATACACGAGAAACAGCGGCGAGAGCAGGGCCAGCGCCTCGATCCAGCCCAGGCCGAAACGAGTGTACAGGCCGGCGAGGAGGACACCCGCGCCGAGCCACACGGCGAGATAGGCCGCGAGCCGGTCGATGCGGCCGAGGATCGGATGCACGTCAGGCGCCCGGCTGAATCATGAGTTCTTGAGAGTCACGCCGCCCATCATCACGAAGCCCCTGAGGACGAGACACGGCGCCGTCGGTTGCGTGGACGTTCTCGACTTGTCCTCGATGCCGCCCATGAACGGCGTCAATTCGGAGATGACGCGCCACCCTTCCGGCACGAGGATCTCGAATCCGCCCATCATCGCGAAGATGTTGATCACCGCCTGACCGCCCGCCGGCATCGCCTCGCGCAAATCCAGCTTGCCGCCGCCCATGAACGCCGTGATCTCGCCGCCGCGGAACTCGTGCGACGTGATCCGGCGCTCGAAGCCGCCCATCACGGCGATTGCCGACACCGTCGCGCCGGCGTCTCCCTGGTCAAGCACACGATCGCCGGCCGTCGTCTGCCACACGATCCGCGCACCAACCAGCACCAGAATCAGCGGCCAGAGGCTGAAGATATTGGCATGGAACAACCCCAGTCGGCCGCCGAGCAGAACCACGCCCACCAGGATCCAGACTCCGCCCCCGACCGTCCCGGCGGCGCTCCTGGCCTGCGAGACGTGCACGAGGCCGATCGCGATCAGCGCCACCGGCCAGAACCGCAAGACCTCTCGCGCGCGCAGGATGTGCAGATTGTCGAGCGTGAACAGCACGCCAAGGACGGCGATCGACACGCCGAGGACGAGCTGACCAGTGATCCGAAATCCTGAACGGGGTTCCATTCGGCTACTCCACTCTCTCACGCATACGCGGCCTGCGAACGAGCTCTCTCCAGAGGATGCTGACGCCGAACGCAACCATGAACAGCGGCCAGGCGTCCCGGCCACGCAGGACATCCATCTCGTTCAGCAGCATGGCCACGCCGAACACCACCCACCAGCCGCCGTGGCGCCGGCCGTCGTCCCGTCGCTGCGACAGCTTCGCGAGTCCGATCGTGATGACGACGACGGGCCAGAACGGCGCATAGTCGAACGCGTCGATCGCACCGATCCGATCCAGAAACAGCGCTGCGCCGAGCAGCATGATGATCACACCGAAGACCAGGCCGGCGATATTTGTCTGCTGCCGTTGTTCGTCAGTCATGGATCGCTCACAGGTATCGGACGAGGTGCGCGAAGGCTTCGTAGAACGTCAGTGCGACGGTGGTCGGTGAGGTCACCATCAGCCACGCGGTCAGGCCGGCGACCGAGCATGCCGCCACCGCAATCACCCACGCCGCCGTCGTCGCCAGATTACGTGTGCTCATAACGCCGTCCCGCGCCGTGCGCTGATGTGAAGTTACGCGCGGATGGGGGCGGCGGGTTGGCCGTTTCGGCGAATGGCGGGGGATTCCCGGTGAATGGGGGAAAAGAAGGGCTGAGGGCTGAGGGCTAAGGGCTAAAGGCTGCTGAGACTTGAGAGTTGAAAGTTGAGAGTTGAGAGTTACTGGATCGCGATGCCGAGGCGGTAGCCTGACCAGGTCGCGGCGAGGCCGAATGCGGTTTGCAGCGCGACGTTCCAGAATGCCGTGGCGTGGTCTCCACCGTGGCCGAGCGTGAACGTGTCCAGCATGAAACTGGAGAACGTGGTGAAACCGCCGAGGATGCCGACGAAGACGAACGTGCGCATCTCCGCCGACAGGTGCAGGCGGCCGGTCGCGATGAGCGCCGCGAGCAGACCGATGACGGCGGATCCGATCAGATTGACCGATGCGGTCGCGTAGGGCGTTGCACGCTCGAGGACGTGCGCGAAGAAAATGTTGACGCCGTGCCGCGCCATCGAACCGACCGCGCCGCCGGCGGCCACTGCCAACCAGATCATGATCAACTCCTGAGATACAATACCAGCGCACTCGAATCATGCCAGTACTCGAACTCGTGACCAGCTCGGGCCTCGGCTCATTGCTTGGCATGCGACACGCGCTCGAACCCGATCACCTCGCGGCGGTGACGACGCTCGTGACCGGCGAACGCAGCGGCTACAAGGCCGCTTTCCTCGGCGTCTGCTGGGGGCTCGGGCATACCTTCGCGCTGATTGCCGCCGGCACGGTCCTCGTCATTCTGCGTGCGGAGATGCCGGTGCGGGTGGCCGACACGTTCGAATTCTGTGTCGCGCTGATGCTGATCGGCCTCGGCTTGCGCGCGATTTACCTGGCGGCGCGGCAAGGCGCGGCCGGGCCGGCGCACGTCCACCATCACGGTCACACCACGCACGTGCACCAGGGCGCGGCCGCACACGTTCACATCGGCACGTGGACTCTGGCGCGCCGTCCGCTCCTGGTCGGCGCGGTCCACGGGCTCGCCGGCAGCGGCGCGCTCACGGCGCTGGTGCTGACGACGCTGCCGACGACGGCGGCGCGGCTGACCTACATGGTCGTGTTCGGGCTGGGATCGACGCTCGGAATGGCGGCGCTGTCGGGGCTGCTCGGCTGGCCGCTCGCGCGCGCGGGCCAGCACCGTGGCCTGGCGCGGGCGCTGTCACTGGCCGTCGGCTGCGCGTCGACGGTGCTCGGCCTCGTCTGGGGATATCCGCTCGTTGGAAGAGTTCTAGGGTTCTAGAGTTTTCTAGGGTTCGAGAGTTCTGAGCTCTGAGTTTTCACTTCACTACCACCGTCCACGTGATCGGCGACGATTCCGGCGGATAGCAGACGCGGTCGTCGCACGCCTGGTAGTTCACGGTCCCCGACACCGTGACGGTTGATCCCGCCTTCGCCGACTTGTCGAGCGTCACGTCCTGCGTCAGGCGAAACGGTTTCTGAAAGACAGGCACCTTCTCGTCCGCGAACGTCATCACCTCGGACTTCGGGTACGCCACCTTCCCCGCTTTGATCTCCGGCTGCGCGTTCAGCTTCACTGTGATCGGAATGTAGTCTTTCGATCCGGGCGCGTAGACATGAATGCCGGGCTTCGGCGTGACATCCACGAACAGCGCCAGCTTTGCGCCGGCCGTGCCGTTCACTTCCGTCGGCGACGGCAGAATCGTCGCGTGACCGGGCTTGGGAGCAGGGGAAATCAGCTGAAGGAGCAACGCCGTGAGAATGGAAATACGCATGGACGACATTCTGACATGTCTCGGGGCTGAGGGCTAAGGGCCAAGGGCTAAAACGCCTCTGCCCTCAGCCTGACCCTCAGCCCTAGCCCTGAGCCCTCAGCCCTAAGCCCTAACGTTTCTGTACCTCATAGATGGTTCCCGCGCCGCCGCCGAGCGCCGCGCCGATGAGCGCGCCCTTCTTGCCGCCGAAGATCGCGCCCAGACCTGCGCCGGCCGCCGTCGTGCCGCCGATCACCATCGCGGTCTTCGTCCAGTCACGGCCCGAGCGGCGCTCGACGCGAACGGGCGCCCGCCTCGTCGTTCGCACAGGGCGCAAACGCGCGGGCGTCCGATAGGTGTCGTAGGCGACGGGCACCGCGCGGACGCCGTCGACGCGATACCCCGTCGCCTGGCGCGGCGTCAGATCCACGATGTCGCCCGGCCGGTCGCCGACCACCATCGGGCGTGCTGACGGATACACGTCGGCCGCAGCCACGCGAGGGCTCAGCAATCCGTATGCGATCAGCAGCACGCCAACCGCGATCACGCTCAATACCGCCGCCAGGAAATTTCTCATCGCCCCACCTCCGCTGGTGGTGTGAAGCGCACGGGCAATGCCACATCGCCCAGCCGTATTTCGTCAGCGTCTGCAAGGACTTACGGGATGTCAGTGCCGTCGCATGTCCTCAGAAGGGCTCAACTGTACCGAAAGGAGGTGTCGAGTGTACCGAAAGGAGGTGTCGAGCAGCGCTTCAGGAAGCACAGCGTTGCGGTCCTGCAAACACTTTTTTCGCAGGAGGAACGAAGCACTCCGATATCTTCGCAGCCCACTCCTCGTCCGTCGCGAACTCCCGCGCGCCCAGACTCAACAACAGCCGTTTGATCCTGTCCGGCGTCACATCACGTACGTTCGCCAGCCAGACGTGGACATCCTGGAGAGCCGCCACCTGCTCGTCACTGTCGACGAACGTCACGTTTCGAAGATTCGCGCAGCTGAGATCGGCATTCCGCAACGATGCGAGCCTTTGCGGATTACCAAGATCTGCATTTGATAAATCAGAGCCGGCCAGGTATGCGTCATCCAGACTCGACGCAAACAGATCGAATCCTCTGAAGTTGGCGCGCGGTAAGTAGATGAGTGCCGATAGATCGGCATGACTCAAGTCGAGTTTTTCCGCGACGCCGGCTTCGCACTCGATATCACGCGACGCGAGGATGTCGAGAGCCGTATCGATGTCGAAGTGGTCCCGGTACGACGACGGCGCTGGTTGACCCATCGGTCGATGTTCACGAACGAATTCACTCACGACTCTCATCGCCGGCCAATGGTAGTCGGCCGACGTGTGGGCCAGAAGGCCCATTTCGTACAAGCCCGCAGCGCGAAGGCCCGCATTCTCGTGGTCGCGTAACTTGTTAGCCGCTCGGTCGAACTGTTCAAGACGTAGCTTGTCACGGTCGGATTCGCTCGCCCTGAGCCCTTGAATCTCGGTTTCCCTGATTTGCATCCAGCTGAAGGCGAGGCCTGTAAACACCGCGATCCCACCGACAATGGTCGCAAGCGTCCGCCTCGCTTCGTTTTCTGCGGACCATCGGCTGTGCTTGTCGAGGTGTTTGACCTGCCATCTGGGGACGGCATACAACAACACCAGGATCAGCAACGCTGATCCGCTCACGGCAAAGATGGTCAGAAGGCTCACGCGTGCTCCTTTTTTCTGCGCCCGCCATGCGGGAGAGGGCGGCTCTGTCTCACCACCGCGGCTATCATAGAACCGCGAATGGTGGCTGTCGACGCGCCGGCGATGGCCTGTCAGGAGCGAAACGCGCCGGCCGACACCCTGGCCGTCGCTCAAAAGACGTGTGACCGATCGGTGCCCACTTGACCGAACTACTTCTCACTGTTTCCTGCAGAAACGAGCCCCGATGCCGACGCGCATCCTGATCGTCGAAGACGATCCGGACATCGCCGAACTCGTGGCGCGGTATCTCGACAAAGCGGGGTTCGTCACCGAACGCGCCGCGACGGGTCGCGACGCGCTGCAGACAATCGGCGTTCGACCGCCGGAGTTGATCGTGCTCGACCTGATGCTGCCCCATGTCGACGGCCTCGAGGTCTGCCGTGTGGTGCGCGGGAACGAGGCGACCGCAGCCATTCCGATCATCATGCTCACGGCTCGCGCCGAGGAATCAGAGCGGATCGTCGGGCTCGAGCTCGGCGCCGACGATTATCTGGCGAAGCCGTTCAGCCCGAACGAGCTCGTGGCGCGCGTCCGCGCGCTGCTGCGCCGCGCACAGCGAGGAAACGCGCCCGCGGCGAAGACGCTCGCCTACGGTCCGATCTCGCTCGATACCGAGCGCCACCTGGTGTCGTCGGCCGGCCGCGACGTCACGCTGACCGCCAAGGAATTCCTGCTGCTCGAGTACCTGCTGCAGCACCGCGGCCGCGTGCTGTCGCGCGACGTGCTGCTGACCGACGTGTGGGGCTATCGCTACACCGGCGGCACCCGCACCGTCGACGTTCATGTCCGGCGCCTTCGCGAAAAGCTGCCGGTGCTCGCCGACGGCCTCGTCACGGTGAAGCAGTTCGGCTACAAGCTCGTCGATCCCGTCGCGTAGTCGTAACATGACCCTGCTCCCGATGCGCGTGCGCGCCCGCTTCCAGACAAAGTTGTTCGTGGCCGCGCTGTCGGCGGCGATCATCGCGCTCGCGGTCGCCGGCGTCTTGTTCGCAACGACGATGCGGCGGCAGATCGACGCGCGGATCGAAGCGACGTTGACGGCCGAAGCGCGGATGGCCGCCGATCTGCTGGGGCGCGGCGTCCCACTCTCGTCCGTACCCGAGTTGCAGGACGAGGCGATCCGGCTCGGCGGTTTGATCGGCGCGCGCGTCACCTTCATTGCGCCCGACGGCCGCGTCGTCGGCGACTCCGGGGAAACGCTGGAGGGCATCGCCACGGTCGAGAACCACGGGCAGCGGCCCGAGGTCATTGACGCGCGCACGTCGGGCATCGGGCGATCGCGGCGTTACAGCACCACGGTGAAAATCGAGATGCTCTACGTCGCGATCCCGGTCACTCATCCGGCGATCGCATTCGTGCGGGTCGCGCTGCCTCTGACGGACATTCGCGATCAGCTGCAGACGGTGCTGACAGCGACGTTGACCGCGCTCGGCGTCGCGCTGCTCGGCGGCGCCGCGATCGCCTGGCTGTTCTCGGCGCGCATCAGCAAGCGCGTACGCCTCATCGCCACCATCGCCGACCGCTATCGTCGCGGGGATCTCACGCCGCCGCACCTCGGCTTCGGCGACGACGAGCTGGGCACCGTCGCCCGGGCACTGGACGAATCCGTGCAGGAGGTCGGACGACGGCTCGGCGAGCAGGCGCGCGATCGCGCGCGGATGGAAGCGATCCTCGCCGGCATGGTCGAAGGGGTCATCGTCGTCGATCCGCAGGGGCGGCTGCAGCTCCTGAACGACGCGGCGCGCCAGATGCTGAAGCTGGACGCCGGCCACGGCGGGATCGGACGCCCGTACATCGAAACCATCCGGATGCCCGCGATCGCCGAGCTCGTGGCCGGCGCCCTCTCCGGACGCGCGCCGCAGGCGGTGCAACTGTCGCCGCCGCGCGACCCGTCGCGGACGATCATGGCCTCCGCGGCGGCAGCCGCCGGCGCCGCCGCGCACGGTGTCATCCTCGTCCTGCACGACATCACGGAGCTGCGCAAAGCCGACCAGATCCGCCGCGACTTCGTCGCGAACGTGTCGCACGAGCTTCGGACACCGCTCACGGCGATCCGCGGCTACGTCGAGGCGTTGTCGGACGGCGACGCCGACGAGGACGAGCGCGGCCGGTTCCTCGAGATCATCGCGCGGCACACGCAGCGGATGGAGCGCCTCGTCAAGGATCTGTTACGGCTCGCGCGCCTCGACGCCGGCCAGGAGACGCTCGAGCTCCTCGCCTGCGACACGCGCAAGCTCGTAGACGCCGTCGTCTCTGATGCGGCGCGCGCGGTCGATGAGCGCGGGCAGCGGACCGAAGTGGCGATCGCCGCGGGCGCCGAAACGGTGCGCGCGGACGCGGGTAAACTGCACGACGCGCTGCGCAATCTGGTGATCAACGCCGTCACCTACGCGCCGGCGCGCTCGACGATCCGCATTCACGCCGAGCGCATGGGTGCGCGGGTCGCGCTCTCGGTGTCGGACGAGGGTCCGGGTATCCCCGAGGAAGACCTGACGCGCGTATTCGAGCGTTTCTATCGCGTCGAGAAGTCCCGCGCCCGCGACCCTGGCGGCACGGGGCTCGGCCTCGCCATCGTCAAGCATCTGATCGAACTGCACGGCGGCACCATCCGCGCCGAGAACGGACTGGCGGGCGGCGCCCGGTTCACGATTACAATCGCGGCAGCATGACGTGTCTTGAACGCACAGGCCGCGACGCTCGTAAAGCCAGTGTGTTCTTCGCGTGCTTTGCGGGCTTTGCGAGCGTTGCGTTCCCGTGTTGTACGCGCCCCGCGCCGCCGATTCCCGCGTCCGAATGGACGCTCACGCTTCAACCCCTGCCATCGCCAGCGGGTGACGGCACCGCCCAGCCGCAACTGACCGCGTCGGGCGACGGCGTCATCCTCAGCTGGCTGGAGCAGACCAGTTCGCAGACCGCGCTCAGGTTCTCGGAGCGCACGGCTGCCGGCTGGTCGGAACCGAGGCTGGTCGCGTTCGGCGACAACTTCTTTGCCAACTACGCTGATATCCCGTCGGTGATGCGGCTGGCCGATCGGTCGCTGGTCGCCCACTGGATGCAGATGAACGGCGCGTCCGCGTCCGGCTACGATCTGCGTCTCGCGCGGTCGACAGACGATGGCCGCACGTGGTCGGTGCCATTTTCACCGCATCACGACGGCACGAAGACACAGCATGGATTCGCATCGCTCTTCGACAGCGGCGCGGGCCTCGGCCTGATCTGGCTGGACGGCCGTGCGATGAAGCCGGGGACGAGCCCCGACGACGAGGGCACCGGCGATATGGCGCTGCGCGGCGCGCACTTCGACCGCGCGTCGAAACAGCTGTCCGAGGACGCCGTCGACCTTCGCGTCTGCGAGTGCTGCCCCACCGCTGCCGCCGTTTCGCTCGACGGCCCGATCGTCGCGTACCGCAACCGCTCGGCCGACGAAGTCCGCGACATCTACGTCGCGCGGTTCACCGGAGACGCCTGGACGGTGCCCGCGGTGGTGCACGAAGACGGCTGGAAGATTGACGGATGTCCCGTCAACGGCCCCGCGATCGGCGCCAACGGCCGCGCCGTCGCCGTCGCCTGGTTTACGGCGCCGAAGGACGAGGGCCATGCGTTCGTCGCGTTCTCGCAGGACGCGGGGCGGACGTTCAGCGCACCGGTGCAGGTCGACGACGGCGGATCGCTTGGCCGGGTTGACGTCGAGCAATTGGCGGATGGTTCGGCGGTCGTCGGATGGATCGAGCAGGCGGAGCGCAGCGCGGCGTTCAAGGTGCGGCGGATCGAGCGGAGCGGCCAGCGGTCGGCGGCGTTCACGGTCACCGACCTGGGCGAGCGCCGGAACAGCGGCTATCCGCGCCTGGCGCGGCGCGGGCAGGAATTGATCTTCACGTGGACGGGAAGCGGCGATCGGCTCCGGGTGGAAACGGCGGTCGCGAAGCTCCCGTAACGACGTCTGTCTGAATGTGGCGCAGCCCTTCAGGGCTGCGTCCGCAGGGCTGAAGCCCTGCGCCACGGCGCTCCTAATTCGCGCCGCCGAGGCGGAGCAGCGTGTAGGCCGCTGCCGCAATGCCAAACGCCGCGGGAATCGTCAGTACCCAGGCCCAGACGATCTGACCGGCGACGCCCCAGCGCACCGCCGAGAGACGGCGCACCGCGCCGACGCCGACGATCGCGCCCGTGATCGCGTGCGTGGTGCTGACCGGCACACCCGTCTGCGTCGCGATCAGAATGGAGATCGCCGCGCTGGTCTCCGCCGCGAAGCCGCCGACCGGCTGCAGCTTCGTGATCTTTGATCCCATCGTGTGGATGATGCGCCAGCCGCCGGCGAGCGTGCCGAGGCCGATCGCCGCATGCGCGCACAGCACCACCCAGAACGGGATGTAGAAGTGATCGATGTAGTGCGCGGCAAACAGGACGCCGGCGATGATCCCCATCGTCTTTTGCGCGTCGTTGGCGCCGTGGTTGAGGCTGAACGCCGCCGCCGAGACGAGCTGCAGCTTGCGGAACCAGCGATCGACGCGCGACGGCGGCATCCAGCGGAAGATCCACATGATCGAGGTCATGATGCCGAAGCCGAGCACGAGGCCGATCAGCGGCGACAGGAAGATGAAGAGGATCGTCTTGGTCCAGCCGCTGGTGATGATGGCGGCGAAGCCGGCCTTGGCGACCGCCGCGCCGGCGTAGCCGCCGATGAGCGCGTGCGACGAACTGGTCGGCAGCCCGTAGTACCACGTGATGAGGTCCCAGATGATCGCGCCCATGAGGCCGGAGAAGATCACCGCGAAGGTCACGATCTTGACGTCGACCATCCCGGAGCCGACGGTCTTGGCGACCGCGGTGCCGAAGGTGAACGCCGCGACGAAGTTGAAGAAGGCCGCCCAGATCACCGCCTTGCCGGGCGACAGGACGCGGGTCGAGACGACCGTCGCAATCGAGTTGGCGGCGTCGTGGAATCCGTTGATGTAGTCGAAGGCGAGGGCGACGAAGATCAGCGCCCCGACCGTCCAGAGGAGCATGCGCGGCTAACCGTGCTTGACCATGACGCCCTCGAGGACGTTGGCGACGTCCTCGCAGCGATCGCTCGCGTCCTCGAGAAAGTCGAGCGCCTCTTTCCATTTCATGACGACGATCGGATCGCGCTCGTCGTCGAAGAGCTTGGTGACGGCCTGCTGGTGGATCCGGTCCGCCTCGTTTTCGAGGCGGTTGATCTCGATGGCCGGGCCGGCCAGGCCTTTGCTCTTTTCCAGCGCCGTCAGGCCGAGGAGGATCTGCTCGGTGCAGGCGCTGATGATGCGCGCCAGCTCGCGGGCGCCGAAGCGGACGGACTCGAGGCGGTACAGGCGAACCAGGGTCGCCGACGCGTCGATCGCGTCCATCACATCGTCGAGCGAGCGGGCGAGGGCGTGAATGTCTTCGCGGTCGAGCGGCGTCACGAATGTCCGGTTGAGGCGCTGGATGATGTCGTGCGTCAGAAAGTCGCATTTGTGCTCGACTTCCTTGATCTCGTCGGCCTTGTTCCAGACCGGACGGTCGGGCTCGAGCATCTCCTCGAGCAGCCGCGCCCCGTGCTTGAGCTCGGTGGCGAGCGCCTGGAAATCGGTGTAGAACTTCTCTTCGCGCGGAATCAGTCGAAACGCCATAGGCGCGAGAAGTGTAGCAGATCCGTTTACGCGGTCGTCACACCGCCGTTACACGGGCGGGCCTATGATTTGCTAATTAAATGCCGATGAACAATGAAGTTCTGGCCATCGTGCTCGGGGGCGGCCAGGGGTCGCGCCTGTTTCCGCTGACGCAGCACCGCTCCAAGCCGGCGGTGCCGATCGGCGGGAGTTACCGGCTGATCGATATCCCGATCAGCAACTGCCTGCACGCAGACATTCGTCGCATCTTCGTCCTGACGCAGTTCAATTCCGCGTCGCTGAACCGGCACATCTCGCAGACCTATCGCATGGATCCGTTCAGCCAGGGATCGGTCGAGATCCTGGCGGCCGAGCAAACGCCCGACAACCCCCACTGGTTCCAGGGAACGGCCGACGCCGTTCGCCAGGCGGCCCGCCACATCGTGCGATACGACGCCGACTACTACCTCATTCTGGCCGGCGATCATCTCTACCGGATGGACTATTGCGAGCTGATCGATGCGCACGTGGAGCGAAACGCGGACATCACCATCGCGGCGCAGCCGGTGTCGGTGGAGGACGCCTCGGCGATGGGGATCTTCCGGTTCGAGCACCACGGACAGATCGTGGCGTTCGAGGAAAAACCGAACCGCGCGCGCCTCGACGAGATCGGCCGGAGCATCCCGCTTGGCGCGATGTTCACGGGGCACTCGGCCGACAAGCCGTTCATCGCGTCGATGGGCGTCTACGTGTTCTCGCGCGACGTGCTGCTCGAAGCGATCGAACAGGAAGATGCTGCCGACTTCGGCCGGCAGATCATTCCCGCGTCGCTG
>Ga0310810_10002067_pt1 | contig 21384 bp, 16 predicted proteins | sample NCmetagenome_FD_207641 | JGI IMG/M metagenome (GOLD analysis project Ga0310810, IMG submission 207641) | Soil microbial communities from experimental microcosm in Duke University, North Carolina, United States - NC | ecosystem: Engineered > Artificial ecosystem > Soil microcosm > Unclassified ...
TCCAGCAGCGCCGGCGAGACCGACAGCACGCTCGCCACGTTATCGAAGCCTTCCTGATCCGCTTCGTCCGATGACAGCAACGCGCGTCCATCGATCTCGAGGCCCAGCAGATCGCGGATGGCATTGCCGTACTCGCGGCGGTTCAAGCGGTGAACCGGAACACGCCCTGGGTACGGTTTCGCCGCGGCCGCCGCGTCCAACTCCCGTTCCACTGTCGCCGCGACCGCGCGAGAGGTGGACGCGTCCGGCCGCGGCCGCCCCGGAGGGGGCATCTCCCCCGTCCGAAGCTTCGTGACGATCTTTTCCCATTGCTGCGCGTTGTCGGCCACGCGTTCCACGTCGACACTGTCGAGCTGTAGCCCCGCCGTGTTCAGCGTGCGGTTATGGCAGGCAACGCAGTACTTATTGAGGAGGTCGCGCGTCGCCGCTGAAGGAGTGTCTCGGCTCGCGGAAGTCGCCGCGGGCTGCGGGGCCCGGGCGTTCACGTAAACGGTCCCGGCGGCCACGAACATGCCGAAGACCGCGAGGAGCGCGGGCAACGATCGCGAGCGGGCCGTTGGTGCTGGCATTTCGGCCTTTCCGGCCCAAGTATGCCCTACCTCGAGGCGCTCTCGGCAAGAACTGTCGTGGAAAACGGCTCATCCGGTCATTCGCAGCGCAGGGCGCTCATCGGATCGACCGCGGTGGCCCGCCGCGCCGGCACATAGCACGCGGCGAGCGAGACGATCACGAACAGGATCGCGATCACGGCGAGCGTGAGCGGGTCGTTCGCACTGGTCTGCGCCAACACGCTCCGCAGCAGACGACCGACGCCGACTGCGCCCGCCATGCCCAGGCTGAGCCCGATCGCGAGCTGTACGAACGACTGACGGACGATCAGCCACCAGACCTGGCGCGCTTCGGCCCCGAGGGCCATGCGCACGCCGATCTCCTGCGTGCGCTGCGTAACCGAGTACGCCGTGACGGCGTAGAGACCCACCGCCGACAGCACGAGCGCGATGATCGCGAACGTCGCGAACATTGTGCCGAAGACGCGATAGAACCATCGCGTCTGCGCGATGGTCTCATCCATCGTGGCGATCCCGAACAGCGGCAGGTCCGAATCGACGGTGCGGACTGCTTCGCGAAGCGTGCTCGTCAGCAATGAGGGCTGTCCCTCGGTCCGGATCAGCAGCGTCATCAATGGAGCGGGTGCGAAGCGATACGGCACGTACACGACCGGATCGGGATCGGGCTCGCGAATGTTGCGCTGACGGACTGTCGGCGAGACGCCGACGATCGTGATCCAGGCCGGCTCCGGACCCGCCGGTGGATCGGACACCAGCTTGACTCGGCGGCCGACGGGATCCTCGCCGGCGAAGTACATCGACACGAACCGTTGGTTGACGATGCCGACCTCGCGGCCCGGAGTACCGTCGGCATCGGCGAACGCATGGCCGCGCGTCAGCGTCAGCCCGAGGGTCTCGAAGTACCGCGTGCCGACGGTCACACGCGTGATGAGCGGCTGCTCGGCAGGCGTGTCGCGTCCGTCGATCGTCAGCCGCATCGCCGCGCCGCTGCCAAATGGGAGGTTGCTCGCAATCGTCGCGCCGCGGACCGCGCGGATACTGCCAAGCCGCTCGTCGAGACGGTGATAGAACGCCGCGCGCTGCTCCGGCGTCGGGTATTTGCGCTCCGGCAGCGCCAGGTTCATCGTCAGCAGATGCGCCGTTTCGACGCCGAGGTCGAGGCGGTACAGCATCAGGAAGCTGCGGACCATCAACCCCGCGCCTGCAAGCAGCACCAGCGTCAGCGTCAACTCGCCGACGATCAGCGCACCGGTCCAGCGGCGCGCGCGCAAGCCGCCGCTGCCGCTTCGTCCGCCCTCTTTGATCACCTCGTTGATGTCGGTCTTCGAGATGTGCAGCGCCGGCGCGAGGCCGAAGATGATGCCGGTTGCGAGGCAGACAGCCGCGAAGAAGGCGAGGACGCGTCCGTCCATCGTGAACTGCAGGTAGTACGGTCTGCCGAGGCCCTGCGTGGCGGCGTCGAACCAGCGCGTGCCCGCAAACGTCAGCAGCAGACCGAAGACGCCACCGAGGGCTGCAAGCAGCACGCTCTCGACCAGCAGCTGCCGGACGATGCGCCAGCGCGTCGCGCCGATCGAGACGCGGATGGCGATCTCTCGCGCGCGCTGCGTCGAGCGCACCAGCAGCAGGTTCGCGACGTTGGCACACGCGATGAGCAGCACGAAGCCGACGGCGCCCATCGCCGCCAGCACCACCAGCCGGATCGGACCGGCATACAGGCGCTCGTTGAAGGTCATGACCGTCGCGGCGATGTTCGTGTTCGCCCCGCCGCCAGCGCGCGGGAACCGCGCGGCGATCGCCGTCAACTCCGTCTGCGCCTGCCGCGGCGAGACGCCGGGAGCCAGGCGGCCGAATGCCTGCATCCCGAACCGCTCGTCGCGCCTTCGTACCGCGAGCCCGGGCAGGCGCGACAAGGGCACCCAGAGATCGGCATCCGGGAACTTCATCCGTTCCGGCATGACGCCGACGACGGTGGTCGGCACGTCGTTGATGCGAATCACTCGGCCGACGATCGACGGGTCGGCGCCGTACCGGCTCTTCCAGAGGCCTTCGCCGAGCATCACAACAGGGTCGGCGCCGGGCTTGTCGTCCTCGGGCAGGAAGTCGCGGCCGCGGAGAGGACGCTCGCCGAACAGCGCGAACGCGTTCGCCGAGAAATAGGCGCCGTTGTACCGCTCGGGCGGCCGGCCTTCGTCGCTGACATTCATCGTGCCGGCCGACCAGGCACCGAGGCCGACGAAGCTTTTCTGCGCATCGCGCCAGTCCTGGAAGTCGGGCCAGGACACCATGAACGTGCGGCCCGTCACCGTGTCACGCTCGCCCACGTACATGACGCGCTCGGGATCCTCGAACGGCAGGCTCCGGAAGAGGAACGAATTGACCAGCGTGAAGGCCGTCGCATTCAGGCCGATGCCGAGCGCGAGCGCCATCGTTGCGGCGGCCGTGAACCAGCGATCCTTCACGAGCAGGCGGACGGCGAACCGGATGTCGTGGAACAGGCTCATGACCGGGTTCTCATGAAAAGCACTTGTCATCGTAAAGCCGAGGCCGGGCGCTGTCAAACCGCTAGAACCCTTGAGCACCCGAAAACTCGACTCAGCTCGAGTTTCGGGGCTCGCAAGTGAGCTATAGCAGGCCGAGGCCCTGCTGGGCCCGAGGCCTGCTAGAATTCGCGCCATGAAGCGCCTTACATTCACCGCTCTGGCATGCGTGTCAGCTGCCGCGCTGGCCGTGGCCACCGTCGCCGGCCAGTACTCCATGACGGTCAGTCAGGATCGTCTGCGCAACGCGCAGAACGAGTCGCAGAACTGGCTGATGATGAACGGCGACTATGCGGCCACGCGGTATTCGAAGCTCACGCAGATTAATCGCGGCAACGTCAAGGACCTTCGGCTCGTCTGGGCCATGGCTCTCGGCGGCATGCAGGACGTCGGACAGAACGGCCCGGAGAGCGAGCTTCACCCGCTCATCGACAATGGCTTCATGTACACGAGCGACGGTTGGGGCACGTTGTACAAGATCGACGCGCGCAGTCCCAACAAGGGCGAGTTCGTCTGGGTGACCGACCCGGGCGTGAAGCACCAGGGGAATGTGTCGCGCACGCGCGGGATCGCGCTCTGGGAAGATCTCGTGATCGCGAACATTCCCGACGGCCGCGTGATTGCGGTGAACCGCAACACCGGCGAAATCGTGTGGGACAAGAAAGTGGCGACGATCAACGAGTTCGGCAGCCAGGAACGCTTCTTCACGGCGCCGATCGCCGCCGACGGCAAGGTGATTGTCGCCAACAGCGCGGGCGACGGGAAAACGCGCGGCTGGATCGCCGCGCTCGATGCGCGATCGGGCAAGGAGCTCTGGCGCTGGTACGTCGTGCCGAAGCCGGGCGATCCAGGCAGCGAGACGTGGAAGGATACGAACAATGCGTGGAAGACCGGAGGCGGCGGCCTCTGGCAGACCGGCTCGTACGACCCCGCGACCAAGCTCACGATCTGGGGCACCGGCAATCCGGTGCCGATTTACGATCCGCAGGCGCGTCCGGGCGACAACCTCTACACCAACTCCGTCGTCGCGCTGAACGTCGACACCGGTAAGCTGGCCTGGTACTTCCAGTACACGCCGAACGATTCCTGGGACTACGACGAAGTCGGCGTCCACATGCTGTACGACACGACGCTCAACGGCCGCAGCCGCAAGGTCGTCGGCCATTACGCGCGCAACGGGTTCTACTACTCGCTCGATCGGACCAATGGCGAATTTCTCATGGGCGGCCAGTACGTCAACGATCTGAACTGGACCAAGGGGCTCAATCCCAAGACCGGCAAGCCGCTCGACTACGATCCCAAACTCGATGTGCAGATCTACAACGCCGCCGCGCGGGCGCTGCGCGGCGATCCCAGCAAGCGCACGTGTCCGACCTGGCATGGCGGCATCGCGCATCAGCCGACCGCCTACAACCCGGTGAAGAACATCGCCTACGGCGTGGGCATCGAAGGCTGCTCCTCGGGAAACGGCGCGGCCGTCGCCTACCTGTCGCCGCAGGGCGGCATCGACGAGAAGAACAGCGAGAAGCGCACCTACAGCAGCGACCTGTACTACGGATCGATCACCGCCTTCGACACGGTCAATCACAAGGTCATCGCGAAGGCCGTGACCGACATCGAGATTCGCTCGGGCGCGACGGACACGGCCGGCGGCCTCGTGTTCACTGCGCTACAGGATGGCTGGGTCATCGCCTACAACGATGAAACGCTCGAGGAGCTCTGGCGCTTCAACGTCGGCACGACGCTCAAGGGCGCACCCGTGACCTACGCGATCGGACCGAAACAGTACCTTGCGGTGCAATCCGGCGGGCGCCATTTGCATCCGGTGAAGTTCGACAAGCTGGAGAACTCGAGCTACCTGTTCGTCTTCGCGTTGAACTGAGGGCGGCTTTCGGGATCACATGTAGGGCGGGTCTTTTGAGACCCGCCTCGAGCCGGCTCCAAAAGGACCCGGCCTACTTTGGAAACTCCTTGCACGCCTCGACGTCCGAGCCCCAGTAGTCGACGCACTTGGCGCGATCCATCGGGCCTTTGCCGACGACTTTGAGCATCAGGAAATCGGCGAGGAGCTCGATCTCGCGCTGCTGGAACGTCGCCGGCGGGTCCGCCATCGGCGATTTGAGATCCGCCTTCTTCATGCCGTAGCAACGGCCGTCGGTGTACGCGAACTTGTCGAAGGCCGGCATCCCCGTTCCCGGCCGTCCGCACTTGATCGTCATGATCAGCCTGGCGCGGTCGAGCCTCGTTTCGCGCAGACTCGGACTGTCCGGCATCTGGCTGTCCATCTTGCGGCCATCCGCCGCCCAGCCATGGCAGGTCTGGCAATCGCCCTTGCGCAGGTACAGGTTCATCCCCTCGGCAATGTCGCTCGGGTCTGGCGCCTGTGACACGACGCGGGCGCCGCTCGCCGCAGTCACCGCCAGAACCATCGCGACTGCCGTTAACGGTATTGTCGTGCGCATGGCAGCTCTCCTCACGATCAGGGCAGCGAACGAATCTTGATGTTCCGGAAGGCGATCGGAAACTGCTGGTATTGCAGCCGGATCTGTCCTTCCGGGAATCTCGCGTCATGCACGTCGAGCGTGGTCTCGCCGTTCAACTCGACGACGAGATGGTCGCCGTCCGCCGTGATCCGATAGCGATTCCATTGATCGGCCTTGAACGTGAACGCGCGCGCCGTCTTCGCGGTTCCGACAATGGCGCCGGTGTTGTAACCAGCCGGCTGCTGCCGCCAAATCTGCACTTCGTAGCCGCCGGTCTCCTGTGGCGAGCGCACGAACACGCCGCTGTTCGCTTCGTCTGCGCACTTGAACTCGATCGACAAGACGAAGTTCTTGTAGCTTCGATCGGACGTGAGGTAACCGGTCGGCTCGCCACACGCGATCAACAGACCATCCACGACTTCCCAGTGCGACGCTCCCGCCGGCGTGGGTCCGCCGCGACCGACACAGGGCTTCGGCGTCCCCACCTGCCCGGGCAGCGGCGGTTGTGGCGCACCGGTTCCGGCCTGGGCCGGGGCAGACACATGCCATCCCGCGATCGTCTTGCCGTCGAAGAGGAGCTGCCATCCCTGCGCTCGCTCTTCAGCAGTCAGCGTATTGAACGTCTGGGCGGAGAGCGCCGCCGACAGGCAGAGCAGCGCGAACGCTGCCAACGCCGCGTGTTTTTTCGGCACCATGCGACCGGCGCAGAGCGTAGCATAGCCAGATTGACGTGAGGTCATCATCGTGAAACGTCGTCTGCTGGCCTTCTCCGCGATTGCGGCCGCGGCCGCCTTTCCGATCCGCGGTGCCACACAGAATACCGCCGCGCCCCGCACGCCGTTCGTGAAACGTGTCGTGACGACCGGGCTCGCGAATCCGTTCCAGGTGGTCTGGGGTCCGGACAACTATTTGTGGATCACGGAACGGACCGCCGGACGCATCACTCGCGTCCTGCCGTCGGATGGATCGACGATGCCCGCGATTGCGATCCGCGAAGTCCTGGCCGACGGTCCCGGCGGGCTGCTGGGAATGGCGCTCGACCCCGGACTGTTGAAGCGGACGGGGAACGACTACGTCTACGTCGCGTACACGTACGATGGCGATCGCGATCCGGCGACGATCAGCCGCCGGACGAAGATCGTACGCTTCACGTACGACGCGCGAGCGCACGTGCTCGGCAGCGCCACCGACATCCTGGCCGGCCTGCCGGCCGGTACGGATCATCAGGGCGGACGCCTGATCATGGGTCCCGATCGGAAGCTCTATTTCACGATCGGCGATCTGGGCGCCAATCAGCTCGCCAACTTCTGCGACCCCAATCGCGCGCAGGACGTGCCGACCGCGGCGCAGGTGCAAGGCCGCGACTGGTCGCTCTACGTCGGCAAGGTGCTGCGGCTGAATCTCGACGGATCGATTCCATCGGACAACCCGACGATTGCGGGCGTGAGAAGCCACATCTACTCGTACGGCCATCGCAATCCTCAAGGGCTCGTCTTCGCGCCGGACGGGAAGTTATACGAGTCCGAGCACGGACCGAACACGGATGATGAGGTCAACCTGATTCGGTCTGGTGGAAACTACGGCTGGCCGCATGTGGCGGGCTATCGCGATGACCAGTCGTACGCATATGCGAACTGGTCGGCCTCGCGAGGCGTGCCGTGTGCATCCTTGACGTACACGGCGTACCCGGAGGTTCCGCCGTCAGTTCCCTTGCAGAAGGAAAGCGCGTGGAGCCATTCTGACTTCACCCCGCCACTCCAGACGTTTCGCACGGTGCCGACCGGATACGACTTCAAGAACCCGAAATGCGCGGAGCGCGAACTGTACTTCCAGTGCTGGCCGACGGTCGCGCCCTCGAGTCTCGCGGTCTACACCGCGAAGAACGGCATCCCCGGGTGGGACCACTCGTTGTTGATGCCAAGCCTGAAGCACGGCACCGTCTACCGCATGCAGCTCGACGCAGCCGGCACGGCGGTCGTGGGCGAGCCCGACGAGAACGCGAGCCTCAAGACGGTGAACCGGTACAGGGACGTGACAACGCGGCCGGACGGCCTGGCGCTGTTCATCGTCACCGATTCGGGCGGCGTCACGCAGGACCAATCAGGCAGACCGGCCACGAGCGTCGAGAACGCGGGTGCGATTCTCGAGTTTCTCTACGTCCCGACTGGATCGCGATGATCCGTGGCGTCGCGCAAAGTGAACGGAGCTGACGGAGGGAACCGAGTCACACAGAGAAACAGAGCAACGGAGGCGAACGGAGAGTGGCGCGCGACAGCGGGCCGGCGCAGCCGGCCCCGCATGCAACGAAAGGAACGCCGGCAACGCAAACATGCAAGCCTCAAAAACGTTTGTGTTGCCGGCGTTCTTTTCGTTGCATGACCCGCTACGCGGGTCTGTCGCGCGCTGCAGCGTGCTGCAGCTCTGCTCGCCTCCGTTCCTCCGCTCCTCCTGTGAACTCGGTTTCCTCTGCATCCTCCGTTCAATTCACGACGGACATCGGCCAGGTCTCCCGAGAAGATCGCGACCGCCTGACGCCAACGGATTTACGCGGCGAGCGGTTCGGCGTGTGCGGGCGACGGCCGGTGGCCGCGGTGGCGCAGGTTCTCAGCGCTGGTCAGGAGCACGGCGATGGCGCAGACGAGCGTCACCTGCGTCAGCGTGCCGATCCAGATCCCGTCCGGGAGCCGCAGGTGCGCCAGCAGCAGCAGGCCGTAGACGTGAAGAACAAACGCGCCGAGTGAGCGCTGCCCGAGCACCACGAACACCGCCTCGAGCGGGCGCGCCAGCGCCCAGTAACGCGTCAACATCACGTACGCCACCGGCAGGGCGATCGACAGGTTCAGCAGACGGCCGATCCGAAGATCACTCAGCGTGAAGTAGCGCGCGTACAGCGTCGCGAACCGGTCCGGTGACACGAAGCCGAGGTGAAGCCACGAAGGACCCACCGTCCACGGATTACAGAACGCGAAGATGGCGAACCCCACCGTGATCAACACAGCCACTCGCGGCGTGAAGGCCGGCATGCGAGCGACGAACGCGCTGACCTCGTCGCGGTGATAGCCGATCGCGATGCCGTGGACGAACAGCAGCTGCCAGGCGAACAGCGGGAACGCGGACTCGAAGCCGGCCGTCGTCACCGTATGCGGATCGACGCGGTACCACAGATAGAGCACCCAGCTCGCGGCCAGCACCGGACGCCAGCCAGCGCGGCGAAGCATCAGCAGGCACGGGATCGCTGCTGCCACAAGCCAGACATACAAGCCGATGATTTCGAACGCCCATGGTCCCGCACGCATGAGCAGCACGTCGCGCCATGCGCCTGCCGTCATCGTCGCCGGGTCGAGAAACCATGCGGCGGCTTCCGGGTCCGATGGCGCAACGACCCCGACATCGATGCCGATCGCCGCCAACGTCAGCAGCGATACCGTGACACCGACGAACATACTGTAGAGGAAGAGCGCGCGGCGACCGAGGCCGCGGACGACGGCACGCCAGCCGTCGCGGGCGAGGCGTCGGCCGTAGACCATGCCGATCACGATGCCCGACAGCACCACGAACACCTCGGCCGCAGTCACGACCCACAACCGCTCATAAGAAAACCAGCTGAGCAGCGACGTGAGCTTCGAGTGATTGACGATGACGAGCGTCATCGCCAGTCCGCGCAACCAATCGATGCGAACATCACGCTTGCCCGGAGCCGCGTAGAAGCGCAGGGTGGCCACGTGTTGACCAAGGCAAGGCCAATGCCCGGTACAGCACTACGCAGTGAACGGCTGAGTGCAACGATGTGCTACGACCAGGAATTCTTTACCCGATTTCCAATGCCTTCGGCTGGCGACACGGCTATAATGGAGGCTGCTCAACCCCCGGCCACTCATACATTTCTTAGAGCATTTCGATGGACGTTCGCAGTGTCCTCGCCACCGTGCGCCGACGTGTGTGCTCAGCCGTCGCCTGTGCGGCGCTCGTCGCGCTGTTCATCACGTCCCGTGAGGTGACGGCCGCAGGGACGTGCGAACGCCTTCGCGGCCTGACGCTCGCAGACGCCGGGAAAGTCACCGACGCGCGCGCCGTCTCGCCAAACACTGCGCCGTTCTTCGCGGCGCGCGCTTTCTGCCGCGTGTTCGTGACGATCGCGCCGACCGCCGATTCCGACATCAAGGTGGAAGTGTGGCTCCCTGCTGCCGGCTGGAACCAGAAGTTTCAGGCGGTCGGCAACGGCGACGCGGCCGGCGTCATCAGCTACGACGCGATGCTCGAGGCCATTCGCCGCGGCTATGCGACGAGTTCGACCGACACCGGCCACGTCGGCAACACCATGGCGTTCGCGCTCGGCCACCGCGACAAGTACATCGACTTCGGCTATCGCGCCGTGCACGAGATGACGGTCAACGCGAAAGCCATTGTCGAAGCGTTCTACGGCACGGCGCCGGTTCACTCATATTGGAACGGCTGCTCGCAGGGCGGCCGCCAGGGCATCACCGAAGCCATCCGCTACCCGCGCGATTTCGACGCGATCATCGCAGGAGCTCCGGCAATCGCGCACATGCAGCTCCACGCGGTGCGTCTGGCATTGAACGAGTTCGTGCACCGCTCCAGCGACAGCTATATTCCGCCCGAGAAATATCCGGCGATCCACCGCGCGGCGCTGAACGCGTGCGACGCGCTCGACGGCGTGGACGACGGCGTGATCGCGACACCGTCCAGGTGTCGCTTCGATCCGGCGATCCTCGAATGCCGGAATGGCGACGCTCCGTCGTGCCTGACGGCCGCTCAAGTCGAGACGGCGCGCGGGATGTACGCGCCCATCGTCAACCCGGCAACCGGACGCGTCGTATCGGCCGCGCTCCTGCAGCCCGGTTCCGAATTAGGGTGGGGACGCCTCGCCGGTCCCGAACCGCTCCCCAACGCCATCGAGCCGTTCAAGTACGTGGTGTTCAAGAATGCGGGATGGGACTGGCGGGCGTTTCGTCTGGCAACCGACCTGCCGCAGGCGTTGCGGGTCGATGAAGGCATCATCAATCGCACCGATCCGAACCTGCAGACGTTTTTCGATGGCGGCGGCAAGCTCCTGATGTATCACGGCTGGTCCGATCCGCAGGTGCCGCCACTGGCCACCATTGCGTATTTCAACGCGGTTCTGAAGGCGACGAGCGACTCGAGACGAGGGACGGCGATCGAGCTGTACATGCAACCGGGCGTGAACCACTGCTGGGGCGGCGACGGTCCGGATCTCTTCGACCCTGTCGGCGCGCTCGATCAGTGGATGCGCAGCGGCCGCGCGCCCGCTCGCATTACGGCGTCGCACGCATCGGACAACGGCGTGGACCGCACGAGGCCGTTGTGTCCGTATCCGCAAGTCGCGCAGTACACGGGCCACGGCAGCATCGATCAGGCCGAGAATTTCCGCTGCACGAGCGACGTCCGGACGTCGGCGCTGCGACTGAAATCGGATCGTCGAACCGCCTCGCGTTGATCACGGACCCGCATCGCCCGCGGTTTTCACAACCCTGGCGCAGGGCTTTAGAGAGCCCGTTCGGATCGGTCTAGTACGTGGGTCCGCCTTCAGGCGGACCTGCAGCGAACGCGATCGTCTATGTAGGTCCTTGCGCCTCTCAGACGCGGTCGATGTCCTTCAGCAGCGAATCGATCGAGACACTGCGTCCCGCTGTGTACGCCAGGGCCCATCGGTCCGGACCGAGACGGGCACGCGCCTCCCGTTCCGCCTGTTCTCTGACGTCTTGCACCGGTTTGTCGACCACCGTGGCCCCGGAGCGTTCGGTCACGGCGTCTGCAGCACCCAGAATCCGCGCCGCCCACGCGTCGTCGCCTTTGAGTACGGCCGCCGCCGCGAGCGCGGCCAACGCGTACACGAACGCGAACTTGTCGTGAAGTTCGCGGATGCAGATGAGGCTTTCACGCGCCAGCGCAATCGCCTCGTCCGGGTCGCCGCGCCGCGCCGCCAGGATGGCGCGAAGATTCGTGACAGACGCCAGGAACCACGGCCCGCTGGCTCGAAGCGCCGATGTGGCCTCGATGAGCAGGCGTTCGGCCTGGCTGGCGTCGCCGCTCGCGAGCGCGACCCCCGCCATCCCGCCGAGCGCATTCCCGATGCCCCATGGGATCGCCATCTCGCGAAACGCCTCGGTCGTGCGGGTGAACCGGTCGCGGGCCGCGTCCAGATTGCCGGCGGCGGTCTCGACGTGCCCGAGCAGATTGTCGGCGGTCACGAACACGTCGCTCTTGCCGGCGTCACGAGCGATCGCCAGGGCACGCACCAGCGCGTCGCGTGCGCGCCCGAGTTCTCCCTGCGTGTAACACATGAGCGCTGCGCCGACGAGCATTCTGGATTCGGCGACACGCGGAAGAGCGGGCAGGTGCAAGATCCTTTCATACCATTGGAGCCCTTCGGCCAGACGTCCGCGCATCAGCCAGAAGGCCATCAGGCTCCACGCGATATCTGAGGCTTCGGCGGGTCGGACACATTCGATGAGCCACGTCAAAGCGGTGCGATAGTTCTCGAGATCGTCGCGCACGCGATCCAACCATTCGACCTGGGCAGGTCCGACCAACCCGTCCAGGGCCAGGGACGCTTCGCCCGTGCAATACCGCGTCAGCCCCTCCAGCGCCTCGTCACGTTCATCGGCGGCGGCGAGCTCGAGCGCCGCGAACGCCCGTACGGTTTCGAGCATTTGGTACATCGGTCGGGTCGCCGCCGGAATCCCCACGCGCAGCAGGAGACTCTTATCGATCAGGTCGGCCACCACGCGAAGCGCGTCGTCGCTGCCAACCGGGGAGCCGTCACGACGGGCGAGGACCGCCGACGCCGCCTCGATTGAAAACCGGCCTGGCAACGCGCCAAGAAGGCGGAAGGCCCGCTGTTCCGCCGGGTCCAGCAGTTGATAACTCCAGGCGACGGCCGCATTCATCGTCTGTTGACGTTCGGGGAGATCGCGCGGGCCGGTCGTCGAGAGCAGAACATCGTGCGTGAGGCGGCGGAGCAGATCTTCGGCGGTCAGCACCTTGGTCCACGGGGCGGCGAGCTCGAGGGCGAGCGGCAGCGCATCGAGCCGGCGGCAAATCGCCCTGACGGTTGGACCGTTCGCGGCCGTCAGGCGAAAGTCAGGTTGGACGTCCCGGACCCGTTCGACGAAAAGCCGCACCGCGGGAACGCGCGCGAGATCGGCGGGTGACGCGGCGTCCACGTCCGAGCCCAGCGCGAGTGGTCCCACGGCATACTCGCGCTCTCCACGCAGACGCAGCGGAGCCCGGCTGGTGGCGAGCACGCGCAGCGACGCGACCGATGTCAAGAGGTCCGCGACCAGCGGCGCCGCGTCGAGGACCTGCTCGAAATTATCGAGCACCAGCAGCGTTGGCCGATCGCCGCACGCCATGCGCGCGCGCCTCGGCAGGTCGAACGCGGCCACGTCCGATAGTCCCAGCGCCTCGGCAATCGCCGACGCGACAAACGCCGGATTCCGGATGGCGGCCAATGCGACGAACACCACGCGCATGGCGCCCTCCGCCGCGAGGGCACGCGCGATCTCCAGCACCAGACGGGTCTTCCCCACTCCACCCGGGCCGGTGAGGGTGATGAGGTGTACCGCTGGAGAGGCGAGCCAGGCCCGCAGCGCCTTCACATCAGCCTCGCGGCCGAGCAAGTTCGTGAGCGCCTGCGGCAGCGGGACGTCACTCAGTTCATCGACCGCCGCGTGGCGAGCCGGCGCCCGCGCGCACTCGAGCAGCGCGTCGCGGCTCGCGGCCGTCAGGTCAAGTGCCGCAGACAGCGCGCGCACGGTCTCGACATGGGGCCGGCGTCTTTCGCCTCGCTCGAGCGCGCTCACCGCATAGACAGAGAGTCCGGCAATCGTCGCGAGCTCTTCCTGCGTGAAGCCCGCGGCCTCGCGACGCGCCTTGAGTTCGGCGCCGAACGACCCCGGAGGGCCAGATTTCATGGACCTTTCATCTTAACGCTCCTCTTTGTACGGGGTGTTGTACGGGTCCTGTACGGGCATTGTCGGTGTTGGCGCGCGAGCCCGCGCACCACACTGGTCGCATGGCGGGCGACCAACGGGCAACCACATTCATCACCGGAGCCGCAGGGTTTGTGGGCACGGAGTTGACCAGGATCCTCGTTTCCGGTGGTCATCAGGTGGTCGGCCTCGTGCAGTCGGCGGACGCGGCGCAGCGCGTACGTCGGGCCGGAGGGGTACCGGTTCTGGGCGACCTGCTCCGGCCGGGTCAGTGGCAGGACGAAGCGTCGGCGGACTGGATCTTCCATCTTCCGTCGTACCCGACGGCCGGCAGCCGCGCGACTCGACGAGACGCGGAAGCCCTCGTACGCGCGCGCGTCCTGATCGACGCGCACCTGCTCGACACCGTCGCGGCAGGCGCGACGCGGCGCATTGTGTACGTGGCGGACGCGCTCTGCTACGGCGCACTGGGTCCGCGGCCCATCACCGAGGACGAAACACCGCGGGCCTCCGGCTGGGGACTCCGCCTGGCGCCGGCACTGAATCGCCTCGACGGATACATCGCCGCCGGCCTGCCGATCGTCAGCGCGTTCCCTGGATGGGTCTACGGCAACGGTTCGTGGTTTCGCGAGCGCGTCGTCGAACCGATCATGTCGGGCCGCCGCGTGGTGCAGTTCGGGGCGTCCGGACCGTGGGTGTCGCCGATTCACGTGCACGATTGTGCCCGCGCGCTGGTGCATCTCGCCGAGCGCGGCGAGCCTGGCGGCCGCTATTTCCTCGTGAACAACGATCCGATCCGGACGCACGAGTTCGCGGAGGCATTCGCCCGCGTGGCGCGTCGTCCGCTCCGCGTGTGGAACGTGCCCGTTGCCGCAAGCCGGCTGGTAGCCGGTCCCGTCCTGGCCGGATCCCTGCAGACCGATGCCGTCTTCTCGAACATCCGGCTCCGCGGGACCGGCTTCCGCTTCCGTTATCCCACGCTCGAGGATGGGCTCGCGCAGGTTCTCGGAGCGCTCCATGAGTAATCGACAGCGGATCGGTGCAACGTGCGAGGTTAGTCAGCGACACACCCCCCGGGCGCCAACGTCGGACATCAGGCTCCCGCCGGTTGGCATCGTGGGTTGGGAGCGTTTGTTCAAGACCAGTCCAGGGACGCAAGTCCCGAGACTCAGTGAGGAGTACCTGTGAAGACTTCGAGAGACCGTCATGACGGATCGCCCTCGCGGGCAGTTGGCCCACATTTCGAGCGATATGGCATCGTGGGTCAAAGCCGAATCATCGCCGACGTCGTTCGTCGCATCGAGCTGGTGGCGGCGAGCCGCAGCACGGTACTGATTACCGGTGAAACCGGCACGGGCAAGGAACTGGTGGCTCGAGCCGTGCACGATCGCAGCGCGCAACGTGGCATGCCGTTCGTCAAAGTCAACTGTGCGGCCATCCCCGAGACCCTGCTGGAGTCGGAGCTCTTCGGCCATGTCAGGGGAGCCTTCACCGACGCCACCGGCACGAAGAGAGGCAAGTTCTCGCTGGCCAACCGCGGTTCGATCTTTCTCGACGAGATCGGCACGATGAGCGCCGGACTGCAGGGCAAGCTGCTGCGCGTGCTGCAGGAGCGCGAGATCGAGCCGCTCGGGTCGGAACGGACAGAGCACGTGGACGTTCGCGTGATCGCCGCGACCAACCGCGATCTCCGGCAGCTCGTCGGCGCGGGCCGGTTCCAGGACGATCTGTTCTATCGGCTGCACGTCATCCCCATCGTCGTACCGCCGCTTCGCGAACGCCTCGAGGACATTCCGATGCTGGCGGAGTTCTTCGCGCACAAGCACGCGACACGGTGCGGCAAATCCATCGATGCGCTGGAGGAAGGCGTGATGGCGATGCTGCAGGAGTATCACTGGCCGGGCAACGTACGTGAGCTCGAGAATGCAATCGAGCGCGCCGTCGTCTTGACGACCGGCTCGGCGATCACCCGCGATGCGGTCACGGTCGCCGGGCCTCTGGCCGTGCGGACCCCTGCTGTGCCGTCTTTCAAGCTCCGCCAGAATGTCGAATGGATGGAACGCGAGACGATTCGGCGGGCTCTCGAAGTGTCGACGGAAAAGCGTCAGGCTGCCAGGCTGATGGGCATCAGCCCTCGTGCGCTGTCCTACTATCTAGCGAAGCACTCATCGATCGATCAGAAAGGAGCACTCGTATGAAATTCGCAAGAAATGTCTTCATCGCAGCCGGTGTGTGGGGCATCGTCGTCCTGACGCCGCTGTATTTCCTGGTGGACATCACCGGACGTCATTTCCCTCCGCCGACGACGTACGCCCACTTCTTCTACGGATTCTTTTCGCTGGCGATGGCGTGGCAGGTCGCGTTTCTCATCATCGGGTCGGACCCCATGCGATTCCGGCCGCTCATCATCCCGAGCATCATCGAGAAGTTCAGCTTCGTCATCACCGTGATCGTGCTCTACAGCCAGGCGCGCATCCCGCTGGCAGAAGCGACAGCCGCCGTGCCCGACTTTTTCCTGGGCATTCTTTTTTCGATTGCGCTCGCGAAGACGCGGGCATCGGACCGTCAACCCGCCTGGTCATCGCCGCCGAATTTCGCGTAGCGTAGAACTGGCCGGCGCTGACAGCCGGCCAGCCTTTACCCGGGGAGAAGAGCCCGCTCGAGGAGTGAGTCATGGCGGATGGTCTGGACGGAGTCGTCGCCGCGTCAACCCGGCTGAGCCACGTCGATGGCGAAGCTGGACGCCTGACGCTGGCCGGATACGCGGTCGAAGATCTGGCCCCGTCGGCCAGCTTCGAGGAGGTGGCCTATCTGTTCCTCAAAGGCCGCCTGCCGACGGCATCGGAGCACACGTCGTTCGCACGGGATCTGGCCGAACGCAGAACCCTGCCTGGCGCGGCTGTCGCCGTGCTTCGCGAAGCCGCCGCGGCGAAGGCGCCGCCGATGGACGCGTTGCGCATGGCCGCACCCATCCTGAGCCTCGGCCGGAAAGAGGATCCGCTCGACGATGCGATGACCGCCATCGCGGCGTTCCCGACGATCGTGGGCACCTATTGGCGAGCCCGCCATGGCGAGGCGCCCGTCCCGGTCCGGTTCGAATTGCCGCATGCCGCCTATTACCTGTCGCAACTCTTCGGCGCCGACCCGTCAGCCGAACGGGCGCGGGGGCTCGAGACGTACCTCAACACGGTCTGCGATCACGGACTGAATGCTTCGACGTTCACCGCGCGGGTCATTATCTCCACGCACTCCGACGTCATCTCGGCGATCACGGGCGCCGTCGGGGCGCTCAAGGGCCCGCTTCATGGCGGCGCACCCGGTCCCGCGCTCGAGATGGTGTTTGAGATCGGAACGCCCGAGCGCGCGGAGCTCGTCATCCGCGCCAGGCTGGATCGGGGCGAGCGTCTGATGGGTTTCGGACATCGCGTCTACCGCGTGCGCGATCCGCGTGCGGATGTCCTGGCGCAAGCGGCCGCGCAGTTCTATGCCAGCGACGGCGACCGGGCCTTCTATGACCTCGCTCGGGCCGTCGAGCGCACAGCGCTGCGTGTGCTTCATGAACGCAAACCGGAGCGCCGCCTTGACACCAATGTGGAGTTCTATACCGCGCTCCTGCTGCATGGTCTGGGGCTGCCGACGGAACTGTTCACGCCGACGTTTGCCGTGGCACGCGTCCTTGGATGGTCAGCACACTGTCTGGAACAACTGCGCGACGGCCGGCTGATCCGTCCGCGGTCGACCTACATCGGGCCGACAGATCTTCACTACGATCGCGAAGCCCACACCTGAATCGGCGTCAAGACACGATTTACGGACGCCCTCCTGACGTCTGTCGGCCGATCAAATCTTGATCGCGCGAGTCAGCAGGTAATCGAAGCGCAGCTGGCCACCGGCAAGGAATTCTGCCGCCACGGCGTCGTGTTCGTGCCGCCATTGGGCCAGACGCGCGGGCTCACTGGACAGCGTGCGGACGAGAAGGACGGTCGGCCCGAAGGTCTCCTCGAACAGCCGCCGGGCATGCGCGGTGCTGAGTGCAGGCAATTGCAGTGCGGCACGTTCGAATGTCACATCGCGGACACGTTCGTTCAGATAGTGCTGGACGCCTGGTGTGTGGCCCCATTCGAAGGGCGACGGTGGCGCGGCGCCCGGCATCGGCGGCAGGTAACGAAACGTGAGCCCCATCAGCCGCGGCGCGAGACCATCCGGCGTCCATGCCGCGAACGCGATTCGGCCTGCAGGCTTGAGCACCCGCAGCATTTCCGAAACGGCCGCTTCGGGGTCGGGACTGAACATGTGCGCGTATTGGCTCAGGACGACGTCGAAGCTGGCGTCGGGGAACGGCAGCTTCTCCGCCGCGCCGTCTTGCCACTCGATGTCGCCGCATCCGGCGAGCGCCGCGTTTTCCCTGGCTTTCGTGAGCAGCGCCGGTGTGGGGTCGACACCTGCGGCGCGCGACCCGTGCTGCGCCGCGATGATGGCCACCAAACCCGAGCCCGTGCCGACGTCGAGCACCCGATCGCCGGCCTGCACACCCGCGAAGCGGACCAGACGCGCCGCTTCGGGGGCGCTGCCGTAGGAAGCCAGGCGGTCGTAGTCCCCGACGCTCCACACGTCCTCGATGGCTGGCGTACCCGTGGTGGTATCTGACGTCGTGTTGATCGCGGTCATGGGGGGTCCTCCCTGCCAATCAGCTGCACCTTAGACCAATCGCGCGACCACGCGCCCTCGACACATTCGCACATCCGCTGTGCAAGAATGCACAACGTGAACTGGGATGCCCTGCAGGCCTTTCTCGCGGTGGCTCGCACCGGCCGCATCTCCGCGGCCGCCCGGCGGTTGGACGTCGAACACACCACCATCTCTCGTCGTCTTGCCGCGCTCGAAGCAGCTCTCGGTGTGCCGCTGTTCTACCGGACGAATACCGGCTACACGCTCACGGCGCATGGGCGCAACGCGATGATGCAGGCCGAAGCGATGGAACAGGCGGCGCTCGCGTTGACGGCGCGCGTTCGAGAAGGCAGCGGCGCGATCGCGGGGCGAGTGCGGATCGCGATGGCCCCGGAGTTCGCCTCGCACTGGCTGGCGCCACGCCTCGACAGTCTTCGCGCCCAGCATCCGCAGATCGACGTGCACATCCTCGTCGGCACGCGGCAGCGCGACCTGGCGCGCGGCGAGGCGGAACTGTCCGTCCAGTCGCCGCGGCCACATCAGAAAGATCTCGTGGCCGTTCGGATTGGCCGGACCTCGCTGGCGTTGTACGCATCGACGACGATCGTGGCGGGCCGGCGATGGCGAATCACGAGCGCCGAGACGCTGCGGGGTGTGCCGTTGCTGACGTATACATCCGGCTTCCAGATGCTCCAGGAGGCCAAATGGTTTCAGACGCTCCTTGCGGCGGTCGGCGCGTACATGGAGACCAACAGCACCCACGCGCTGGTCGCGGCGGCCCGGGCGGGCGTCGGCGTCGCCGTCTTGCCGCGCTTCGTCGCACGCTGGCACGACGACCTGGTCGCCGTCTCCGATGCCGTGGCCTCTCACGACATGTGGCTGATCACGCATCCCGAGTTCAGACGCGATCCGAAGGTTCGTGCCACCGCGGATTTTCTGAAGAGGATCGCGATGGGGCCTGATGGAATCTCTTAGCCGGTTCTGTCGACTCTGGCTCATCCGCCGTGTGATTATTCGGGACGCACCGCGCTCGGCCTATCGAAACGGTTGAAGCTCCGGACCGGGAGACGGCGCAACCCGCTGGAAAAGCCTGTGAGACGTCCGTCTAACGTGGCGACGCCAGCAGCTGACGGCAGAGACATCTTCACAAGGAGGTCGAGATGGCGATCAACTTCATCCCCAACGATCCGGATGCTGGACCGACTGCACCGGGGCTCCGCAGCCAGCCTGCCCGCCCGACGCGCCCGTCCGGTCGATCGGGTTTCACCCTGAGCGGCACCTTTCCCCAGGGGAACTTCGCACCCGGCACTCCGCAATTCCTCTTCTGGCAGTCGCGCGAGGCGGCGATCGCCGCGGTCCAGGCGTGGGAAGGCAGTTCGGGTCCGCATACGAAGTGGCAGGGGAACCGGAGCAAATTGCCGCTTCTGCCTGATGCGGGTGTCGATCTCAACGCGTTCTACAACCGCGCCAGCTTCTCGTTCTTCCACCGGACGCTGGGCGCCCAGACGTTCTTCTCCGGCGAAAGCACCGACGTGGTCGCGCACGAAGTCGGCCACGGACTGGTCGACTCGATTCGTCCGGATTTCTTCTCGGTCAACTTCCTGGAAGTGGCGGCGTTTCACGAAGCGGCTGGCGACTGCGTCGCGATCCTCACCGCGCTGAACGATCTCGACACCCGCAAGAAGCTGCTTGCGGTCACGACCACGTTGAAGAAGAAGAACTTTGTCGAATCAACCGCCGAACAATTGTCGCGCGCCATTGGCATCGCCTTCCCCGGTCACAACGCCTCGGAGCCTCGTCACGCGTTCAACACCTTCCAGTACCAACTGCCGCAGACGCTGCCCTCCAATGGCGGCCCTGGCGCGCTCATCAACGAGGCGCACAGCTTCGGTATGCTGTTCAGCGGCTGCTTCTGGAACCTGATCGCCAGGATTTTCGCGGCGACCGGGTCCAAGACGCCGGCCAGCCTGCTGACGGCGGCGCAGACGGCGGGAAAGATTCTGATCGCCGGCACGAAAGGCGCGCTGATCACGCCGCGGTTCCTGCAGTCGGTCGGCCGGGCGATGGTGCTGGCGGACCAGAGTCTGCACAACGGCGCCAATCGGGATCACATCAGCAAGGCATTTCAATCGCACAATATCCTGCTCGGTGCGAATGCGATGGTGGCGCCATCGATCGACCTGGCCGGAACGGCGCCGAAGGGTAAGACGCTGGCAGCCGCCACCAAAAAGGATCTGATGTCGCGACTCGGCGGCAGCCGGAGTGCCAGACTGACGACCGCTGCGATGCGGGAGTTCGACACGCCGATGGTCAGCGCCATGCAGACGGACACGGTGTCGCTCTCATCCATCCCGGGGCTCAAGGGTGTTGTCGCCGAGACACATCAACCGGTGCTCGTCGGCGGATCGGGCAGGAGCGCGGCGGTGATGGGCTCGATGCCGCACCCGGAAAACACCGAGGCCGAAGTGCTCGCGTATGTGAAAACGCTCGTCGCGCACGATCGCATCGATTACGGCGGAAAGAAGAAGACGGCGTCGAAGCGAGGCATGGTCGCCGGCGGTGGCGCCACTCCAGACCACACGACGCACGTCATCAGGCGTGTCGGCGGGAAGAAGGTTCTGCAGCGCGTCCGGTTCCTCTGCGGCGCCGGCTGCTCACACCGCTGAAAAGCCCTTCCGTGTCAGCCTCCGCTGGCCGTCCGGCCCCTCTTCGATGCGATGGGTCGACGGGCCGGCGGAGGCGGTGTGGCCGGTCACGCCTTCGATGTCACCGTTGGCCGCAAGGCTCGCGGCATAGTTCCGTGCCTCTTCGATGTCTTCGTGGCTCGGCTTCGAGAGCGCGAGCGTTTCCACTTTCCCGTTCTGGCCCACCTTGAGGCGTCCATGAACCGGTAGCTCGACGTTGACCGGGCCGAGCCGCTCGAATCCTGGAATCTTCGCGGGATGCCACACTCTGCCGGTGATATGGGTTTCGCCTGACTTCGCATCAGGCCTGGCGGTGTCGAGCTCGACCTGGTGCCGGGCCAGGTGCTTCGTGATTGCCGCGTGAGCGTTACGCGCTGGCGATTTCTTCATGGCCCGCTCCACTCCGATCTTAGATCGCAATACAAAGTGCGAGGAAGAAAGGGCTGGTGTCCGGACAGCACACGCTC
>Ga0310810_10002068_pt1 | contig 21368 bp, 21 predicted proteins | sample NCmetagenome_FD_207641 | JGI IMG/M metagenome (GOLD analysis project Ga0310810, IMG submission 207641) | Soil microbial communities from experimental microcosm in Duke University, North Carolina, United States - NC | ecosystem: Engineered > Artificial ecosystem > Soil microcosm > Unclassified ...
CCGGGTGCCGGGTGCCGGGTGCCGGGTGCCGGTCGACTAGGATAGACTGAGCTTTTTCACGGATCCCGGCGATGACGACTCCGTTCAGTACGAAGACGCTCTCGTTTCTTCGCTCCCTCAAACGCCACAACAATCGCGATTGGTTCAGGGCGCGGCGCGAGCACTACGAGCGCCACGTCCGCGGTCCGATGATCGCCGTCGTCGAACAGCTCGCCCGGGACTTCCAGCGGTTCGCGCCCGAGCTTGTCGCGTCCCCGAAGCTCTCCCTGTTTCGCGTGTATCGCGATACGCGATTCAGCGACGACAAGAAGCCTTTGAAGACCCACGCCGCGGCCGTCTTCCGCTGGCGAGGGCTGCCCAGGCCGGAGGGCGCCGGCCTCTATTTCGAGATCGCGCCGGGCTGGGTGTGGATCGGCGGCGGGATGTGGCGCCCGGAGCCGCACGAGCTGGTCCGCCTCCGCGGGCACATCGCAGAGACCTGGCCGGAAATGCAGGCGATCGTCCGCGAGCGCGCTTTCCGGCGGCGGCTCGGTGACCTGGCCGGCGAAACCATGACCCGCACGCCTCGCGGCTACCCCAGCGACCACCCGGCCGCGCAGTACCTGAAGCATCGCCAGTTCTACGCCGGCGCCGAGTTCCCCGCCGCCCTGGCGCACAGCCGGACCTTCTATCCGACGCTGCTCGCCACGTTCAAGACGCTGATGCCTCTTGTGCGGTTTCTCAACGCGCCGCTCACCGAGGGCCGGGCGGCAAGTGTTCCAGAAAGTAGCGTCCGATCAATTGATAGACATGAGCCGTCGTACCCGTCCCTTCCGAGATCGCATGCGTACGGTTCGGGTAGACCATGAGATCGAACGGTTTGCCGAGCTCGACGAGCCGGTTCACCAGACGCTCCGTGCCCTGGTAGTGGACGTTGTCGTCGCCCGAGCCGTGCACGATCAGCAGATTGCCCTTCAAGCCTTCCGCGAAGTTGATTGGTGAGCCCGCCCGGTAGCCTTCCGCGTTCTGCTCGGGCACCCCCATGTAGCGTTCCTGGTAGATCGTGTCGTACAGCTTCTGATCCGGCACCGGCGCAACGGAGACGCCGACTTTGTAGACGTCGGGAAACCGGAACATGCAATTGAGCGTGTTCGATCCGCCGCCGCTCCAGCCCCAGATCCCGACGCGCGAGAGATCGATGAACGAGTGCGTGGCGGCGAGCGCCTCGATCGCGGCCGCCTGGTCCTGCGACGACAGCACGCCGACGGCGCCGTAAATCACTTTGCGCCACGCCGCTCCCTTCGGCGCCGGCGTGCCGCGATTGTCGAAGCTGACGACGACGTAGCCGGCGTCGGCGAGCGCGCGATAGAACAGATGCCCGCCGCTCCACGCATCGGTAACGGTCTGCGACGCGGGCTCGCCATACACGAAGACGATGACCGGATACGTCTTCGATCCGTCGAATGACGAGGGACGCATCATCCACCCGTCGAGCGTGACTCCGTCCGCGACGCGCACGGTCAGAAAGTCCGTCCGCTGGCCGACGACGCCCGCAACCTTTTTCCGGACGACGGACGGATCGAGCAGCTGCCGGAGCGACCGGTGGTCGGGCAGCGACACGACGTCCATGCTCGCCGGCCGCTCGAACGACGAGTAGGTGTGGAACGCCATCTTCCCGCCCGGCGCGAACGTGTAATCGTGCCACCCCGGCGCGTCTTCGGGTGTCACGCGGCGCGGCGGCGCCGAGCCGTCGAGCGGGACGCGGAACAGATAGCGCTGGGTCGCGTTCGAGGGCGACGCGAGGACGTACGCCGCGCTCGCGTCGACGCCCTCGAGGCCGATGACATCGGCCTGGAAGTTCGTCAGCAGCTTCGCTCCGCCGGCGCGCGCAACGCGATAGAGATGCCGCCAGCCGTCGCGCTCGCTGAGCCACAGAAACGCGCGCCCGTTGTCCACCCAGGTGACGTCGCCCTGCACGTCGACCCAGCCGCGGGTGTCGAGGGTCAGGTGTCCGGTGTCGGCAAGCGCGGCATCGTGAAAGGCGCGCGTCACATTGCCGGTCGACGCGTCCGCGAGCAGGTAGTCGTTCTCGGTCTGCAGCCGGTTCAACTGCTGCAGGGCCAGCGTCGAGCCATCGATCCACTCGAGGCTGGCGATGTAGGTGTTTCGCGGATCGCCGGGCGCCTTGACCCAGATCGTCGCGCCGCCGTCCGCCGCGACAACGCCGCACCGCACGGCGGAGTTCGTCGTCCCCGGTTTGGGATACGCAAACACTCTCGTCGTCGGATAGAGCGTGTCGGTGTCGTCGATCAAGGTGTAATTGCCGACGCCGGTGGTGTCGAACTGCCAATACGCGATGCGGCGGCCGTCAGGGCTCCAGCGGAAACCGTCGCGGATACCGAGCTCCTCCTCGTTCACCCAGTCCGAGGTGCCGTTGACGATCGTGCCCGACGTCGCGGGGGCCCAGGCGGCACCGGCTTGCCCGTCCTTCGTCAGTTGCACGATCGCGCCGGTGTCGAGGCGCTCGACATAAATATTGTTCTGGCGCACGTAGGCGACCCGGGTGGCATCCGGCGAGAACTTCGCGAACATCAGCGACGCCTCCGGCGCGGAGCCGCCGAGTTTCTTCGGCGCGCTCGCCGCGCCGGAACTCTGGAGCGAAGGCGGACCGGCGACATCGAGCACCCAGTAGTCGCCCCGCGTGTTCTGCCGCCAGACTTTTTTCGTGTTGGTGAAGATCAAGAGCCGGCGGCCGTCGGACGACCAGGCGTAATCGCCGACGTCGAGCGTCGTGCTCGCCAGGACGCTCCGCGCGCCGGTGGCGGCGTCGTATCGCGCGATCTCGGCCACGGTGTCTGAGCGCTCGACGATCGCGTAGGCCGTGCCGTCGGGCAGCCACCGCGCCGGGCCGAACCGCGGTGCGTCGTACGCATGCTCGGTGTAGATGCGGTCGATCCGCGCGCGAAGCGCGGCCGCGACGTCGGCCTGCTGCGCGCGCGGCGAAGAAACAAGCCCGACGACCAGCGCGGCAATCGCGTACACACTACGGGGCGGATGCATACGTGAAGTCTACATCCGCCCCTTTCGCCTTCCGCCTTCCGTCTTTCTGCCTCAGTACCGATAGTGTTCCGCTTTGTACGGGCCGTCCACGGGCACGCCGATGTACTGCGCCTGCTCCGGCGTCAGCTTCGTCAGCTTCACGCCGAGATGATCGAGATGCAGCCGCGCGACCTCCTCGTCGAGGTGCTTCGGCAGGATGTACACCTTCTTCTGGTACTTGTCGTTGTGCTGGTGCAGCTCGAGCTGCGCAATCACCTGGTTGGTGAACGACGCCGACATGACGAACGACGGGTGCCCGGTCGCGCAGCCCAGGTTCAGCAGACGCCCCTCCGCGAGGATCAGCACGCTCTTTCCGCTCGGGAAGCGGAACTCGTCGTACTGCGGCTTGATGTTGATCCGCTCGATCCCGCGCTTCTTCAGGCCGGCCATGTCGATCTCGTTGTCGAAATGGCCGATGTTGCCGATGATCGCGTTGTGCTTCATCCGCGCCATGTGATCGACGGTGATGATGTTGAGATTGCCCGTCGCCGTGACGAAGATGTCCGCGGTTTCCACGACGTCGTCGATCGGCTTGACCTCGTAGCCTTCCATCGCGGCCTGCAGCGCGCAGATGGGATCGATCTCGGCGACGATCACGCGGCAGCCCTGGCCGCGCAGCGCCTGCGCGCAGCCCTTGCCGACCTCGCCGAAGCCGGCGACGAGCGCGACCTTGCCACCCATCATCACGTCGGTGGCGCGATTGAGCCCGTCAATCAGCGAGTGCCGGCAGCCGTAGATGTTGTCGAACTTGCTCTTGGTGACCGAGTCGTTCACGTTGATGGCCGGAAACAGCAGGGTGCCGGCTTCCATCATCTGGTAGAGGCGGTGCACCCCTGTCGTGGTCTCTTCGCTCACGCCTTTGATGTCGGCGGCGACCTTCGTCCAGCGTGACGGATTGGCCTGGAGCTCCTGGCGCAGCAGCTCGAGGATGACGCCCCACTCTTCGGGCTCCGTGTCGGAATTGAACGCCGGCACCTTGCCCGCCTTTTCGTACTCGACGCCCTTGTGCAGCAGCAGCGTCGCGTCACCCCCATCGTCGACGATCTGCGTCGGGCCGGAGCCGTCGGGCCACATCAGGGCTTCACTCGTGCACCACCAGTACTCCTCGAGCGTCTCGCCCTTCCAGGCGAACACCGGTGTGCCCCTCGGTTTCTGCGGCGTGCCGCCGGTTTCGGGACGGCCGACCACCACGGCGGACGCGGCGTGGTCCTGCGTGGAAAAAATGTTGCACGACACCCAGCGCACGTCCGCGCCGAGCTCGACCAGCGTTTCGATGAGGACGGCGGTCTGCACGGTCATGTGCAGGCTGCCCATCACCCTGGCGCCGGCCAGCGGATGTTTACCTTTGTAGCGCGCGCGCAGCGCCATCAGGCCTGGCATTTCATGTTCGGCCAGACGGATTTCCTTGCGCCCGAGCTCGGCGAGCGCGAGATCCCTGACCTTGTATGGCTGGCGGCCCGCCTTGACGGCGGCGTCGAACGGATGGGTTTCGGTAATGGCGGCTGTCGGCATCACTACTCCTTGGAGCCGTTAACGGTAAACGGTAAACGGTAACTTCTTACGCCTTCACCCCTGACGCGACAAACAACGCCGGACCTTTGGCGGACGAGTCGACGGGCAGCGGGACGATCCGGACATCTTCGAATCCAGCGCCGCCGAGCAGCCGGCGGAGCTGATCGTCGGCGAAGCCGAGCCAGACATGCCCCATCTGCTGCTTGTACTCCTCCCGATCGTGCGGCAGCATGTCGCAGAGGACGAAGCGGCCCTTTGCCCTGACGGTTCGCGCCGCCTCGCGCAGCACGTCCGCCGGATCGGGCACGTGGTGCAGCACGAGCACCATGATTGCGGCATCGAGCTCCGCGTCGGCAATCGGCAGCGAGGCGAGCTCGCCCCGCCGGACATCGGCATTCGGAAAATCCCGAAGTCTTCGCCGTGCGGCCTGCAGCATCTCGCCGCTGCGGTCGACGGCAATGGTCCGCGACACGAACGGCGCGAGGGCGGCGCTCGTCTCGCCGGTGCCGCAGCCGAGATCGCCGACGGTCCAGCGCGAATCGAGGAGCGCCGGCAGCGCGTGAAGCGCGGACCCCGCGCCGAACAGCTCCCGGCGAAGCCGATCCCATTGTCCCGCCGCCGACGCGAAGAACTCCTCCGATTTGGTCTGCCGGCGGCCGAGTACGCCTTTCAAGCGTCGCGCATCCTGGTCCGCGCCCGCCGTCGAGCCGATTTGCTCGCGCAGCAGCGACCACAGACGCCGCGTGTGGGCGTCCCTGTCGTTCACGGCCAGGGTGTAGTACCGGCTCGTCCCATCGCGCCGCGAGGACACCCAGCTCGCGTCCGAGAGCGTCTTCAAGTGCCGGCTGACCGTCGATTGCGGGAGCTGCAGGACGGCGCACAGCTCCGTCACGGTCAATTCGTTGCGCTCGAGGAGGAGGAGCATGCGGCTCCTCGTCGCATCGGAGAGCGTGCTGAGATCGTCGAAAATCGCGGCCGCGCTATCCATCCGTAAATCCGGATATAGTGTTACATGCCGCGGCCGATCCTGTCAATGCTGCCGGTCGCAGGCGCTACTTCCGCAGCACGCGCCCGGGAAGGGCATCGGTAAAGGCGCCCGACAGCCGGACCGGCACGCCATTGACCAGCACGTCGGATACCCCCGTAGCGAGGACCTGGGGATCCGCGTAAGTTGCCATGTCCTTGATCGCGGCGGGATCGAACACCACGACGTCGGCGAATGCCCCGGGACGGATGAGGCCGCGATCCTTGATCCCGAACACCGACGCCGGCAGGCTTGTCATCGAATGGATGGCGAATTCCAGACTGACGACTTTCCGCTCGCGCACATACACGGCAAGACGCCGCGCGAATGCGCCGTAGTCTCGCGGATGGGGATGTCCCGATCCGATCGGCACGAGCGCGCCGTCGCTCGACGCCATCGTGAACGGCGCTTTCATGATGGCCTCGATGTCCTTCTCCGACATGTTGAACGACACGATCGACGCGTTGCCCGCGGCCATCAGGTCGATCGCGGCCTTCACCGGCGTCACGTCGCGCGCCCGCGCAATCTCCGCCAGCGTCTGTCCTTCGAGCGATTTATCCGTCTGGTAGAACGCGATGAGGATCGCTTCCGGTCCATTACGGCGGCGGAGGTTTTCGGCGACGACTGCCTCGGTCGGCGGTGCTCCGCCGGGCGCGAGGGCGGCGCGCAGCGACGTCGACGAGGCGTCGTACGGGTACTGATCCGCGAAGACGCGCACGCCCCGCGCCCGCGCTGCGGCAATGTCTTCCAGCAGGATGGGTGCGAGGCCCCAACTGTCCCGGCCGAGCGCCTTCATGTGACTGACGATGCCGGTCGTTTTCGCCTCTTCGGCGATCCGGATGACCTCGCGCACGGAGGCGCGCACGCCGACGTCGTAGTTGCCTTCGTCGCGGATGTGGCTCGTGTACAGTCCCCCCGACTCGGCGGCCGCTTTCGCCAGCTCGATCACCTCTTCAGTCGTCGCGAAGCTGCCGGGCACATAAAACAATCCGGAGGACAAGCCGTACGCGCCGTCGGCCATCCCGCGGCGCACGAGTTCCTCCATCTTCTGCAGCTCCTCTGGCGTGGGGGCCCGCGCGGCATTCCCCATCACTGCGCTCCGGACGGATCCGTGGCCGATGAGGAGCGCGACGTTCGGACCGACGCCCGCCTTTTCGATGGCGGCCCGCTGCGCGGCCAGGTCCACCGGTCCTCCGCCGTCAGGGTTCGCGACGAACGTCGTGACGCCCTGAGCGAGCAGCGGCCGCGCCTGGCGCAGCGTGGAGTTGCGGATACCTTCCGCGGCGTGCGAGTGCACGTCGATGAATCCGGGCGCGACGATCCGATTGCGCGCGTCGATCGTGCGCGCCGCGGTGGCGCCCGCGAGAGTGCCGACCGCCACGATGCGGTCGCCGGTAATGCCCAGGTCGATCGTCTGCGCCGGAGTGCCCGTGCCATCCAGAACGCGCCCGTTGCGAATCAAGACGTCGAAACGGACCGGCTCAACCGTGGCGGCTGCCCCGCAGACGCAGAGGAGAAGGACGAATTTCCGCATGACGGCCATTGTAGTGAGCCGGCACAGCTTGTGCAGCCGCCAGGGCGGAGGACACATGCCCGAAGCTTCCAAGAACCTGATGGTCGCGCGCGGTCCGGAGAACGTCTGGGACCGCCAGAGCTCCGCACTGCAGGCGTACGACCAGGAGCGATGGATTGCCGCCGCATGGGGCAGCGCGCTCACGATGATCGGCGCGCGCCGCGGCGGATTCGGCGGCGGCCTGCTCGCCACGCTCGGCGCGGCGATCACGGTACGCGCCGCGATCGGGCATCACGACTTCCGCGTCGCGCGCCACTGGTTGAACGACACGATCCGCCAGCGCGGCTGGCACGCGAAGGACATCGTGCACGACGCGTCCGACGAGTCGTTCCCGGCGAGCGACTCCCCGTCATGGACCCCGACCGCTGGAACCGGTCGGCGTTGAAGACCCGATGGACAGCGCCTGCGGCCGCAAGCGAGCGCCGGAGGGAAGTCGCCGAAAGGCGACCCCGAGCGCGCAGCGAGGTGGGGAACGCTGAAGGGGCCCGCCGAGTGGAGTGAACAATGAACATGGAGTTGACGTTTCCGGAGGATGCACGCGAAGCGCGTGCGCGGACCAACCAGAACATCAGCGACATCGAGCGCTGGACGTCCCTGGCGGCCGGCGCGGGCTTAGCCCTGTACGGGCTGTTGCGCCTGCGATCGAACGGCTGGCTGTACGCGCTCGCGGGCGGACTGCTGCTCCGTCGCGGCGCGACGGCGCACTGCGACGTCTACGAGGCGCTCGGCGTCAACACGGCCGGCACGGCGGACGACACCCGCGCCGCGCTGCGCGGCTCGCGCGGCGTGAACGTGCTCGAAAGCGTCACCATCAACCGGCCCATCGAGGAGCTGTACCGCTTCTGGCGCAATCTCGAACACCTGCCGCAGTTCATGCGGCACCTCGAATCGGTCGAGAAGGTGACTGACACCATCTCGCACTGGCGTGCCAGAGGCCCGGCCGGGATGATTGTCGAATGGGATGCTGAAGTCTTCAACGAAGTCCCGCCGAAGCTGATTGCATGGCGCTCGCTCGAGGGCGCCGACGTCGTGAGTGCCGGATCCGTCAACTTCGATCGGGCCGCGGCGGACGGCGCCACGCGCGTGACGGTCCATCTTCAGTACAGTCCGCCAGGGGGCAAGCTCGGCGCGAAGCTCGCCGGCGTTTTCGGCGCCGATGCCGAAACCGAAATCCGGGAAGACCTCCGGCTTCTCAAACAGCAGATCGAAGCCGAGGAAGTGCTGGAGCCTTAAGCCTTAAGCCTTAGGCTTAGGCTTTGGGCTTTGGGCCTTTGGGCTCGTCAGGTTTCGTTGTTGGCGACAGCGGCCTTGTTGGTCAGCGTCGTGACGATCGACGGCGTCCACCTCGCGGGCAGTTCGGTCTCGCGTCCCTTCAGGTTCTGATTGCCGCGAGGTCCGGCCTGCCCCGGCAGCATCCGGCTGACGAGCATCATGGCGCGCGCGACCGCCGCCGGCGCGATGGCGTTGGCGATCGACGCCAGTTGCGCCTGCGGCGTAATGGTGAGCGACGGATCGCCGTGCCGGCACGCGTCCAGGATCCGGCGCGCCGCCCGCTCGGCCCCAACCGTCACTCCCGGAATCGAGCTCGACACCTTGAACCACGCGTACTCGGCCTCGTGCCGCCCTTTGAACTCCGCATTCATCGGCGATCCCGTTCGCATCAGTCCGGGCGCAACCGTCGTTACACGGATCCCGTAGCGATCGAGCTCGGCGCGCGCGGCGTCGGACAGCCCCACGAGCGCGAACTTGCTCGCGCAGTACGGTCCGAGATGCGGCACCGCGACTTTGCCTCCGATGGACGAGATGTTCACGATGCGCCCGAAGCGCCGGTGGATCATCGTCGGCACCAGCTCGAGCATCAGGTTCAGCGGCCCCCAGAAATGCGTCGCCATCGCGTTCTCGAAATCGTCGTACGACATGTGCTCGAAGGGCCCGACCTGAATAATGCCGGCGTTGTTGATCAGGATGTCGACGGTCCGCCAGCGGTCGAGGATCGCCTCGGCCGCGGCGCGAACCTCCCCGCGTCGGCGGACGTCGCATCTGAGCGTGATGACGGCGCCCATCCCGCGCGATTCGAGGTCCGCCTTCGCGCGATCGAGCTCGCCGAGATCGCGCGCGAGCAGTGCGACCCGCGCGCCCTCGTCGACGAACAGCCGCGCCATGACCAGTCCAAGCCCTCGCGATCCGCCCGTGATGACGACGACGCGGTCGGCGAACGAGATGGCGAGGCGCGCGCGCGAGAGCCGCGTCGCGACGAAGGCGGCGCCAAGGCCCGCAGCCAGCCCGAGCCCGAATTTCCTTGTCATGAATCCTCCAGGAGGCGCCGCAGCGTCACCGCGTCGCGCGGCGCATGTCCGCCGGCGTCGTTGTTGAAATAGGCATACACGTCGCAGCCGTCGGCGCGCTGCGCGTCGAGCCACTCGGCCCAGCCGCGCAGCCGCTCTTCCGTGTACCCGCCGCCGTACTTCGCCGTCGCGCCGTGAAACCGCACGTAGACGAAGGGGCCGACGCGTTCGCGCGCCGCGGCGGAGCCCGCCATGTCGTGCAGGCACAGCGCGACGCGATGCCGCTCCATCAACGCCAGGATCTCGCCGTGATACCAACTGCTGTCTCGGAATTCGATCACGTGGCGCGTGCGCCGCGGCAGGCTTTCCAGGAAATGCCGGAAGCGGGGCACGTCCGCCTTCCAACCCGGGGGCAACTGATACAGCACGGGACCGAGGCCGGAACCGAGGGCGCGCATCCGCGCGAACAGGCGGTCGAGCGGTTCCTCGGGGTCCTTCAGCTTCTTCATGTGCGTCAGAAACCGGCTCGCCTTCACGGCAAATTCGAATCTCGGCGGCGCCCTCCGAGCCCACGACGCGAAGGTGGCGCGCTCCGGCAGCCGATAGAAACTGTTGTTAATCTCGACGGTATCGAACCTCTCCGTGTAGTACTCGAACCAGCGCGCCAGCGGCAGATCCGCCGGATAGAAGTCGCCGCGCCAGTGTCGGTACTGCCAGCCCGAGCATCCCACTCGCGCCCGGCCTCGCGCCATCACGGCTCAGCCACGCAAGCGATGTGCCTGGCGTGGTCCCGGTTGTATGATCCCCGCGCCATGATCGCCTTTTCCGATTTCGAACGGCTCGACATCCGCGTCGGACGGATCGTCCGCGCCGATCCCTTTCCGGAAGCGCGAAAGCCGGCTTACAAGCTGCGAATCGATTTCGGGGCCGAGATAGGGATTCGCAGCTCGTCCGCGCAGTTGACGAGGCATTACACGACTGCGGAACTCGAGGGACGGCTGGTGCTCGGCGTCGTGAACTTTCCGCCCCGGCAAATCGGTCCGTTCATGTCGGAAGTGTTGACGCTGGGCGTGCCCGACGCCGAAGGCGCGGTAATACTGGCGGTTCCCGAGCGTGACGTGCCCCTCGGTGGCCGGCTCTTCTAGAACGGACCGATCCGGCCGCGCTACGGTCTCTTGAGCGTTCCGTTCGGCGCGCGCGACAGGAATCCCTCGGCGACCAGCGCGTCGAGCACGCGCTCGCACATGTCCGCATCGAGGTCGAACACGAGGCGCGCCTGCTCCGGAGTCAGAGAGAGTCCGGGGATCGCGGCGTATTCGTCGCGCACGCGCGAAACGGCACTTCCGTCCGGACGCGGCGACGCAAGCCCGGCCGGCGGCGATGCGCTCAGTTCCATCCTGCGGTGTTGACTCCTGGCGAGCGCACGCGACACTTCGCGCAACGCGGCCTGGGGCAGACACGGCTTGAGCAGGACGCGTTCGATGCCGACCGCGGCCGCCCGCTGAACGAGATCAGGATTCGCGTAGCCCGTCACCATCAGAATACAGATGCCCGCCGTGCGTGCGTCCGCCTTCAGACGACGGGCCACCGTGAGGCCGTCGATATCCGGGAGCACATAATCCGTGAGGAGGACGTCCGGAACGATTTCGACGGCCGACACGATCGCCTGCGATCCGGTGCCGGCTTCCGCCGTGCGGTACCCGCTGGTGTCGAAGCAGGCCCGATAGAGCTCCCGCGTATCCCTGTCATCGTCGGCGACGAGCACGAACGGAAGGCGCCGATCGAGCAGGGACGCGGATGGTGGCGCCATCGGCCAGCTCTATTCCTCGCTTTTGTTGGACTCGCCTGCCTTGGCGAATTCGCGTTCGGCCGCCAGCCAGTCTTCCCAGTCGGCGCCGTGGGTGCCGCCGCGCGCGATGTAGAGCTCGTACGCGCGCGCCGCGATTCGATCGCGGTTGCCGTTGACCGCCGGCGGCGGCTGCTCGTTCGGGCTTGACGCGGTATCCGATCGCTTGCGTCTCTTTGCCATATCTCCCTTGTAAATCAACAGCCGTGCCAGCGCGTCCGGTGTCGACATCCCGGCTGAGCCTGAGAGTTGAAATCCGGAGCGCGATGGGATTCCTTACATAAAAAGAAGCCGACCCTACAGTGCAGGCGTCGTGAAACGAGTCACGGGCGGGATCCAGCCCGGTGACTGGATACCGCTGAGACGCCTCGTCGAACAGACGCCATTACCGCCCGCGCTCCAGCGCGAGTTCGGCGACCAGCTATTCCGATCGCAAGCGGCTCTCGACGATTTGATCCTGCGCGATTTGCGTGAGAGCGCTCGCGTTCATTATAGACAGAACACTCTTCGGAAATGCTTTTGCATTACGGAACCGTGATGCGAGCACACGGCGTCCGGACACCAGGGCTCCTGCTGGCGGGAATCGCACTCGCCGCCGGCGGTTGCCAGGCTCAGAAAGTTGAGAACCCGAAACCCGCGTCTTCGAAAGCTCTATCCGGCCAGATGACGTCGGTCGATCCGGCTGCCCTGCAGGACGACGACGGACAGTGGGTGCTGCCGGCGAAGAACTACGCGTCCACGCGTTTTTCGGGTCTGACAGAGATAAACACGGACAACGTGCGCCAGCTCGGCGTTGCGTGGACGTTCTCGACCGGCATGGTTTCGGGCCACGAGGCGGCGCCGCTCGTCGTCGGCGACACGATGTATCTCGTGACGCCCTTCCCGAACATTCTCTACGCGTTCGATCTGGCCAGGCCGGGCGCGCCGATGAAATGGTCCTACGATCCAAAACCACTCGGCGCCGCCAAGGGCGTGGCCTGCTGCGACCTCGTGAACCGCGGCGCGTCGTACGCGAACGGCAGCATCTTCTTCAACACCCTCGACGGCCGCACGATCGCGGTGGACGCGGCGACGGGCGAGCCGAAATGGATCGCGCAGCTCGCCGACATCAACAAGGGCGAGACGATCACGATGGCGCCGCTCGTCGTCAAGGGGAAGGTGCTCGTCGGCAACAGCGGCGGCGAGTTCGGCGTGCGCGGGTGGATCACCGCGCTCGACGCGGCCTCGGGAAAGATCGCGTGGCGCGGCTACAGCACGGGACCGGACAAGGACGTGCTGATCGGTCCGAGCTTCAAGCCGTTCTACGCGGATTACCGCGGCAAGGATCTCGGCATCTCGACGTGGCCGGGCGAAGCGTGGCGGATCGGCGGCGGCACCGTCTGGGGCTGGATCTCGTACGACGCGGACCTGAACCTGATTTACTACGGCACCTCGAATCCCGGCCCGTGGAATCCCGGCCAGCGGCCGGGCGACAACAAGTGGACCGCGACGACCTTCGCGCGCGACGCGGACACCGGGGAGGCCCGATGGGCCTATCAGACGAGCCCGCACGATCTCTACGATCACGACGGCGTGAACGAATGGGTGCTGGCCGATCTGCAGATGGGCGGCCAGACGCGAAAAGTCGCGATGCATCCCGATCGCAACGGTCTGCTCTACGTCCTCGACCGCTCGACGGGAGAAGTGCTCTCCGCCGCGCCGTACGGCTTCGTCAATACGAACCATGGCGTCGATCTCAAGACGGGTCGCCTGATCGACGCGAGCGATCAGGAAATGAAGGGGACGCGCCAGGGCGTCGTGACGCGCGACAACTGCCCCGGGGCGCCGGGGATGAAGGACTGGCAGCCGTCCTCGTTCTCGCCGACGACCCGGCTGCTTTACATCCCTCGCCAGAATCTGTGCGAGGACGTCGAAGGCATGTCGACCAGCTACATCGCCGGCACGCCGTATGTGGGCGCGAGCGTCGTCTTCAAGGCCGGGCCGGGCGGCAATCGCGGCGCGGTGACGGCCTGGGATCCCGTGGGCGCGAAGGTCGCATGGGAAGTGAAGGAGAACTTCCCCGTCTGGAGCGGGACGATGGTCACGGCAAGCGACCTCGTCTTCTACGGGACGATGGACGGCTGGTTCAAGGCCGTCAACGCCAGAACCGGCGATCTCCTGTGGCAGTTCAAATGCGGCTCCGGGATCGTCGGGCAGCCGATTGCCTATAAGGGTCCAGACGGCCGGGAGTACGTCGCGGTGCAGGCGGGCGTCGGCGGATGGGCGGGCGCCATCGTTGCCGGCGATCTCGATCCGCGGGATCCCACCGCGGGCAACGGCTTCGGCAGAGTCATGGCCGATCTGAAAAAGGCGACTACGAGGGGCGGCATGCTCTACGTCTTCGCGCTTGGAGGCGGACGGTGATCCGCCTTCGGGCGTATGCGTGCATCGTTGCCGCCATGGCGATCGCCGCGTGTCATCGGGCGCCGGCGCGGGTGCTGCGCGTGTGTTCGGATCCGAATAATCTGCCGTTCTCGAATCGCGCGGGCGAAGGATTCGAGAACAAGATCGCCGAACTGCTCGCCCGGGATCGCCATGCGACGCTCGAATATACGTGGTGGGCACAGCGGCGCGGCTACGTCCGGCACACGCTGAAGGCCGGCGCGTGCGACGTGCTGATGGGAGTGCCGACGGCGTTCGACCTCGCGCAGACGACGAACCCGTACTACCGGTCCAGCTATGTCTTCGTCGCGAGGCGCGACCGGCATCTCGATCTCCGATCGCTCGACGATCCACGGCTGCGCCGATTGCGGATCGGCGTCCAGTTGATCGGCGATGACTTCAGCAACAGCCCGCCGGCGCACGCGCTCAGCAATCGCGGCATCGTCCAAAACGTCGTCGGGTATTCGGTCTTCGGCGACTACTCGCGGCCCTGCCCGCTCGCCGGCATCGTCGACGCCGTGGATCGCGGCGACGTCGACGCGGCCGTTGTGTGGGGACCGGCGGCGGGTTATTTCGCGAAGACGCGTGCCACCGACCTGCAGCTCAATCCCGTCACCCCGCAGGCCGACTCGCCGTCGCTGCCGTTCGTGTTCGACATCTCGATGGGCGTGCGCCACGGCGACGTCGCCCTGAAGCAGGAGCTCGACGACTTCATCGCGCGCCGCCGCGGACAGATCGACGCGATTCTGGCGGGCTACGGCGTGCCGAGGACGGAGGGCCACTGAGATGCCGCGGACCACGCGGACTAGACGGATCAAGGGGCCACGGACGACACGGACTCTTTTGGTTTTGGTGGCCGCACTTGCTCTGCTCGCGGGGTGCGAGCGGGAGGCGCGGCGGTATCAGGAGCTGCCGGCGGCGGCGAATCGCGAGACGGCGGTGCGCGTCGGCCAGCTCGAGCCGGGTGCGCCGCAGCAGAATGCGTCCGTCAGGAGTCCGTATCAGGACAATGCGTGGGGCATCGGCGAAGGCAAGCGGCTGTACGGCGCGTATAACTGTGCGCCGTGCCACGGCGCGAACGGCGGCGGCGCGATCGGACCGCCGCTGATGGACGAGAAGTGGATCTACGGCAGCCAGCCGGATCAGATCTTCGCGACGATCTCGCAGGGGCGCCCCGACGGCATGCCGTCGTTCGGCGGGCACATTCCGGCGCAGCAAATCTGGCAACTGGTGGCGTACGTGCAGTCGATGGCCGGCCAGGTGGCGCCGACCAACGCGGCCGGCCGCAACGACGATCAGGCGACGGGTCCTCCGGAATCGCGGCGTTCGCCGCTGGTGCCCGTCCAGACGGGGCACCGGTGATGCCGCACGTTCAGTCCGTCATCCATCCGGCGGGAATCGAGGCGGCGCGCGCGAGCCATCTGTGGTGGCTCATTTTCGGGATCTGCGCGGCGGTCTGGATCGCGGTTGCGATGGCGGCGCTCATCGCCATTCGCACCGGCCGGCGTGCCGCATCGCGTGCCACCGACCGTCAGCTCGGAACGAACATCGCCGTCGCCGGAGCTCTGTCGGCGGTCGTGCTCATCGCGATCCTGTTTGAAAGCGTGCTCACGGGCCGCGCCGAGGACGCCATCCGTACGCCTGACGCCCTGCACCTGCAGGTGACCGCCAATCAGTGGTGGTGGGATGTGCAGTACGTCAATGACCTGCCGTCGCTGAACGTCACCACGGCGAACGAAATCCATCTTCCTGTCGGGCGGCCCGTTCGCATCGATCTGCTCTCGACCGACGTCATCCACAGTCTCTGGATTCCCAGCCTGCAGGGAAAAGTCGATCTGATTCCCGGACGGTTGAACGAGCTGTGGCTCCAGGCAGACCGTGCCGGCGTGTACCGGGGGCAGTGCGCCGAATATTGCGGGCTGCAGCACGCGAAGATGGCGCTCGTGGTCGTCGCCGAGGCGCCCGACGCCTTCGAGCGCTGGCTCGCGGCGAATCGCGCACCGGCTGTGCCGCCCTCGACGCCAGAACAGGAGCGGGGCAAGGCGGTGGTGGAGCGTGGTCCGTGCGCCATGTGCCACAACATCACGGGAACACTCGCCGGCGCGCGAAGCGCGCCCGACCTGACGCACATCGGATCCCGCAGCACGATCGCCGCGGGAACGCTGCCCAATACGCGCGGATACCTCGGCGGCTGGATTGCCGATCCCCAGCACGTCAAGCCAGGGAACCGGATGCCGGTTCCAGGCTTGAGTGACGAGCAACTGCAGGCCGTCATCGCCTATCTGGAGTCGCTGAAGTGACGCCCGGCGAGACGAAGCGGCGACGAGACGACGAGCGCCGCCCGCGGCTGGCGGACCACGACGCGCGCCTGACGGTCGAGGGACTCGAACGCGAGCGCCGCGCGCTGGAGAAGACCTGGTGGAACGGCCGCGGGCTCGTCGCGTGGCTCTCCGATACCGATCACAAGGCAATCGGCCGGCGCTACATCGTCACGGCGTTCGGCTTCTTCACGCTCGGCGGGGTCCTCGCGGCGCTCATGCGGATCCAGCTCTCACGCCCCGACAACACCTTCCTCTCGCCCGATCAGTACAACCAGATCTTCACCACGCACGGGACGACGATGATGTTCCTGTTCGCGGTGCCGGTCGTGCTTGCGATGGGCGTCTATCTGGTGCCGCTGATGGTCGGCGCGCGCAGCATGGCGTTTCCGAGGATGCTCGCGTTCAGCTACTGGATGTACCTCTTCGGCGGGATCTTCCTCTATTCGATGTTCTTCCTGAACATCGGCCCCGACAACGGGTGGTTCAGCTATCTCCCGCTGGCCGGGCCGGAGTACGGCTACGGCAAGCGGGCCGACGTATGGGCGCAACTGATTACGTTCACCGAGGTCTCGGCGCTGGTGGTCGCGACCTGCCTCATCGTGACGATCTTCAAGCTCCGGACGCCGGGCATGTCGCTGAACCGCATGCCGCTGTTCGTCTGGGCGATGCTGATCGTGTCGTTCATGGTCATCTTCGCGATGCCGTCGATCGTCATCTCGAGCACGTGCCTCATTCTCGATCGCCTGGTCAGCACGCACTTCTACAACCAGGCCGAGGGAGGAGACCCGCTGCTCTGGCAGCATCTGTTCTGGTTCTTCGGTCACCCCGAGGTCTACATCATCTTCCTGCCCGCGCTGGGAATGATGTCCGAAGTGATTGCGACATCCGCCCGCCGGCCCGTCGTCGGCAACCTCACGATGGTGCTCTCGATGCTCTCGACGGCGTTCATCGGCTTCGGCGTGTGGGTCCATCACATGTTCGCCACCGGCCTTCCGGAGCTCAGCCTGAGCTTCTTCAGCGCCGCGAGCATGATGATCGTGATTCCGACAGGCATCCAGATCTTCAACTGGATCGCCACGATCTGGTCGGCGCGGCGCCTGCAGATCACCGTTCCGTTCCTCTACATGGCGTCGTTGTTCTTCATCTTCATCATCGGCGGCCTGACCGGGGTCGTGCTCGCGGCCGGTCCCGTCGATCGGCAGGTGCACGACACGTATTTCGTTGTCGCGCATCTGCATTACGTGCTGATTGGCGGCTCGACCTTCCCGCTGCTCGGCGGCATCTTCTTCTGGTTCCCGAAAATGACCGGGCGCATGCTGAGCGACCGGCTTGGCCGCGCGAGCTTCTGGCTCCTGTTCGTCGGCTTCAACATGACGTTCTTTCCGATGCACCTCCTCGGCCTGGACGGCATGCCCCGGCGCGTCTACACCTACCCGGCGTCGATGGGCTGGCACGGCCTGAACCTGCTGGCGAGCGTGGGGGCCGCGGTGATCTTCGTGTCGCTGGTCGTCTACCTGGTGAACGTTATCGTGAGCCTTCGTGCCGGCGCGGTCGCCGGACCCAATCCGTGGGGCGCCGCCACGCTCGAATGGGCGACCTCGTCGCCGCCGCCGGCTTACAACTTCTCGCCGCAGCCGACGGTCGCCAGCAGCGAGCCTCTGTGGCACACCGAACTCGCGCCGCCCCCGATTGTCGGACTCGCGAGCGACACGCGCGAGGTCCTCGTCACGTTCCTGCTCGACGCCGAACCGGATCATCGATACCCGATGCCGGGTCCCTCCCTCTGGCCGCTGCTGACGGCGATCACGACCAGCGCCATGTTCGTCTGGTCGATCTTCCAGGCGCAGGGCGTCGTCTGGGGATCGATTCCAATCTTCATCGCGCTGGTCGGCTGGTTCTGGCCGACCAAAGGCAAAAAGGCGTTGGAGCACGGCGCGCCGACCCGGCTCACCGCGCGGGAAAGCCTGTCGTGATGGCGTCGTCGCGTGTCGCGCTCGACGTCTCCGATATCCCGGAATACGGGTTCGGCCACCGCAGCCTGCTCTGGTGGGCGACGGCGAGCATGATGATCATCGAAGGCTCGGTCTTCGCGATCGTGATCGTCAGCTACCTCTACCTGAAGGGACGCGTCCCGCACTGGCCGCCGACCGGACCCTCGCCGCAGCTCTTCTGGGGGACGCTCAATACGATCATCCTGCTGGCGTCGTGCGTGCCCAATGCGCTCACGAAGAAGGCCGCCGAGCGATTCGACCTCGCGGCCGTCAAACTCTGGCTGGCCGTGTGCCTGCTGTTCGCCGTCGGATTCAACGTCGTGCGGTTCCTCGAATTCGGCGCGCTGAACGTGCGCTGGGACGCCAACGCGTACGGCTCGGTCGTCTGGGTCCTCCTCGGCCTGCACACCGTCCACGTCGTCACCGACTTTCTCGATTCGCTGGTCCTCGCGGTGCTGATCTTCGTCGGAACCGATCTCAACGAACGCCGCTTCGTGGACGTGTCGGAGAATGCGCTCTACTGGTATTTCGTCGTGTTCACATGGCTGCCCATCTATGCCGTCATCTACTTTGGACCGCGGATCTCTTGACTGGGGGCCGCGACTCGCGGCGCTCTGGATCGGCGTGCTGGCGGGACCGGTCGTGTGGGCGGCGCTGCTCGAGACGAACTACGTCCTTTCGTACGTCGCCTGCGAGAGCCGCCACACATGGATGCTGCACGTGGCCACGGCGGCCGCGCTCCTCCTGATCGCGCTGGCGGCCCTGGGCGCGTGGCGCGCGGCGCCGGCCGCGGCAAGCGAAGACACGGCGACGTTCGAGGCGCGCGAAACCGCACTGATCCGGGCGCGTTTCATGGCGATCGGCGGTCTGGCGCTCTGCGGCTTCTTCGCGATCGCTGTCCTGGCGGCCGAGATTCCCGTGCTGGTGCTCCACCCATGCCCTCGCTGAGCCGCTGGGAATTCGAGCCGCTCGTCGTCATTCCGCTCGCGCTCGCGGGGGGACTCTATGCCGTCGGCGTTGCCCGACTATGGCGACGCGCGGGAATCGGACGGGGCATCGCTTCCTGGGCGGCGGGATCGTTCGCGGCGGGCTGGATCGCCCTGGCCGTCGCTCTGCTGTCGCCGATCGCGTCGGCCGCCGAGAGCCGGCTCTCTATTCATATGACGCAGCACACGCTGCTGATGCTCGTCGCGGCGCCGCTCCTGACGTTCGGACATCCGGGCCTCGCCTGGATCTGGGCGTTCGGCGACGCAGACCGCGAACGGGTCGCGCGGATGTTCCGCCGGCCGCCCATGGTCCGGGCATGGCACGCCGCCACGGCACCGCTGGCCGCATTCCTGATCCAGGCCGCGGCACTCTGGATATGGCACATCCCCTCGTGGTACGAAGCTGCGCTCGGCAACGAAGCGATACACGCGCTTCAGCACCTGTCCTTCGTTTTCGCCGGATCGATCTTCTGGTGGGCGATGGTCCACGGACGCTACGGCCGGCTCGGATATGGTCTTGGCGTGCTCTACGTGTTTTTGACCGGGGTCCACACGAGCGCGCTCGGCGCCCTGCTGACCGTCGCGCCGTCCGTGTGGTACCCCCATTACGTCAAGTCCGCGCAGTCCGCGTACTCCGCGGCCGGCCAGTCCGCATACGCCGCGGCGGCGGCCGATCAGCAGCTCGCCGGCGTCATTATGTGGGTCCCCGCGAGCGTCGTGTTCATCGTCCTGGGCCTGGCGCTGTGCGCGGCGTGGCTCGGCGAAGCCGAACGCCGCGTCCGCCTCGGCGCCGCCGACGCCGCGTCGCGCCTGCTGCCGCTGGTCGTGCTGGTCCTCGCGCTCGGGTCCTGCGCGTGCCGCTCGGCAGTCGAACGCGACGCGGAAACCCTCACCGGCGGCCGCGTCGCGGCCGGCAAAACCGCCATCGGGAAGTACGGCTGCGCGGCGTGCCACACCATCCCCGGCATTGCGGGGGCCACCGCCGTCGTCGGTCCACCGCTTTCCAACATCGCTGTCCGTCAGTATCTCGGCGGCCACCTGATCAACACGCCGGACAACATGGAGCAGTGGATCCAGCATCCGCAGAAGATCGATCCGAAGAACGCGATGCCCGAAATGGGAGTCACGGACGAGGACGCGCGCGACATCACTGCGTACTTGTATACGCTTCGCTGAAAGACGGAAGGCGGAAGACGGAAGGCGGAAGTTCGGGCACAAGTACGAAGGAGAAGAAAAGAGGCCGGCTCCGACGCTGCTTGACGCGCGTCGAAGCTGCATGCTGATTCGCTCCAACATCGCGTCAGAGAAAGCTGCCGCAGCGCTCCGGAAGGAGGCGGACGAACTGGCCAAGATCTTTCTGAGCTGTCGCAGCACGGCTAGAGGCCGCCGGGAGCGAGTGAAGGCCTCCAAGCGCAAGGCGCCTTGAACTTTCCGTTTCCCGTCTTCCGCCTTCCGTCTTCCGTCTTTCGTCTTTTAAACCGTCTGCCCCAACTGCTGACGGACCAGCATCGCACGCACGACGCGCACGACCTGCGACGGGAGGCACGGTTTGGTCAGGCACAAATCCGCGCCCGCTTCACGCGCCTGCACCGGTTCGTCGCCGAAGGCATAGGCGCTCACGACGACGATAGGGATCTTTGCGGTCAAGGGATCGGCGCGCAGGCGGCGCATCGCCTCCCACCCGTCCAGCCGCGGCATGGCGAGGTCCATGATGATCATGGCGGGCGAATGCGCCCGGGCGGCCGCAATCGCCGCTTCGCCGTCTTCGGCGGTGGTCACACGGAATCCCGCGTGTTCGAGGCAGTCCCCGAAGATCGCGCGGGTGTCGACGGAGTCGTCGACGACGAGGATCAGGGGCTGGGTGGGTTCAACCGGTTCGGTGTCATCCTGCGACGAGTTGATCACGCGTCGGGCCAGTGCCTTACGGATGCCAGGGCTGGATCCGCCGGAAGCTTCGATTTTCCACGGCCCCGAAGCGGCGGCTCAACGACAGAATCGTATCCGGGAGGGCCAAATCTGCAGCCGCCTCTGCCGTGTCGTCGTTGTCTCCTGCCTCCAGCCTCCCGCTCAGTGCACCGTCGCCGATCCCTCGCCGGCGACGGCCTTCACGACGTCGCCGAGCACCTGCTTCGCGTCGCCGAAGGCCATCAGCGTCTTGTCGTCGTAGTACAGCTCGTTGTCGATTCCCGCGAACCCGGGGTTCATCGAGCGCTTGATCGCGATGATCGTCTTCGCCTTGTCCGCGTCGATGATCGGCATCCCGAAGATCGGGCTGCCCTTGTCGTGCCGCGCCGCCGGATTCACGACGTCGTTGGCCCCCACGACGAGGCA
>Ga0310810_10002069_pt1 | contig 21356 bp, 21 predicted proteins | sample NCmetagenome_FD_207641 | JGI IMG/M metagenome (GOLD analysis project Ga0310810, IMG submission 207641) | Soil microbial communities from experimental microcosm in Duke University, North Carolina, United States - NC | ecosystem: Engineered > Artificial ecosystem > Soil microcosm > Unclassified ...
ACTTCATCGCCCCCACCGCCTCGGCGCAGGCGAGCGCCGCGCCGAAGTCGAACGTCTCCTCCACGAGCTCGAGCCCGCCGGCGAGCTTCTGCGCGGGCGCGTCCTGGAAGACGAGATCCGCGGCGAGCCGCTCGTCGAGCGTGCGATACGGCTTTCCTTGCATCCCGTCCACGATGTAAAGGCCGACGCCGTCCGCATCGCGCGCCGAGACGACCATCTTGTCCGCCACCGGGGCGCCGATCACCGCGGCCTTTTCTCCCCGCAGTTTTCCCCCGGAGAACGAGCACTGGACGGAATCGACGCGGTAGCGCGCGCCCTTCTCGGTGTGCGCGAAGGCGAGCTTCATCCGGCCTTCCGCGACCGCCGGCAGGATGGCGTCCTTCTGCGCCGGCGATCCGGCGCGCGCGACGATGCGCGAGGCGAGCACCGTCGGCACGTAGGGCTCGACCACCAGCGCTTCGCCGAACGCCTCCATCACGCCCATCAGGTCGACCGCGCCGCCGCCGAAGCCGCCCTGCTCCGCCGGGAGCACGAGGCCCATGAGGCCCATCTCGGCGAGCTGCGCCCACGCCTCGGCGCTCCAGCCCTGGCCGGCGACGATCTTCTTGCGCGCCTCGAAGTCGTAGGACTTCGCCAGATATCGGCGCACCGAGTCGGCGAGCAGCTGCTGTTCCTCGTTGTAGTCGAAGTTCATAGGCCCAGGGTCATCTTGGCGATGATGTTGCGCTGGATCTCGTTCGACCCGGCGTAGATCGTGGTCTTGCGCATGCTGAGGTAGCGGCGGCGCACCGCCTGCGCGAGCTCGTCGCTCGCCGCCGGATCGGTCGCCTCCATCATCAGCTCGGTGAGGCCCTGCTGGATCTCGGTGCCCTTGATCTTGAGCATCGACACGTCGGCGCCCGGCGGCTGGCCGGTGCGGCGCATGCGGTCCAGGAAGCGCAGGTTGGTGATCTCCAGCGCCGTCAGCTCGACCTCGAGGCGCGACAGGCGATCGCGGAAGCGGATGTCGCCTTTCAGGTGCGACGAATATTCCTTCAGGCGCGCGAGCTGGCGCTTCGACTCGCCGATGCGGCCGGTGTTCATGCGCTCGTAGCCGAGCAGGTACTTGGCGACCGTCCAGCCCTTGCCTTCCTCGTGCACCAGGTTGCCGGCCGGCACCTGCACGTCGTCGAAGAACACCTCGTTCACTTCGTGCGCGCCGTCCATGAGGATGAGCGGCCGCACGGTGATGCCCGGCGTCTTCATGTCGATCAGCAGGAACGAGATGCCTTCCTGGCGCTTGCCGGCCGTGGCGTCGGTGCGCACCAGGCAGAAGATCCAGTCGGCGTAGTGCGCGAGCGTGGTCCAGATCTTCTGGCCGTTCACTCGATACGAATCACCGTGCCGGATTGCGCGCGTCTTCAACGACGCCAGATCGCTCCCCGAGCCCGGCTCCGAGTAGCCCTGGCACCAGAAATCCTGGCCGTGGTAGATGCGCGGCAGGAAGCGCTTCTTCTGCTCCTCGGTGCCGAAGCGCAGCAGCACCGGCGCGCACATGCTCAGGCCGAACGGGATCAGCGGCGGCGCGCCGACGTAGCCGAGCTCCTCCTCGAAGATGTAGCGCTGCACGACGTTCCAGCCGGTGCCGCCCCATTCCTTCGGCCAGGCCGGCGCGACCCAGCCCTGCTTGGCGAGGATGCGATGCCAGCGCAGCAGGTCGTCCTTGGAGAGATGCGCGTAGCGCTCGCCCTTCTCGCGCAGGTCGGCGGGCAAATTTGCCTGCAGCCACGATCTCACTTCGTCGCGGAACGCCAGCTCGTCTGCGGAGTAGTTGAGGTCCATGGGGCGCTAGACAATGGTAACGCCGCCGTCGGCCACGATCACCTGCCCGGTGATGAACGCCGCGGCGTCGGAGGCGAGGAAGACCGCGATGCCGCCGATGTCGCGCGGCTCGCCGAGGCGCCGCAACGGGGTGTTTGAAACGCGCTCGGCGGCGCGCGCCTTGTCTTCCCACAGGGCGCGCGCGAAGTCGGTCTTGATGAGCCCGGGCGCGATGGCGTTCACCCGCACCTTCTTCGGCCCCCACTCGGCCGCGAGGTTGCGCACCAGGTGGTGGCCCATCGCCTTCGACATGCCGTAGGCGCCGATCACGGTGTTGGCGCGCAGCCCGCCGATCGAGCCGACCAGGGTGAAGCTGCCGCCGTTTTTCATCCCGGGCAGCGTCATCGCCGCTAGCCACAGCACGCTCTTCACGTTGTTGCCGACGATCTTGTCGAACGCCTCGTCCGGGATGTCGGTCAGCGGGCCGTAGTACGGATTCGAGGCGGCGTTGGCCACGACGATGTCGATGCCGCCCCAGCGGCGCGCCGTGGCATCGACGAGCGCCTGCAGATCTTCCTTGCGCGACACGTTGCACGGCTGCGCCAGCACCTCGTAGCCGCTGTTGCGGAATTGCTCTTCCGTCTCGCGGCAGGCCTCGGCCTTGCGGCTCGAGACGCAGACGCGCGCGCCGGCGCGCGCCAGCTCCTCGGCGATCGATTTGCCGATGCCGCGCGTCGAGCCCGTGACCAGCGCGACCTTTCCCTGAAGATCGAAGGGCGATTTCGCCATGCGAAATATGATATGACTAAGTTGACAGGCGGGCGGCGCTCGCCAGAATAGCGAAACGCGAAACAGTCCGCTGTAACCCCACTACAAAAGAACGAGGAGGCAGGAAACCCATGGGCGCTCCCGAAGCCGCGGCCCCCCTTTCGCAGCCCTCCGGCGCATTCAGCTACGAGCACGAGGGCGACCGCCAGTTCGCCACCACGCTGGCGCGCGGCCTGGAAGTCCTGCGCTGCTTCACCCCGCTCGAGCCGCTGCTCGGCAACAAGGAGATCTCGGTGCGCACCGGGCTGCCCAAGCCGACGGTCTCGCGCCTGACCTATACGCTCACCAAGCTCGGCTACCTGCGGCACAACATGCGCCTGGGCAAGTACCAGCTCGGCTCGGCGGTGCTGTCGATCGGCTATCCGCTGCTCGCCTCCATGAACGTGCGCCAGGCGGCGCGGCCGCTGATGAAGGAGCTCGCCGACCACTGCAACGGCTCGGTGTCGATGGGCGTGCGCGACCGCCTGAACATGGTGTACGTCGAGTCGTGCCGCAGCGGCAACGGCATCACCACGCTGCCGGACATCGGCACCTCGGTGCCGATCTCGCACTCGGTCATCGGCCGCGCCTTCCTCGCCGCCTGCACGCCGCCCGAGCGCGAGGCGGTGATGAACCACATGAAGGTGAAGGAGCCCGACTCCTATCGCAAGCACCGGCCGACCATCGACAAGGCGCTGGAGGACATCCGCGCGCGCGGCTTCTGCGCGAGCGCCGGCGAGCTGCGCCGCGAGATCCACTCGGTCGGCGTGCCGATGCGGCGCACCGTCGACGGCGAGATCGTCGCCTTCAACTGCGTCGTGCCGGCGTTCATGGTGAAGAAGGGCCAGCTCGAGGACGACCTCGGGCCGCGCCTGGTCGCCATGGTGCGCAACATCGAAGCGTCGCTGGGATTGCACTAGAAACCGTGCTGACTGCAGGTCTGCATTAAAGAGTCGCTGCACTACTTCCAGCAGCTCGACGACGAGGCGAAGGCCGCGGCGATCACCGCGCTGCGCATCGTCCTGATCCTCGGCCTCGCCTGGATCCTCCAGGCGAGCGCCAACCGCCTGATCCGCCTCTTCCGGCGCTACATGGAGGCGAAGGCCCCCAGCGCCGACGAGCAGGCGCGCATCCAGACGCTGGCGCGCGTGTTCCGCAACACCGGGGCGATCGTCATCGCCATCGTCGCCGGCACGCTGGTGCTCGGCGAGCTCGGCGTGTCGGTCGCGCCGATCCTCGCCACCGCGGGCGTCGCCGGCGTGGCGATCGGCTTCGGCGCGCAGAGCCTGATCAAGGACTACTTCAACGGCTTCTTCCTGCTGCTCGAGGACCAGCTGCGCCAGGGCGACGTGGTCGAGGTCGCCGGCAAGGGCGGCCTGGTCGAGGAGGTGACGCTGCGCTACGTGCGCCTGCGCGACATGGAAGGCCACGTGCACTACGTCCCGAACGGCGAGATCAAGCTCGTCACCAACCGCACGCGCTCGTACGCGACGCCCGTCGTCGACGTCGGCGTCGCCTACCGCGAGGACACCGACGAAGTCGTGCGCCTCATGCGCGAGGCGGCCGCCGCGCTGCGCGCCGACCCGCCGTGGAAAGACCGCATCGTCGAGGACCTCGAATTGATCGGCGTCGAGCGCTGGGAGGATTCGGCCGTGGTGATCCGCGCGCGCTTCAAGGTCGTGCCGCCGATCCAGCAGTGGAACGTCAAGCGCGAATACCTGCGCCGGCTGAAGAAGCTGTTCGACGCGCGCGGCATCGAGATCCCCTTCCCGCACCTCACGGTCTACGCCGGGCAGCTCAAGGACGGCGGCGCGCCGGCGTTTCACCTCCTCGAGACGAAAGCCTCGAAGATCGAGTGAAGGCGGCGCACGCCGTCGGTCAGCGCCGCCGGGCCCGGCTGCAGGATCTCCGCCGACTTGATCTCGTGCAGCTCGTTGTCGCGCACCGCCGGGACCGCAGCCCATCCCGGGCGCGCCGCGACGCGCTCGGGACGGAACTTCTTGCCGCACCATGAAGCGACGATGACCTCCGGCTGCCTTTCCAGCACCGCCCGGCCATCGTGGATCCGGCCCGCCGCGTTCTGCGAATGCGACCGCTCGGCGAAGACGTCCTCGCCGCCGGCGATCTCGACCAGCTCGCTCACCCAGCGGATGCCGCTGATCATCGGCTCGTCCCATTCCTCGAAGTAGACGCGCGGCCGGCGCGCCAGCCGCTTGCCCGCCTGGCGAATCTCGTCCAGCCCGGCTTCCAGGCGGGCGACCAGTTTCCTTCCTTTCTCAGTGGCGCCGACGATCGAGGAAAGCGTGAGGACCATCGACAGGATCTCGTCCACCGAGCGCTGGTTGAACACCAGCACGTTCAGCCCGGCCTTCGCCAGGTCGCGCAGGATGTCGGCCTGCAGGTCGGAGAAGCCGATCACCAGATCGGGTTTCAATTCGACGATCTTCCCCGTGTGAGCGCTGAGAAAAGCCGAAACCCGGGGCTTCTCCTTCCTCGCGCGCGGCGGGCGCACGGTGTAGCCCGAGATGCCGACGATGCGCCGCTCCTCGCCGAGCAGATACAGCGTCTCGGTGGTTTCCTCGGTGAGGCAGACGATGCGCTCGGGGTGGCGCGCGGGCACCGCAGTATTATCCGGCGATGGGTCCGCTCGCCGGCGTGAAGGTGCTCGAGCTCGAGGCGATCGGGCCGGCGCCCTTCGCCGGCATGCTGCTCGCCGACATGGGCGCCGACGTGCTGGTCGTCGACCGCCCGGCCGACGCCGGTCTCGGCCTCGGGCGCAGCCGCTGGTACGACGTGATGATGCGCGGCAAGCGCTCGGTGACGCTCGATCTCAAGGACGAGCGCGCCAAAGAGGTGGTTTTCGAATTGATCGGGCGGGCCGACGTCCTGATCGAGGGCTTTCGGCCGGGGGTCATGGAGCGCCTGGGCCTCGGCCCGGACGTCGCCCTGAAGCACAATCCCAGGCTCGTCTATGGGCGCATGACGGGCTGGGGGCAGGACGGGCCGCTCGCGCCGCGCGCCGGCCACGACATCGACTACATCGCGCTCGCCGGCGTGCTGCACGCCTTCGGCCGCCAGGGCGAGCCGCCGGTGCCGCCGCTCAACCTGGTCGGCGACTTCGGCGGCGGCGGCATGCTGCTCGGCTTCGGCGTGGCGTGCGCGCTGCTCGAGGCGGGCCGCTCCGGGCGCGGCCAGGTGGTCGACGCGGCGATGGTCGACGGCGCCGCGCTGCTCGCCAGCATGTTTCATGGTTTTCTGAAAGCAGGCCAATGGAGCGAGGAGCGAGGCACGAATATCCTCGACACCGGGGCGCCCTGGTACGACGTGTACGAGACGAGCGACGGCAAGTACGTCGCCATCGGCGCGATCGAGGCCAAGTTCTTTTCCGAATTGATGCAGAAACTGGGGCTGAACGACCTGCCCGGACAGAACGACCGCGCACGCTGGCCGGAGATGCGCCGACGTTTCGCCGAGACGTTCCGCACCAAGACGCGCGACGAGTGGTGCCGCGTCTTCGAAGGCTCGGACGCCTGCTTCGCGCCCGTGCTCTCCTGGTCCGAAGCCCGCCGCGACCCCCACAACGTCTTCCGCAGCACTTTCCTCGAGATCGGCGGCGTGGCGCAGCCGGCCCCGGCGCCGCGCTTCTCCCGCACCCCGGGCGGCATCCGGCGAGCGCCGCCCGAGCGCGGCGCGGGCGGGGAAGCGGCGCTTAAGGACTGGGGCTTCGATGCCGCCGGGCTGTCGCGGCTGAGGAGCCAGGGGTTGAATTTCAGCGCCTGAAACCGGCGCCGAGCGCTTACAATCGCGCCCGGCTGAACCCCGCAGTTCCCGCAACGCACCGGAGACCCGGATGCTCGGACGCCTGATGCCCCGCGAGGGCAAGTTCTTCGACCTGTTCAACGCCCACGCGGAGCGCATCGTCGAGGGCAGCCACGAGCTCGCGGCGATGATCGGCAGCTTCAGCGAGCTCGACGCCCATGCGCAGCGCATCGACGCCGCCGAGCGGGCCGCCGACAAGCTGACGCACGAGTGCATCACGCTCCTGCACCGCACGTTCATCACGCCGTTCGACCGCGAGCAGATCCACTCGCTGATCACCAAGATGGACGACATCCTCGACCTGATCCAGGACGTCGCGGAGACCATCGCGCTCTACGACCTGCGCAGCGTCACGCCCGAGGCGAAGCAGCTCGCCGAGATCTGCCAGCGCAGCTGCGAGCGGGTGAGGAGCACGGTGGCGCTGCTCACCAACATCAAGGGCTCGGCGGCGATCCTCAAGCTGTGCGAGGAGATCGACCGGCTCGAGTCCGACGCCGACCGCGTGATGCGCTCGGCGATGTCGAAGCTGTTCCGCGAGGAGAGCGACCTCAAGCAGCTGATGAAGCTGCGCGTGGTCTACGATCTGCTCGAGTCGATCACCGATCGCTGCGAGGACGTGGCGAACATCATCGAGGGCATCGTCCTGGAAAACTCCTGATGGACGGCCAACTCGGCTTCGGCATCGTCGCCGGGCTGGTCGTGGTGGCGCTCGCCTTCGACTTCATGAACGGCTTCCACGACGCCGCCAACTCGATTTCCACGGTGGTGTCGACGCGCGTGCTCAAGCCCTACCAGGCGGTGGCGATCGCGGCGATGTTCAACTTCGTCGCGCTGTTCGTCTTCCACCTGAGCGTCGCCAGCACCGTCGGCAAGGGCATCATCGACCAGGGCATCGTCGACCACTACGTGGTGCTCGGCGCGCTGATCGGCGCGATTTCCTGGAACATCATCACCTGGCACTATGGCCTGCCCTCCTCGTCCTCGCACGCGCTGATCGGCGGCCTGGTCGGCGCCGGCGTGGCCAAGGCGGGCACCTGGGCGCTCATCCCGGCCGGGATCCTGAAGACCGTGGCGTTCATCTTCATCTCGCCGCTGCTCGGCTTCGTGCTCGGCTCGCTGCTCTTCCTCGCCATCTCCTGGATCTTCGCGCGCTCGACGCCGAGCCGCGTCGATCGCCTGTTCCGCCGCTTCCAGCTCTTCTCCTCCTCGCTCTACAGCCTGGGCCACGGCGGCAACGACGCGCAGAAGACCATCGGCATCATCTGGATGCTGCTCATCGCCGGCGGCTACACGCCGCCGGGCGGCGGCGTGCCGGCCTGGGTGGTGATCGCCTGCTACGTGACGATCGGCCTGGGGACGCTGTTCGGCGGCTGGCGGATCGTCAAGACCATGGGGCAGCGGATCACCAAGATCCGCCCGGTCGGCGGCTTCTGCGCCGAGATCTCGGGCTCGCTCACGCTCTTCCTCGCCACCGCGCTCGGCATCCCGGTGTCGACCACGCACACCATCGCCGGCTCGATCCTCGGCGTCGGCGCGACGCAGAACCTCTCCGCGGTGCGCTGGGGCATCGCCGGCAACATCGTCTGGGCCTGGGTGCTTACCATCCCCTGCTCGGCGTTCATCGCCGGGCTGGCGTGGTGGATCGCGCGCCTGCTGCTGGCTTCCTAATGCATCGAGCCGTGCATGCCCGGCATGGCGCCGGTCGTGCCGAGCGGCCTTACCTCGAGCTCGACCCTCACCTCTCCCGCATGCTGGAAGCGCAGCGCTAGCGGCACCCGCTCACCTGCCTTGAGCGGCGCCTTCAGGTTCATGAGCATGAGATGCGCGCCGCTCGGCTTCAGCTCGAACGTGCCATTCGCCGGGATGTCGTAGCCCTTCACCGGGCGCATCTTGCTGATGCCGCCCTCCTCGACCGTGACATGCGTTTCCACCTTGCCGGCGGCCGGCGAGCTGGCGGAAACGAGCTTGTCGGCCGTGCCCGAGCCGTTGCGGATGGTCATGTAGCCCGCGGCGATCTTCGCGCCCGGCGGCGTGGCACGCGTCCAGGCGTTTTCGATGTTGACGTCGGCAAAGGCCGGCAGCGCCACGAGGGCGAGAAAGCAAATCGCGATTCTCACTTCACACGCTCCTTTTCCTGTAGTTCACGCCAAAGGATCTTGCCCGTGGCGGTCTTCGGCAGCTGCGCGACCAGCTCGACGATGCGCGGCACCTTGAAGGCGGCCATCCGGCCGCGCGCCCATTCGATGATCTCCTCGGGCCGCACCGGCGCGCCGGCGCGCGGCACGACCAGCGCCTTGACGCTCTCGCCGCGGTAGCCGTCGGGCACGCCGATCACGCACGCCTCCTGGATCGCCGGGTGCGCGTAGAGCAGCGCCTCGACCTCGGCCGGCCAGACCTTGAAGCCCGAGGCGTTGATCATGCGCTTCAGGCGGTCGGTGATGAAGAAGTAGCCGTCCTCGTCGTAGTAGCCGAGGTCGCCGGTGCGGAAGAAGCGCTTGCCGTCGTGCTCGACGAACGCCTCGCGCGTCGCCGCCTCCTGTCGCCAGTAGCCCTTGAACACCTGCGGCCCGTGCACGACGATCTCGCCGACCTCGTTCGGCCCGAGCTCGCGCCCCGATTCGAGCGCCAGCACGCGCGCATCGGTGTTGAAGATCGGGATGCCGCCGCACTGGCGCTTCGGCCGGTGCGGCGGGTTCATGTGCGTCGGCGCCATGGTCTCGGACAGGCCGTAGCCCTCGATGTAGGGCAGGTGGAACACGTCCTCCAGCTTGCGCGCCAGCGCCTCGGGCATGGCCGCGCCGCCGCCGCCCAGGATGCGCAGCGACGACAGGTCGTAGCGGCCGAGGTTCGGGTTGGAGAGGAAGTCCACCAGCATGGTGGTGATGCCCGACCAGTTGGTGACGCGGGCCCGCTCGATCTGCATCGCCGCGCATTCGCGGTCCCAGCGCGACATCACGACCAGCGTCGCGCCGAGATAGAGCGGCGCGTTCATCCCGGCCTGCATGCCGGTGACGTGGAACATCGGCAGCGCGGAGAGCACCACGACGTCCTCGCCCTGCGTGCCGCGCCAGTGCAGGTACGGCACGGTGGTGGCCTGCACGCTCCCGTGCGTGTGCATGCAGCCCTTCGGCTTGCCCGTCGTGCCCGAGGTATAGGGCATCACCGCGAGGTCGTCGGCGCCGGCCGAATGCGGCGCCGGCGCAAGCCGCGCGCCCACGGCTTCCTTCCAGGGAATTCCCCCGTCCGATGCCGGCGAGGCGCGCAGGAAGGGCGGCACCGGCAGATCGGTGGGCTCGCGCAGGTAATCGGCGTAGCGCACGACGACGATGTGCCGCAGGCCTTCGAGGCCGTGCACTTCCGGATAGAGCTCCTGGCCGACGATCGCGGTGGCGGCCTGCGAGTCCTCGACGTAGTGGCGCACTTCCTCGCGCTTGTTCATGCAGTTGACCGGCACCACCACCGCGTCGGCCCGCAGGATCGCGTAGTAGGCGATCATGAATTGCGGGCAGTTCTGCAGGAAGAGCAGCACGCGGTCGCCTTTCCTCACGCCGCAGCGCTGCTGCAGGAAGCCGGCGAGCGCATCGGCCTCGCGCTCGAGCTCGCCATAGGTGACTTTCGTGCCGTAGTAGTCCACGGCGATCCGCTCGGGGTGCTCGGCGGCGCGCTCGGCGAGGTTCTGGTAGATGCTCACGCGCCGCAGCTCGAGCTCGTGCGGCAGTCCCGGCGGCCAATGCGCGAAGTGGCGGTCGAACATCAGACGGCGTAGCGCTTGACGGCAGCTTCGTCCCAGGCGATGCCGCTGCCGGGACGCTCCGGGATCGCCAGCTTGCCGTCCTTCACGATGCAGGGTTCCGCGAGCACGGCGTCGGCCCAGTCGACGTACTCGAGCCAGTGCGCGGTGGGCGTGACGGCGAGCAGGTGCGCGCTCACCTCGGGGAAGAGGTGGCTCGACATCTCGACGCCGGCGCCCTGCGCGAGCGCCGCGGCGCGCAGCCAGCCGGTGACGCCGCCGATGCGCTCGGCGTCGGGCATGGCGTAGTCGCACGCGCCGGCGGCGAGCGCCTGCGCCATCTGCTCCGGGCCCATGAAGTTCTCGCCGATCTGTATGGGCGTCTCGACCTCCCGGGCCACGCGGGCGCAGCCCGTGAAGTCGTCGGCGCGCACGGGCTCCTCGATCCAGGCCACGCCGCCTTCGTCGTCGATCATGCGGCCGCGGCGGATCGCCTCGGCCACCGTGAGCGCCTGGTTGAAGTCGACCATGAGCACGACCTCGGGGCCGATCGCCTGCTTGACCGCGCGCAGCACCTCCAGGTCGGCGCGCGCCTCGGGCCTGCCCAGGCGCAGCTTCACCGCGCGAAAGCCTTCCTTCACCAGCTCTTGCGCCTCGCGCGCGACCTTCGCGGTCTCCATGATGCCGAGGCCCTTGGAGTTGTACGCCGGAACGGCGCGCGGCGTGCCGCCCAGCAAGCGCACAAGCGGGACCTCGTGCGCCTGCGCCATCGCATCCCAGGCGGCCATGTCGATGCCGGCCATGGCCATGAGCACCACGTTGTGCACGCCGAGCAGCGCATAGCGGGCGCGCAGCTTGCGCTCGATGTCGAAGGGCGCCACCTCGTCGCCCTCGACCATCGCCGCCATCGCCTCGACCAGCCGGGCGAGCGCCGGCAGGTGATGCTTCGCCACGCCGAACAGGTAGGAGCGGCCGACGAGACCCTGGTCGGTCTCCAGGTCGATGAGCAGCAGCGCGGCGGTCGTCACGGCGGCAATGCTGGTATGCAGCGGCCGCTTCATCGGCGCCGCGACGGCGCGCACCTTGATGCCCCGGATCTTCATTTTCCCGTGAATCGCGGCTTTCGCTTTTCCATGAACGCGCGCCGGCCCTCGACATAGTCGGCGCTCGTGGCACAGCGCTCGATCGCCGCGCGCATGCGCGACGCGTCCGGGGCGCCGGTGGCCTTCGCAAATTCCTCGAGGATGGTTTTGGAGTTGGCGATGGCGAGCGGCGCGTTGTCGCACAACGTGCCGATCACCGCGCCGACGTGGCGCTCGAGCTCGCCGTCGTCGAGCACGCGGTGCACCAGGCCGATCGCCGCCGCTTCCTCGGCGGGATAGCGCCGGCCGAGGAACATCATCTCGCGCGCGCGGGCATGGCCGACCGTCTCGAGCAGGCGCTTGTGGCCCTCGATGTTGTAGGCGAGGCCGAGCTTGGCCGCCGGGATGGCGAACTGCGCCGAGCGGCCGCAATAGCGCAGGTCGCAGGCGAGCGCCACCTCCACGCCGCCGCCCATGCAGTAGCCGTGGATCATCGCCACGCTCGGCTTGGGCGAGCCCTGGATCGAGTGCAGGACCCGGTCGAGCAGGTCGTCGTAGGCGCCGACCGAGGCGCGGCCGTCGCGGCTCTTCTCGAACTCGGAGATGTCCGCCCCGGCGGCAAACGCCTCGCTGCCCGAGCCGCGGAAGGCGACGCAGCGCACCTCGGGATCGGCATCGAAGCGCGCCATCGCTTCCGGGATCGCGCGCCACATCGCGCCGTTGATGGCGTTCTTCTTCGCCGGCTGGTCGAACACCAGCCAGCCGACCGCGCCGCGCTTCTCGACGAGCAGCCGGCCCTCGCTCATGGTCTTCCCGACGGACCGTACAGGGAAGGGACGATCGAGCGGGCATCCCGGCGCGGCCAGCGGCCGAGCTCGACCTGGTGCAGGAAGTCCTCGAGCAGGCGGTTGAAGAGCGCCGGCTCCTCGAGGTTGATCGCGTGGCCGCTGCACGGGAAAACCGCGAGCCCGGCGGCAGGGATGCAGCGCTTGAGGAACAGGTTCGCCTCGAGCGCCGGCTCCTCCTCGTCGCCGAGCAGGATCAGCGTCGGCAGCGTCATGCGCTGGAGCGGCTCGGCGAGGTCGTAGAACGACGGCCGGCGGCACTGCACGCCGAGCAGGGTGTTGATCGAGCCGAGCGCCGAGTGCTCGTGGAACTGCGCGAGGTATTCGGCGAACGCGCGCGGGTCCTTGCGCTCGAGCTGCACGCGCGTCGGGCCGACGCCGTAGCCCGAGACGAACTGCGCCATCCCCTCGCGCTGGATGCGCTCGGCATTCGCCCGCGAGTCCTGCTGGAACTGCCGGTGGTGCGCGGGATGCGAGCCGTAGGCGCCGCCCGCGACGGTGAGCGAGAGCGCCCGGCCGGCGTGCGCCAGCCCGAAATGCAGCGTGGCGAAAGCGCCCATCGACAGGCCGACGATGTGCGCGCGCTCGATCCGGAGCGCGTCGAGCACGGCGCGGATGTCGTCGCGCGCGCGCTCCTGGGAATAGCGCGCCGCGTCCTCCGGCACGTCGGAAGGCGGATAGCCGCGGGCGTTGTAGGCGATGCAGCGGTAGCGGCGTGCGAAATGTCGCAGCTGCGGCTCCCAGCTGCGGTGGTCGCCGCCGAACTCGTGGACGAACACGACCGGCGTGCCGCTGCCGGCCTCCTCGTAAAACAGCCGGACTCCGTCATCCGTGGTCAGCGTGGGCATGTGGCATTCTATGGCGATGAAAGCCGTGCTCTGCAAGCAGTTCGGCCCTCCGGAATCGCTGGTCGTGGAGGAGCTGCCCTCGCCCGTGCCGGGGCCCGGCGAGGTGGTGATCTCGGTGAAGGCGGCGAGCGTCAACTTCCCCGACGTGCTGATCATCCAGAACAAGTACCAGTTCAAGCCGCCGCTGCCGTTCTCTCCCGGCAGCGAGCTCGCCGGGGTGGTGAAACAGGTCGGCGAGGGCGTGCGCAACGTCCGGCCCGGCGAGCGCGTCATGGCCTTCACCACCTACGGCGCCTTCGCCGAGGAGGTGAAGACCGAGGCGACGCGCCTCGTGCCGATGCCGCAGGCGATGGACTACGCGACCGGGGCGGCGTTCCTGCTCACCTACGGCACCTCCGATCACGCGCTGCGCGACCGGGCGCGGCTCGCCGCCGGCGAGTCGCTGCTCGTGCTCGGCGCGGCGGGCGGCGTCGGCCTCGCCGCGATCGAAATCGGCAAGGCGCTCGGCGCGCGCGTCATCGCCTGCGCCTCGAGCGAGGACAAGCTCGCGGTGTGCCGCAGCCACGGCGCCGACGCGACGATCAACTACGCGGCCGAGGACCTGCGCGAGCGCGTGAAGGCGCTCACCGAGGGCCGCGGCGTCGACGTGGTGTACGACGCGGTGGGCGGCGCCTACAGCGAGCCGGCGTTCCGCTCGCTCGCCTGGCGCGGCCGGCACCTGGTGGTCGGCTTCGCCGCGGGCGAGATCCCGAAGCTGCCGCTCAACCTCGCGCTCCTCAAGGGCGCCTCGCTGGTCGGCGTGTTCTGGGGCGACTTCGCGCGGCGCGAGCCGCGCGCCCTCGGCGAGAGCCTCGCCCAGCTCGCGCGCTGGTACGGCGAAGGCAAGCTCAGGCCGCATGTCTCGCAGACGCTGCCGCTCGTGCAGGCGGCGCAGGCGATCCGCCTGCTCGCCAGCCGGCAGGCGAAGGGCAAGGTGGTGCTGGTGGCGGCGCCATGACGAAGGAGCTGAAGTCCCTCGGCCGCTACCGGATCCAGGGCGTGCTCGGCAAGGGCGCCATGGGCCTCGTCTACGACGGCGTCGATCCGACGCTCGATCGCCGGGTGGCGATCAAGACCATCCTCACCAGCACGCTCGACGAGGCGACCGCCAAGCACTACGCGATGCGCTTCATGCGCGAGGTGCGGGCGGTGGCGCGGCTCAACCATCCCAACATCGTGCAGGTGTACGACTACGGGACCGAGAACGACCTCGCGTACATCGTCATGGAGTACATCCAGGGCCGGGAGCTCAAGGACTCGTTCGACGCCGGCCAGAGCTTCTCGCTGAAGGCCGTGCTGCAGATGATGGACGAGCTGCTGCAGGCGCTCGATCTCGCGCACGAGGCGGGCATCATCCACCGCGACGTCAAGCCGGCCAACGTGATGGTCGACGCGGCGGGCCACGTCAAGCTCACCGACTTCGGCGTGGCGCGCGTCAACGACCCGGACGCCGACCTCGGCGAGGCGACGCGCGCCGGCGCGATGATCGGCACGCCGGCCTACATGTCGCCCGAGCAGATCCAGGGCCAGCCGATCGACCGGCGAAGCGACGTCTTCTCGGCGGGCGTGCTCTTCTACCAGCTCCTCACCGGCAGGAAGCCGTTCGAGGGCACCGGATTTCCGCTCGCGCGCAAGATCGTGCAGGACGACCCGGCCTGGCCGTCGACGCTCGTGCAGGTGCCGCCCGAGATCGACCGGGTCGTGGCGCGCGCCCTGGCGAAGGACGCCGCGCAGCGCTATCCCACGGCGCGCGCGTTCGCGGAGGCGCTGCGGCGCGTGGCGGAAGGCAAGCCGCCGGAGGATCCCGACGCGACCATCCCGCACGCGAGCGCGGCGCCCGCCACGAAAGGCAACGAGGCGGAGATCGAGTTCTGGAACGAGGTCAAGGACAGCGACGATCCCGAGGAGATCAAGCTCTACGTCGAGCAGTTCCCGGCGGGCGAGTTCGTCGAGCAGGCGAAGCGCAAGCTGGCCGAGCTGGGCGGCAAAGCCTGACCGCTACGGGCGGGCCGCGTCGCCCTCGGCCAGGGGCCGCTGCATCAGCACGCTGTCGACCCAGCGCCCGAACTTGAAGCCCACCGAGCGGAGCGTGCCCACCCGCACGAAGCCCGCCGCGGCATGCAGGTTGATCGACGCGGCGTGCGCGCTGTCGCCGATCACCGCGACCATCTGCCGGTAGCCGAGGGCGCTGCAGCGCTCGATCAGCGCGTCGAGCAGCGCGGCGCCGACGCCGCGGCCGTGGTAGTCCTCGCGCACGTAGACCGAGTCCTCGAGCGTGTAGCGGTAGGCCGAGCGCGTGCGATAGGGCGCGCAATAGCCGTAGCCGGCCACCACGCCGCCGAAATCGGCCACCAGCCAGGGCAGCCCCTGGCCGGTCACCTCGGCGTGGCGGCGGCGGATCTCCTCGGTGCCGGGCGGCGCCTCCTCGAACGAGGCGAGGCCGCGGCGCACGTGGTGCGCATAGATGGCCTGGACGGCCGGCAAGTCGTCCGGCGTGGCCGGGCGCACCTGCACCCGCTCACGAAGAATAGTCGGGCTCCTCGCGCTCGAGCAGGCGCTTCATGGCGGCGAAATGCGCCGCGGCGTACTTCGGCGCGTCGTCGCGCATCATCGCGTACGTCGCGCGCACGACTTCCGGGCGAACGGCGCGCAGCCGCCCGCCCATCATGCGCGCCATCACCTGCAGCCGGCAGGCGCGCTCCAGGTAGTAGAGCAGATCGAAGGCCTCGGCCACCGACGCGCCGACGACGATCACGCCGTGGCTGGCAAGGAAGAGCACGCGCTTCGCGCCGAGCGCGCGCGCCAGGCGATCGCCTTCGGCGGCGTCGACCACCAGCCCGTTGTAGGTGTCGTCGTAGGCGATGTCGTCGTGGAAGCGCAGGGCGTTCTGCTCGGCCATCTCCAGCCGGCCGCCTTCCAGCAGCGTGAGCGCCGTGGCATGCGGCATGTGGGTATGCAGCACGCACGCGGCCCGGGGATGCGCAAGGTGGATCCGCGAATGGATCCAGAACGCGGTCTTCTCGTACTCGCCCTCGCCGGCGAGGACGTTGCCCTCGGCGTCGAGCGCGAGCAGGTTGGCGGCGGTGACCTCGCGCCAGTGCAGGCCGTAGCGGTTGAGCAGGAATCGCCCGCTGCCCGGCAGCATTACGCTGAAGTGGTTGCAGACCCCCTCGTGCAGGTCCATGCGCACGGCGAGCCGGAAGGCAGCCGCGAGGTCGACGCGCGCCGCCTGCTCGATCGTGCTCACCAGCTCGCCCGGGCTGCCCATGCCCGGATTATTACTCAGCCCCTACCGTCGTTGCCGCCGTTCAGCTCCCCGATCCTCGCCTGGCCGGTGACGATGTCGTTCGCGCCGATGCCCACGCGCAGCGTCCACGGCGAGCTCTGCGCCCAGAGGTAGCGGTACTCCCACACGTCCTCGTTGCCCATGCGCCAGACCATGAACGGCGGGCCGAGCAGCGCACGCAGCTCGTCCTTGGTGGTCTTGCCGGCCTGGATGCGGTCGAAGTGGTATTCGTCCAGCACCTGCTCGACCGCGCGCACGCGGTCGTCGGGCCCGAGCTCGACGCGGTAGGTGATCCGGCCGAGGCCCTTGGGATAGAACCAGGCCTGGCCGCCGTTCGCGAGCTTCACCGTTTCGCTCGGCGCCCCCATCTCCTGGCGGACCTGCGCCGAATCGGAAATGCCGGCCTGCAGGTGGCGTCCGTCCGCGGCGCAGCCGGCGAGGAATATTCCGAGGACGAAGGGAAGGGTGCGCTTCATGCGCGTAAGACACCTGGCGGCGCCCTTTAATTCCATCACCACTCGCGCCCGAGATACGCGCCGTCGCGCTCGAGCTGCTCCTGCAGGCGGCGCACGTCGACCCCCGCCGGCGGAATACCCGCCCGCAAGGCGGCCGCGGCGGCGGTGCCGGCGGCCTGGCCCATGACGAAGCAGGCGCCGCTCACGCGCGCCGAGGACTGTCCCTCGTGGGTCATCGAGGCGCATCGCCCGGCGACCAGCAGGTTGGCGACGCCGAGCGGCACGATCATCCGGTAGGGGAGCTGGTTGAAGCCGCGCGGCTCGCGTGCGAAGACGAACCTGACGTCGCCGGCGACGTGCGCCTCGACCGGCCAGCCGTTGACGCCGATCGAGTCGGCGAAGTCGGCGCAGCCGAGGATGTCCTCCTCGCTCACCATCACCTCGCCCTTCACCCGCCGCGTCTCGCGGATGCCGAGCTGCGGCGCGATCTCGACGATGTACGAGCTCTCGAACCCGGGGGTCGAGCGGCGGATGAACTCGAACGCCTCGCGGCACTGGCGGCGGCCTTCGACCTCGCCGTAGGAGAGCTGCTCCGCGTCGATGCCGCTCACCGCGGTGCCGTCGGCGTTCCTGATCTGCGTGAGGTTCGCGCGCCATTCGATCGGGTTGCGCTGCGGCCGCACGATCGGCTTCTTGCGCGGGAAGCGCGCGCCGCGAGCCTCGGCCTCGTCCATCAGGCGCGGAATCAGGTCCCAGGCGGCGCCCGCCTTCTTCGCGTCGACCGCGTTGATGCGGAACATGGTCGAGGGGTAGAGCATGTTGCCCTTGCCGTCGCCGAGCTCGCAGGGCGCGCCGGCCCAGGCGGCGAGGTCGCCGTCGCCCGAGCAGTCGATGAACATGCGGCCGAGCAAGGCGCGCCGGCCGGACTTGGTCTCGACGAGCAGCGCCTCGATCTCGCGCTCGCTCTTCATCCGCGCGCCGGCGGCGAAGGCGTGGAACAGCAGCTTCACCCCCGAGGCGAGGAGCATCTCGTCGGCGGCGATCTTGTACGCCGAGATGTCGTAGGCCTGCGCCTGGATGCGATTCTGCACCGAGAGGTGCGGCGCGTTGAGCGCGTCGAGCTTCTCCAGGCGCGCCAGGATCTCGTCGGCGAGGCCGCGCACCACGCGCCGGTGCTCGCCCGCGACGTTGGCGTGCAGGCCGCAGAAAGTCGAGAGCCCCGCGGCGGTGCCGGCGCCGCCGAGGAAGCCGTAGCGCTCGACGAGGATCGTCGCGCAGCCGGCGCGCGCCGCCGCCGCCGCGGCGACGATGCCGGCGGGCCCACCGCCGAGCACCACGACGTCGTATTCGCCCAGCACCGGCGTCTGCAGGCGTTCTTCCAGCAGCTTCACTTCAGCACGGCCCCCTTGTGCACCGGCTGCACGCTGTGCTGGTACACGGCGAGCCAGCCGCGCTCGACCCGCGCGCCGAAGGGATTCGCCGCGCCGGCAAACCGATGGCGCCGGCTTTCCAGCTCCCCGTCCGGCACTTCCAGATTCACCTCGCGCTTCGTCACGTCGATGGCGATCGCGTCGCCGGGCTCGAGCAGCGCGAGCGGGCCGCCTGCCGCGGCCTCCGGCGAAGCTTCGCCGACCACCAGGCCCATGTTCACCAGCCCCGAGAGCTGGCCCTCGGTGATCACCGCCACGTCGTTCACCAGCCCGGCGCCGTCGAGCGCGAACACGACCGCCGAGGTCATGGCCATGCCCGGGCCGCCGACCACGCCGAGGCCGCGCAGGACGACCACCTCGCCCTTCCGCACCTCGTTCCTGCGGATCGCCTCCAGGGCCTCTTCGCGCGAATGGAAGATGCGCGCCGGCCCGCGGAAGGAGAGCTTGCGCTCGCCCACGCCGCCGAGCCGCACGATGCCGCCGCCGGGAAGCAGGCTGCCGCGCACGATGACGAGCGTCGGGCGGCTCGACAGCGGCCGCTCGAGCGGCCGTACGACCTCCTCGTCCTTTACCGAAGCCTCGTCCAGGATCTGTCCGACCGTCCGGCCCGAGACCGTCATGGCTTCGCGATGCAGGAGCGGCGCGAGCTGCTTCATCACGGCGCGCGCGCCTCCCGCGGCGTCGAGCTCCTCGATCAGGCGCTCGCCGTTCGGCCGCACCGCCGCGAGCAGCGGCACCTTCGGCGCGAAGCGCTCGTAGAGCGAATAGACGTCGACCTCGAGTCCCGCCTCGGTGGCGATCGCCTGCAGGTGCTTCGCGCAGTTGATCGATGCCGACAGCGCGAGCACGACCATGACCGCGTTCTCGATCGACTCGCGCGTCAGGATGGCGCGCGGCTTGAGGTCGTCCCAGACCATCTGCACGATGCGCTCGCCCGAGCGGCGCACCGCATCCATCATCCGCTCCGACAGCGCGGCGACCGGCGCGGCGCCCGGCAGCGTCATGCCGAGCGCCTCGGCGACGATGTGCATCGAGTTGGCGGTGCCCATGCCGGCGCAGACGCCGGGCGAGCGCACGGCGACGTCGGCCATCGCCGCCACCTCTTCCGGCGTCACCGAGCCCGAAGACACGTAGGCCGACTTGAGGAACACCTCTTCGATGTCGACGTGCTGGCCGCGGTATTCGCCGCTCCTCTGGTAGCCGCACACGGCGACGATCGTCGGCACGTCGAGCCGCCCGGCGGCCATGATCTGGCCCGGCGCCGTCTTGTCGCACGAGGCGAGGCACAGCATGCCGTCGAGCAGCGCGCCTTCCACCTGCACCTCGATGTCCGCCGCGATCAGGTCGCGCGAGGGCAGGATGTACGCGCCGCCGCGCCCGGCGCAGGTGACGAAGTCGCTCGGCGCCGCGGTGCGGATCTCGAACGGCACGCCGCCGGCCGCGCGGATCGCCTGCTTCGCGACCTTCGCCACGCCGTCGAGGTGGCTGAAGCAGCTGGAGAGCTCGGAGGAGGAGTTGACCACCACGATCTTCGGCTTCTCCATGTCCTCGTCGGAGAGCCCGAGCACGCGCCACTGCGCGCGCCGGCCGGCCCAGACCGGCGTGCCGGGCACGAGGTTGCTGCGCAGCTTGCGCCGCATCACTTGTCGAGCGAGATGTGCGCCGCTTTCGCGACCCGGGTCCAGCGCTCGATCTCGCGGCGGATGAAAGCGCCGAATTCCTCGGGCGAGTTGCCGACCACCTGGATGCCGAACTCGTGCAGGCGCTTCGATACGTCCGGGCGCGCGAGCAGCTTGCGGAAGTCGGCGTTCAGGCGCTCGACGAGCGGCCGCGGCGTGCCGCCGGCCACGACGATGCCGTTCATCGACAGCACCTCGAAGCCCGGGATCGTCTCGGCGACCGCCTGCACGCCGGGCGCCTGGGGATCGCGCTCGCGGCTCGTCACCGCGATCGCCTTCATGCGTCCCTGCTGCACGTAGCGGTAGATGCCGAAGGTCGGGTCGAGCTGCAGGTCGATGCGCCCGGCCATCAGCTCGGGATACGCCTGCGCGCCGCCCTTGAACGGCACGTGCAGCATGTCGATTCCCGCCTCCTGCTTCAACAGCTCGCCCGCGAGGTGCATCGAGCTGCCGGCGCCCGGCGAGGCGTAGGTCAGCTTGCCGGGATTCTTCTTCGCCAGCTCGATCACCTCGCGCAGGTTGCCGGCCGGCAGGCTCGGCGAGGCGGCGATCATGATCGACGAGGTGCCGGTCATGGTCACCGGCGCCAGATCCTTCAGCGTGTCGTAGGGCAGCTTGCGCAGCGCCGGCAGGATCACCATCGGCGTCACCACCATGCCGATGGTGTGGCCGTCGGGCGGCGACTTGGCCACGTACTCCATGCCGAGCGCGGTGCCCGCGCCGGGCTTGTACTCGACGATCACCGGCTTGCCGCCGTACATGTCCTGCAGCCCCTGCGCGAACACGCGCGCCATCACGTCGATCGAGCCGCCCGGCGGGTTGGGCACGACGATGCTCACCGTCTTCGTCGGAAAGTCCTGCGCGCCGGCCGCCGTCGCGGCCAGCAAGCCGGCGATGGCGAAAGCGGTTCTCAAGGCTGTTTGCACGTCTCCTCCTCGGATAGGTTGTCCTTCAGCCGCTCGCGCAGCGCGCTCAGGTCGAGACGATGCACGCTGCCGCCGCCGGCGAGAGCGAGCGCGTGCGCCGCCGCCGCGCCCATGGCGATGCACGGGCCCATCACGCGCACGCTGGAAAGCGCCGCGGCGTCGCCGTCGATGCAACGCCCGGCGGCGACCAGGTTGTCGCAATCGGGCGGCGTCATGGCCGAGAGCGGCACATAGTGCAGGTGATCGTCGCCGAACGTCTCCCACACGTAGCCCTCGACGCGGTCGTGCAGCTCGATCGGCCACGCGGTGCGCGCCACCGCGTCCGGAAAGCGCACGCCCGCGCGCACCTCGTCCACCTTGAGCTGGTGCGAACCGACGATCCACCGGGTCTGGCGGATGCCCGGAAAGCCGTAGCTGCGCACCCGCGCGCCGGCGAAGACCTCGGGATACTCGGCGCGCATGAAGGCGACGACCTTGTCGGCCTCGTCCTTGCCGGCGAGCGCGTTGCGCGACGCGGCGAGCGGCTCGAGCGGCGTCTCGACGTGCGTCAGGTTCATCACCGCCGTGCCGCGGCCGGGCGAGTAGAACACCACGCCGCGCTTGCGCTTCA
>Ga0310810_10002070_pt1 | contig 21345 bp, 17 predicted proteins | sample NCmetagenome_FD_207641 | JGI IMG/M metagenome (GOLD analysis project Ga0310810, IMG submission 207641) | Soil microbial communities from experimental microcosm in Duke University, North Carolina, United States - NC | ecosystem: Engineered > Artificial ecosystem > Soil microcosm > Unclassified ...
ATAGTCGGTCAGGGCGACCCGACCGCTCTCGTCGACAAAGACCCGCTCCGGGGTGATCAGACCGTGTGCAACGTCAGGACCAACCTCGTGCAATTTCGCGACGCCTTCGAGCAGTCCCCTGATGACTTCGATCGACCATGACGTCGGCGCCGCCTGCGTCGATCGACTGAGCACGTTCCGTAATCGCCTGCCTGACGGGACATCTCCGACGACAAAGAGGCGGGACGGGTGCCGCAGTCGCTCGACGCGGTGGGTCGTGACGAATGCGGGGTGGCGGAACGCCGACAGCCGAACGACACGTTCCCGCACGGCAAATTCGAACGGTCCGGAAGCGAGGTCCGTGCGGAGCTCCAGCGTGCGTTCGGCAGGCTCACGGGAAGTGTGGATGAGAGTGAGGCCGAGCGGATCGCCGAGCTCACCGTCGATGGGGGTCTCGTCGTGTGAATGCGGCATGCGTCCCTCGTAACAGCCCTGACGCGCGATGTTGTCGATCGCGTTTGACTGCGTATCGGACAAGGCAGTCGCGATCAACACATGGCTGCCGAACGAATCTCACTCGTGCGCAATTCGGCTGGAAGGACTGCGCAATACGGCTGAGGTATTGAGGGCCCCTCGTGGATATAGATGAGGTGTTGCCGTGACGGGCTGAGTTCAGCCTCGGGTTTTCGCTGACCGCGTTCGCCGTCGTGCGCGATCGGATACTTGCGTCTGTGCGGGCGTTGGAGAGGTGTCGGTGAGCAGTCGCAGCATCGCCGCGACGATGCGTTCTTCGTACTGCGCGGCCGTCCATCCTCGCACGAGCACCAGGTCTTCCCAGCTTCGAAGAGACGTGAACGCCCAGAACAAATCGGCAGCAATCGCTGGATCAAGGCCGGCCCGGAGCGAGCCGTCCTGTGCGAGCTGATCCACGACCGTGCGGCACCCGGCCAGTCGTCTGACCGCTCGGTTCTGTATCGTGGCTTCCGCGGCTGGATCCTGCCCGCGGACGCTGTCGAGGACCCGCGCCAGCGGCCAGATCTCGGGATTGAGCCTGGCCCGCGTGCCTGCCATGTGACGGAGTGCGTCGAGCCCGGTCGGCGCCTCCTGGATACGACGAATCGCCTCGGGCAATCCGCGCTTGTCGTCAGCGTGCTGGGCGACCGCCAGGAACAGTGCCGTGCGGTCCTTGAAGTGCAGATACAGCGCCTGCCGCGATACCCCCGCCGCTTTGGCGACCTCGCCGAGCGGGATGTCGGCGCCGCCCCGTTTCAAAATCAGGCGCCGCGCCGCCTCGCAGATCCGCTCGCGGGTTGCCGGGTCGCCACGTTTCGGGCTTGACACACTGTCAAGTGTGGTTCTACGATGACGCCGTTCGCTTGACATGGTGTCAAGCGTAGCACGGACAAGGAAGGCAGCCGTGAATCAGACGCTGAAACTTCACAACCGCCACAACGATGAGTGGCTTCACCTGACGCGCGGCGTCAAGGATGGCCGCGAGGTGCTGTTCATCGAAGGCGGCCTGCCACCGCATAGTGACGGGCCTCCGATGCACGTCCATGTGGATCAGGATGAGTGTATTGAAGTGGTCAGCGGCCGGTTCTCGGCGACCGAAAACGGGAAGAACGTGACGCTTGGTCCAGGCGAACGGGTCGTGTTGGCTCGCGGCCTGCGGCATCGCTGGTGGAATGCGGGCGACGAGCCGCTCGTCGTGAAGGGCACGGCGGAGCCGGCAGGCGATCTCGATCAATTCCTGGCCGGCATCTTCGAGATTATCAATGCCAGTGCAAGCGGACGGCCGTCGCCCTTCTATATCGCACATCTCTCGTTGCGCCACCCGTCGCAGCGCCTCAGTCCGGCGCCGGCGTGGGTCGATCGCATCGTCTTCCGGATCATTGTCGCGATTGGCACTGTCGTCGGCGCGTACCCGGCAAGCGGCTGGCCCGGCGCACCGTCGACTGTCGGACGCGGCAGCAACGCCCGCGCGACATTGGCGTGACCGCTGCAACTAAGCGCTGACGCCGGGCATCAACAGCAGCTTGCCGCGCGCGTGCCCGCTCTGACTGATGGGGAGTGCCGCGCGCCAATCGTCCAGAGCGAACCTCCTGCGATCGGTATGGTGAACTTGCCGTCAGCGGCGAGCTCGGCGAATTCGCCAAGCACGTCATAACGGAGCGTCGGCGATGCGTTCGCGTCGTCCTGCGGGTCAACGCTGCTGCGTACGCCGAGTGCGGCGGCGCCGGCAAAGTCGACCACCGTGAACACACGGCGCGGATCGCCACCGACGAGACGAACGAGCGCCGGCAAGGCGCCCTGTACGGCGCTGGAGACGTTCACAGGAGCGGTGTCGAGCGCCAATTCCACTGGCCCTCCAGCCAACGCCAGAACTCGATCGAGCATTCCGTCACCGTAGGCTGCGACCATCGCGCCCATGGTTCGCAGGTGTGCTGCGTACGTGTCACCCGCCGTGGCGAAGACCCGCGCTCCCCGCAACAGCGCCATTTGCGTCGCCGCGAATCCCACCGTCGTGCCCGCACCGTGAATGAGGACGCGTTGACCCGAGCGCACGCCAAGCTGGTCAAGACTGCGGTACGCGGTTTCGACGGCCATCGGAAGGGCAGCAGCGCGTGTGAACTCGAGGTTCGCAGGGATGCGCGCCCAGTAGTTGAGGATGGCGAAGTCCGAGGCACCAGCGAGGGGCGCACCCGCATAATCCGGCACCCCGACGATGCGATCTCCGATGGCCACGTCGGAAACGCCTTCTCCCAACGCGTCGACCACGCCGGAAACCTCGAGTCCTATTCCCCGAGGCAATGCGCCCGGACTGTTCGTGTGCTCGTCCTGGAGTCGCGCGTGATCATGGTTCGAGCATATGACGATCGATCGACGAGAAACCGTAAGCGTCCCGGCTGCTGCGCTGGTCTCGTCGGTTGGTGACGTATCAGCTCGGCGCGGGCAGATCGCGACGGGGAAACACCACGAGCGCGTAGATCACGGCGAGCGCGAGGACCAGCGCGAGCACTGCAAAGTCCGACGCGGCGACATGACCCGTCAGAATCGCCTTCGGCTGCAGGTAGTGGAACAGCGAATAGGGCTGAACCGGCCTGGCATCAGGCCAAAGAGATCCAAGCACCTCGAGGAAATAGGAAACCACGACTACGCCGAGCGTAAGGCCGAGCGCAGGCGCAAAGCGGTCGAACGACAACGAGGCGGCCAGCCCGATCGATGCGATCGCACCAAACAGCAGGACGCCGTTCAGCCAGAGGAGTGGCAGCGGCTCCAGTGGTAACTCGCCGCGCACACCTTCGAACGTCGCGCCGGCAACACCACCTGCAAGCAGTGCTGTGGTTGTCGCAGCCAGAAATGTGAACGAGGCTGCGAACAGCGTGCGATACAGAATGTGACGCGAGATCGGCCGCGACAGCGTCACCTCCAGCGTGCCGCGCTGACGCTCGCTCGCGATCGCTGCCGTCGTGTAGCCCACCGCGAACACCGAGTTCAGGATCAGCGAAATCGGGTGGATGAATCCAAGGGCGATGGCGCCGGGCAGCGAAAAAATGTCGCCACCGCCGAACTGCACGAACTGCTCGGGGATGAGGCCATTCTCCAGGAGCATGCGAAACTGCGCGCCGAACTGAGCGTAGACCACCGGGGTGACGAACCCCCAGACGATCAACCCAAGACACACCACTGCGAGCTTGACGCGCTGCATGCGCCAGGTGTGCGCGAACAGCGGCCGGTCGATCACCGTTCCACGTCCTCGTAGAAGTCGACGAACGCGTCTTCGAGGCGGGCCGGTTCGATCGTGAGATCGAGCACAACAGATCGCTGTATCGCCGCCAGGAACGGCCGCGGATCCCCCTCCAGGCGACACGTGAGGCGGTCGCCGTGATCCTCGAGGTGCGACACGCCTGCGACCTCGGCGAGCGACGGGGCGGCGCCTTCCACCCGCAGCGTCACCTGGCGACGCGCGCGCGCCAGCAGCGAGGGGACGTCCTCTTGCGCCACCAGCCGGCCACGGCGGATGATGGCGACGCGATCACACACCCGCTCCACTTCCGACAGCACGTGCGACGAGAAGAAGACGGTTCGTCCGGCCGCCTTGAGCTGATCGAGGATGTCGTAGAACGCGCGCTGCATCAGCGGGTCGAGCCCTTCGCTCGGCTCGTCGAGAATGGCCAGCTCGGGGTCGTGCTGCAGCGCCTGGACGATGCCGATTTTCTGCCGCATGCCGCGCGAGTAATCGCGAACCCTGCGTTGCAGCGTTTTCCGGGACAGCTCGAGCCGTTCGCAGAGGTCGGCGCGTCGAACCGGTGGTCGATGGCTCAGCCTCGCCAGGTAGTCGAGCAGCGCTTCTCCGGTGAGCGAGTCGTAGAGCGCGATGCCGCCGGGAAGGTAACCCGTTCGGCGGCGAATCGCGACGCTCTCGCGAACGATGTCGAGGCCGAGCACGCGGCCGCTGCCGGCCGACGGGTGCAGAAATCCGAGCAGCATCCGGATCGTCGTGCTCTTGCCAGCCCCGTTGGGACCGAGGAAGCCGAAGATCTCGCCCTCGTTCACCGACAGGTCGAGCGCGTCGACTGCGGCAGTTGCCGCTGCTCGCGCTGAGCGAAACGGCAGTGGCGGCCCGGCGCGGTAATGCTTGGTCAGTCCCAGTGTCTGGACGGCTGGCATGCGAACCCGTCCACTTTAACGGTGATTCCGCATTGCCGGTCGCTGGATGCTTCCGGAACCGCGGAAGCGGTCATCGTCCAATGGCAACGCCGAAGTAGAACGTGACCATGTCGATGGGAGAGCGGCTGAAATTGTAGATCGCGGTTTCGCCCTGACGCACGATTGCACCCTGCGTCAGGTAGGTTGCGTCGCCGCCGTGCTGGTAACGGACGGAGATGTCCAGACGGGGAACCATCGCGCGTTGGCCGAAGGCGATAATCGTCCCGGCACCGCCTCCAACACTCAGGACGTAGTCGTCGGCGTTCGTGACCGAGGCGGCTTGATCAGCCGAGCAAGAAGTTGGGACTCCATTGACTCCGCCGGTGCAGGACTGCGCTCCGTTGATGGACGTCGTGGTCGAAATATTCATCAGGCCGACCAGGCCGTCCCCGTAAGGTCGCCACCGTCCGGTTCTCTTCTGAGCACGAAGCCTTCCGTGCAGGAACCACAGCTCATTTGACGTGTCGACCTTCAAGGTGAGGTTCGGCATATCCGGGATGACGTTGCCGATGTACGCGTCCCGGCTCTCGTCTCCATACGACATCCATGCGCCTTCACCGCCCACGCTGAAGATGCTTGCCCCCAACTGGAAGTCCGTGTGCAGCAGCAGTCCGGCGGCGCCGTCGGTTCGTGCACCGAAATCGCCGATCCCTCCTGCGCCGAGGAACCCGATGCCGACCTGAAATCTCGTCGGCGATTCCGCAGACGGCTCCTGTGCTCTCGCGTTCGTCTGATCAAGCAGAAGCAGACACCCGCAGAACGCGCTCACGATAACGGCGGATCTCACGGCGTGAGTCGGTTGGCTCATTCCAGTGGGCGGAATGATAGCTCAGCAGAACAGTGTGACGCGAGCGCAGGGATCTCAGCGCATTCGGTCAATTGCCGTCCGCCTTCGCTCGCGGCCAATCACACGCGAGCGACGGGGAGATCAGTGCAGCTCTCCGATGAATGTATCGAGCTCTCGAATCACGTCGGCTTCGTTCGACAGGAACACATAGTGATTCGCGTGCGGAATGCGCACGACGCGAGCGCTCGGTAAACCATCTGCAAACGCTTTCGCCTGCGCGTCGCCTTTCCTGTTGTTCTCATCGAACATGGCGCGGCTGGCGGCGCTGGCTGTTGGTGGATCCTGGGGAATCGCATAGATCGCCAGGATTGGAGCCGAGACCTTTGTGTACTGCTGCATGCCGTCCAGGATGGCCCGAATGACCGGCGCAAGCGGCGCGTCGGGCGCAGGTGGCGGCGGGATCGGGTCGATTCCAGGCGCGTAGAAGGCGTAGGTGTAGCCGGCGTCCAGGTAGATCAGCCCAGCCACCTTCTCGGGATACCGGGAGCCAATCGAACTCAGTTCCTCGCCACCGAGCGAGTGACCGACGAGCACAGGCTTGCTCACTCCCAGCGTCTGCATCACCGCGAGCACATCGTCGCCGAGCCGGTCCGCCGTGTAACCAGACGCAGGAGCACTCGACGCGCCGAACCCGCGGCGGGTGACGCCGACCACGTGATAGCGACCCACCAGTTTCGGCGCAAGCGCGTCGAAGACGTGTGCGGTGTTTCCCAGTCCCGGAACCAGGACGAGCGTTCGCGAATTTGCGGTGGAAGGTCCGCCCCAGTCGAGCACCTCGAGCTTTACGTCCGGATCGATGTTCACGAAGCGGATTGAGTGTGGGGCAGGATCCTTCCACGCGCCCTCTGGTGTGACGCGCGCAAACGTCAGCGGAGTCTGGTTTGTTCCCTGACTCCACGTGCCAGCGATGGAATTGGCGTCCGGCGAGATGGTGCCGTCAAAGGTGCCCCGAGCCGCGCTCATGGCCAGCTTGAACGAGACGCCCTGCACGACAAGCGAATCAACCGGAAGGGCAGCGCCCCAGTCGGGACTCTGATCGACGCTGGACATCGTCGCCTTCCAGGCTGATCCGTCGCCACGCTGAACGTGAACGATCAGTCTGAGCGGACGAACTCCGGACAGAGTTCCCTGCCAGTCGCCGGCGAGGTCCTGCGCTGCCGAGACGCGCCCCCACATCACGATCATCAAGGCCGCCAGAATCCATCTCGCACTCGTCATCGATTGCCTCTGGCGGACCTGAAGGTCCGCGGCTACGTCAAACCGGTCTTGCCGTCCAGTTAGTGCAACGCGTCGTGTGACCTCAACCGCGAATTGCCGGCGCGATTCTGCCACAGGTCGATCAAACCGGTGTATCGCTGACCTGAGAACGCCGACTCTCGCCACTAACATTCGGGGGCGGTGTCGTCCTCTGCCTTTTCGTATTCGCCTACCTGTCCGCATTCCCCCACGTGAGGTTCCGGTGCGTCGCTTCAGAATCGCTGGGTCAATCGTCCTTCTTGTTCTCGCGTTTGTCGTGTCGCGCAGGTTTGTTGACCTCGTGCCTGACGTCTCAGCCGAGGTGCCGCCGACCGCGTCCACTCCCTTCTGGGGAGCGCCCGCGCAGATCCCCGGCCGTATCGAAGCGTCCGATTTCGATAACGGCGGGCAACAGGTCGCGTATTTCGACACGAGTGGAGGCAATTCAGGTGGTGAGTATCGCCCGGGCGATGTCGACCTGCAGTCGTCCTCGCTCGGCGGTTACAACGTGGGATGGGTTGCGCCACGGGAGTGGCTGCGCTACACCGTCTCCGTTCAGGCCAGCGGCGTGTACACCGTGCGCTTCAACGTGGCGTCTCCGGTCCAGGGCGGCACCTTCCATCTCGAGATGAACGGCGCTGACGTCACCGGCCCGCTGACAATCCCCGCTACCGGCGGATGGCAGGCGTGGCAGATGGTCAGCGCCAACGTCTCGCTGCAGCAGGGAACCCAGAGCGCCACGCTGGTGGCGGACACCGACGGCGCCGGCTCGTTCGGTAACTTCGGATGGTTCGACTTCGCGCCGGCCGGAGCGACTGGCCCGTTCGGCGGCACACCTGCGGCCATACCCGGATCCATCGAAGCGGTGAACTTCGACAACGGCCCATCCGGGTCCGCTTTCGCCGATACGAGCGCCGGAAACTACGGCGGTGCATATCGCCAGACCGACGTCGACATCGAAGCATCGTCTGGCGGTGGGTACAACGTAGGTTGGGTCGATCCGAACGAGTGGCTGCGCTACACCGTCAATGTCGCGCAGAGCGGCTCGTATACGGCGACGTTCAGGGTGGCCGCGTCAGGGCAGGGCGGCACGTTTCACCTCGAGATGAACGGCGCCAACGTCACCGGCCCGCTCACCGTGCCGAACACCCTTGGGTGGCAGAACTGGCAAACCGTCACAGCGGCGATATCGCTCACCGCTGGGCAACAGGTCGCGCGGCTCGTCTTCGACGCCGCCGGTGCTGTCGTCGGCAACTTCGGCCGCATCGACTTCGTGAAGGCTGATGCGCCACCGCCACCTCCGGCGTCGGGACCGTACTCGGGATCGCCTGCACCGCTGCCCGGCACGATAGAAGCCGGAACGTTCGACAACGGCCCGTCCGGCACGGCGTGGTACGACACGACACCGGGCAACAGCGGCGGCGCGTTCAGATCAACCGACGTGGACATCGAGTCCAGTGCCGACGGGGGTTACGACATCGGCTGGACCGACGTCGGCGAGTGGGTGAACTACACCGTGAACGTCGCGACCGCCGGAACCTATTCGGTCTCGGTGCGAGTTGCGTCGCCGCAGTCCGGACGCTCCCTGCACATCGGATTCAACAACGCGAGCAATGTCTGGACACAGCAGTTCGTTCAAAGCACGCCCGGCTGGCAGAGCTGGACGACGGTGACCTTCGACGCGACGCTTGGTGCCGGAGTCCAGCAGTTGACGGTGTACTTCGACAACGGCGGCATCAACCTGGGGCGCATCGAGGTGACCAGCGCCTCCGCACCACCGCCACCACCACCGCCTCCACCACCACCACCACCGCCGCCGCCTCCTCCTCCACCGGCGGGGACACCATCTTCCGCATCGGTGTGGCTGACCGATCACGCAGGCGCCAGGCGGCTCGCGCAGCAGACAGATGCATCGTTCGCAAGCGGAAGCGGCGACGGGTCGCTTCCCACCATCGACGTGGACGACACCGTGCGATACCAGCGGATCGAGGGCTTCGGCGGTTCGATTACAGACTCGGGTGCCTGGCTGCTTTCACAACTGAGTGCGTCCCAGCGTTCCTCGGTGATGACGGCCCTGTTCGATCGACAGCAGGGAATCGGCATCAGCTTCCTGAGGCAGCCGCTCGGGTCGTCGGATTTTTCGCTGAACGCCTACACGTTCGACGACATCTACCAGTGGGGAACCGACTACAGCCTTGCCAGCTTCTCCATCGACCGGGACCGGCAGTACATGCTGCCGACTCTGCGCCAGGCGCTCTCGGTCAATCCGGCGATCAAGATCATGGCCTCGCCATGGACGCCTCCGGCGTGGATGAAGACCGAAGGCTCGCTCCAGGCTGGCAGCCTGCGCGATACGGCCTACGACGCCTATGCCGCGTATTTCGTGAAGTTCCTGAAGGCGTACGCGTCAGAAGGTGTGCCGATCGAGAGCCTGACCGTGCAGAACGAACCGCTGACGACGCCGCCCTATCCCAGCATGTACATGGTGGCCGACGACCAGGCACGGTTCATTGGACAGAGCCTCGGTCCAGCCTTGTCGCAAGCCGGCCTGCAGACGCGAATCTTCGCCTGGGATCACAACTGGGACACCGCGTACCCATTCACCGTGCTCGGCAATGCTGCTGCGCGCTCCTACGTCTCTGGCGTGTCGTTCCACTGCTACGGCGGCACACCGTCCGCGATGAGCGATCAGCACAACGCGTATCCGGGCGTGGAGGTGGCGATGACCGAATGCGGCGACAGTTCGCGCGCCACGTTCGGCGACAAGCTGACCTACGACATGCGAACCAGCATCATCGGTTCGCTGCGCAACTGGGCCTCGCGCGTGGTGAAGTGGAACGTCGCGCTCGACCCCAACGGCGGTCCGAAACTCTACTCGGGCGCGTGCATCAACTGCCAGGGCATGGTGACGGTGAACACCGGCACAGGCACGGTGTCGTACAACGAGGACTACTACGCCATCGGCCACGCGAGCCGGTTCATCCAGCCGGGCGCATTCCGAGTATCGTCGACGGCTTACGGGCTGGGCGGCATCGAGAACGTGGCCGCCGTGAACCCCGACGGTTCGATCGTCCTGCTGGCGATCAATTCTGGCGACTACACGCAGAGCTTCCAGATTCGCACTCACGGCGCGACCTTGAGGTACACGCTCGATTCGGGGAGTGCGGCGACCTTCGTCTGGACGCTCCGATGAGCCGCTGCTTCAGGGCGCCACGTCTGCACTGGCTGATGCCCGGTGCTGGCGCGGCGCTGATTCTGCTGCTCGGCGGCATGCGCGCCGTGCCAGTCGCCGCACAGGGGACGGCGGTTCACGCGTGGGTTACGACCTCTGATCAGTCGAAGTTGCTCGCGGCCTCTCCAGACGCGACGTTCGGCTCGGCAGCGGCGACCGGCCAGTTCGTCATCAACGTGGACGACACCCAGTCGTTCCAGCGCATGAGAGGCTTCGGTGCGTCGATGACCGAATCCGCGGCATGGCTGCTTGCCACGCAACTGCCGGCCGCAGCGCGCGCCGACGTGATGACGCGCCTGTTCAGCCCCGACACTGGAATCGGCCTGTCGTTCCTTCGGCAACCGATTGGCGCCTCGGACTTCAGCCTGTCTCACTACTCCTACGACGATGTGCCGTACGGCGAGAGTGATTACGGGATGGCGCGCTTCTCCGCGGCACGCGACGACGTGTACGTGTTTCCGGCGGTGCGCGACGCGATGCGGCTCAACCCGCGACTGACTGTCATGGCCAGCCCCTGGAGCGCGCCCGCGTGGATGAAGACGAGCGGCAGCATGGTCGGGGGGATGCTGTCGCCCGACGCGTACACGGCATTCGCGACGTACCTGGTGAAATCGATCCAGGCGCTCGAAGCGCGCGGGATCCCTGTTGCCGCCGTCACGATTCAGAACGAGCCTCGCTACATTCCGCCCGATTATCCGGGGATGTACATGCCGGCCGAGGACCAGGCGATGCTGATTCGCCAGTACGTCGGTCCGGCCTTTGCGGCGTCCGCCACCAAGGCGCAGCTCCTCGCGTGGGATCAGAACTGGGAGCCTGACTATCCGTTCGCGGTCATGCAGGATCAGGAAGCCGCACGTTACCTGTCCGGCGTGGCCTATCACTGCTACGCCGGTGACCCGGCGGAGATGACGTATCTCCACAACACGTGGCCATTGGCCGCGATCCTCGTCACCGAGTGCAGCACCGGCGCGTGGTACCAAACACCGTTTTCGAGCGCACTGTACGAGAAGCTCCGTGTCCTGATCCGGTCGACGCGCAACTGGGCAGAGACGGTCGCCATGTGGAACCTGGTGCTCGACGACAGCGGAGGGCCGCACACGGGGGGCTGCACCACCTGTTCGCCGCTGGTCACGATCGATCGTGCGTCGGGGGCGGTGCGGTATGAAGCCGACTACTTCGCGCTCGGGCACTTCAGCCGATTCATCAAGCCTGGCGCGCGCCGCGTCGAGTCCACGACGTTCGAGTCAGATGGCGTCGAGAGCGTCGCGTTCATCAACCCTGACGGCACGCACGCGCTCGTCGTATGGAACGGATGGGGGGCGCGGAGAATAACCGTGGCGTGGCAGGGCACCGCCTTCGCCTACGACGTGCCCGGAGAAGGAGTGATGACCTTCACCTGGGGCGACAGCAATCCAGTGACGCCACCTCCGGTAGTTCCACCACCGCCGAGCAGCGGAATTGCGGTTCCGGGCAACATCGAGGCTGAGGATTTCACGGCGTACGTCGACGGCTCGCCAGGCAACAGCGGGGGCGCGTATCGATCGACCGATGTCGACATCGAGGCCACGACCGACGCCGGCGGTGGATTCGACGTCGGCTGGATCAGCCCCGGCGAATCGCTCGACTACCCGATTTCCGTCACGTCGTCTGCTCCCTACCAGGCGGCGGTGCGTGTTGCAGCGAGCGGACCGGGCGGACAGTTTCATCTCGAGATCGACGGAGTGCGCTGGGGTGCGCCGCTGTCGATTCCGGATACTCGCGGTTGGCAGAACTGGACGACCGTGACGACGGGCGCGCCGCTGACCGCCGGCGCGCACACGCTTCGGGTCGTGTTCGACGCGTCAGGCAGCACGGGCATAGTCGGGAACCTGAACTGGGTCGCGTTCACCGCCGGCTCCGCTCCGTCGACGACGCCGTTCTCGGGCACCGCGGTGGCGATTCCAGGACACATCGAGGGCGAGGCGTTCGATGTCGGCCCCGAAGGCAGCGCCTATCACGACATCGACGCGTCGAACCTCGGTGGTCAGTACCGAACGACCGGCGTCGATCTCGAGCAGACGACGGACGTGGGCGGCGGATACGATGTGGGCTGGATGGCACCGGGCGAGTGGCTGGCGTACTCGGTCAGCGTCGCAGCCAGCGCGACGTATCGGCTGGACGTCCGCGTCGCGTCGATTGTGAGCGGCGCGACGTTTCACCTGGAGGTCGACGGCGTGAACGCGACCGGACCTCTCGTGATGCAGGACACGGGTGGGTGGCAGACCTGGACGACCGTCAGTTCGCCGCTGACGCTGACAGCTGGCCCACATGTCCTGCGGCTGGCCGTGGACGCCGCCGGCGCGTCCGGACTGGTGGGCAACGTGAACTGGCTCGAGGTGTCGAGCGTCCCGCGCTGAAGGCTGACATTGCCATGACCCTTCAACGGCGGCCGGTTGGAAATCTTTTCGACGCCATCGAACCGGTCGTCGATCTTGCCCCAGGCGCGAGGCTGCTCCGAGGCTTCGTGGGCGACGAAGGCGTTTTGAGTGCGGCCGTCGATCGGATCGTCGCTGTCGCGCCGTTCCGGCACATGCTGACACCAGGTGGGCGCCGCATGTCGGTGGCGATGAGCGCCTGCGGGGCGGTGGGCTGGGTCAGCGATCGTCGCGGCTATCGCTACGATCCGCTCGATCCGGACTCCGGAAACGCCTGGCCGCCGATGCCGGACGCCCTCGCCGAACTCACTGATCGCGCGGCAGCGCGTTGCGGCTTCGCGGGTTTCGCGCCAGACACCTGCCTGATTAATCGGTACGAGCCAGGGGCAAAGCTCTCCCTCCACGTCGATCGCGACGAGCGGGACTTCAGTGCGCCGATCGTGTCGGTCTCGCTTGGGTTGCCGGCGATCTTCCTGTTCGGCGGCTTCCAGCGTGCCGATCCGACCGAGCGCATTTCGCTCTTCAGCGGCGATGTGGTCGTCTGGGGTGGTCCTTCCCGTCTGCGCTATCACGGTATTTTGCCGCTCGAGGACGGCGAGCATCCGCTGACTGGCCGATTCAGGATCAATCTGACGTTCCGCAAAGCGGTGTGAACGCTTTCAGCCACGTTAATTGCTCAGCTTTGACTTCTGACTTCTGACTTCTGACTTCGTCCCGGTCCTCCTCCTAACGCCAGCTGCGCTTCGCGCCGATATCCCGGTTAACCCCGACACAGCTGACATTGCGGAAGCACCACTCTCCGCGCGAGCTTCAACAAGGACGCATCATGAGCAAGATCATTGCGGCTGCATTTCTATTCACCCTCGTGGCCACCGCCGCCAGCGCGCAGCCCCGCTACTACCCGAACTCCGATTCAGCCACTGCGAAGGACACGAGCTTCGTCGTCAGCGCCGGTGAACGGCAGAATCTTTCGATTGGGTGGAACTGCTTCGGGGAGGGACCGGGCGTCATCGTGATGTTCACGAAGCACCTGGTTGGCAGCGGTGGGACCGTGCCGCTCGAGTACGGCGTGCCGCCCGGTTCGCCGCAACCTCCGTTGGCGCTGCCGATTATCGACTCTCGCAAGGGTGCGCTGGTGCCGATGGCCCAGGTGAGCGACTTCACGGACGTGGCCCTGTCTGGAGAGACGCTGCTCGTCCGTATTCAGGACGGCGGCGATGAGCTCATCGACGCCATCAGCCTGAAGGGGCTCGCATTCGAACTGCTCAAGCTGCCGTGCTTTGCCGACCGCTGACTGCGTACGGCAGTGATTACGACTGAACGCGCTGCGCGACGAGCAGATCGCGAACCGTCCTGGCCAGCTCCAGACCATCGACCGGCTTCGCCAGATAGGTCGTATATCCCGATTCGAGCGCACGGCGCCGGTCGTCGGGGCGCGCGAACGCCGTCACCGCGATTCCAGGCACGCTGCAGCCGGCGGTGCGGGCGCGCCGCATGAGTTCATAGCCGTCGACCCCCGGCATGGCGATATCCGCGATAAGGAGATGAACCTTCGCGGTGCTCAGCACGTCGAGTGCCTCTTCAGCCGAATCGCACTCGAGGATGGTCGCCCCGCGCTGCTCGAGGAGCGCAGCGAGCATCTCACGGGAATCGGTCTCATCGTCGACGAGCAGCAACGTGGCGTCCGGCAGCTGAAACGATGTCGCAGTCAGTTCCGAGCCTGGCTCGATAGTCGATCGCAGACCTGGGGCCGCAGGCAGCCGGATTGAAATCAGTGTCCCTGTACCCGCGCCCCGGCTGTCTGCCTGGATCGTCCCGGCGTGCACGTCGACCAGATGCTTCGCAATGGCGAGACCGAGACCGAGTCCTCCGTGAAGACGCGTCGAGCGGCTGTCTGCCTGACGAAAGCGATCGAATACGTGCGGGAGAAATTCCGGCGCGATCCCGATGCCCGAATCGCGGATGTCAATCTGCAGCCAGTTCTCGTCGGCGTCGCACCGCAAGTCGATCGTGCCGCCGGAGCCGGTGAACTTGACGGCGTTCGACAGCACATTGTTGAGGACCTGGTACAGGCGTTTCGCATCTCCCTCAATCGGCGGAAGTGTCGCCGCGACATCGGAGGTGAACACGACCCCCTTGGCCGCAACAGCGGGTGCGATGTCGGTGACGACGGTGTCGAGCAGCTGCGACATCGATACCGGAGCGCGTTCGATGTCCAGCTTGCCGGTGATGATGCGCGACACGTCGAGGATGTCTTCGATCAGCTGCGCCTGCAGTCGAGCGTTCCGCCCGATCACGTCCACGGCCTGGCGTGCGCGAGCAGGCGCGAGTCCGCCCGTCTGGAGCATCTGGACCCAGCCCAGGATGGCGTTCAAGGGCGTTCTTAATTCGTGAGACAGCGTCGCGAGGAATTCGTCCTTGAGACGGCTGGATTCCTCTGCGGCTGTAAGCCGCGCCAGCTCCGCTTCCTTCCGGCGGGTGACGATCACGCAGACACCGCTCATGCGAACCGGACGGCCATCCTCGTAATGCACGCGTCCCTTGCCCTCGCACCACCGCACCGTGCCGTCCGGTGCGACGAGCCGATACTCGACGTCGTGCGGAACATTTTCCTTGAGCGCACGCTCGACCGAGGCGTACACGCGCGGACGGTCGTCCGGGTGAATCTCTTTCTCGTAGCTGGCAAACGTGCCGTCGAACGAGTTCGGCGGGAGCCCGTGGATCGCCGCCAGGTTATCGGACCACTGCACGTGGTTGGTGACCAGGTCCCAGTCCCACGTGCCCATTGACGCGGCGTCCAGTGCGAAGCGAAGGCGTTCCTCGCTGAGACGTGCCTTCAACTCTGCGCGCGTGCGTTCGACGGCGAACGCGACCTGCGACGCGATGACCGTCGCCAACTGGATCTCGTCAGGCGCGAGATCGGTCGGCACCGCGTAATAGAGCATGAACTTGCCGATGACGCGGCCCAGGCTCACCAGCGGGATGAACGCCATCGCGGCGATGCCCTCGGCGTCGAAGACCGGAAGATACGACGCCAGCGACGAATCCTTGCGAACATCGCTGACGAGGATCGGCTGCGGATTCGGACTGTCTGGCCGCCAGGGCGTGTGACCTTCAACAGCCCGCCGGTACCCGTCGGAGAGACCACGCCACGCCTTGAATCGCATGACGTCGTCACTGTCGAAGAGCAGAATCGAGGCGCGCTCGATTCCCAATCCAGAGGCGAGCGCATCCAGAGCGGCGACGTAGATTTCCTCCACGTCGCGTGCGCCGCTGATCGCAGCGGTGAGACGAGCACACGTCTGGATTGGCGAGTTGTTGGTCGTGAGCGTCATTGGCGGAATTCTACTCAGTGTTCCGCCAGTTGCGCGTGAATGACCAACGGCCGAGGTGGCTCAGTCCTGATGAATAATGTCGCCGGACGCAGGGAAGTCGCTGCGCCACGGGAGGATTGAATGCGTGCGCGAACCGTCTTGACACTGGCCGTTGTTGCCAGCGTGGCCGGAGCATCGATCGTGGCAAGCCGTTTCGCTCTCGTGACTGCGGCCGGTCAGGCAGCGCAGCCAGCCTCGCCGGCATCGATCGGATTCCTGCGATGGCCGCTTCCAGCGGACGCGAAGGCCTACGGTGCGATCGATGGCCCGCGGTTGTGGCAGTACGTCAACGATCACGACGCGATCGCCGTCCGTTACCGCGACCAGGGGCATCCGCAGTTCTGGGGCATCATCGCCGGCACGTCTGGTGACGCCGAGGAATCGCAGTGGCTGCTGGGCAAGTACAAGCAACTGGGCCTGAGCGACGCGCACATCCAGACGATGAACCTGTTCCACCCGCAGTGGGCGCCAGAATCGTGGGAGGTGGTCGCCGTCGGCGGTGGACGTTCGACGACGCTGACCTCGGCGCAGCCCGCATACGCGACAACGGCGACAAACGGGAACCCGCTCGATGTTCCTGCGGCGTACGTCGGACTTGGAAGCGATGCCGATCTTGCTGGCCGCGACATCCGCGGCAAGGCCGTGCTGATTTTCAGGGACGGTCCTGGCTACAGCTTTCCGCCGGCGCTTCTGAAGCGGCTCGAGTCTGCCGGTGCCCTCGCGATCTTCATGTCGGATTCGCGCGGCGGCAATTTCAGCGCGCAAGCTTACCGCTCGGCGAGCAGCGTCCCAACTTTCAACCTCGGGACCGAGGATGGCGTCGCCTTGCGTGATCTCATCGCAAAGGCGCCGGCCGGAAACCCGGCGCACCTGAAGGTTCGGCTCGATGCGAAGTGGGCGTCCGATCAGAAGTCGTACCTGGTGTGGGGAACACTGCCGGGCGCGACCGACGAGACGATCTACATCATTGCCCACCGGGATGGCTGGTTCCACGCGTCGGGCGATAACGCGAGCGGTGTCGCGACGCTGCTGGGACTGGCGGAGTACTACGCCAGCCTGCCGAGAAACCAGAGGCGCCGGACGATCGTCTTCATCGGGACCGATGGCCACCATGCCAACAACCCGAGCGGGTACGGACGCGAATGGCTGGCGGCGAATCGTGAGCGGTTGTTCTCGAAGACGGCGTTGATGATCAATGCCGAGCACCCGTCGGTGGCGCTGACCCGCGGCGGAACGGCGGGCTGGACGCAGTCAGTCGTGCCATTGCAGTGGTATGCCGGCGGCGCATCGAGGCCGCAGTTGACCGCGATTGCGTCTGCAGCGTTTCGCGAATTCGGCGTGCCGCTCTGGGACCAGCCCAGTACCACGCCACCATCGGGCGATCTGCTTCCGTTTATCGGATTCGTGCCTGGCGTGGTCGTTCAGTCCAACGACTTCCTGTACATGCACACGTCCGGAGACACGCCTGCCAACGTTCCGCCTGCGGGGCTCGAGGCGGCGACGCGGGCCTACGCGCGAATCATCGACGAGGTGAACAGGCTGCCATTGAGCGAGCTCCGGCGTCCGTCAGAGACCTACAAGCCTCGAATTGATTTTGCGAGCTGCCCGGCGTGGGTGGCGGATTCGGCGGCCGCATGCACGGTGAACACGGAACACGCCTGCGCCATCACCGCCGCAGGCTGCTGACCGAACGGCCCGACGTTCAATCGGTGTCAGTTGATTCTCACGGAGCCGGAACCGGTCGAGACGTCCACCCTGGGGCCGCCGCCGCGCACAGTTGCGTTGACACTATGCCGGCTCAACTTGCCCTGCATCGTCATGGGGTGTCCGACGTCGATGCCGCCTGACCCTGTTGACACGGACAGGTCGAACGCTGCCGTCTGTGCCAGTTCCAGCGTCACCGATCCGCTGCCGGCGTGCGCGACGATGCCGGAGCCCAGGCCGCGGACGAGGATGCGCCCGCTTCCGGCGCGTGCCTCCATGGCGCCGCCGATGTCGCCCAATTCGATGCTGCCGGATCCCGCGGTGGCCCGCGCCGAACCCTTGATGCCTTCAGCGCGAATGGCGCCAGAGCCTGCCGAGGCCCGGAGAGCGGTCGCCGCCGGCACCGTGATGTCGTAGCTGATCGAGACGTTGTTGTACGGCTCGCCGTCGGTCCGTCCCACGCGGATGGAGTTTCCGCTCTGCTCGATCGGGGGATTCTGTTCGACCCGCCGCACGCGTTCCTGTGCACTGAGGCCCGAGAACCACGAGTCGCTGGCGACGACGCGTCCGCGAATGACAACGGAGTCTGACGAGCCGGGGTGCACCTCGATCCGGCCGGAACCGGTCGCCACATCCAGCGTCAGTTCACCGGACACCTTCAACGTTCGTTCAAATGAGCCCTCGGCCGGCTGTGCAAAGCAGACTGCCGAACCGCCCAGGACCAGGGCTGTGCCGAGCACCGCCGCGCGCAGGTGGATCATGCAAACCTCCACTGGACATATACCTGTTTCGCGGAAAAAGGTTCCCGGAGATTTTTAGAGATGAGCCAAAACGTCCGCGCCGATTGCGTCCGCAACGTCGCGGACCATCGTCGCGTTGCCGCTCGCCACGACGAAGACGGCGTAGCCCCGCGCCTGCTGATAGACCACGTTGTACCCGTCGCCCGGCGCGAGCGCGAGGCCGGATTCGCCTGGCGCGGGTAGACGAGTCAATGGCCCCCCGTTCGCTTCGGTGAGCAGGAGCGACACCAGCTCGCCCTGGTACCTCATCACGACGTGCGCGAAGCGGCGTCCCTCGAAGACACACGAGTGACGCTCGAGCACCTCGATGGTGCCATTCCGGCCGGAAACGCTGGCCGCGGGCGTCGCTTCGAACACGCGATAGATCGGGTCGTACTGTTCGGCCGCCTGGCTGAGGGGAATCGGCTTTTCCGCCAGGTTGAACCGCACGGCGCAGTTGCGATGGTCGCCGACGGCGCTTCGGGCCAGCGCGAGCAGCCCCGCCGCTCCGCGAGATCCCGCCAGGGTGAACAGTCCGAGACCTGCGGCGAGCAGCACGGTGGCGGCGAGTGCCAGCCAGGTTGCCGGCGAGTTCCAGCTCCGCCGAGCGGACTGGGACTCCACTTGCAATCGCGTGCGGACCTCGCTCAGCCACTCTTCCCGTGGGGCGAGATCGGCAGCGGCGGCGAACGCGGACTTGAGACGGCTGCGCAGTGCGCGGCGGGAGGCGATCTCGGCGCGGCAATCAGGGCACGACTCGAGATGCCGGAGGATCTCCTGGTTCGTCTCGACGAGGAGTTCGTCGGCGATGAAGGCGTCTGCGAGATCGCGGACTTCATGGCACTGCATGGTTATCTCGCCCTCATCACCCGAGATCGGCGGCCTGGCGGCTCACGCCCCCACGGTAGCCAGCCAGCTCAATCCGAAGCAGATCGCGGCCGCGATGCAGCCGTGACATGACCGTTCCAATCGGGATCCCGAGCGCCGCGGCGATTTCCTTGTAGCTCAGCTCCTGCACGTCACACATCAGGATCACGTCCTGGTACTGGCTGGGAATGCGCCGAAGCGCGGCCAGCAGATCCTCGTCGGTCAATTCGTCCGGTACGGGCGGCACGAATGCCAGCGACTTCGCGAACCGCTCATCCGGATCGCTGACCACCGGCTCCCGGCTCTTCGCGCGCCAGCGATTGCTGCGCACGTGCTGGAGGATGGTCGTCAGCCAGGCGCGGCAGTTCGTTCCCGGTTTGTATCGGTGAAAGGAGGTGAGCGCCTGACTGAGGGTCTCCTGTACGAGTTCCTCGGCCTCTGAGCGATCGCGGACCAGCCACAACGCCAGACGGAACAATCCTTCCGCGTGCGGCAGCGCTTCCCGCTCGAAGACACCCCAGTCGCTGCTGGCCTCCGGCCCACTCATGCCAGAGGGAGGATACCCGACGCCATCCGATTTATTCCCGACGCTGCCCGGGAATATTCCTGCCGCCCACGGCGATTAAAACGCGACTGCCGCACTGGAGCGGATCGAACACTCGGAGGAACATCATGAAACACGTACGAACCATCTTTCTCGCAGCGTTGCTCGGCAGCAACGCAGCCGCCGCAAGCGCCTCTCCTGTCGTCGTCACGGCATCGAATACGGCGTCGAACCGGCTTCTCGTCTATGACACCGGCGGCAACCTGATTCAGGCGGTCGCCACACAGGGACAGGGAGGTGTCGGCGGAAACGGCGGCGGCGTGGCCGCCGTTGGCTCAACCGTCGCCGTCGTCAACTACGGATCGTCGACCGTTTCGATCTTCACCCGTGGCAGCAACGGGTTCGCCCTCGTGCAGACCGTGCCGACCCAGTCCGCGCCCGTCAGCGTGGCCTTCGGCAAGGATCATCTGTACGTGCTTGGCACGCTGACCGTGGAATCGCACCGTATCGGTCGTGATGGCCTTGATCCAGTGGCCGATGGTGTCAGCGGCCTTCTGCGGGCAGACGGTTCGTCCGGTCAGGTCGGCGTTCTCGCCAACGAACTGCTCATCAGCGAAAAGAGCGGCGCGATTGAAACGGTCGATCTGCACGCGGGCGCCGTCGCAGGAACAGCAGTCGGTGTCGAGTTGCCGGCTGGCGTCAACGACACGCCGCTCGGACTGACGACGAGAGGAGCCAACGGATACGTCACGATTGCGCACTCGGATGCCGTGGGGCTCGTGAAGAACGGCGACCTGCGCGACCTTGTCTTCACCGGCTCGAACTTTCCAGGCGGTCCTGGCCTCCAGGCGCCGTGCTGGCTCGCACTCGCCGGGCCTTATCTTTTCAGCAGCGATTCGCCCAGCCACGCGATCACCCGATTTGTCGTTTCCGGCAGCAGAGTAATTATCGATGCGCCTGTTGCGGCATCGACGAGCGGCGCTCCCGTGGACATTGCCGCGGAAGACGGACTTCTCGCTGTTGTCGAATCGAATGGTGGCGGTCAGGCGCACGTGACTCAGTTCTCCGTGGATGCCGACGGCACGCTCACGCCGACGGCGACGACGAGCATTGCGAGCGCAGCAAACGGTGTCGCCATCGTCACTGAATAGGCGCGCGTCGTTCCAGCGGCGGCCGCACGTCACATTTCGCGCAGGAGGAACGCAATGAACAATGACCACATTCGTGATCGTCGAACGTTCGTCGGGCAGGTGCTGGGCATGGTTGCGGCAGCAAGTGTGGCCGGCGCAGGCACAGGCAACGCCCAGAGCATGCCGGCGCACAGCACGGCAGGTCCCGACGCATGGATCAATGGAGTAAAGGGCACGCACCGGACCCTGTTCGATTTCCCGCAGCACAAGAACGGTGCGCCGTTACTGCACATCCTCAACTACCTGAACACGTACCACGAGGCCTACAAATCAGCGGCAGGAAGCGTCGGTGCGGTCGGCACGTTCTACAGCATCGGCCAGCAGGCGAGCATCGCGCTGGCGTTCAACGACACGATGTGGGCCAAGTATCAGCTCGGCGAGTACCTCGGGCTGAAAGACAAGTCGGGCCGTGCGTACACGCGCAACGTGTTCCATCGCCCGACCACGGACGATGCAGGCGTTCTATTCC
>Ga0310810_10002072_pt1 | contig 21330 bp, 18 predicted proteins | sample NCmetagenome_FD_207641 | JGI IMG/M metagenome (GOLD analysis project Ga0310810, IMG submission 207641) | Soil microbial communities from experimental microcosm in Duke University, North Carolina, United States - NC | ecosystem: Engineered > Artificial ecosystem > Soil microcosm > Unclassified ...
GATCATGGCCGGACTACACGTAATGTCGAAGAATTTCCGCTTAACGTAAGGGTCTTTCACCGGGACCACGCTCTCGCCCGCGCGCGATTGATAGTTGAGACGGTGGTCGCCGTTCGACAGATCGTCCAGTGACTCATCGATGATGACGTAGAACTTCTCGTTCTGTCCTGCTCGCGTAGTGTGGGGCAGAACGACCCCGCTAGCGGCGGGTGTAAATCCGGGCGGCGGAAGGTGGCCTGGGCTCGCGTCGAACACGAACCTGCCCGATCCCCACCCGAAGTTCTTCGCCCCGGCCCCCTGGTTGACGATGTCATTCAACTCGAAAATCACGAGCGCGCCTGTGAAGTTGTGCGGGACCCCCTGAAGGTCGCTGCAGACGGCGACTTCGCTGTAGTGCATGAGCACCGTGTAGTCGATGGGCTGACACGCGCACGCAAAGAGCGCCGTGGTGTAGAGGCACGCTCGCATCACAACTCGGTTCGGGCGAGTTTGTTGACATCGCATCGGTCCCTCCGGGATCTCACACAGCAACGGGCGCGGCTCGCGGTTGACGTGTTCGCGGTGTCGGGCCACCACTCACGACGGCGGCAAGGGCTGCTTCGGATCGGGCTCACCGGCCCGTCCGCACCCTTCGGCACGCTCCACGTCTCGTGGCAGTCCGAGCATCTGAAGTAATCGGCTAACTTGGAGAGGACCATCCGGCCGAGCGAGTCGATGTCCAAGCTCGCGCAGAACGGGCACTGGGTTCGCGGTGCTGACATGGCGCGGTCTCCTCCTCCCTTGAATGAGGAGCGCAACCCTGTCGACAGTAGCCGCGTGCAGCTCAGAAAGTTATCGGCAGTCTACACTCCGAAGTGCTGTTGGGGTGGTGATTGTTCACGCGTCAGCCCGCTCTGTTTTCTTCTGCGCAGAGGCGTTCGGGGTGCCTAGCACGATGGGTGTCGCAGGTTCGGTTTCATCCTTCGGCACCAGCCACCAACAACTGCACGAGCGACAGCGGAAGTAATCGCCGCTCGGTGAATAGAGAATTTCACGGAGATCGAGAACGTCGACACCGCCGCAGTGCGGGCACTGATTTCGTGCCAGGGCTACACCTCTGCCGAGTCTTGGAAGACGGTTGTTGGGGTGTCGGCAGAAACCCGCGAAGCCGACGACTGACATTGTAGATCATCTGCCCAGACGGTGTCCGTCGGAATCCGACAAACAGCGCTCAAAGTGAGCGCCAACCACAAGCCGTCGTTTGCGCCCCCCGCGCAAGCGACACATCAACCCCGAGCGGCCAATCACGATCGCTCAATCACAACCAGATAGGAGTTAGCCCGTAGCAATGAGTATTTGGAGCAAGCTCGCGAGTGTCGCGACGAAGTTTTTGCCAATCCCCGGTGCGGGCTATCGGAGACGTCATTGGGGGTGCAGGCGATGCACTTGGTGCAGCAAGCCAAGCGGCCGCATCGAATCGAGGCGCGAAGGTCGATGTTGCACTCACCGAAGAGCAACTCAATCAGCAGCGGAAACGCGACTTCATCAACGCGCTGATCGCACGCGAACAGGAAGGCCGAGAGTCCGGCAAGAGTGCGTTTCGCGAGTCGCAATATGCCGACTACGTTGCGAACGGCGGCAACGAATACAAGCCACGCACTGGTTTACCGAGCTACGGCTTTGGGCCGCGCGCATCATCCGAGCAACCGCAAGCGAGTGCCTGAGCCTATCTGGTGCCGCTCCATTGGCGTGCTTATGACGTGCGATTGACAGGGCTGCTCGAGGATTTCCAGATCGGGGTCGTCCCCGTCGTGCTCATTCGGGGCGCTGATGGCAGGTCCCCGGAGATCCACACCCTCTGACACGTGTCGCAGACGAACCTGATGGTGCGCTCCCGGTTGCGGACCGTCATGTCTCGTGGTGTTCTCGTGCCCCTGCAGTAAGGGCACCGCGATTTGAATTGATCGGCGAAGCTCAACTCCATAAGGTCACTCCCGTGGCAGGAATCGATCATGGATCGCCCTTCACGATTACCGCTGTCCCGAAGGAGACACGCTCGTCTTCGGAATCTTCGTCGAAGACTCTTGCGAGTCACGCGGGTGCTACGGCTTCGTTGTCGGCGGCGTAGTCGCCAACTTCGCAGGCGAACTTGGATCTTTCTTACGATGCGTCCACACGCGGCCACAGGTATCGCAGCGATAGTACGTGGCCACCGCATCGACGCTCGAATCGGGCAGCATCCGCCCCGGCGTTCGGCACACCGGGCACAGACGATGAGGCATAGGACCCCGATGCTATTCCGCGAACCAGCTAGGCGTGTGCTCCGTTTTGAACAGCGGTTGCCAAAGCCGCTGGATGGTCGAACACTCAACCCGCCACCGCCTCGGGTTTTCCCTAGTCTTCCCGGGAAAAACCCTTACTCAAAATTGATATCGTCATTTCACTGCGAGAGCTCTGCATCGCTCTGTTAGCATCGACCATCTGTCGTGGACGAGGATCGTCGTCACGTCAGGAGGGTGTGCGATGCAACTTCCCGATCTCAGGGTCGGGCTCCTCGGCGATCTGGCGGCAATTGAGCAGCGCATTGCGCGCAGCACATCCGAGTCCGCACGAGACGAGCTGCTCGACAGAAGCGAGAAGCGCTATCGCCATCTCGTCGAGAACAGTCTCGGACTGATCTGCACCCACGACCTCGACGGCGTCGTCCTCTCGGTGAATCCCGCGGCCGCCACCTCGCTCGGATACGAGCCACGCGACGGCATCGGACGCAACCTCAGAGAGTTTCTCTCGCCCTCCACACGATCGCGTTTCGATCACTACCTCGCGCGCATCAAGGAGCACGCGCGTGCGAGCGGCGTGATGCACATCATGCGCAAGGATGGCACCGAGCGGATCTGGATGTATCGGAACATCCTGTACGTCGAGCCGGGCGCGCGGCCCTACGTGCTTGGACATGCGATCGACGTCACCGAGCGTGCGGCGGCTGAAGAAGCGCTGAAGCGAAGCCACGTGCAGACGCTCGAGGCTACGAGCAGGCTTGCCGGTCGCGTCGCTCACGCGTTCAACAACCTCCTTACGGTCATCATCGGCAGCACCGAGATCCTCCTCTCGGATCAACCGATCGATGCGGAGACGCGCGCGCATCTGCAAGCCATCATGCGATCGGCGACGCGCGGCGCCAGCGTGACGCGCCAGTTGCTCGCCGTTGGTGGGCAGCAGCCGATCGATCGCATCGCCGTTGACTTGAACACGATCATTACGAAGCTCGAAGGCTCACTGCGTCGCGTCGTCGGGCCGTCAGCGGCGTTCACGCTGAATCTCGAGCCAACGCTGCCTGACGTCGAAGGCGACTCGACGCAGATCGAACAAGTCTTGTTGCACCTCGCTGGAAACGCGGGCGAAGCCATTGGTGATGACGGAGCCGTCACGATCACCACGTCGTCCACGATCGGCGAGGATATTCGCGCTCGCAACTATCCCGAGATCGATGCGCGCGAGTACGTCTGGCTCACCGTGCGCGACACCGGTCACGGCATGGACGCGCGGACGAGGGATCACGTGTTCGAACCGTACTTCACGACCAAGTCTGCCGGCTTGAGCGCCGGACTCGGGCTGCCTGTCGTGTACGGCATCGTGAATCAACTCGGCGGGGCAATCGCCGTGGACAGCGAGGTGGGGCAGGGGACGGCCTTCACGATTGCGCTACGGCGAGCCTCGACCGCACGGGCCGCACGGTCGGCGGCAAGCCCGCCTTCAGTCGCCGCCGCGGAATCCACGCGGACGATTGTGCTCGTCGACGATGAAGACGACGTGCGATCGGTGATGAAAGCGGTGCTCTGCCAGAAAGGCTATAGCGTGCTCGAAGCCTCGAGTGGAGCAGACGCGATCCAGTTGCTCGCCGGACATCCGGGCTCGATCGACATGCTCGTGACCGACGTGTTGATGCCGGGGATGAGCGGGCGCGAACTCTACGAACACCTGGCCCGTCGTCATCCAGGGCTCAAGGTTCTCTACGTGTCGGGATACGCCGATGATGCCTTCGCTCACGAGCAGGAGTGGGGCAACGCATTTCTCTCCAAGCCGTTTTCGCTCGAGACGCTCGCGCAACGCGTGCAGGATGGTTTGACGAGCGTCTAGGACGAGCCGCCGAACCGAAGCAGAGCTTCGTACTCGAGCTAATGAAATGGAATATTTTGCGCACCAATATTTCCATGCTGAGTTGTATTTCAAAACATAATCCGCACTCTCCTGTGTTACCTTTGTGGTGCCGATAGTCAGTTAGACCCAAACGTCATCCCGCCAACACGCGCCATCAGGGCAATTGGTGAGTTCGGACGGAAGTCTAGAAAGAAGTCTAGAAAGAGGGATCTGCTCCCTATGCGCTCTCGCTGTGGCCTTCTGCGAAACTCAGCACTGCTGACCCTGGCGCTCCTGGCGTCAACCCTGACTCCCACGACATTTGCTGCTGAGCCGACGAATACGGCGACGGCCATCGAAGGACGGCTGCAGTCGCTGGTGGGCAATCTGAAGAAGCGGCTCGAGATTACGCCAGCGATCGTCGTGACGATCGTGCCGAGCAACGCGCTGATGATGTCGGTCGAGGCGCCAGAGGAACAGACAAAGCCGTTCGTGCTCAGCATCGACGCGAGCTTTCTGGCCACGCTCACCGACGAGGAGATCGAGGCAGCGATTGCGCACGAGCTCGGGCACGTATGGATCTTCACGCACCATCCGTATCTGCAGACCGAAGAGCTCGCCAACCAGATCGCGATGAAGGCGGTCAGCCGCGCGAGTCTCGAGCGCGTCTACGCGAAGGTGTGGGAGCGCGGAGGGACGAAGGGCGATCTCGCACGCTTTCTCGGCGCACCTCCTGCGGCACAGCCGGCGGCGGCAGGGCTCGCATCAGACGGCGCAGGCCACTAGGGCAAAACTACCCGCATCGCAACTCATCGTGAAAGACTTACGCGAGCGATTCATCGCTTGAGTCTTTCGAACTCCTCTCACACGCCACATTCACAGTTGGCACACCCTTCGCCAAATCGCGGCGCGGAGGTCCCAACCATGCGTAACATCACTCGCGGAACTATCGCGATGCTTGGTTCAGTTGTGTTCGTGGCTGCTTTCAGCCTCTCAGCCTATGCGCAAGCGCCCGCGTCTCAGGCTCCGGCAGCTCAGGCGCCCGCGGCTGCAGAGGCCCGGGCTCAGAAACCCGAATCGGCGACAGGTGAGTTGAAGTCCGTCGATGCGCAGAAGATGACGTTGACGCTCGCGAACGGACAGACCTTTCAGTACACCAGCTCGACGAAGGTGACTGGCGCGCAGGGCGGAGTGGCGGGACTCGCGTCCATGTCCGGTCGGGAAGTAACGGTTGACTACGAGACGAAAGGCGCTGACCGCATCGCCACGATGATCACGATTGCGGCGGAAAAGAAATAGCGCTTAGCAGGACGAGCACGGGGCGGTCGAGGCCGACAGGCTCGACCACCTCGTGCTGATGCGATACTGCCTACACCGCGGCGACTTCGACTTCGCGGACCATCCCCAGCTCGCGACGCACGCGTTCTTCGATCGCCTGGCGGATCTGGGGGTTCTCCTTGAGGAACTGCTTCGCGTTCTCGCGACCCTGACCAAGACGGTCGCCACCATACGCGAACCACGCACCGCTCTTCTCGACGATGCGCTTCTCGACGGCGAGGTCGAGCAGATCGCCTTCGCGTGAGATCCCTTCGCCGTACATGATGTCGAACTCGGCTTCACGGAAGGGAGCCGCCACTTTGTTCTTCACGACCTTCACGCGGGTGCGTCCGCCGACGACCTGATCGCCGTCCTTGATGCTCGCGATGCGGCGGATGTCGATACGGACCGAGGCGTAAAACTTCAGCGCGCGTCCGCCGGTCGTCGTCTCGGGGTTGCCGAACATGACACCGATCTTCTCGCGTAGCTGGTTGATGAAGATCAGAGTGGTCTTCGACTTCGATACGACGCCGGTGAGCTTGCGCAGTGCCTGCGACATCAGGCGAGCCTGCAGACCCATCTGGGCTTCACCCATCTCGCCTTCGATCTCGGCCTTCGGCACGAGCGCGGCGACTGAGTCCACGACAACCACGTCGACGCTGTTCGACCGGATGAGCACCTCGACGATCTCGAGCGCCTGCTCGCCATTGTCCGGCTGCGAGACCAGGAGGTTGTCCAATTCGACGCCGAGCTTCTGCGCATACTGCGCGTCGAGGGCGTGTTCGGCGTCGACGAACGCGGCCATACCGCCTGCACGCTGCGCCTCCGCAATGACCTGCAGCGCAAGCGTCGTCTTGCCGGACGACTCCGGTCCGAAGATTTCGATCACGCGGCCGCGGGGAAGTCCGCCGATGCCGAGTGCGTAGTCGATGCTGATGGCGCCGGTGGAAATGGACTCGATCTGGGCAATCGCGCCGCGCTGCCCGAGGCGCATGATGGAGCCTTTTCCGAACTGCTTTTCAATCTGTCCGACGGCGATGTCGATGGCTTTGGTGCGTTCTTTCAGGTCGTCGAGCGGCATGCGATCTCCTTGGCGTTGGCCGTGTATGACTAGCGTGGCTTGGTGGTGTGACAGGGAAGGTCACGGCCGGGTTTGATCCTAGGAGCGTGCCGCACGAAAGTCAAGCCAAAATCCGTGCAGCGAGATGGGCATCAGACCAATAATTTCAATCAGTTACAGACTCACAAGACTTTCGCCTCAGGCGTATCAAATCGGCGGGAAATGCACGGCGAAAAGTGCTGAATCAGTGAAGCATTTCAACCGCCAGAGCGACACCATTGCCGCCGCCGAGACAGAGCGCCGCGATGCCGCGTTTCAGCTTCCGCTGCTGCAGCGCGTAGAGCAGTGTCGTCAGAATACGCGCCCCGCTGGCTCCAATGGGATGACCGAGTGCGACCGCGCCTCCGTTGACATTCACGCGGGCAGGATCGATCCCGAGCTCGTGAAGCACGGCGATCAATTGAACGGAGAAGGCTTCGTTGATCTCGAACAGATCGACGTCGCCAAGCGACCAGCCGACCTTCTTAACCACTCGCTTGATCGCCTCCACCGGTGTCATGAGGACGTACTTCGGCGCAAGCCCGCTCGTGGCCTGACCAGCGATGCGCGCGATAGCGGTCGCATTCAATTCACGCGCCCGGCGCTCTGACATCACGACGACTGCCGCCGCCCCGTCGTTGACCGGCGGTGCATTCCCCGCGGTCACTGTGCCGTCCGCTTTGAACGCGGGCTTGAGTCCGGCCAGCGCCTCGATCGACGTGTCCTCGCGAATCGATTCGTCGCGATCGAACACGATTGGATCGCCTTTTCTCTGCGGGATACTGACCGGCACGATCTCCGCGCGGAAGCGCCCTGCCGCCGTGGCCTCGGCCGCTTTGCGATGGCTGTTCACTGCGAATTCGTCCTGCGCGCGTCGCGTGATGCCGAAGTCGACAGCCACGACCTCGCCGGCATTTCCCATGTGCCAATCCTCAAACGTGCACCACAGACCGTCGTTGATCATCGAATCGACAGCCTGGCCGTGACCGAGGCGCAATCCTTCACGCGCGCCGGAGAGGAGGTACGGGCAGTTGCTCATCGACTCCATCCCGCCGGCCACGACGACATCGGTGTCGCCGGCCGCGATCCCCTGGGCGGCGAGCATCACGGCCTTCAATCCTGACCCGCAGACCTTGTTGATCGTGAGCGCCGCGACGTCGTGTCCAAGGCCGCCCCTGAGCGCCGCTTGCCGGGCCGGTGCCTGGCCGAGGCCCGCAGAGACGACGTTGCCCATGATGCATTCCTCGACGATCGCCGGGTCGATGCCCGCGCGGGCAACGGCCTCGCGGATGGCAATCGCGCCGAGCTGCGGGGCTGTAAACGGCTTCAATGAGCCGAGAAACTTGCCGGTGGCGGTTCGAACGGCGGAAACGATAACGGCGTCCATATCGTCATCTTAGACGCTTGTTAACCGCCGGCAGGGTCCGGCTGTTGTATCGTCAGCGGCCTGAGCCGCAGGAGGACAGGATGGGTTCAGAGATCATCATCGTTCCGTCGGCGTTGCTGCTGGTTGCCTACGTCTTCTACGTGATTGCCAATGCGTTCACGCGGCGCCAACAGGTCAGGTCCACGTCGGAGTTCCAGACCAAGCTGTTGGAGCGCATGGGCAACATGGGCGAGTTCAGCCAGTTCCTCGACACCGAGGGGGGGCAGAAGCTTCTGGGAACGGTTGCGAGCGACGGCGGCTCCGCGCATCAGCGTGTTCTCCGCGCCATTCAGACCGGTATCGTCATGGTTTGTCTTGGAATCGGAATCTTCCTGTACCTCAGCGACGTGCGGTTCGATCGCGACACCTACGAGAGCCTGGGCTTCGTCGGCACGGTGTCGTTGGCCATCGGGTTGGGTCTGCTCATCTCCGGCTACGTGTCGCTCAAGCTGTCGCGCAAGATGGGATTGATCAATGGCCAGTCGCACGCCCCGGCGAAAGACGTCGCTCGATCCGTCTAGGTGCTGCGCTGACCGAGGTCCAGTTTGCGCGGTTCTACGAGCGCACGGCGCGCCCGTTGTGGGCGTATGTCTACCGCGTGATTCGGCATGCGGGCGACGCCGACGACATCGTGCAGGATGCCTTCTGCCGTCTGTTGCGCGCGGATGTCGATGGGTTGAACGACGAGGACCTGCGCCGCTATGTGTTCCGGATCGCGGGAAATCTCATGACCGATCGCTGGCGGCGGACGGTGCGCGAGACATCGTGGCTCGATCGGCTTCGTGGTGAGCCGCAGTTCGATCCAGGTACCGCACCCGACGATTCGGTGAGCCACGAGTTCAACGAGCTCAAGCCGCGGGATCGTGCGCTCTTGTGGCTGGCGTACGTCGAGGAGCACAATCATCAGGAGATCGCCAGCGCGCTTGGTATCGCTCGCGGGAGCGTAAAGGTCCTGCTTTCACGAGCACGTGCGAAGTTGAAGAAGTTGCTGGTGACGAAAGGACTCACAGCGAGGGCATGATGCGGGAATGGTTCGACCGCGACGGCAATGACGATGACCAGGCTGTCGCCGAGTACATGACTCGGCTGGGGAATGCCGTGCCTCCGCAGGTGTCTCAAGTACCGGATCCCGGCGTGCTCTGGGCGAAGGCGCAGATGCTGCGGCGGTGGGATGCAGAGCGGAAGGCTCAGGCGCCGCTCGATGTCATGGAGCCGATTCAGATCGCAGTGGGAATCGCGGCCGCGCTGGTTCTTTTCGTCTGGTCGCTGCCGTCACTGATTCAGACGCTTTTCACCTCGATATAGCGCACCACGCGCTCACCCAGGAGCGCGTCGAGTCGCGACCTGATCAATGCGGCCGAGCGCTCGACTTCGCGCTGCCACGCCGCATCCTTCGCTTTCACGCGCAACACTCCGTCGTCACCCCAGCTCACCGACGTCGCATGATCGATGGCGGTCCCCACGACGCTGCGCCACGCGAATGCGACTTTCTCCGGAGAGAGCGGCGCCTTCCGGATAATCTCGGCGACCGCATCGGGTACGACCTGGCGGACAGGAATCACGGAAGGATCTTACAATCGTCGGGTGAGCAATTATCGGGTTTCGCGAACCGCCGGAGCTGTTGCCGCCGTCGCACTTGCGCTCGCAGTTGACCAGTTGGCTCCCGTCGAGCGAAGGGTCATCGCGCAGAGCCCGAGCCCTGCCGACTCGGTCTGTAATATCCAGACCACCGAGCGTATCGTCGCCGTGGGCGACATCCACGGCGCCTTCGACAACTTCGTCGCGATCCTGCGCGCCGCACAGGTCATCGACAACCGCAATCGGTGGAGCGGGAAGCGCACGGTGCTCGTGCAGACCGGCGACATTCTCGACCGCGGTCCGGACTCGCGCAAAGCGATCGACCTGATTCGCCGCCTCGAGCGCGACGCACAGCGCGCGGGCGGGCGAGTGGTGTCGCTGCTCGGCAATCACGAGTTCATGCGGCTCGTCTCTGACTGGCGCTACGTCAGCGCGGGCGAGATCGACGCATTCAAGACGGGCGATTCATCGCAGTATCGCGACCAGGTGTTCGCGGCGCTGAGCCAGCAGGCCGAACAGCGCGCGAAGACCGAGGGCAAGGAGTTCGATGCCGCCGCGTATCGCGAGCAGTTCATGAAAGAGCTCCCTCTCGGAATGATCGAGCTGCGTCAGGCCTTCGGCCCTCAGGGCGAATACGCCAAGTGGTTGCGCGAGAGGCCAGCCGTCGCCCGGATCAATGGCGTGCTCTTCCTGCACGGTGGCATCAGTCCCGAGACCGCGCCGCTCGGCTGCGAAGGCATCAACGCCTCTATCGCGAAAGAGCTGGCGGCACTCCCGCCGCCGGAGCAGGCCGCCTCGCTCATGGCTGCAAGTGAGACCGGGCCGCTCTGGTATCGCGGACTTGCGCTGCAGAAGGACGAGGAGCTGACGCCGGTGCTCCCGACGACGCTCGAGCAGGTGAAGGCACGCGCGATCGTGATCGGGCACTCCACCGTGCTGCCCGGACGAATCGTTTCGCGTTTGGGCGGGCGAGTGATCCTGATCGATACCGGGATGGTGGACGGGGAGTTCTATCCTGGCGGTGTGAGCTCAGCACTCGAATGGCACGGCAACACGGTGACGGCGATTTATCTCGATCGCCGTGAGCCGCTCGCCGCCCCCGCATTGCAGTCTGCCGCCGCGCCGGCGGCATCGCGGTAGCGGCTTAGAAATTAAACAGCACCGCACCCTCGCCAAGCTTCGTGGCGCGGTCCTCGATGATCTTCACGATGCGGTCGCGCCGCTCGAGGACGGCCTGGCGTTCGCCTTTCATCAGTGAATCACCGACGGCCCTCTCGATCGACTCGTCGGTCAGGGCTTTGAGCCGAGTCAGCAGACCTCGATCGCAACGAGTCAGGTCGGCGGGCCTGATCAGGTCTTTGCTCAGGCGAAACGCACGAGTGTGGTCGATCATCCACATCGTCCAATCGCTCGTCCACAGGATGTTGCCCATGTTGCGGTCGCGATTCTGAATCAGCTCGTCCCAGATGTGCATCAACTGGATCTGGTTCGACGTCCGCAGCGGGTTCGGCCCCATCGTCTGCTTCGTCAGACGATCCTTCTCGCTCATCTTCACGTCGTCTACCCACCACGTCACGGCAGCCGACTTGCCATCGACGTTGCGCTCGACTGACATCGGGACCGTGTTGATCTCGAGGAGCCGCGCAAGTCGATAGGCCGCGATGTTGAAGCGATACGTGTCTTTGAAATTCAGCTCGGTGTGCGGGCCGGCTTCGAAGACCGGCTTCGCGATGTCGACGGCCTGAACGTGCGCGTCGTGTGTGATCTTTCCGTCGGATAGCGTGACGCGCAGCGACCCGGTGACACCGGCACCCGCGTCTCTCTTGTCCGTGATGCGGGCCTTGAGGAGAAACGTCTCCATTTCGGCCGTGCTGAGCTGCGGCGTGCTTGTCGCTTTGCCCTGGCCCGCAAGCGCCGACGCGGTGAGGCCCAGAGTCGCGACGACTACGAAGATCGGCGCACGACGGAATCGATCCATGTCACGCCCCCTTTTGATTATCGGATGAGCCGGATTCTACGCGAAAAACTGCGATTCCGGGTGACCTACCGTCTGTGGAGGGCTCAGATCGCGCAGTCGCAACGCCTCCGCAAACAGGCTCTGCATCAAATCAACGTGATCGGCCATCACACCGAACAGGTCATCGCGGTCCAAACGCAAGGCCCGCCCATTGGCCGCCGCAACGGCTCGCCAGCCGGAGGGCGTGCCGGCGAGCGTGTCTGCCACGCCGAACGTCGTTCCCTTCGTGGCCACCACGGAGGGCCGATCGGGCGACTCCAGTCGAACCTCTCCCTCGAGAACCTGATACGCCGCGGGCGGGGAGTCGGCCTCGAAGACGACACTGCCCGCGGTGAGGGGAACTTCAGACGACGACGCACGCAGAGCCAGTAACTGTGCGGCTGTCGCCGCTGCGAGCAACGGGTCCCGGCGGAACGAGTGCCCGCCCGGGGTGCTGATCTGCTGTGAGGTGACACCCTGGTGAAGTCGATACGACGATTCGCCCAGCAGCAATCGAAACAGTCCCTGCGCCATCAGGATGTTGTCCGACACCATCGTCAGGAACACCGCAGCCGGGACGCGGAAGCCGATCGTGTGCTCGATGGCTCTGATCGTGTTCTTGAGCGGGATGCCTTGCAGGACTTCCTCGACGTTTGCCACCGCCGGAGCGGACAACTCCTTTTCGGGTCCGTCGTCGCCCCTGACTTCGAGCGCGCCATCGAGCAGAAAGAAGACCTCGTCGGGCGGTTGGCCGGCGCGCGAGATCTCACGACCGGCCTGGTGACGAATCTCGAGTCCCACCTCCGCCACACGAAAGAGCTCGTCGATCGAGAGCCCGACGAAGACCGGCGTCGTCCTGATGCGATCGACCAGCGCCACGACCGGCAAACCATCGTTCGAGGCGCCGTTCCCGCGCGCGGCCCACAGCGCCGCCTCGCACACGAACGCGTCGCGCGGCGACCGATGGGTCGCGATGTAGTCGTAGTCCCCTTTGAGCGATTCGTATTGGCGCTGGGCGCCGAAGTGAATGGCCGACGCGGCGATCACCGGATCGTCGTCGTGAACCAACTGTGCCAGCGTGTCTTCCAGATCGCGCGGGCGAGTTCTGAGAACGTTGTTCGCGTAGCGCACCTTCTCCGCGAGCGGCGTGTCGTCCAGGATCGGCATCACGCGCTTGCGCACGACGCCGCCTAGGAGGTTGTCCAGATATTCGACGGCCGCCGCGCGCCGGCGCCGCTCGCCCTGCTCGATCGTGAATCGTGCGGCCGCCACATCGTCGATGTGGTAGAGCAGTCCGAGCAACCGATAGACACGATCGACCGAGCGACGCAGTTTGTCCTCGAGCGCCCTCCCGAGGAGAGAATCCGAGGCGTCGAGTACGTGCCGCATCAGGTTGTGTTGCAGCGTGAGGCCGTTGTAGTAGCGCGACGTTTCTCTGACGACGACGGCCTCGAGGGTCTGCCGCGGGCACGCGATCGACGGATTCGCGCGTCGCAGTTTCTCGATGGCCATGATCGCCTTGTAGCGAAGGAACCCGTCGTCATCGTCGAGCGCTCTGACGAGCGCATCCATCGAATGCGGTGTCGCGATCAAGGCCAGCGTGACCGGGATGTGACGTCTGATCCAGCGTTGCTCCTGCTTGTCGGCGAGCGAGTACGCCAGCAGCGGGACGATGGTCTCCCCGTAACCAACCAGCGCCTCACGTGCCTGCGTCTTCAGCACACGATGGCCGAGTAACGACAGCAGTGCCGGCACGAAGAGTCCGTCCGACGCACCGAGATCGCGCGCGCTCTTAATCGCCCGTCTGACGACGTTGATGTCGGCGTCGTTGAGCAGGGGCACGAGCAGCGGCCTGAAACGCGGGTGCCGGATGTGCCCAAGCGCTCGTGCCGCCTCCCCGCGCCCGCCGGCGTTGGCCTCGCGCGAATCGTTGATGATACGCAGGCATGCCATTTCGGCGGCGTCAACGTCCTCGGCGACGCCGCTGTTCGCCAACGCGATAGCCGCTGTCACGGCCACGCGAGGTTCAGGGTCATCGAGGTGGCGACGGAGGAGCACCGCCGCGTCCTCGTGCGAGAACTTCGCGAGCGCGTGCAACGCTGCTGCGCGAACGTAGACGTCCTCGTCCTGGACCATTCGCTCGATAGTGGGGATCCATCGACCCGCGATGGGGGAGTCGACCGCCGCAAGCACTCGCAAGGTTTTCGCCCGGACGCGAGGCGACTCGCTCTGGAGCAGCAATGGCGTGACCAGGTTGCGTTTGTCGAGCGCTTCGAGCAGGTCGATCGCATAGACCACGGCGTGCTCGTCGGGACTCGAGAGCTCCTCGACGAGCGTCTCGATTGTTGCGGTGTCGGCGACGTCGGTACGGATGCTCGTGGGCGAAATGTCCTGCGACACGACGCTCGCGCGGAAGGCGCGGATATATTCGCGCCAGGCGATGAGCGCCATCACAATCCATCCGCCCGTAATGAACAGGCTGGCGTAGCTCAATTGGCGCCAGCCGAGATGGAGCGCCTGCGGGTGAATGAGGACGAGGATCAGCAGCGCCGCCGCCCCTTTGGCGACGCGATCCATCGTGACGTCGATGAACGGCTTTGCGCGAAAGCGAAGATCCGAGGGGAGCGGAATGAAGAGGACTTCGCGCGTGGTTTTGTCGAGTGAGTATCTGAGCGTCGAGTCGAACACACGCGCCCCGGCCACGGCCCAGAGTTTCCCGGTCAGCAGGATCAGCGTGGCGCTCGTGCCGAGGCCGATGGGGAGAAGGAGCAGCGCTGCGGCGATGCCGAAGGAACGATGGATGCGACTGGTGAGGCCGATCTGTACGGCGAAGCCGGCCAGGGAGAGATAGATCGTCACCTGCGCCAGCAACCTCGCGATCGCGTCACCGTCTTGCCCGGTTGCCTCGGCTGCCATGCTCAATTGCTGATCGACCATGGCGGCGCCAATCGACGCGAAGGCGACCACTCCTGCAAGCACCCTCAGGTGGCGCGACTCGACCAGCAGCCGCAAGGCCTCACGTCCACCGACGCCGCGCTCGTCGATCTCCTCGGGGGGATGGTAGGCGTGAGGCAGACGCACGATCTTCAGGACCAACCCCACGCAGACAGCAAGAGTGATAGCGCTCACGAGCAGGAGGTTGTTTGAGCCGATCGCCTCCACTCGTGTGGCAGTAATTGCGGCGCCCACGGCACCACCAAGACAAGCGCCGCCGCCGATCAAGCCAAAGAGCCGCTTCGCCTGTCGCGCGTCGTAGACGTCGTTGGCCAGGGTCCAGAACTGGCTGAGGAGCAGCATGCCAAGGACCTGGCCGAAGAAATACAACGCCACCGTGACCCAGGCCCAGTCATTGCGAAGAAGGGCCCAGAAGATCACGAGCAGCACGACGAGGACGGCCTGCGTGATCGGAATCACATATTGACGGGGCACCCGGCGCGCCGCCGTCGAGTAGAGGTGCATCAGCACCCCGATGAGGACCGAAGAAGCGAGCAGAACGTACGGAAGATTGTCGGAGCCGAGCTGATCGATGAACTTCGACTTCGTGACCGGCTTCAGGATGTTGTGCGAGGTCATCGCGAGAAACGAGTAGGCGAACATCAGGAACGCGACTGTTCGCTCACCGCTTCGCGTGTTGGTTAATCGGGTGATGACCCGATTCCAGATGGAATCCATCGGGGAGATGCTGTGGGCACAGCTTACCTCTGCACGGCAGGGGGTTGCGTGTCAGAATTTGCCGCTTGGCGAGTCCATTGATCCTGGCGTCGGCTTCACCCCGGCGCGCTGAGCTGCTGACGGCGGCTGGAATTCACTTCGAAGTGCGGCCGGCACACATCGACGAGGGGTTGCGGCCCGGGGAGGACGCGAAGGCCTACGCCAGCCGCGTCGCGGTCGAGAAGGCCCGCACCGTCGCAGCGCAGTCTAAAGGGCAGCCGGTCCTGGCCGCCGACACCATCGTCGTCATCGATGGTCTGGTGCTTGGGAAACCGGTCGATGGGGCGGATGCGAGGCGGATGCTCCGCCTTTTGTCGGGTCGGATCCACGAAGTCATGACCGCGGTGGCGCTGATGAGTGCCCGGTCTGGTCAGCAGGAGCCGGTACTCGACTCGAGGATCGCATCGACGGCCGTTCAGTTTGCACCGTTGGACACAGCCGAGATTGATTGGTACGTCGCGACGGGGGAGCCGTCGGACAAGGCGGGCGCCTATGCGATCCAGGGGCTCGCATCGCGCTTCGTCACGCGAATCGAAGGCTCCTACTCGAACGTGGTAGGGCTGCCCATGGCACTCGTTTACGCCATGTGCACACGGGCGGGAATACTGCTATCCTGACTGGTGTTTCCTTACTGAAAGTCCTTATCTATGAGCCACAAAGCCGCAAAGATCGGCGTCACGACGCTCGTGCTCGCCACCGTCTTCGGAGTTCTGCTGTACACCACGCTCGGCGAGAGCATGCAGTACTACAAGTATGTGGACGAGGTGGTTGGGAGCCAGTCGGACTGGAGCGGTAAGAAACTGCAGGTGCACGGCTACGTTGTGCCTGGCTCCATCGGCAAGAAGCGCGACGCGCTGGAGTATCGATTCGACATCCAGCGTAACGGCAAGACGCTGCGCGCGTTCTACAACGGGATCACGCCTGACACCTTCAAGGACGACTCCGAAGTCGTGCTCACCGGTGTCCTGACGAAGGACGGCTTCATCGCGACCGACATGACAGCGAAGTGCCCCTCGAAATATGAGGCAGCTTCTGGCCCCGCCGGCCGTTAGGAAATCATGGCATCACTGGGCTACTACCTCCTGCTGGCTGCGTTCGTCGTCGGGGCGTATGCCACGGCGATCTCAGTAGCCGGCGCGCGCCGCCGTTCCAGCCCGATGATCGAAAGCGGCGTCGGGGCCTTCTACCTGCTCGCGGCGATCATGACCGCGGCATCCGCGGTGATCGTCTACGCCTTTGTCACCGGCGATTACTCCATTCGATACGTTCAGCGCTATTCGGACAACGGCCAGCCGCTCTTCTACAAGCTCACGTCGTACTGGGGCGGTCTCGACGGCTCGATCATGTTCTGGGTGTTCCTGCTGTCGCTCTTTGGCAGCGCCGCGATTTACATCAACCGGGAGCGCCATCGCGAGCTGATTCCCTATGTCGTGGCGGTCATCTCCACGGTGGAGATGTTCTTCCTGCTCCTGATGGTGGTGCACAACAACCCGTTCGACACCTACCTGACAGAGAGCCCGGTCGACGGCGCGGGACTCAATCCGCTGCTGCAGAACTTCTACATGGTGATCCACCCGCCGACGATGTACCTCGGGTTCGTCGGGCTGACGATCCCGTATGCCTTCGGCATGGCGGCGCTCATCACCGGTTATCTGGACGACTCCTGGCTGCGCGCGGTGCGCCGCTGGACGATGTTCGCCTGGCTCTTCCTCTCGATCGGCCTCGGCCTCGGCATGATCTGGGCCTATGAGGAACTCGGGTGGGGCGGCTACTGGATGTGGGATCCCGTCGAGAATGCGGGCCTCCTCCCATGGTTCACGGCAACCGCGTTCCTGCACTCCGTGATGGTTCAGGAACGGCGCGGCATGCTGCGCGTGTGGAACGTCTCGTTGGTGATCATGACGTTCTTCCTGACGCTCTTCGGGACGTTCATGACCCGGTCGGGGATCGTGCAGTCAGTGCACTCGTTCGGCCAGGACCCGGTGCTCTCGAAGCTCTTTACCATCTTCATGATCTCGATGCTGGTCTTCAGCTTCGGCTGGGTGATCTATCGGATGCCGCTGCTGCGGGCCCGTAACGAGCTGGATTCCTGGCTGTCTCGTGAGGCGGCGTTCCTCTTCAACAACTGGATCCTGCTGTTCTGCGCCGGCTTCGTGCTGTTCGCCACGATGTTCCCGACGATGAGCGAGGCGATCACCAAAGAGCGCATCACCGTCGGACCACCGTTCTTCAACCAGTGGATGATTCCGATCGGCCTGACGCTGCTCGTGCTGACCGGCGTCGGACCGCTTCTCGCGTGGCGGAAGTCGACGCTTATCAATTTGCGCGACTCGTTCCTCTTCCCAGCCTTGTCCGGGCTCTTGATTGGCGGGGTGACCGTCGCACTCGGTGTTCGTATCTGGAGTGCAGGCCTCTGCTTCGCCTTCAGCGGTTTCGTGGTGGGCACGATCGTGCAGGAGTTCGTGCGCGGCGCGCGCGTCCGCCAGCAGACGACGGGCACAGACATCCTGACGGCGATGATCGGTCTCGTCGGCCGCAACAAACGGCGCTACGGCGGCTACATCATCCACGTCGCGATCGTCCTGCTGTTCCTCGGATTTGCGGGCAGCGGATTCAAGCAGGAAGAGTCCGCGCTGCTGACGCCGGGGCAAGAGGTCAAGATCGGCGATTACGTCATCAGGCACAACGCGCTGGCGGTGACCGACGATGGGCGCAAGCAGATGGTCACGGCCGATATGACCATCCTGAAGAACGGCGCCGAAATCACGAAGATGTACCCGGCGCGCTGGTTCTTCCGCAAACACGAGGATCAGCCGACGACCGAGGTCGCGATTCGACGCACGCTCGCCGAGGATCTCTACATCGTGATGCCGCAGTTCGATGCGAGCCAGCAATCGGCCAATGTGGAGATCACAGTCAACCCGCTGGTGAACTGGGTCTGGCTGGGCTTTGGACTGCTGGCGTTCGGCACGTTCATCGCCCTTCTACCGGAAGCGGCCTTCACATTTGCGGTCGGCCGCGTCCCCGAGTCGGCGAAGACGGCCACGGCGTCATTGCTGTTGCTGGCCATCGTTCTTCCAGCTGCCGTGCAGGCACAGGACGGCACGCCAGGCCCGCTCGTGAACAAGACGACGATGCAGCGTGATGCAGAGGGGCGAATCATCTGCATGTGCGGTTCGTCGGGATGCGTGCGAAGTCCGCTCAACAACTGTCCGATGCGCCCGGCGTGTCACGGCTACGACGCGCAGGTCGCGCAACTGCAGAAGTACATCGCGGAAGGCAAGAACCAGGACGACATCCTCACAGCGTTCGTCAAGGAATACGGTGCGGCCGTTCTCGCAATCCCTTCAAACGGTGGATTCAACTCCCTCTCCTGGCTGCTTCCGTACGGGCTCGCGGGCCTGGGCCTGCTGGTGCTCGTCGTGACCGCGCGCCGCTGGACGACGCAACCGGCCGCAGCCGGCGCGGGTGGCGGGGATATTTCAGTCGACCCCGCGATCGACGCCCGTCTGGACGATGAGCTCAGAGATCTCGACTGAACCGCAGCCGGCGTTCGAGCCCTGGCAGCTGTTCACACTGGCTGGCCTGATCGGCGCGACGATCGCTGTCTTCATGGCGCGGGGTGAGTCACCCGCAGCCGTGATCATGATCAGCCTGACGATCTTTGCGGCTGCCGTCGTCGGCATTGCGGCACTGCGCACATTCCTGCCCCTCACACAGAAGTCCGCGACCTTCGGGCCCCGCCTGTTGGGCGGCCGCACGCGTGCGGCGCTCGATCGTGAAAAGACACTGGTCCTGCGGTCGATCAAAGAGCTCGAGTTCGACCGCGCGATGGGGAAGGTGTCCGAGAAGGACTTCGCGGAGATGAGCGGCCGTCTGCGGGCGAGAGCGGTGCGGTTGATGCGGCAGCTCGACGCCGGCTCAGGCTATCGCAGCACGATCGAGCAGGAGATCACGAAGAGGATTGGCGAAGCTCCTGCCGGGTCCAAAGTTCAGGACCCGGCCTACGCTGAACAGGGACGGTCTCTCGACGACGTAGGGCGGGTCTTGCTCTCTAGACCCGCCGGTACCTGCGCATCGTGCGGAACCACCAACGATGCCGATGCTCGATTTTGCAAGCACTGCGGTGCCGCCGTAGGGTCGCGCACATGAGGACTCGTTTGGGCGTTGGGCGTTGGGTGTTGGGAGTTGCCGCGCTCGCCGTGTTGTGTGCGAGCGTGAGCGCCCAGGATATGCCCGACCCGTCGTTGATTCACGGCCGGGCGATCCCGGCGCCTGAATTGGCCAACGGCACTGTCACGGTCCGCGTCGTTCGAGAAGCGATCGGCAACAACGCCTCAGGCCAGCAAGTCACTGTCAGTGTTGGAAGCGCGACACGATCGGCTACGACCGACGCGCAGGGTCGCGCCGAGTTTCACGGGCTGCCCTCGGGGGGAGCGAACGCTATCGCCGAAGTGACGGTGGATGGCGAGAAGCTCGTGTCGGAGCCGTTCGCCGTGCCGACGTCTGGTGGGCTCCGAGTGATTCTCGTCGCTGGCATCGCCAAGGCGGCCGAGCGCAAGAAACAGGAAGAAGCTGCGGCGGCCGCCGAGCCTCCAACCAAGGGCATCGTCGTGTTCGGGGGCAATTCGCGCGTCCTGATGCAGTTCAACAACGATGCGCTGGACGTCTACTACATCCTCGAGATCGTGAACAGCGCGCGGACGCGCGTTGATTTCGGTGCTCCGCTGGTCATCGAGTTGCCACCCGGAGCCAATGGCGCGACCGCGCTGGAGGGTTCGTCGAAGTCAGCGATCGTCTCCGAGGATCGCATCACGATCACGGGACCGCTGCCGTCCGGCACGACCATGCTGCAGGCGGCGTTCCGCATGCCGTACGACGATGGGACGCTGACGATGACGCAGAAGTGGCCTGCGGCCTTCCAGCAGATGATCGTCGGTGTGCAGAAGGTCGGCAATCTGCAGGTCCAGTCACCCCAGCTCAATGAAACGAACGAAGTTCGCACCGAGAGCGGCGATCTGTTCGTGCTGGGGAACGGCCCGGCGATGCCGGCAGGCGGCACGCTGACGCTCAACATCTCCGGGCTCCCGTACCACAGCAAGACCCCGCGTCGCGTGGCGCTGACGCTGGCCGGCGGGCTGCTCGTGTTCGGAGCCTGGCTCGCGTTCACCGGGCGATCCCGCCGCGACGAGTCACGGCAGGCCCTCATAACTCGTCGCGACACCCTGCTCGGACAACTGGCACAAATCGAATCGAAGAGGCGCTCCGGCGCCGCCGACGCCGACGCGCAAGCGAAGCGTCGCGCCCGCATTCTCGGCGAGCTCGAGCAGATCTACGGCGAGCTCGACGAAGCCTACCCCGGACCGCAAGGAGGCGGTGAGGGCGTCGCCGCGTGACGAGCGTCGACTTCGACGAAGTTTCAGTAGAAGACCTCTCCCGCCATTTCGGACGTCGGCGCGCGGTGTCGCGGATGACGTTTCGCACCGCGCGCGGCACCATTCTCGGGCTGCTCGGTCCCAATGGAGCCGGCAAGTCAACGCTCCTGGCGATGCTGGCCACGCTGCTGCGTCCATCGTCCGGAACCATCCGCTACGGAACGCTCGGCACCACCGCCGGAGCCGCGTTGCGTGCCCGCATCGGCGTGCTGGGCCACGATCTCTTTCTCTATCCAGAACTGACGGCGCGCGAGAACCTCGCGTTCTTTGCCGGCCTCTATGGCATCGCGGACACGAATGCGAAGGCTCGTGCCGCGCTCGAGCGGGCCGGTCTCGGCGGGCGCGGTGAGGATCCGGTCTCGGGCTTCTCTCGCGGCATGCGGCAGCGCGTCGCACTCGAGCGCGCGCTGATTCACGATCCGCGACTCGCGCTGCTCGATGAACCGTTCACCGGTCTCGACGATGCGTCCACGGGCGCGCTCGTCAATCGACTGAAGACGCTGCGTGACAGCGGCGCCATCGTGATTCTGGCGACGCACGACCTTGATCTCGCGGAAGGCCTGCTCGATCACGCGCTCTTTCTTCGAGAAGGCCGCATCGTCGAGTCGATGACGGCGCCAGACTCGCTTCGGTCGACCTATCGGAGCGTCAT
>Ga0310810_10002073_pt1 | contig 21324 bp, 14 predicted proteins | sample NCmetagenome_FD_207641 | JGI IMG/M metagenome (GOLD analysis project Ga0310810, IMG submission 207641) | Soil microbial communities from experimental microcosm in Duke University, North Carolina, United States - NC | ecosystem: Engineered > Artificial ecosystem > Soil microcosm > Unclassified ...
GCGCCCAATAATTCATGGGTGCTGACCCATAACAAGGTTTCGGGCCGGCACGCCAATATCACGTTCCGGAACGGCGTCTTCTATATAGAGGATGTCAGCCGGAACGGCATCTCCGTGAATTCGCCGGACAATCGGCTGGTTCACAACCGGCCGTACGCACTCAAGACGGGCGACCGCATCTTCATCGAGCCGTACGAGATCGGTGTCTGGATCGATGGAGACGCCGCACGATCCGGACGGGAGCCGATCGTGGATCCGTTTGCCGATCTGGATCCGTTTGCCGGGCCCGCCAACGCCGCCTCGAGTCCTGTCCTCCCCGAGACGCCGGGCAACGAAGTGGTCGATCCACTGCTGCTCATCGAGGGAGGCGCGCCGCCGCCGAAGCGATCCGCGCCGCCTCCGCCGCCGGCCGACAACTTTCTCGGGCAACATTATCAGCCGCCGGTAGTGCTCTCGCCGCCGCCGGCGCCGCGGCCGTCACCTGCAGGCCGGCCGAATGCTCCGTCGATCCCGGCGGGCTACAACCCGCTCGCGCCCGACGATTCGTCGGATCGGATGACACCGCCACGTCCAGTGCCAGCCGCTCGTCCGGTGGCGCCACCGGCATACAACCCGCTGGCCGTGGACGATCCGTTCGCCACCGCGCCAGCGCAGCCGCCGCCCGGTGTGCATCCGACTGCGCCGGTACCGATCGCGCCGACTCCTTCGCCGCCGCCCGCTGCAGGCTCCGTGGCATCGCCGCCTTTGCCTGTCGACGAGCCGATCGAAACGCCGCCTTCCGTCGTCCCGATCCGCCCCCGGCCCGGTGTTGATGCGACGCCGGCCAGGCGCCGATCCAAAGAGTCCTCGACGTCCGACTCACAGGCAGGCCGGCTCCCCGATCCCGCGCCCGTCGTGGTGACTCCGCCGGTCGTAGCTCAGAAAGCGGAACCGGCCTCACCCCCTGGTGTGAGCATCGATCTCGGCGCATTGCTCGCGGGTGCGGGCGTTCCCAACGGCGTTCTGACCCCCGAGCTGTCGCGGAGCCTTGGCGAGATCCTTCGTGTCGTCGTCATCGGCCTGATGGACGTGCTGCAATCACGTCAGCGCATCAAGGAAGAGTTCGGCATGCAGCAGACGATCTTCCGGCCAGCTGACAACAATCCGCTGAAGTTCTCGGCCAACGTCGAGGATGCTCTCCACAATCTCTTCGTGAGGCGCAATCCTGCGTACCTTGGAAGCGTTGACGCTTTTTCCGACGCCTTTGACGATCTTCGGGACCATCAGCTCGCGGTGCTTGCCGGAATGCGCGTGGCGTTCGAGGCCATGCTGGCCGAGTTCGATCCGGATCGCCTGCAGCAGCAGTTCGACAAGCAGATGGGCGGCGGACTGGCGCTCATGCCGGCCAAGATGCGGTACTGGGAGCTGTTTCGCGCCCGCCGCGTGGAAATGGCCAAGGATCCGGAGGACACCTTCGAGCGGCTCTTCGGAGAGGAATTCCGTCGCGCGTACGAGGAGCAGTTCCGCCAGCTCAAATCACAGCGCCGTCAGCGCAAGGACGGCCAGGGACCGCCCCCAGCCTCGAGCTGAGTACGCGCCGGGACCCGCATTCGTGTAGATTGTTCGGCACACGTCGATGTCCGCCCACAACCGCATCGTCTGGTCTGAGGGGCTCTTCCTGCAGCCGCAGCATTTCCAGCAGCAGGACCGCTATTTCGAGCGCTACGTCGAAACACGCTGCCAGTCGCTCGTGCCTTACAGCTGGGGAATCATCGAGGTCGAGTTCGAGCGCGACTTCCTGAAGATCGGGAAAGTCGGGCTGCGGCGTCTGACGGGGGTCTTTCCGGACGGCACGCCGTTCCGCATGCCGGACGACGACCCGCTGCCGGCGCCGATCGACATTCCAGCGGATCTGCGGGACCAGCGTCTGCATCTCGCCGTCCCGCTGCGCCGCGCCGGCGAGCTCGAATCCGCGCGGACGCCGTCGGCGGAAGATCTCGTGCGGCAGCAGATCCGCGAGTTTCAGGTCGCGAACATCGCCGCGTCGGGGGGCGAGCCCGCAACGCTCGAAGTCGGTGCGCTGCGCACGCGGCTGCTCGCGGAACGGGACGTCACCGAAGCGTACGCCACGATTCCGCTGGCGCACATCGTGGAGTGCCGCGCCGACCAGCAGGTCGTGCTCGACGATACGTTCATTCCGACCGTCCTGCACGTGCGATCGTCGACGCGGCTGGCGACGCTGGCAACCGAGCTGCTCGGGTTGTTCCACCAGCGCGGCGAAGCGCTCGGCGGCCGCGTGGCTGCGACGAGCCGCGGCGCCGCGTCGGAACTGGCCGACTTCCTGATGCTTCAGGTGATCAATCGGTGCGAGCCGCTGCTCGCGCATTTTGCCGACGCCGGCGCGATCCATCCGGAGGCGTTCTACCAGTTCTGCGTTGCCGCCGCGGGCGAGCTGACGACGTTCACGACCACGTCCAAGCGGACGCCGAAGTTTCCGGGCTACCGGCACGATCATTTGAAGGAGACGTTCGAACCCGTCATCGCCTCGCTCCGCGAGTCCATGAGCAAGGTGATGACGCAGAACGCGATCCCCATCCCGCTCGAACCGCGCAAGTTCGGCATCAGCGTGGCCATCGTGCAGGACCGGTCGCTTCTCAGTTCGGCTGTCTTCATCCTTGCGGCCCGCGCGGACGGGCCCGCCGAGAACCTGCGCCAGCGTTTCCCGGCGCAGGTGAAGATCGCGCCGGCCGAGAAGATTGGCGACCTCGTGCGGCAGGGTCTTCCCGGCGTTCCCGTCGTTGCAATGCCGGTGGCGCCGCGTCAGATCCCGTATCACGCCGGCTACGCGTATTTCGAGCTCGATCAGACGCACGAACTCTGGGAGCAGCTGAAAGGATCGGGCGGCGTCGCGATCTATGTGTCCGGAGAATTCCCCGGACTGGCGATGGAGTTCTGGGCGATTCGCGGCTGAAGGATTTTCCATGGCGGACACCGACGATCCCTTCCTGCCGTCGGATCTCACGCACCGGCCGCGGCCGGGCGCGGGCCGCCGGGGTACGGCCGACACGGGGGTCGTCCGGCCCGTTGCCCATCGCGCAGCGGAAGTCGAGCCGATCTCCGACTCCGTTCGCGCGTCGATCGGACTCGGCCTCAACCCGCTCGTCCAGGCGGCGATTCCTCTTTTGCTCGTCGCGGGGCAGCTGCGCGGCGCGCCCGCGGCGATGGACGTCGGCGGTCTGCGCCGGCACGTGCTCGAGGAGATGCGCCGGTTCGAGGATCAGGCGCGCGCCTCGGGTGTCCGAAACGAGATCGTGCTTGCCGCGCGGTACGCGCTCTGTGCCGCTCTGGACGAGGCAGTGCTGTCGACTCCGTGGGGGGCGCAGAGCGAGTGGGCGCAGCACCCGATTCTCGTGGCGCTTCATCGCGAAGCCTGGGGCGGCGAAAAGTTCTTCGAGATGCTCAACCGCATCTCCGCGGATCCCGCGCGGCACCTCGACCTGCTCGAACTTCAGCACATCATTCTTTCGCTCGGATTCACGGGCAAGTATCAGCAAATCGACCGGGGGTACGAGCAGCTCTCGGACCTGCAGCGGGAGATCTCGCGGACCATCCACAAGTTTCGCGGCGCGCCGCCTCCGGAGCTGTCGATCAAGTGGCGCGGCCTGGAGGATCAGCGCAGTCGATTGATTCGGTACGTGCCCTGGTGGGTGGTCGCCGCCGCCGCTGTCGCCGTACTCGCCGTGACGTTTGTCGTCTATCAATCGCGTCTCGCCGCGCAGGCCGATCCGCTCCACGCGCGGCTGGCACAGGTCGGTCTCGAGGACTTCGCGGTGCCGCCGCCGCCCGCGCGCGTCAAAGGGCCGACGCTCAAGCAGCTGCTCGCGCCCGAAGAGGCGGCCGGGCGGCTCACCGTCGAGGAGAACGGCGGCCGAACGCTCATCACGATGCCCGGCGGCGATCTCTTCGGCTCGGGGAGCGCCGACGTGAACCCCGGATACGAGCCGACGCTCGAGCGGATCGGCCAGGCGATCAACCAGGTGCCGGGCCGCGTGATGATCGTCGGGCACACCGATGACCAGCCGATCAAGTCGCTCAAGTTCCACGACAACTACGAGCTGTCGCGCGAGCGCGCCGTCAGCGTCGCGAACGTGCTGAAGAAGACGATCAGCAATCCGGCGCGTCTCGCATGGACCGGCGTCGGGCCGTCGCAGCCGAGATACCGTCCCGAGTCGGATCCGGCGAACCGCGCGCGCAACCGGCGCGTCGAGATCATCCATCTGGCTGGCGAATAAGGACCCATGTTCGCGTTCCTGAAGCGCAGCTTCGTCGTCATTGTCGGGTTCCTGCTCATCGCGGCGTTCATCTGGTTTGCCGGGCCGTATTTCGCGTTTGCCGACTACCATCCGCTCGATCCGCCGATGGTGCGGCTGGTGCTCATCGGCGTCGTCGTTGGTCTCTGGCTGACCTCGAAGTTGATCAAGCGTCTCCGCGCCTACCGCGCGGGCGACCGCCTGCTGGCGGCCGTCGCGGCGCAGCCGCAGCCCGAGACGCCGCGGACGCCCGCTGAAGTCGCCAAGCTGCGCGAGCGGTTCGAAGAGGCCGTCGGCGCGCTGAAACACCAGCAGCGTCAATCGGGCCACAGCCTGTACGACCTTCCGTGGTACGTCATCATCGGCGCTCCCGGATCGGGAAAGACGACAGCCCTGCTCAACTCCGGCCTGAAGTTTCCGCTGGAGCAGCGCGTCGGGAAGGGCGCGCTGCGCGGCGTCGGCGGGACACGCAACTGCGACTGGTGGTTCACGGACGAAGCCGTGTTCCTCGACACCGCGGGCCGCTATACGACGCAGGACTCCGATGCCGAGTCCGACAGTCTCGGTTGGAACGAGTTCCTGTCGCTGCTCCGGAAGTACCGCGCGCGGCGTCCGATCAACGGCGTGATCCTGACGATCAATGCGCAGGACCTGCTCGTGGGTGGTGCATCTGTACGCGAGGCGCACGTCGAGGCGGCGCGCCGCCGGCTCGAGGAGCTGAATCGGGAGCTGAAGATTCAGCTGCCGGTCTACGTCATGGTGACGAAGTGCGACCTCGTCGACGGCTTTGCTGAATACTTCGACGACCTGAAAGCCGAAGGGCGCGCGCAGGTGTGGGGCGTCACGTTTCCCTACGACCAGAGCGTGGCCAACGACGGCCCGCGCGCGTATCCGGCGGAGTTCGATGCGCTCATTGCCCGGCTCAACGAACGTGTGCTCGACCGCATGGAGGAGGCGCGTGACACACGCCGGCGTACGCGGATCTTCGCGTTCCCGCAGCAGACGGCCACGCTGCGCGAGCCGTTGACGGAATGGATCACGGAAGTCTTCAGCGCGCGGGGCTTCGCCGGCCAGATCCTGCTCCGCGGCGTGTATTTCACGAGCGGCACACAGGAAGGCACGCCGATCGATCGACTGCTTGGCAGCATCGGGCGCAGGTTCGGTGCGGCGGATGCGGTCATGGCCCCGCAGGGCCCGGGCAAGGCGTATTTCGTCGAGACACTTCTCAAGACGGTGATGATCGGCGAGTCCGGCCTTGCAGGCATCAATCGCCGTCTGGAACTTCGTAAGGCGTCGGCGCTGCTTGGCGCGTACGTCGCCGCCGGACTGATCGCGACTATCGGCGTCATCGCGCTCACGGTGAGCTACAACCACAACCGCCAGTATCTCGACGAGGCCGCGGCCGATATCGATACGTTCGAGCACACCGCATCGGTGACGCCGGCGTCCCCGCTCGGCCTGATCGTGGCTCGGCTCGACGGCATTCGCAGCGTCGTCGATGGAGCGGATCGGTACGCGCAAACGACGGCGCTGCCGTTGCGGTGGGGACTGTATCAGGGACGCGCGATCGGCAACGCCGCGCGCGACGCGTACGTGCGCGAACTGGACAGCGTGCTGCTGCCACGGCTCGCGTCGCACATCCACGCGCGCATGGAACAGTACGCGTCGGACCCGCAAAAGCTGTATGTCTACCTCAAGGCATATCTCATGCTCGGCGAGCCGAAGCACCTGGACCGGGAATACCTCCAGCGGATCGCCGACGTCGAGTGGCGCCAGAATCCCGGCGACGCGGCGCTGGCGCCGGCCCTCGGGCAACATCTGAACGCACTGTTCGACAACGGCGGTACGCTCCGGCCGATCCCGCTCGACGCGACGCTCGTGACGCAGGCGCGCAACAGCATTCAGCAGACGTCGATGGCCAGGGTCTTGTACGAAGACGTCAAGCGCGCCTACACGGATGACGCCGGCGTGGGATTGCGCCTCGATCAGGCCGCCGGAGTGGGCGCCGAGCGTGTGTTTACGCGGCGCAGCGGGCTGCCGATCTCGTCGCCTATTCCGGCGCTTTATACCCGCGACGTGTTCAAGCGTTTCGTCAAGGACGGCCGGGCGGAGCTGCTCACGCGACTCAATAAAGACGCGTGGGTGTGGGGGCAGAGTTCGATTTCTGCCGCGGCCAGCTCCGGCACGCTCGTCTCCGGCGTCTCGAACCTCTACGAGCAGGACTACATCCACGCGTGGGACGCGCTGCTCGACGACCTGCAGTTCGCATCGTTTCCGACGATCCCCCAGGCGAACGACGCCTTGCGGATCCTCGTCGCACCGACGTCGCCCCTGCGGGGCCTGCTGCGTGTCGTCGCCGACAACACGACCCTCGTGGAGCAGACGAACCCGTCGACGCCGACGGGAGTGATCGGTCAGACGAGGAAAAAGGTGACCGATACGCTGTCGGGTGTGCTGAAGCCGATCGAGAGCGCGGCCGGGATGCCCGCCGTCGAGCCGGGGATGCTCGTCACCGCGCATTTTCAATGGGCGAGGCAGCTGACCGCAGGCGAGGCGGGCAAGACACAGCTCGATTCGATCATCCAGTCGCTCGCGGCCATCCAGCAGCAGCTCGATGCGCTCGGTCCCGATGTGGCCGGCGGCAGCCCTGTCGACATCCTCTCCAGTCCCTCGTTCCGGGCGCTCATGCAGACGCTGCGGGTGCAGTCGGAGGCACTGCCGCCGGGGCTTCGCACCCTGGTGTCCCAGATCGCGCAAGCGCCGGAGGATGTCGTGGTCGCGGGCGCGACCGAACAAATAGAGTCGCTGTACAACCAGCAGGTCGTGCCTGCGTGCACGAGCCTGATTGCGGGCAAGTACCCGTTTGCCAACTCGCCCGCGGATGTTCAACTGTCGGATTTCGGTGCGGTGTTCGGGTACGACGGTTTGTTCGACAAGTTCTTCGCCGACCATCTCGCGAAGCAAATCGACACGTCCGGCGCTACATGGACGTGGCGACCGGGATCGGTGAATCCGTCGCAGCGGCTTCTCGAACAGTTCCAGGCAGCCGACCGGATCCGTAAGATGTTCTTCCCGGCCGGTTCGAAAACGCCGTCGGTGAAGTTCTTCGTGACGTTCAGCGACGTCGACAGCACGGCGACGAGATTCGTGCTGCTGGTCGACGGACAGACCATGGACGACAAGCACCTCAAGCAGCAGGTCACATGGCCTGGTCCCACTCCCGGCAGCGCGTCGAGCGAGTGGGAGAGCCGTTATTACGACCCGATGAAAACATATGGCGGGCCGTGGGCTTGGTTCAGGATGGTCGACGATACCCGGATCGCGACGGCGGCGGATCCGGATCAGCGGATCGTGCTCAACATTCAGAACCGCTATCACCGGGTGCACGTGACCGTGGAACCGTCGACCGCGTCCGCAAACCCGTTCGTGTCCTGGGACTGGCGTCAATTCAGCTGCCAATCGTGAGCGCTCATGCAGATAGGCTTTTACGGCAAGCTGCCGAGCCACGGTGACTTCCTCCGGCGCCGCGTCTCCGACGCGTTCGTCGACGCCTGGGATGCCTGGCTTCGCGAGTGCCTCGCGGCGAGCCGCGCGGCGCTCGGGCCGCGGTGGCTCGACGTTTATCTGACCAGCCCCGCGTGGCGGTTCGCGTGTGCCGCCGGGGCCTGCGGTCCTGCGCCGCTCATCGGCGTGGTCGCGCCGAGCGTCGATCAGGTCGGCCGCTATTTCCCGCTGACACTCGTCGCCGAGCTGCCAGCCGACATCAACCTGGTCACCGCCGCGTCGACGTCCGAACGCTTCCTCGATGCGGCCGAGCGGCTCGTGATCGAAACCCTTGCGACCGAGCGCGTCGATTTCGACCGGTTCGATCGTGGCGTGCTGGCGCTCGAGCCGGAGCTGGCTTATGCAGCGGCGCCGCCGCCGCTCATCCTCGGGTCGGAGGCCACGGCGATCCTGACGGACAGTCCTCGCGCGTGGCACGTGCCGCTCGGCGCTTCGTCCGATATCACGCTCGCCTTCGAACAGCTCCTGTCGCTGCACCTCGAGGCGAAGTTCAGGCCGCTCGTCCTGTACTGGACGGACGGTTCAGCGGTCGTCGAACCGAGTTGTCTTGTGTTGAAGGGGCTGCCCGATCCATCCGGTTATGCGGCGCTGCTCGAAGGCTCGTGGCGCGTCCACCGGTGGCATTCGGTCCCGACTCACGTTGCCGACGTCCTCGACGAGCCCACGCTCGCGACCAACACCGAAGTGAGTCCCGGGCGCCTGTTTTTCCGATCTGCCGCGTCGACTGACGTCGGCCGCGCGCGGACGAACAACGAGGACAGCTACGTCGAACGCGCCGCCGTCGGCCTGTGGGCGGTCGCCGACGGCATGGGCGGGCACAGCCACGGCGAGGTGGCGAGCCGCATGGTGTGCGATGCCCTGACGGATTTCGCGCTCGACGGCACGTTCGAAGAAGTCGTGGACGCAGCCGGGAAGCGGGTCCGCGACGTCAACGAATACCTGGTTCACGCGTCGCTGAACGCGGATCCGTCCGAGCGGAGCGGCAGCACCGTCGTGATCCTGTTGTTACGAGGCGCGAAATCCGCCGTATTGTGGGCCGGAGACAGCCGCGTCTATCGTTTCCGGGGCGGCGTTCTGGAGCAGTTGACGCGGGATCACAGCCTGGCGGAACTCGAAGGTGCCGCCGCCAACGAATCGAGCGTCATCACGCGCGCCGTGGGCGTCGAGGCGGACCTCGAGCTGGACGTCCACCGCGACGGCGTCCTGCCGGAGGACCGTTTTCTCCTGTGTTCCGATGGACTTACACGGGTGCTCGCGCCTGAAGAAATCACGGCCTGGATGAAGAACCCGGACATCGAACGGGCCGTCGACGGACTGATTCAGGCAACGCTGGACGCCGGAGCGCCGGACAACGTAACGGTCGTCATCGCAGAGGCGGTTGGTGCTGGGAGCGCCGATGCCGTAGGGGTCGTGGCCGCGCCGTGAGCCTGCACCGCCCCTCAGAACCCCGCGGACGTCCCGCGGGACCTGAGGCCGCGGCGCCCCTTTTTCAGGTAGAATGCGGCCTCCGCGGATCCTGGTGATGAGTGAAGGGTTATAAATGAGCGCGCGGTGGGATGCGGAATCGCTGCTCCAGCCGCTTCCCGGCGAGCAGCCCTGCGGTCTGAACCTCGACGACACCGGTGGACTCGTCGCGCTGGATGCGCTGCGGCTGTTCGGTCAGACCCGCTCGCCGGAAGCGCCGCCCGATACCGACGATGCGGACAAGGAGGCAGCGAAAGCGAAGCCGCCCGTTGAATGGGGAAAGGTCCAGTCCGACGCCGTTGAGGGACTGGGCAAGAGCAAGGATCTCCGGCTGCTGGCCTATCTCGCCACGGCGGTCCTGCGAACCGAGGGATTGCCAGCCTTTACGAAAGTACTTGGCACGGCATCCCAGTGGCTGCAAATGTACTGGCCGAAGGTGTACCCGCCGCTCGATGAGGACGCCATCGCACGCCGGAACGCGCTGAACTGCTTCGCGGATCCGATGGCCGTCGTCGATCGCGTGTGGCGGCTGCCGCTCGTCGAAAGCCGGCAGCACGGACGCTACGCGTTGCGGGACATCGAGATTGCGCGGGGGCAGGTGGCGCCGGGCCCGCTCGAGGCGAAGCCGGACGAAGCCGCGATCGTGGCCGCCTTCGGCGAAATGCCGACGGAAGACCTGTCGGCGCTGGAGCGGTCCGTCGCCGATGGCATGGGCGCGCTCAACGCGATCGACGCTCGGATGCGGAGCGAAGGCGGGCCGGATGTCGCGCCGGACTTCGCGCCGTTGTCGACGCAGTTCGCCAAGCTGAATCGGTTTCTTCGGGAGCAGCTCGAGGCGCGCAACGGCGGCGGCGCCGCATCTGCGGGTGTTGGAAACGGATCATCGGCCGGAGCGGTGTTCGCGGTCGGCGGCATCGCGTCGCGGCAGGACGCGATTCGGGCGCTCGACGCGGTGGCCGAGTATTTCCGGCGGAACGAGCCGTCGAGTCCGATCCCGCTGTTCGTGGATCGGGCCAAGCGGCTGGTGGCGAAAGATTTCCTCGAGGTGCTGGCGGACATCGCCCCCGATGCGCTCGCGGTTGCGCGATCGGCGGGCGGACTGAAGAACGAGTAACCCAAAGGGTCGGCCGACTCTTTGATCTTTGCTGGAGGTTCCCGTGGCAAAGGCGAGCAGTCAGAAGTTCATCGCGCGCAACCGGGCGCCCCGCGTCCAGATCGAGTACGACGTGGAGCTCTATGGCGCGGAGAAGAAGATCCAGCTGCCGTTCGTGATGGGCGTTCTGGCAGACCTGTCCGGAAAGCCCGCCGAGCCGCTGGCGCCGGTCGCCGACCGCAAGTTCCTCGAGATCGACGTCGACAACTTCGACAGCCGCATGAAGGCGTTGAAGCCCCGGGTCGCGTTCCAGGTCCCGAATACGCTGACCGGCGAAGGCAACATGAACGTCGAGCTGACGTTCGACAGCATGGACGACTTCTCGCCGGCCGCCGTCGCGTCGAAGGTCGATGCGCTCAACAAGCTGCTCGAAGCGCGCCAGCAGCTCGCGAACCTGATCACCTACATGGACGGGAAGACGGGCGCCGAGGAACTCGTCGCGAAGCTGCTGCAGGATCCCGCGCTGCTGCAGACGCTGGCGTCCACGAAGAATCCGCAGGGCGAATCGTCCGGCTCATAACGCGGCATCGGGATTCGGAGAACAGCCATGGCAGACCCGAAACAGCAGCAGGAAGTCACGTCCGCGATTGGCGCAGTCGAAGCCGGCGATTTCGACACGCTGCTCAAGAAAGAGTTCAAGCCGAAGACCGATGAGGCGAAGGAGGCCGTCGAGCGCGCCGTCCGCACGCTCGCCGAGCAGGCGCTCTCGCAGACGCAGCTCATAAGCAGCGACGTCGTCAAGTCGATCGAGTCGATCATCGCGCAGCTCGACAAGAAGCTGACCGAGCAGATCAACCTGATCATGCATCACGACGACTTTCAGAAGCTGGAAGGCGCCTGGCGCGGACTCCACTACCTCGTGAACAACACCGAAACGGACGAAATGCTGAAGATCCGTTTCATGAACATCAGCAAGCAGGACCTCGGCAAGACGCTCAAGCGCTACAAGGGCACGGCGTGGGACCAGAGCCCGCTGTTCAAGAAGGTTTACGAGGCGGAGTATGGCCAGTTCGGCGGTGAGCCCTTCGGCTGCCTCGTCGGCGACTACTACTTCGATCACACGGCGCCCGACGTGGAACTGCTCGGCGAGATGGCTCAGGTCGCCGCAGCGGCGCACGCGCCGTTCATCACCGGCGGGTCGCCGACAATCATGCAGATGAACACGTGGCAGGAACTCGCCAACCCGCGGGATCTGACCAAGATCTTCACCACGCCCGAGTACGCGGCCTGGCGGTCGCTTCGTGAGTCGGAAGACTCGCGCTATCTCGGTCTCGCGATGCCGCGGTTCCTCGCGCGCCTGCCGTATGGCGCCAAGACGAATCCCGTCGACGAATTCGCGTTCGAGGAGGACACCGGGGCGGCCGATCACAGCCGCTATTCGTGGGCGAATGCGGCGTACGCGATGGCGACGAACATCAACCGCTCGTTCAAGCTCTACGGCTGGTGCTCGCGCATCCGCGGCGTGGAATCCGGGGGCGCGGTGGAGGGTCTGCCCGTCCATACGTTCCCGACCGACGACGGCGGCGTCGACATGAAGTGTCCGACCGAAATCGCGATCAGCGATCGACGCGAGGCGGAGCTGGCGAAGAACGGTTTCATGCCGCTGCTGCACCGGAAGAATTCCGACTTCGCCGCGTTCATCGGCGCGCAGTCGGTGCAGAAGCCGGCGGAATACACGGATCCGGACGCCACGGCGAACGCGAACCTCGCCGCACGGCTGCCGTATCTATTCGCGTGCTGCCGCTTCGCGCATTATCTGAAGTGCATCGTCCGCGACAAGATTGGCTCCTTCAAGGAGCGCGACGACATGCAGGCCTGGCTGCAGAAGTGGATCATGAACTACGTCGACGGCGATCCGGCCCACTCGTCCGAGACGACCAAGGCGCAGAAGCCGCTGGCGGCTGCGGAAGTGCAGGTCAGCGAAATCGAGGGGAATCCCGGCTACTATGCCGCGAAGTTCTTCCTGCGCCCGCACTACCAGCTCGAAGGGCTCACCGTGTCGCTGCGCCTCGTTTCGAAGCTGCCGTCAGCCAAGGCGAGCTAGCGCACCATCATCGATCCGGCGCGCGCGGCCTGTGGCTGCGCGTGCGGCCATGCTGTTCGTATCTGCCTCGGAGAACGTTGTCACTGTGAGGAGCGTTGAATCATGGCAGCTGATATTTTCGCGAAGCTCGGGGACATCAAAGGGGAGTCGATCGACGACAAGCACAAGGACGAGATCGAGGTGATGTCGATTTCGTGGGGCGTCAGCAACTCCGGTTCGATGGCGTTCGGGACCGGCGGCGGCGAAGGAAAGGCGACGTTTCACGATCTCACCTTCATGCACCGCGTCGACAAGGCCACGCCCATCCTGATGCAGGCCTGCGCGACAGGCACGCACCTCAAAGAAGGCATCATCACGTACCGCAAGGCCGGCAAGGGGCAGCAGGAATACATGATCGTGAAGATGAACGACATCATCGTCACGGGCGTGCAGCATGCGCATGGCGGCAGCGGCGGCGAGGGCGCCACGGAGAGCATCAGCCTCTCGTTCGCGAAGGTCGCCTTCGAGTACAAGCCGCAGAAGGCCGACGGGTCGCTCGACGCGGGCATCCACTTCAAGTACGACATCAAGGCGCAGAAAGAAGCGTAGGCAGCACCGTGCCGGTACCGGTTCCGGAGACCGTCGCGGCCCGCGCACCGGGCGCCGGGGACATGTTTCTCAGCGTCACCGGCGCCAAGGCCGGCGCCATCGCCGGCGAGGCGCAGGACAGCGCGCACAAGAACGAGATCGAGGTCCTCGGCTGGTCCTGGGGAATGCAGGGGCGGCGCGATCTCGTCAGCGGGCACGCGACGGGCAAGGCGACGATCCGCGAACTGCGCGTCATCAAGCGCGTGGACAAGGCGTCGACGGCCTTGATGAACGCGCTCCGCACGAACGAAGAGGTCAAGGCCAAGCTGACGCTGCGCAAGACCGGCAAGTCGCCGCTGGAGTACCTGAAAATCTCGATCGAGAACGGATTCGTCAGCTCGATCGAGATTGAGGGGGGCGACGTGTCGGGCGGTTCCGCGCTCGTCGAGCGCATCAGCTTCACGTTCAACAAGATTTCGGTCGAGTACACGCCGCAGGGACCTGATGGACGCGCTCTCGGCGGGACAACTTTCGAAGATCAGTGGACGCCCTCGTCGTGACGACGCCGTGATGCTATCCGAAGCCGCAGAACGCAATCTCAAGGACGGCGACGTCGCGGCAGCGCTCGCGCGACTGCAGGAGGACGTCCGCGCGCGTCCGTCCGACGCGAAACTGCGCGTGTTCCTGTTCCAGCTGCTGTGCGTCCTTGGGCAGTGGGAGCGCGCGCTCACGCAGCTGAAAGTCGCCTCCGAACTGGATCCAATCGCGCTGGCGATGGCGCAGATGTACGGCGACGCGGTCCGCTGCGAAGCCGTCCGCAGCGAGGTCTTCGAGGGCCGCAAGTCGCCGATGGTGCTTGGCCAGCCGGATCAATGGCTGGCGTTGCTGATCGAGTCGCGGCTCCGTGCGGGCCTCGGCGAGGCCGCGCAGTCGGAGGCCCTCCGGCAGCGTGCGTTCGAGGATGCGCCCGCGTCACCGGGCGACATCGATGGCCGGCCGTTCGAGTGGATTGCCGACGCGGACTCCCGGCTCGGGCCTGTGCTGGAAGCGTTCATCAACGGACGGTACTACTGGGTGCCGTTCGATCGTCTGATCAAAGTGTCGCTCGAAAAACCGGAGGATTTGCGCGATCTGGTGTGGATGCCGGCGCAGCTCCAGTTCCAGAACGGCGGAGAGACGCTCGCGCTGATTCCAACACGGTATCCCGGATCGGAATCATCGGACGATGGAGCGGTTGCGCTCTCGCGCAAGACGGTCTGGGAGGCGTTTGCCGACGACGCCTATCGCGGGCTGGGTCAGCGCGTCTTCGCGACCGACGCCGGCGAGACGCCTTTCCTCGAGGCGCGCGCGATCACGGTCCGCCAGGACGAGCCCGCGCCGGATCTCTCGGGCGCGGACCATGCCTGACCAGCGCACGCCGGAAGAGCAGCTCCAGCCGGCGCTCCTCGATCGCTTGACGGACGATCAACCCGAGAAGAGACTCGAGCCGCGCATGGAGCGCGTGATCTCGAAGCGCCGCATGCGCGAGGCGGTGCTGCGCGATCTGACGTGGCTGTTCAACACGACGCGCCTCGATCCCGACATGGATCCGGCGCTGTCGTACGCGCGCAAGTCCGTCATCAACTTCGGCCTGCCCGCGCTCTCGGGTCAGACGGCGTCCTCGCTCGACATCTCGGATCTCGAGCGGTCGATCCGCCAGGCGATCCTCGATTACGAGCCGCGCATCCTTCCAGGGTCGCTGCACGTGCGCGCGATCGAGGCCGGGAAATTCGAGAACCACAACGTCATCGGCGTCGAAATCTCCGGCCAGCTCTGGTCCCAGCCGCTGCCGCTCGAGCTGCTCGTGCGGACCGAGATCGATCTCGAGACGGGACAGGTGGAAGTCGCCGACCTGGCGCAGTCCTCCCGGGTGACCTGATGGACCCGCGGCTGCTGCAGCACTACAACCTCGAACTTCAGCATCTCCGGGAGATGGGCGCGGAGTTCGCGCAGCAGTTCCCGAAGATCGCGGCGCGCCTCGGGATGAGCGGACTCGAAGTGGCCGATCCGTACGTCGAGCGGCTGCTCGAAGGCACCGCCTTCATGGCGGCCCGCGTCCAGCTGAAGCTCGACGCGGAGTTCCCGCGCTTCACCCAGGCGCTCCTCGAAATCATTTATCCGCATTACCTGGCGCCGACGCCGTCGATGCTCATCGCGCAGCTGCGTCCGGATGCCAACGAGCCAACGCTTGCCGGCGGAACGCGGGTGGTTCCTCGTGGAACGACGATGTATTCGGTCGTCGGGCCGGATGACATGACTGCCTGCGAATTCCGAACGGCGCACGACGTCGTCCTGCTGCCCGTTGAAGTCGCGTCCGCTTCGTACTTCTCTTACGCGCCCGATCTTCCGCTGAACACGCTGTCGCTGCCGCAGTCCGTCAAGGGGGGCCTGCGTCTCCGGTTGAGGACGACGGCCGGCCTGAACTTCTCGCAGACGTCGATCGACCGTCTGTGCTTCTATCTGGCCGGTCGCGACGACGTCGCGAACAAGCTGCTCGAGCTGGCACTGTCGTCGTGCGCCGGCGTCATCGTGAGGCCATTGGGCGCGAAGGCACACGATCTGACCGTGCTGCCCTCGTCCACCGTCGGACCTGTCGGGTTCACCGACGATCAGGCGCTGCTGCCGCTCAGCGTGCGATCCTTCCAGGGATACCGGCTGCTGCAGGAGTACTTCTCGTTCCCGCAGCGCTACCGGTTCTTCGAGCTGTCGGGCCTCTCGCGGGCGATCGGGCGCGTGCCGCAGAGCGACGTCGAGATCGTGGTGCTGTTCGGCCGCGGCGAGCCGGCGCTCGAGAGCATGGTGGACGCGTCGAACTTCCAGTTGTTCTGCACGCCCGCCGTGAACCTGTTCGAGAAGGCGCGGATGGATCGGATCCACGTGAGCGACTCGACGTTCGAGTTCCACGTCGTTGCCGACCGGACGCGGCCGTTGGATTACGAGATCTATCAGGTGACGGACGTCGTCGGGCACGGCGCGGGCGACGACAGCGAGCAGCGGTTCCTGCCGTTCTACTCGGCCTCGACTCTCGACGCCGACGACCGGTCCGCCTACTTCACGACGAGGCGGCAGCCCCGCGTGCTGCCCCCGGACCAGAAGCGGCGCGGGCCGCGATCGAGCTACATCGGCAGCGAGGTCTTCCTGTCGCTCGTGGATTCGAAACAGGCGCCGTATTCCGCGGACCTGCGGCAGCTGTCGATGCAGGCGCTGTGCACGAACCGGGACCTCGTGCTGCAGATGCCCATCGGTCTCGGGCAGACCGATTTTTCGCTGAACATTGCTGCACCCGTCACGAGCGTTCGCGTGGTCGCGGGGCCGAGCCGGCCGTTTTCTCCCGTGGCGGACGGAGCGGTGGCATGGCGCGCGATCAGCCACTTGTCGCTGAACTATCTGTCGCTGGTGAATGCCACCGGCGAGCAGGGCGCGGCCGCGCTGCGCGATCTCCTCGAGCTGTATGCGACGACGACCGACGTCAGCGCGCGGCGGCAGATCGAAGGCGTCCGCGCGGTGAACGTCGAGCGTGTCGTGCGGCGGCTGCCCGCGCGCGGCCCGATTGCGTTCGGTCGAGCACTCGAAATCACCGTCGACGTGGACGAAATGGCCTTCGAGGGCGCGAGCGCGTTTCTGCTTGGAGCGGTGCTGGATCGATATTTCACGCGCTACGTCTCGATCAACTCGGCAACCGAAACCGTGCTGCGGTCCGACAGCCGCGGCGAGATCCATCGATGGACGCCAACCTGGGGCACGAGACCGACGCTCTGAGCTTCCTGTCGGCAGTGTCGAAGGAGCCGTACCGATACGACTTCTATCAGACGCTGCGGCGGCTCGAGTGTCTCTATGAATCGCGGCCGCGTTGGGGCACCGCGCTGCGTCCGATCGACGAGCCGGTCCGGCTCGGACAGGAGCCGGAGCTGTCGTTTGCGCCGGCGCCGCTCGCGTCGCTGGAATTCGGCAGCGGGGGTGCGCCGCCGCGGCTCCACGTTCGCCTGTTCGGACTCCTGGGCCCCAATGGCCCGATGCCGACGTATCTCACCGAGTACACGCGGCATCGGCTGCGGCATTCGAACGATCCGACGCTGAGCCGGTTCCTCGATCTGCTGCACCATCGCTTCATTGCGTTGTTCTACCGTGCGTGGGCTCAGGCGCAGCCGCACGTGAACCGGGATCGCTCCGGACAGGACCGGTTCCGGACGTACATCGGCACGTTTGTCGGCATCGCGCCGTCGTCGGTCCGCGACCGCGACTCGGTCCTCGACGTCGCGAGGCTGTTCCATGCGGGCACGCTCGTGCGTCAGGTGCGGAATGCGGAGGGGCTCTCCGCGATCGTGCAGCAGTTCTTCGGCGTGCCGGCACGCGTGGAACAGTTCGTCGGACACTGGATGCGCCTCGCGTCAGCCGACCTGACCCGACTGGCCCGCAGGGGCTCGCCGCTGGGCCAGGGCGCCGTCGCAGGCGCTCGAGTCTGGGATCACCAGAGCAAATTCCGGATCCATCTGGGTCCGCTGACGCTGGCGCAGTACAAGATGTTCCTGCCTCGGCCTGCGGGATCCGCCGGGGAGCAACCATCGCACCTGAGAAAGCTCGTGGACTGGGTGCGGTTCTATCTCTGTTTCGAACTCGATTGGGACGTGCGGCTGCATCTTCGATGCAATGAAGTGCCGGCGTTGGCGCTCGGACGCGCCGGGCAGCTTGGCTGGACGACATGGCTGGGACGCCGCCGGTCGACGGGTGATGCCGCCGACCTGGTGCTGGATGCCGAAACCTTCGTGAAGGAAAAACGACTCGCATGAGCGAAATCAATCGGTCCTCGTTGTTTGGCAAATTGAACAGTCTCGGCTACAAGGCCATCGAGGGCGCCACCGTCGTCTGCAAGCTGCGCGGCAACCCCTACGTCGAACTCGTGCACTGGATCCAGCAGATCCTGAACACGCAGGACTCGGATCTGCACCACATCGTCCGGTTCTTCGAAATCGATCCCTCGCGGCTGGCCAAGGACATCACCGATGCGCTCGATCGGCTGCCTCGCGGCGCGACGTCGATTTCCGACCTGTCGACGCACGTCGAGAATGCTGTCGAGCGCGGGTGGGTCTACTCGACCCTGTTGTTTGGCGACACGCGCGTGCGCACCGGACATCTCGCCGTCGGGATGGTCAAGACGCCGTCGCTCCGCAACGCGCTGCTCGGCATTTCAAAGCACTTCGACGCGATCAAGCCGGACGCCTTGACCGACCAGTTCTCGAAGATTGTGGCGGGTTCTCCGGAGGACGCGCTTGGTGCGACCGACAGCTCGTCGCTCGCGGCGCCGGGGGAAGCGAGCGGCGCGATGCCGCCGGCGCAGCTGGGCAAGCAGGAAGCCCTGAGGCGGTACGCGACGAACCTCACGGAACGCGCGCAGAAGGGACAGCTCGATCCCGTCAGCGGGCGCGACGAGGAAATCCGGCAGATCGTCGACATCCTGATGCGCCGCCGGCAGAACAATCCGATCCTCACCGGCGAAGCCGGAGTCGGAAAGACGGCGGTCGTGGAAGGGTTCGCGGCGCGGATCGCAGGCGGCGATGTCCCGCCGCCGTTGAAAGACGTGCAGGTCTACACGCTCGACATCGGCCTGCTGCAGGCCGGTGCGAGCATGAAAGGCGAGTTCGAGAACCGGCTCCGGCAGGTCATCGAGGAAGTTCAGGCGTCGCCCAAACCAATCATTCTCTTCGTCGACGAGGCGCACACGTTGATTGGAGCCGGCGGATCCGCGGGCACTGGCGACGCCGCCAACCTGCTCAAGCCGGCGCTTGCGCGCGGCACGCTGCGGACCATCGCTGCAACGACCTGGGCGGAATACAAGAAATACATCGAAAAGGATCCGGCGCTGACGCGCCGCTTCCAGGTCGTCCAGGTGCTGGAGCCGTCGGAAGACAAGGCGACGCTCATGGTACGCGGCGTGGCGTCGACGCTCGAAAAACACCATCGCGTGCAACTGCTGGATGAAGCGCTCGAAGCGGCGGTGACGCTCTCGCACCGATACATCCCGGCGCGCCAGCTGCCCGATAAGGCCGTATCGCTGCTCGATACCGTCTGCGCGCGCGTCGCCATCAGCCAGCACGCCGTGCCGCCGCAGCTCGAGGACTGCCGCCGCACGATCGAGGCGCTGCAGATCGAGCTTGGCATCATCGCCCGGGAAGAAGCGGTTGGCGTCGACGCGGGCGCACGGCGCCGCGCCGCCGAGGAGAAGCTCGCGGCTGCGGAGGTCCGCCGCGCCGAGCTCGAGACGAGATGGCAGGCGGAGCACAAGCTCGCCGACCGCGTACTGGAAATCCGCGCCATCCTGCGCAAGGCCGCCGACGCCAAATCGTCGCCGGCGCCGGCCGTAGAAGCAGCCGGGGCGGGAGCGGCAGCCGCCGCGGCCTCTGTGCCCGCTGCTGCCCTCGCCGAAGGCGAGCAAACCCTCACGAATGAGAAACGCGCGGCGCTTCTCGCGGAACTGAAGGAGCTCCAGGCGCAGCTCGCGGCCGTACAGGGAGAGTCGCCGCTGATTCTGCCGAGCGTCGACGCGCAGGCGGTCGCGTCCGTCGTGCAGGACTGGACCGGTGTTCCCGTCGGACGAATGGTGAAGAACGAGATCGAGACCGTGCTCCACCTTGCCGACGCGCTCAACCAGCGCGTCATCGGCCAGCGGCATGCGCTCGACATGATCGCGCGGCGCATTCACACGTCTCGCGCGAAGCTCGACAACCCCAACAAACCGATCGGCGTGTTCATGTTGTGTGGTCCATCCGGCGTCGGCAAGACGGAGACGGCGCTCACGCTCGCCGAGGCGCTCTACGGCGGCGAACAGAACGTCATCACCATCAACATGAGCGAGTTTCAGGAGAAGCACACGGTGTCGACATTGAAAGGCTCACCGCCCGGATATGTCGGCTATGGCGAGGGCGGCATCCTTACGGAGGCCGTCAGACGGCGGCCGTACAGCGTCGTCCTCCTGGACGAAATCGAGAAGGCGCACCCGGACGTGCACGAGTTGTTCTTCCAGGTGTTCGACAAGGGCTGGATGGAGGACTCTGAGGGCCGCTACATCGACTTCAAGAACACGATCATCCTCCTGACGTCGAACGTCGGAACGGAGCTGATCGCCAGCATGTGCAAGGATCCGGAGTTGATGCCGGAGCCCGAGGGCATTGCAAAAGCGCTGAGGGAACCGCTGCTGAAGAAGTTCCCCGCGGCGCTGCTCGGACGGCTGGTCGTCATCCCGTACTATCCGCTGGGCGACGCGATGCTCGCGAGCATCGTGCGTCTGCAGCTCGGCCGCATCGCGAAGCGCGTGTCCGAGAATCACAAGATCCCGTTCACGTACGACGAGGACGCAGTGAAGCTGATCGTGAGCCGCTGCACGGAGGTCGAGAGCGGCGGCCGGATGATCGACGCGATCCTGACCAACACGGTTCTTCCGGAAATCAGCCACGAGTTCCTGAAGCGGACGATGGAGGGCGCCACGCTGACGGGCATTCAGCTCGGCGTCGACAACGGCAACTTCGCGTATCGGTTCGAGTAGATCGGCGCCCTTGACGTGAGAATGAACGCGCAAGCGAACGGAGCGCGCCACGCGAACGGAGTGCGCCGACGAAGCGGCGCGCGAGAGCTCGTGTAGGGAATCCGGCGGGGCGAAGCCCCCGGAGAGAAAAAGGGGATTGCCGCCATGTTTCACGAGCGCACGCAGGAACTGCTCGATCAACATGTCGAGAGCACCGACGAACCCGCCGCACGCCAGCTGACGGTCGTCGAAGCGCTCGACATCGCGCAGCAGCTGCATCAGCAGGACCGCGTCGCGGAGGCGGACGTGGTCTATCGCGAGATCCTCTGCGTGGAGCCCGAGAATGCCGCCGCGCTGCACTTCGGAGGGATCGCGGCGCACCAGCTGGGCCGGAGCGCCGAAGGCATCGAAACGATCCGCCGCAGTCTGGCGCTCGCTCCGCATTCCGCCGACTGGCACAACAATCTGGGCATCGTCCTGCAGGAGAGCGGTGATTTCGATGGCGCCGTCGCCATGTACCGCCGCGCGATCGAACTGAACGGGTCGCACGCGAACGCGCACAGCAATCTTGGCGTGCTCCTGCGAGCCACAGGGAAGCCGGCCGAGGCCGAGGCGTCATACCGCAAGGCGATCGAGTTGAATCCTGAGCACATCGACGCGTGGACGAACCTGGGAATTCTGCTCAACG
>Ga0310810_10002074_pt1 | contig 21303 bp, 14 predicted proteins | sample NCmetagenome_FD_207641 | JGI IMG/M metagenome (GOLD analysis project Ga0310810, IMG submission 207641) | Soil microbial communities from experimental microcosm in Duke University, North Carolina, United States - NC | ecosystem: Engineered > Artificial ecosystem > Soil microcosm > Unclassified ...
TTGGCGCATTACACCTACGAACACATGCGTCAGAGTGTCAAGGACGCGAAGCGGTCGCTGCTCGCATGGGAGAACGGGTACGGTCGAAACCTCGAAGATCAAGCCGACCGGGTCGGACTGCGCTACGCGTACGAAGGTGTTTTGATGTCGAATGCGCGATTGAGATGTGGTCGCGGGTCCGTTCACGGTTCGGCGAAAAAGACGCCGTCACGAACTGGTTCGCTGACGACTATTCACAATCAACGAACCGCATAAAGAATATTCGCCGAGAACTTCAGCTGAACTACCGCACAAACTAACACATGTGGCACGAGTGTCACGAAAGCAATAGCACGCCGGCCACTCCGCCGCCGGCAAGCAACCAAAGCGGGTTTACCTTCGTTGCCAGCATCGTCGTCGCAGTCGCGGCGGCGATGACCCACAGCCGCCAGTCCGGCACCGGTGAGGGCGTGGCAAGCACATAGCCACCGGACAGAATAAGGCCGACGACGAGCGGCGCGATCGCGCGCTGGAGCGCGATACGCCATGGCGCTTGCCGATACTTGTCCCACAGGGTCGAGACCCACCAGGAGATCACGGCTGCCGGTGCGCAGATCGATGCGAGCGCGACGAGCGCGCCTGCCAGGCCGGCGACCTTCCAGCCGACAAGGCTCGCAAAGAGGATGTTGGGCCCGGGCGCAGCCTGGGCGATCGCGAAGAGACGGATGAAATCCTCTGCGCTCGCCCAGCCTTTGACGTCGACCACGAAGCGCTGCATCTCCGGTACGACCGAGGGCAGCCCGCCGAATGCCATACACGACAGCAGCCCGAAGTAGAGAGCCAGCTCGAGGAGGATCACAGGAGCGCTCGACGCGCGGCTCCATAGGCGAGGAGAAGTGAAATGGGCATTACGAACAGAAGAGACACGCGGCCTACCCCTACGGCGAGAAAAGTTCCCGCGATGAAGACGAGCGTCGCAGGTCTCTTCGCCAGCGGCCTTGCCAGCTTGACGGCCGTGGCGATGAAGAGACCGGCGCCCGCTGCGCCAACGCCGGTAACCATCGCCCTCACCGTCGAATGGGCAGCGTATTTGGAGTAGAGCATCGCGAACGTCAGCACCCAGAGAAGCGGCAGGGTGTAGAGGCCGAATGCCGCGACGATCGAGCCGCGGATGCCGAACCAGCGTTTGCCAAGTACCACCGCGGCGTTGCCGATGTTCGGCCCAGGCAGGAACTGGCACAAGCCAATCGTCTCGGTGAAATCCTCGGGTGTGAGCCAGCCCCGCTCCTCCACCATGACGCGATATGCCCACGGCAGGACACCGCCGAACGAGCGCGTGCCGATCGCGAGAAAGCCGAGGAAGAGTTCGACGAGGTTGCGAGGCGGCATGCGATTTCTTTCCGTCAAAAAGCGTCGAAACAGTCCTATTCCCGTCATGTTCTGGGTCCGACTAACTGTAACGGGGGTCCCCCGCGTAACCGATGAAAAAGCGTGCTACCAGCGCTCGCGCCGACAACGAGGCATTGTGGGAATGGAATCTGGGGTCGGACCGGATTCACTTCTCCCCGCGATGGATCTCGCTTGTCGGGTGCGAGGAGCATGAAATCGGAAACACGCCCGACGAGTGGCTGAACAGGGTTCACCCCAAGGAACTTTCGGACGTGCTTCGCCAGATAGACACGGCGTGCGCGGAACAGCGCGGCGAACTCGAATTCCGGCACCGACTTCGACACAAGGACGGACGGTATCGCTGGACCGCTTGCCGCGTGTCAGTCGTGCGCATCAGCGGCGGAGCGGCCGCCCGCCTGATGGGCGCTCACACTGACATCACGGTCGAAACCGTCACCGACAAACTCACCGGACTGCCCAACCGGTTGCTTCTCATCGATCGTCTCGCGCATTCGATCGAACGAGCGCAGAAGTACGAAGGATTCCACTACGCGGTGCTGCTCCTCGATCTCGGAGGGCAATCATCGGCCTCGATGCTGACGGCGGCGGCGCGGCGCCTCGAGACCAGCCTTCGAATCGCGAACGCCAGTCCTACCCTTCGCAGCAACGACATCGTGATACGCGTCGAAGGCGATCAGTTCGCCGTCTTGCTCGACGGCTTGAAAGCCGTCAGCCACGCGAAGGTCGTGGCGGATCGTCTCCTCAAGGAAATTCTCGCGCCGTTCACGATCAACGGTCGTGAAGTGTTTCTGTCGGCGAGCATCGGCGTAGCCGTCAGCGCAACCGGTTATACAGAAGCCGAGGACGTGCTGCGCGATGCGGACACGGCGCTGCATCGGGCACGGATGCTCGGCGGCTCGCACTGCGAGGTGTTCGATACGGCTGTCCTTCAATCGCATCAGGCCGAGTTGCAGCTGGAAGGCGACCTGAAGGACGCGCTCGAGCGCCGCGAGTTCCGCCTGTTATATCAACCGATCGTGTCGATGGCCTCGAACCACATCATCGGATTCGAGGCGCTCGTGCGCTGGCACCATCCCGTGCTCGGTGTCATTTCGCCCGTTGATTTCATTCCGATCGCGGAGAGGACTGAATTGATCGTCCCTCTTGGCGAGTGGATTTTGCGGGAGGCCTGTACCCGTCTCAAGGCGTGGCACGACAACCCGACCTTTCCAGCCGACCTCTGGATCTCCGTCAATCTCTCCGGCGTACAGCTGAAGGACTCCACACTGGTGCAGCGCGTCGGCGCAGCGCTCAGCGATTCCGGTCTCCAGTCACGCAGCCTCGTGCTCGAACTGACCGAAAGCATGGCGATGGAGAATCCGACCGGTGTAAAGAGCCTGCTGATGGAGCTCCGTTCGATCGGTGTTCGCATCAGCATCGACGACTTCGGGACCGGATACTCCTCGCTGGCGCATCTCCGGCAATTTCCGGTCGACGCGCTGAAATTCGACCGATCCTTCGTCCGTGGCATCGAAACCCGTCAGGACAGCGCCGCTATCGTGGGGACGTTGACGGACATGGCGGTGCAACTGGGATTGCAGGTGGTTGCCGAAGGCATCGAGAACGAACAGCAACTCACGCTGCTTCGTTCGCTCAGGTGCCATGCGGCGCAGGGCTACCTGTTTGCAAAGCCGCTCGACGAGGCCAAGGCCACCGAGATCCTGAGTACCGGACTGCCTCCGCGAGTATCGGTTGTTGCGAAACGCAGGAAACGTTCTGTCATGCTCGCGTCGGTTGGGAAATGGCGACAGGCCTCGGCGGGCAGATGGGGCTGGGCCGCAGCGGCTGTCATCGCGGTGCTCGCCATCGGCATGTCATTGCTGCCCGTTGCACTGGAGCACACTGCCACACCTGATCTTCCGAACCCACCTGCCATTCCGAGCCTGCCACCATCGCGCATCGCTTCGCGTCTGGCCGACCGGGCCCCCGCTATCGTGTCAGGAACAGTGACGCGCCCGCGAACCCTCGACGCGGATTCACCGGGAACTCATCGGCCGGCGGTGCAAGAGGCCGAGGCGGCTGCGACGGCGTCGCCTACTCCTCCGACTGTTTTGGCCATCGCTCCGCCTCGAGTCGACATGCCGTCATCGGCGGCTACGTCGCTGTCAATTCGCGTGATGCACTACCACCGGGTCGGACATTGCATCGGTCACCTGGTCGCGACCCACGCGGGCCTCGCGTTCGTTCCCGACAGCAAAACCAGCAGAGACGCGTTCGAGTTCAAGAACAACGAGTTCGTTCACGTGGTGCAGGACGACACGCTGACGATCAAGTCGAGCACGAGAACGTACCGATTCAGGGCGATGATCGAGAAAGGTGACAACGATCTCACCATCGATCAGTTTGACGCGCGAATCACGCGCTGGAAGTGATCAGGCCGCCCTCGTGCGACGCGCTGCCGGACGCATGCAGTAAAGGATGCGTAGAGCCGTCACTTCATCCGGCCGTAGCTTCGAAGCGACTCGCTTGACTGAAGGCGGCAGCGCCCTCGACAGCTTCGTCTCCATCGTTCGACTCATATAGCACTCGAGAATCGCCGGATGGATGTACGACTTGCGGCAGACCGCAGCCGTATTGCCAAGCACCCCGGCAACCGCTTCAATCGCGCGCAGCGTGTTCCTCTTCGCCGCCGCCTTCGAATCCGCGTGGCGGAATTCCCGAAGCGCCGTCGCGGCCAGTACAGTTCCGGACCACGTGCGGAAGTCCTTCGCCGTGACATCCGCACCGGCAATCTCGCGCAGGTACGCGTTGACGTCCGCCGAGTTCACATCCTGCGTCCGGCCGTTGTCGTCGACGTACTGAAAGAGCTCCTGTCCCGGCAGGTCGCGGCATTGCTTGACGATGCGCGCAAGACGACGATCGTTGATGCCGACGTTGTGCCGCCTGCCGCTCTTCCCGCGGAACTCGAACCGCAGCGTTGCCCCCTTCACGACAACATGCTGATCGCGGAGGGTCGTCAGGCCGAAGGACTTGTTGGCCTTGGCGTACTCGTCGTTGCCGACACGAATGAGACTGCGCTCCAGCAACTGCACCACCGTGGCGAGCACTTTCTCGCGCGGCAGTCCCGACTGCTCGAGATCGGCCGCCGTTCGTGCGCGAATCACGGGGAGCACGGTGGCGAACGCTTCCAGCCGATCGAACTTGTCGCCGTCGCGGTGTGCCCGCCATTCGGGGTGATAGCGGTACTGCTTGCGGCCACGGGCGTCGCGTCCCGTGGCCTGCAGATGGCCGTGGGGATCCGGACAAATCCAGACATGTTTCCACGCGGGCGGAATCGCCAGCGCGCGAATCCGCTTCAAATCGGCTGGGCCCTTCAACGGACGGCCGTCGGGACGGTAATAGCGGAAGCCGAGCGGCCCCATCTTGCGCGTGATACCCGGACGATCGTCCCTGACGTAATGGAGGCCCGCTGATGCAGCCGACGCGAGCGGGTCGGGAACACCCCTGGGTGCCACAGCTATTCGGCGGACTCGATATGCAGACCGTTCGCGACGTCCTTTACACCGGGAGCTGCCTTCGTCATTTCGCCGACACGATTCTTCTCGTCGGCACTCCGCACGTCGCCTTTGATGGCCACCATGCCGTTGGTGACCTCGAAGTTGATGTCGCGCTGCTTGAGTGTCGGATCGTTGTCGATCATGCGGTCGAGGTTCTTCCTAATGGCCCCGTCGAGGTCGCCAGCGCTCGTATCGTTGAGCCCTTTGACAGTGAGCTCGTTGAGCACGCGGCCGCTCGTCCCGACTACGGCATCGGCGACCTCCTCGGCGCGCGAGCGCTCCGACATCGAGCCGACGGTGCCTTTCAGATGAACAATCCGCTCGTGGTCGTCGACTTTGACCTCGACCTGATGCATGTTCGCCTGATCGAGCGCCTTACGAAGCGTGTCTTTCGTATCCGGAGCCCGATGACAGGCCATGCCCAGACACGCTGCCACGGTTGCCACACAAACCCTGAGTCTCATGACGCCCTCCACGCCAACAGATGTGAGTTAGCAAATGGCGGTCCCGATAAGCGGATGAGCCCTGTTCGGATCGGAAAGTGCCCAGGTCATTCTGGATGCAGCCGAAGCATGTGGACAAGGAGACACCACATGACACGGATCATTTCGTGGGGCGCCGCTATCCTGGCGGCAGCCCTCGTCGTGACGGCCGCATCCGCCCGCCTGCATGCACAGGGCGCGACGATCAACAAACGCACGTTCCTGACCTTCAGCGGCCCGGTGCAGGTGCCCGGCGCAACGCTGCCGGCCGGCACGTATGTGTTCCGCATCGCCAACCCCGCCGTTCAGACCGTGTGGCAGGTGTTGGACGCGAACGAGCGGCACGTGCTCGCGCAGTTCTTCTTCGTACCGACGGGAGATCGCACGGTTCAGGAACAAAATCGCGCGCACGGCAAGCCTGTCGTGCGATTCCACGAAACACCGCGTGGCGTGGCACCGCCGATGAAGGTTCTGTACTATCCGACCAATCCCGCCGGTTATGTGTTCCTGTATCCAAGGGCGCAGGCGGAGCAGATCGCGGCGCTCACCCACCAGCCGGTGCTCACCACCGATAGCGATCCCACGAAGAGTTCCCTCGCGCACGTGATGACCGTTCAGCCCGCTGATGCGGCGCCGCAGGCGGTCGAATCGGCGAAACAGTCCCGCTGACCTGATGTCCCGAAACGCCACGAGTTACGGCAACGGATCACGATCAACCGCCACCTCGCCGCAGCCTGTGTGACTCTTCCCTACCGATCCTGAAACGTGATGAGACGCACGCTGCGCTGACGCGTGAAGTAGGCTGTCGCCCACTCGATCATGACCACCAACCGGTTGCGGAAACCGATCAGCTCGAAGATGTGCAGGAAGAGCCAGGCGAGCCACGCGATCGGTCCCGAGAACCGAAGTCCCCGGAGATCACAAATCGCCGAGCCGCGGCCGATGATCGCCATGCTACCGCGATCGTGGTACACGAACGGCGGCGACGGCTCGCCACGTATCCGACGGAGAATCGTCCGCGCGGCGTGCGTGCCGCCCTGAATGGCCACCTGCGCGACACCCGGCAATTGATAGCCTTCGGCGTCGAGAAACGCAGCCGCATCGCCGATCACAAAAGCTTCAGGATGGTCCGGCATCGACAGATCGCGTTCGACAATGACGCGACCGGCGCGGTCGAGGGGCACGCCGAGCGTCGCGGTAATCGGCGATGCGGCAACACCAGCGGTCCACAGGACGGTTCCGGCCTCGAGCCGCTCGGCGCCGAGCATCACGGCGCCATCATCGACCGCGGTCACGCGTGTGTTTTCACGGACCTCGACGTGCAGACGCAAGAGCGACCGACGCGCAGCGTCACGCAGCGTCGGCGCAAACGACGGCAGAATGGTGGGGCCTGCCTCGATTACGACGATGCGGGTCTTGTGCGTGTCGATGTTGCGGAATTCCGAGCGCGTCTGGCGCGCAATCTCCGCCAGCGTTCCGGCAAGCTCAACTCCTGTCGGGCCACCACCGACGAGCACGAACGTCAGGAAGCGCTGCTGGCGTACAGGGTCGGTTTCGCGCTCCGCTTCCTCGAACGCCACAAGAATGCGACGGCGGATGGCGAGCGCGTCTTCGAGCGTCTTCAGACCGGGCGCATACGCGGCCCATCCGTCATGGCCGAAGTAGGTGTGGCTCGTTCCCGTTGCGATGATGAGGTAGTCGTACGCGATCGATGCTCCATCGACGAGGATGATGCGACGATGCTTCAGATCGATCGTCCGAACGTCGCCGAGCCACACACGGGTATTGCGCGCGTGGCGCAGGATCCATCGAATCGGCGAGGCGATATCTCCCGGCGACAGCGTCGCCGTTGCAACCTGATACAGCAGCGGCTGAAAGAGATGATGGTTGTGTCGGTCAACGACCGTCACGCGCACGGGCGCCTTTCGCAGTGCTTTGGCAGCGTTCAGTCCTCCGAAACCTCCCCCGATGATGACGACGTGCGGTGCCATTCGACCCATAATGTTAGTAGGTAGTAGGTAGTAGTTAGTAGTTGGTGGTTGGTGGTTGGTGGTTGGTGGTTGGTGGTTGGTGATGCCAAGCACTGGCAATCGATCAATCAAATCCCTCGATTCGTACAGTCGTCAATTTGGTCAATATGAAGGCGCCAGCATTCGCCACCGAACACGCCGTCGCAACGGTTTGTCCACTTGACTGTCCGGATGCCTGCAGCCTGGAGGTTGTGGTGCAGGATGGACGCATCGCCTCGGTCGACGGAACACACATCAATCCGATTACCGAGGGCTACATCTGCGCGAAGGTCCGCCGGTTTCCTGAGCGCGTCTACGGTCCCGACCGACTGACGTATCCGGCGATCCGGAAAGGCCCAAAGGGATTGGCAAGTTTCGAGCGCGTGCCGTGGGAAGAAGCGCTCGCGAAGATCTCCGAACGGTTGGTCGAGGTGAAACGCAGATGGGGTGGCGAAGCAATCCTGCCGTACTCCTACGGCGGCTCGAACGGCTTGCTGACGCAGGATACGAGCGACGCAACGCTCTTCAGGCGGCTGGGTGCATCGCGCCTGGCACGCACCGTGTGCGCCGCGCCGACCGGCGCCGCGAACCTGGCGATGTACGGCAAGATGCCGTCCGTCACGTACACCGATTTTCCCGAGTCGCGCCTGATCATTCTGTGGGGCGCGAATCCCTCGACCTCGGGCATCCATCTGGTCTCGCACATCCGGGAAGCCCAACGCCGTGGCGCAACCCTCATCGTGATCGATCCCCGCACGACGCCGCTTGCCAAGCAGGCTGACATTCACCTGGCGGTCAGGCCCGGTACGGACTTACCCGTCGCACTCGCCATTCACCGCTTTCTCTTCGAGGAGGGACATGCCGACCAGCGGTTCCTGAACACGCACACCCGCGGTGCCGAGCAGCTCCGCGAGCGGGCACGCGAATGGACGTTCGAACGTGCCGCCACCGAAGCCGATGTCGCTGTCGACGTGTTGCGGAGGGTAGCGGAGTTGTATGCCGCGACACGTCCGGCGGTGATCCGATGTGGCTACGGACAGGAGCGAAACCGCAACGGCGGGAGCGCGTCGCTCGCGATCCTCGCGCTTCCGGCAGTAGGCGGCAAATTCGCCGAACGTGGTGGCGGCTACATGATGAGCAACTCGGCATCATGGGGCATTACCAACACGTGGACGGGCGCGCCCGAACCGACGACACGCATCGTCAACATGAATCAGCTTGGGCGGGCCCTGACCGAGGGCGATCCGCCAATCCGACTGCTGTTCGTCTATAACAGCAATCCCGCGGTGACGACGCCCGATCAGCGGCGCGTGCTGCGCGGCCTCGAGCGCGACGACCTGTTCACGGTCGTGTTCGAACAGGTCATGACCGACACCGCACGCTATGCCGACGTGCTGCTGCCGAACACCACGTTCCTCGAAGGCTATGACCTGGTGAAATCGTACGGGCCGTGGACGCTCGGTCTCGGTCGCCCTGTCATCGAGCCCGTGGGCGAATCGCGGTCGAACGCGGAAGTATTCGGCGATCTGCTCGAGTTGACCGGCGTGCGCGAAGACTCCGATCCGCGCGGCGAACTCGAGGAGATGCTGCATGTGCTCGATCGCCTGCCTGGAACGACCGGCGATGAGGTCAGGGACACCGGCACGGCCAAGCCACCGTTCGATGGGCGGCCAATCCAGATGGTCGATGTGTTTCCGCGAACACCAGATCAGAAGATTGATCTGTATCCCGAGGCGCTTGCCCACGAGGCGCAAGCCGGACTCTACGTCTATCAGCCCGATCCATCGACACGCGACTTCCCGCTCGCGTTGATCTCTCCCGCGAGCGACAAGACCATCAGCTCGACCCTGGCAGAAATCCCACGGCCCGAAGTGCGGCTGCTGATGCATCCCGATGACGCCGCTGGTCGTGGCATTGCCGATGGCGACGAGATTCGCATCTTCAACGACCTTGGTGAAGTGCGCTGCACAGCGACGCTTGGCGGCTGGATTCGGCGCGGTGTCGTATCGCTGCCTAAGGGGATCTGGCGGCGGCACACGTTGAATGGCTACACCGGCACATCCCTCGTATCCGACGCGCTCACCGACATCGGCGGCGGCGCCTGTTTCAACGACGCGCGGGTGGAGGTCGCACGGGTGTAGGCGGACCTCAAGGTCGCCTCTACGATGCAAAACTCCGACGATACGTAGAGGCGGGTCTTCGGACCGCCTAATAGTTGAAGAAGAAGATCAGATCCAGCCCGCCGCGCTCGACGCGGCGAAACGCGTTCCTCTGCTGTGCGCCTCCGACGTCTGACATGGTTCCCTGCAGGCGAAGGAAGTTCGTCAACTGGTATTCGAGAATGAATTCGGTCGCCTGCTCGGAGCCGAACCCCTGGCGCACGCGGACGAACAACCCCTTGCTCACCTGCTGTCCAACGGTGATGCTTGGACCAAGTCCGTTCTCTCCCGCGGCTTGAATCTCGAATTCGTCGAGGTTGAGGGCGCCGCCGATCGCCTCCGACAGGCCTGACGCCAGGTAGCCGCCCGCCAGTTCCTGCGCGCGGACGGCCAGCGCGACCTGCTGCCCTTCACCGAGCTCGTTGGTCGGAATGCCGAAGATGATGAGCGACAGGATGTCCGATTCGTCCTGGGGCGGATTGCTGCTGAACGAGAGTTCCGGCTGCCGTACCGAGCCGCGGACGTGGACGAACGTCTCGACACCCTGGATCACGCGACGCGCGGTGAGATCCAGCAACGGATCGACCACCTCGGTACCCTGGAACCGGATGCGGCCGTCGCGCATGATGTCGAACCGACGGCCCTGGAACGTATAGCTGCCCCGAATGGTGTTCACCTCGCCAACGAGGCGAATCGCGCCGCCAGACGGCTTCTCGATCGATACTGCGCCACCGACGTAGGCGTTCATGTTGCCGACATCGATTGGCGCGTTCGCTGGCTTGATGTTGTTTCCCTTGAGCAGCAGATCGCCTGGAATCGCGAGGCCGAGCCGAAGCTCCAAGGCGTCGAACATGCCCGGAAGCGCCGGTGTCGTGGGCTCAGGGCCCGCCGAATTCTCCGGCGAAATCTCCGTCGCCGTCGTGGAATACGCGCTGCGGCTGCTCGCGAGCCGGAGGACATCGGCCACATCGATCGTACCGGGCCCCACTTCGATGGAGCCTTCGACCTGCGGCGCGCGAACCGTGCCGGTAATGTGCACGTCGGTGTCGAACTTGAGATCCGCCGTCTTGTTTGCCGCGATCTTGAAGTCGTCAGACTGAACCTTGATATCAACGGCTCCAACCGACCGCTCGTGCACGGCAAGACTGCCGCCGATGGTCATCGGTTGCTTGTTCTTGTCGAGAATCCGGAATTCGCTGATCGTGACGATATCTGGCTTGAGATCGATCCTCGTGTCCAGACCTGAGTAGGACGTACCGAGATCCGGAATGCTGAACGCGCCACCCTTGATATCGACTGCCCCATCCAGGTGCGGGTCGTAGCCCGATCCGGTCACCTTGACGTTCGCCTGCAGCGTGCCGGTGACGTTGGTGACGTACGGCACAAACCCCTGAATGACGCCCAGGTTGATCTGACTGGTCTGCACGTCGATATTGATCCCCTCCCCGACCGGGGGCGCTATGTGCTCGCCTTCCATCTCACGCGGCGTCGGCTGGAACAGCGACGTCGGCGCAAATCCCTTCGCCGTGAGCCACGATTGCGGATCCTGATCAAGTCGAACGTCCAGATTCAGGCCACGGTCGGCGTAGTCAACCTTGCCGGTGAACGACATGAACTTGAAATTGCGGAACGCTCCATCGGTCAGCCTGAAATCCGCGGCCACGCGGGGAGCCGCTGTGCTTCCCGACACAGTCGCATTCGCGTTGAGCCGTCCAGCAAGCCGCTGGTCGCCGAGCGCCAGCGCGTCCAGTTGCGCGACGTCGACGTTTTCAGCCTTGACGCGCAGCGTCTCGGTGGGCGATCCGATTGTTCCCTGCGCCTCAATCCGCTGGTCGGCACTCACCAGCTTGATGTCGTCGATCACCACGCGGTTGTTTCCGTACTGGATCGTCGGATGGGATGCCGGATCGGTCTTCCACACTACGTTTTCGCTCTGAAGCGCAAGGCTGCCGATGTGGACCTCGCGGTGATCGGGGTGAAGCAATGCGGAACCGGCTGCGGTGAGCTGACGCACGCCCTGCTTGGCCGTGGCGTCGAAATCCAACTTCTGCTGCGTGTAGGTCGTATCGGCCGTCAACTCGTTCACTTCCTGGCCGCCGACTTTCAAGAACGTCGCACTCGTTTTCGCGTGAACCGTCGTATCCCCGAGTCTCAACTGAGGCAGCGTCGCATCGAACATGCTGTCCAGATCGAGCGCGGTGTTCTCACCAACTCCCAGATTGGCGCCATCGAGCATGCCCGATGCTTTCAACTCCTGACCGTTGCCGGTCACCGTCGCATCGACGGTCGCGGCGCCCTTGAGGTCGTTCTGCCCGAAGACGCGCCCCAGCCGATCGAGTGACGGTGTCTCGACGTGCAGAACCAGGTTGGACGATCCCGTGTCGTTCAACGCAATCGGCCCCTGTGCCTTGACGTGAATGTCGGGACCATCGACGGTCAGTTCCGTCAGATTGCCGGAGCGATGCTGATACATCCCGTTCACGACCGCCGTGTCGACGTCGACGCCACCGATAGTGGACTGGCTCATGTCGATACGGCCTGTCACGTCGATCGACTCAGGTGTGACGCCGGCCGCGTAATCCCGCAGCGTGACATCCACGTCGACGGTGCCATTCACGCGTCCCGCGATGCGTGTGTCGCCGGAGATTGTCGACGGATCGAGGCCCGTCACTTCGCCGTTGGCGACAATGTGTGCGTTGCCCTCGGCAAGATTCGTGGTGACCTGGAATCGCGGCGTCTCCGCGCGGAAGATCTCGGAATCGACCAGCGTACCGCTCGCGTCCAGCAGCAGCGGATACTGTCCGCCGCCGCTTCCCTTGACGTCGAAATCGCCATTCAGGCGGCTTTGGTACTTCGCCGTGTCGAGCGCGGGAATGTTGAAGCCGTGGCCGACCTTCTGGAGATCCAGGTTGGTGACATGTCCCTTCGCCGCATACTCGGGAGTACCCCCGCCCACACGGAAGGACCCGATGGTTCCCGCCGCGAGCGTGGCATCGGCGAGCATCGACTCGTCCAGCCTGAGATCTCCGGAGAACACCGGACCACGACCCATCACCGTATAGCCGAATTGAAGGTTGCTCGGAACACCGGGTGCATTCAGCTGCGACGGCAGGTTACGCAGGTCCACATGAGCGGCGCGGCCGGTCAGATCAAGCCGTAGTGGAGTCGCGGCGACAATGGTGCCCTTCGCGGTGGCGCGCCCGCCATAAGCCGATGCACTGCCATCGACCGTGATCGCGGGCCAGTTGATGCGACCGCTCGCCGCGACGTTGCGCGCTTCGTAGCCGGCGACCGCCGCACGCTGGGCGTTGACGACGTACGATCCGCGGAACGGCCGATTGTTGACGGGCAGCACGAGATCAATCTTGCCGCGGCCGGTGATATCGGTCTTGACCGTCGTGCCGGGCACGAGCGGGCCGACGTTGAAATGCTGGGTCTGCACGTCGCCGGCGACGCGCCGGTCGGGACCAAGCGTATCGACCGTCAGATTCCCCGCAATCTGGCCGACTTGCCGTTCGCGGGCGTTCACCTGCACATCGAGGCGGTCGGCTGGACCGCTCGCGTTGATCTCAAATGCGGGCTGCAGATTCTCGTACGGGCGCAGTGCCGGCAGCACGTTCGCCAATTCGCCGACCGAGAACTTGTCGGAGGATGCCTTGATGTTGATGACGGGATTGCCACTGTCGAGACCTCGAATCGATCCGCCGGCCCGCAACGAGGTCTCCTCGGTCCGCAGCGAGAGGTTTTCAATCGTGAGGCTGTCCTCGTGGCGGCGAACGATCCCCGAGAGAGCATTGATTCCGAAGCGCGGGTTGCTGCCTCGCAGCGCGACATGACGGACGTCGACTTTCAGCTCGTTCGCGTCGCTCGTGACGCCGACTGACGCATCGATCTTCTCGATGACTGTTGGCACATTGACACCGGAGGTGCCGACTGGTCCCGCGCCCGGCTGCGATTCGAGATAGAGAGTGCCTTCGCTGACGCCAATTTCCCCAATCTCGATTGGTTTTCGATTCACCGGCCTCTCGGGCGTCTGCGCCTTGATCAGATTGACGAGGTTCCACCCCTTCGCTGTCTGCTCGAGATGCAGCGTCGGCTGGTTGAGCCGGATGTGATCGAGGACCACGTGGTCAGTCAGGAATGTGAAAAAGTTGTAGTCGATACCTACGTCTTTGAGCGCCACCACCGGTTCGCCGTTCACGCTGACGTCGACATCCTCCATCTCGACGCCAAAGAAGAGATTCCCATCCAGGCGGCCAATGCTCAGACGCCCGTTCACGTAGTCGTCGGCCTGTCGAACAATGAAGCCGCGCAGCCATTCCTTGAACCAGGTCGTCTGTGACACGATGACCGCCATCGAGGTCACACCGACGATCAGCGTGCAGATGAACGCGATGACCTGTAGGAACTTCCGCGCGACCGTCATCACAGAGCCATCCCTAGAACGCCTGACCGATGCTGAAGTGAATGCGCCACGGACGCGTTTCCGGTTTCCCATTCACTAACAGGTTCGGAATGCGATTCAGCTGATACCCGAAATCAATGCGCGCCGGACCGACAGGGGTGAGATATCGCAGGCCTGGCCCCGCGGCATAGACGAGAGTCGTCGGAACGTCGAGTGAGCGATCCGACACGTTGCCGAAATCGAAGAACGCGACACCTCCGAGCTTGCCGAAGAGCGGCTTGCGGATTTCGGTCGATCCATCCAGCATTGACAGCCCGCCGATCGGAAAGCCGAACGCCAGCGGGCTGACTTCAAAGCGACCCCAGCCACGGACGCTCGATGCGCCACCGAGGAAGTAGCGTTTGAAGAAGGGCACACTGGCCTCGCCACCAAGCGCGTCGATCGTGCCCGCACGAATGCGGTTCGCCCAGACGAAGGACCGACCCACGCGCGTGAACTGACGCACTTCGCCGTTCACCTCCCAGTAGTTATATGTGCCCCACAGCCACTTGCCCGCTTGCTCCACATGTGCCGCCAGCACGTAGCCTTGATTGGCGTCGAGCAGGTTGTTGGTGGTGTTGCGATTGATGTCGAACGCAATCGCTCCCGTCGTACCGCGCGTCGTGCCCGTCTGCGGGTTCAATCCGAGCGCAATGAGATCGTCGCGGATGCTGAAGTCTTCGAGCCCCGCTTCACTGATGGCGCTCCGCTGAAACTCGTTGATCAGCGACACGGTCCAGTAGTTCTGCGAGTTCGCCTGATGACGCAGCGACGCGCGGCCGCCGAGCGATCGCAATTCGTAGACCGGTTCGACCGCCTGCCACGCCCGGCTCTCGAAATTCAGCGAGTAATGGCCGGTGAGAAAGAATGGCTCCGTGTATTCGAACCGCACACCGCGATCGAGCGACGACCACTTCGTCTCGACATCGGCATGCCGGGCGCTGCCGAAGAAATTGAGATGCTCCCAGCGCAGCATCGCCCGCGCCTGCTCTTCCGTCCCGTACCCCAGTCCCGCCGTCAGCCGCCGATGCTTGGCTTCGGCAACGGTGACGCGCGTCGGCACGTCAGGCGATTGGCTGCTCCGGTCTTCCTGCGACTCGATGTTCGCGAACTGGAACAGTTCCATCCGGTACAGCTTCCGCTGCGACTCGCGCATCTCGCGTCGCGAGAAGATGTCGCCTTCCTGGTACGTCAGCTGCCTCCGAATGATGTTTTCGCCGACGCTCTGCTGACCATCGATTTGAATGGGACCGAAGTGGGCCAGCGTGCCCGGCATCGCGTCGAACGCGACCTGCACCTGCCTGCCGCCGACGTTCTGCTGAGCGATCTCCACCGCCGCGAACGGATAACCGTGATCGCGCAGCGCGTTGAGCGCACGCTCACGCGACGCCACGGCGAGCTGTCGATCGAGCGGTCTCTTCACCTGCAGTGGCAGTGAATCACGCAAGCTTCGCTGCACGCCCGGTGGAAGCACATCGAAGCCGGTGAGGTCGATACCGGCAACGAGCGTCGGCTCCCCTTCCGAGATGCGCACGATGACGTCCACCTGGTCCTGCTTGTCATTGAGCTTCACGTCGAACGAGGCGACGCGCGCGTCGGGAAAGCCGCGATCGCGATAAAACGCCTGGATGCGTTCCAGATCGGCTTCAAACATCCGGCGATCGAAATAGGTTCTGTGCCCCCATGGCAGGCGCGATCCGCGTTTGGTCTGAAGGGCGTTGGCCAGGGCCGTCCTGTCAACTTGCTTGACGCCCTGGAATTCGAGCCTGCGGATTCGGATGTCACCGTCTTCGCGGCACCCCACAAGGAAGAGGGCAACGAGAGGGATCAAAAGGGTAAGCCGATGGCTTGCTCGAGGCATGGCGACACGGCGAGTCCACACGCCGTGCCAGAACTGTTAGCTGGGGACTAGCGATTCGCCTTTCGGGGCAAAGGCGGTAGGGACGAGGTAGTCGATTACTCCCTGGTCGTCACCGCGGGTCGCCCTGAAGACACCGCGAGCATGATTCCGAGGCCGATCGCGATGATCGCGGCGATGGCAAGCCAGACGCCCGGTATTTGACGCAGGATGCCAGACTGCCACAGCGCCAGAGCGGCGCCAAGCAGCAGGACGAAATAGCCGATGAGGTAGATCTTCAGGAATCGCATGAAGCGATTCGCTGCACGAAAAGTGCCTGACACCCGGGTCGGAGTAGGGTGACGACGCGACTCACATCAGCACTGCCGACGCGTGAGTCGCGGCGTCACCGTACTCCGACTCGGAGCAGCGAAGCTACTGAATCGTCATCCGCACAATGTGCGCACGACGATTCGTCGCGCGGCCCGCATCGGTGCCGTTGTCAGCGGCGGGACGTTCTTCCCCGTAGCTGACCGTGCGCATGCGCCCCTGCGCAATGCCTCGGTTGACCAGATAGTCACGAACCGCATTCGCGCGTCGCTCGCCGAGTGACAGGTTGTACTCCGCGGTGCCGACGCTGTCGGTGTGCCCCTCAATCGTGACGGTCAACATTGGATTGGCCTGCAGTGTCATCACCGCCCGGTCGAGGATCTGGATCGCATCCGGCCTCAACGTCGACATGTCGAAGTCGAAGTGCACGTCCTCGAACGTAATCGGCCGCGTGACCGGAAGGGTGATCGAATTCGTAGCCGTGCCGCCGCGTCCGTCGTTCGCCGTAACGGTGAGCGGATAGTTGCCTTCCTGGTTCGGCGCGGTCCATATCGTGTTTATCCCCGTTTGCTGGCTGAACGTTCCAGCCTGCGCACTCCAGGTGTAAACAATGACGTCACCATCTGGGTCGGTGGCCGGCGAGGTCAAATTCGTCGACTGCCCGGGCTCGAGCGTCGGCGGATTCGCCTGGATCGGACCATTGAACGTGGGCGGCCGATTCCCGGGCGGTGGCGTCGGCGCGGCAGGGGGTGGCGGCGGCGGAGCTGGTGGCAGCGGCGCAGCCACGGGCGCTGGAGGAGGTGGCGGCACAAATGCCTTTACGCCAGGATGCCAGCCGATACGCACATCCCATCCCCACGACTGGTTCGTCATCTCGCGGCCGGCAACCACGTGCGTACCCGTGTCCCCACTGAAGTTGGCACCGCCGTAGACGAACATGCCCTTGCTCGTCTGGAATACCGCACCAAACTTCACGTGCTGGTAATCGGGAATCTTGCTTTCAAGTGGCGCGATACTGCCGTCGTCGCCGCGATACGGCGGCTGGCGCACGACGACGTTGTCGTTGGATGACAGCTCGCCGACCCACTCGGCGAGGCCGCGAAGACGTGAGCGGCTGCCGACGATGCCGCCGAGGCCCCACGTGAAGCCGTTCGATAGATCGAACGGATCTGGATCGGCGCGGAAGATGCCGCCGACCGTCGCGGTCAATTCAACCTTCTTCGCGATTTCCTTGCTGGCGACTCCGTCGATGTGGAAGGCGAAGTCGCTCGTCGCACCCCACTGCGTCCCGCTTGGAAATTCCAGGACGGGTCGGATCGCGAGGCTCGCCCCGTCCTCGCGCGATTCGGACAAGATGTTGAACTTCGCACCCGCGACTGGCGTGCTCCCGAGTGTCTTCGAGAAGTTGCGACGCATGTACGGGTAGTTCTGATCGACACCAGCGAAGACAGGATCGGTCGGCGAAAATACCGGATCCCGAACGCCACGTCGCAGGCGAACGACTTTGAACGAACCGAAGATTTCGATGCGATCAGTAAGACCGAAAGCCGCCGTCAGCCCGATGTTGTTCACATCGGTCAGGCCCTGCCGCTCGTCCCAATTGGCGCGGAACAGCTGCCCCGACACCTTGTGCCTGACGAGCGTCTCGGCCGTCGGCACGAACCAGAGACCCGTGTCGCCGAAGAACGTCGGCAGCGCGGGTCTGGTGTCGGTGGTTTCCTGGGAGCTGGTCGGAGCGGGCTGATTCGTCGAAGGGGACGTCTGCGCCGCGGCGGGGGCCACGCCTACCGCGGCGAGGAGCAAACCGCAACACACTATGCGCACGTGCACACCTCAGATCGGCGAGTCGAGTCGAGTCGTGCCGCGTGGCGGTGTTTGTCAGTCCGCGCGGCGAGGGTCTGCGCCGGAAGCAGAAACCCCGCTCACAGTATTCACATCTCCTGCCGCTGGGACAACTAGGCGACCTCGCCCGCCACGGCTGATTTGACCGCCCTTACGGCCTGCGTTGCGGGCTTCGTCAGGAGTCCATTCATGCGCGGTGCCTTTTTCATGCGCGGCGCGGCCGCCCTTGCTGGCAATCTCGCGCTGTTTCTCGGGTGACATCGAAGCGAAACCACGTCGTTCCTTGCGCACTGCGTCCACGGCGATCCTCCTCGGGGGGGAAGCGTTTGAATTTCCACAGCGACCGGTAGCCCGCGCCACCGACACTGTCCGCGCGAGGCCTACAAGGCGGATGCCACCCCGGCAGAAAAATGCACGTATCTAAGTGACTGATCGTCCGCAGGTTACGTGCGCCCATGCCAACGACCGCGCCCGAATACTGACGCGGATCCCTACAGTTGAGGTTGTGATGCGTGAGGTTTCTATACGGAGTACTGCCTACAAGAACGACAAGCCGGGTTGATCTGACGGCAACTCTCCGCGCGCATGCGGAGACGTTGTACGATGCCCGCGATGGCCGACTGTGATCCCACACCCGCTGCAAACCAACCTCCCGCCGGCAATAAGAGCGGCCGGATCGTCCACTGCGTGAAATTTCAGAAAGATCTTCCCGGACTGGACGCACCGCCCTGGCCTGGCGAGCTGGGCCAGCGGATCTACGAAAACGTCTCGGTGCAGGCGTGGAAGATGTGGGAGGACCGGATGAAAATGATTCTCAACGAGTACCGCCTCATGCCGTGGCAGAAGGAGGCGCAGGAACTCATCGCCCGCCACATGGAGGATTTCTTCTTCGGTCAGGCAGCAGACCAAATAACGTTCGGATCGTTCGGTCGTTCGGATCGTTCGCCGTTCACACCATCGCAATCTCGCGATCGATCTGAAAGCGCAGTTTCGCGTGCGCGGCCCGGAGTGCCTGTTCGACCGCAAGCGCCGTCGGCGCGTGAGCGAAGATGAATCCGAGGTAGCTTTTCCCTTCGGGCAGCGGAGTCAGCTTCGTGTCCGGTTTCGCAGTGATCGTCACACTGATAATGTCGCGGACGCTGCGTGCTTCGCGCTCGCCTTCGACGCCTTTGTAGACACCACGTCGGGGAATCGGAATCATCATCACGCCGGACGCGGCGCGCTCGCGCGAAAAGGACGACACGTCTTCGCACAGGGCGTGGCGGAGCAGCACCTCTTCGAGCGAAGCCCTCCTGTCAGGCGAGACGAACCGCAGCGCCTTCGAACAGAGCCCTCCGATCGGACGCGCGGCGATTTCGAGCACGTAAACGCCACGCTCGTTGACACGGCACTCGGCGTGAAGCGGACCGTGGCGCAATCCGATCGCCGATGCGCTGGCGGCAACCGTCGACACGATCTGCGATTGCAGGTGCTCCGACTCGCGTGACGGTGCGATATAAATGGTTTCCTCGAAGAAGGGACCGTCGAGCGGATCGGGCTTGTCGAAGATCGCAAACGACTGCAGGCATCCATCCGTCAGCACTCCCTCGAGCGCGTACTCCCTCCCCGGGATGAACGATTCGATGAGCAGCGTCCCGTGAGCCTTCTCGCGCTCTGCACGCACGTCGGGCTGCTCGAGCAGGGCGCGGAGGCGATTGAACGCGCTCACGAATTCGCATGCGTTGTCGGCTCGGATGACGCCACGGCTGCCCGACATGGCCAGCGGCTTGAGCACGACCGGATATCCGACGCTCAGCGCTATCTCCGCCGGATCATCATCGATTGACACGGGACGAAACGCTGGAACCGGCAAGCCGGCGGCTTCGAACATCCTCCGGCTCTCGAGCTTGTTGCGACTCGCCAGCGCCGCCGCCGTCGTGTTCCCGGGAAGACCGAAGGCCTCGTGCACCCGCGCCGCCATCGTGACCGGCCGATCGCCGACGGCGATGACGCCGTCCGGAGGCGCGGCGGCCATCGCGGCGACAATACTGCGGAGCGACGCCTCCTCGTCATGAAATCGAATCGGGATCGCCTGGTCCCACCAGGGGTCCTCGAGCTGATCGCAGCGGTCGCTGGCAAACACGAGACGCACGCCGAGCGTGCCGGCCGCCTTGCCGAACGATCGAATCTGATAACCCGTTGTGGTGGCGATGATGAGGACCCGCTTCACACGAGTCGCATGTCCTCGGGCGACGGTTCCGCGCAGCAGTACCAGTTCTCGGAGAGAATCGGAATGGCCGGTTGCGGGGATAGAGTCAGGCGGCGACGCGACTCACATCCACATTCCGGCGCGTGAGTTGCGGCGGCGCCTGACTCTGTCCCCCCGGAGAGGCATCTGATTACTTCGAACAGCTCGCCGCGCGACGCACGCGGATTGTTTCCGACCCGTCGCATTACCTGCTGCTGCAACGCATCGACCCTGGCATCCGAATGCCGCCACGGCCACGTCAGCGACGCAGGATCGAAATCCGTGATGACGGACCGAATGTCGGACAGCTCCAATAATCGCGAGTTATTCGTAATCAACAGCCGGATGGCCAGCTGAATGGGCGCGACCTGCTCGACCAGCTCGAGGTCCTCGAGGATGTGCAACAGCTCCTTATACCCTTCGAGCGTCGTCCACGGCGTGAACGCCACAAACGTCGGCGCGAGCGCAATGCCGGCGTCGCGACACAGGCGAACGGCGGCGACAAAATCCGCCCGCGTGTGGCCCTTGGCCAGATACTGCAAGACCGCGTCGTCGATCGATTCGACCGCGCTTGTGATGAACAGGCAGCCGGTCCTGGCGAGCACCGGCAGCAGCGATGCGTATTTCAGAAGGTGTTCGATCTTGATGGTCGCGTCGTAGGTCACCCCGGGAAATTCCACCGCCAGCCGTTCGACGATGCGTTGGGCGTGCGTTGGGCCGTTGAGAAAGTCCGGATCCCCGAAGCTGACATGCTGAGCGCCGCGGGCGACCTGTTGACGGATGTCCGCAAGCACCGCATCGACAGGGATTGCATGAAACCGTCCGTTGTAGACCGGCACGATCGGGCAGTGGCGGCAAAGGTGCTTGCAGCCGCGCGTCGAGTCGGTGCCGCCGACGACACGCGTCGAGCCGTCGGGCATCTGCAACTGCGCGTATTTCGCGAGCGCTGGCAAATTGTCGCGATACGGGATTACGAGCAGCCGCCTGTCCGTGTGTGGCGCGAGCCGCTGTGGTTCGGGATTGGGCGAGCCATGCAACTTCGTTTCAA
>Ga0310810_10002075_pt1 | contig 21302 bp, 18 predicted proteins | sample NCmetagenome_FD_207641 | JGI IMG/M metagenome (GOLD analysis project Ga0310810, IMG submission 207641) | Soil microbial communities from experimental microcosm in Duke University, North Carolina, United States - NC | ecosystem: Engineered > Artificial ecosystem > Soil microcosm > Unclassified ...
GCGAAAAACGCAGCTTCAATCGTGATGAGCCAAGATCCAGCAAATCATTTGGTAAAAAGCGCCGCTTCGATGACAGAGAGGATTCTTCCGATCGTCCACGCAAACGCTTTGACCGCGACGACTCCAGATCATCAAAATCATTCGGCGAAAAACGCAGCTTCAATCGTGATGAGCCAAGATCCAGCAAATCATTTGGTAAAAAGCGCCGCTTCGATGACAGAGAGGATTCTTCCGATCGTCCACGCAAACGCTTTGACCGCGATGACTCCAGACCATCAAAATCATTCGGCGAAAAGCGCAGCTTCAATCGTGATGAGCCAAGATCTGGCAGACCGTTTGGCAATAAGCGCCGCTCAAATGATGACTCAAGATCCAGTTCCAAATCGCGTTCACGCAGCAACAATGACAGCGGTTTCAATGTGCTTGAACGTCCGGTTTATGAATTCGAACAAAGCCAGGATAATCCACGCGTACGCTACAAAAAGCGCGTAGATAGTCCTGCTCCACGCAGAAACGCACCTGCAAAAAAATCCAGACGAGACAAGTCTAGATAAATATATTTCGCAGGAAATGTAAATTGGGTTAGCGCGCTTTTGCGCGCTAACTAATATCAAATGTTATTGCACCATTTTCAAGATAGCCTTCCATTCGCCGGCAGTAACAGGTGTAATGGAAAGTCGATTGCCTTTGCGCAATATCAACATATCATGCAGCGCTGAATTCGTTTTTAATTCATCCAGCGACAACAGTCGGGGAAATTTTTCTTTAAATTTGACATCGACCATATACCACATTGGTTTTTCTTCGGATGATCTTGGATCGAAATGCTCAGAGTGTAGATCCCAGGAAGTATGATCTGGATAGCCTTCTTTCACGACAGTCGCAACGCCAGCAATTCCAGGCGGATTACAATTGGAATGATAAAACAAAATTTCATCGCCCTTTTTAACATCATCACGCAGCATATTGCGCGCCTGATAATTGCGAACGCCGTCCCAGTGTTCGATACTGTTACGGCGTGCACGTAAATCATCAATGCTAAAGCAATCGGGTTCGGATTTGAAAAGCCAGTAGGACATGGGGGGTTCCTTTTTGGATTTGAATTCTGTAATCCCCGCGAAAGGTTGTCATCCCCGCAAAAGCGGGGACCTCCTGATGTAACCGTGAAAGTAACCGGAGAGAGATTCCCGCATTCGCGGGAATGACATGCCCCTCAATGACGCTCTCATTTTAGAACTTCTTCATCGCATCAAAGAATTCATCATTAGTTTTCGTATCCTTCATCTTGTCGATGAGAAATTCCACAGCACCCTCTTCCATTGGCTGCAAGAGTTTGCGGAGAATCCAGATACGCTGTAACTCTTCTTTCGGTACAAATTTTTCATCACGACGCGTACCGCTGCGGTTGATATTCATTGCGGGGTAAATTCTACGTTCGGCAATCTTTCTATCCAGATGGATTTCCATGTTACCGGTACCTTTGAATTCTTCGTAAATTACGTCATCCATCTTGGATCCGGTTTCAACCAGCGCAGTAGCGATAATCGTTAAACTGCCGCCTTCTTCTATATTACGTGCTGCACCAAAGAAACGCTTTGGACGCTGTAAAGCATTTGCATCCACACCACCAGTTAGCACTTTGCCGGAAGCTGGAACAACAGTGTTATATGCGCGGGCGAGACGGGTGATGGAATCGAGAAGAATCACAACATCTTTCTTGTGCTCAACCAGGCGCTTGGCTTTTTCAATCACCATTTCAGCAACTTGCACGTGACGACTTGCAGGCTCGTCAAATGTACTTGCAATAACTTCACCTTTCACAGAGCGTGACATTTCAGTGACTTCTTCAGGACGCTCGTCAATCAACAACACCATCAGATAACATTCAGGATGATTATGAGAGATGGAGTGAGCGATATTTTGCAGCATCATGGTTTTACCAGCTTTTGGTGGAGAGACGATTAATCCGCGCTGACCTTTACCGAGTGGTGCAACCAAATCAATAACACGTGCAGTAATATCTTCAGTACTGCCGTTGCCGCATTCCATCTTCAAGCGTTCTTCTGCAAATAACGGTGTGAGGTTTTCAAATAATACTTTATTTTTCGTGCTGTCTTGTGGTTCAAAATTAATTTCATCCACTTTCAATAATGCAAAATAACGTTCACCTTCTTTTGGTGGACGGATTTTGCCGGCAATCGTATCGCCAGTGCGCAAATTGAAACGGCGAATCTGGCTAGGGGAAACATAAATGTCGTCAGGACCAGCGAGGTAAGAACCTTCAGCAGAGCGCAGGAATCCAAAACCATCCTGCAGAATTTCGAGAACACCATCACCATAAATATCTTCACCGCGTTTTGCGTGTTCTTTTAAAATAGAAAAAATAATATCTTGTTTCTTGGAACGGGCCATATTTTCCAGCCCATATTGTTCTGCCATCGCAATCGTTTCCGCTGCGCTTTTCTTTTTTAACTCGCTTAAATTCATATTTAGAATAACCTTAAAAAGTTTCTATAGAAATTTGGGATTTTTTGAAATGTCGACCATGACAGGCTCATGGCACGCCTGATAACCATTCTCTTTAATAACTTGGGTTTTTTGTTACTTAGGTAAATCTGAGGTTATCTGTGGGAATAAGATAACATTACAGTCATTCCCACGCAAGTAGGAATCTCCCTGAATGCGCCCATTGTCATTCCCGCGAAAGCGGGAATCTCCCTACGTTTGCCTGCACGGTTAAATTAAGGAGTTCCCGCTTTCGCGGGAATGACAACCGTTCGAGGAGATGACGTTATTTTTACCCCAAATGACTGTCAATGAACGTCATTAAATCAGCCTTGCCAATCAACCCAACCTGGGTCGCCTTAACCTGACCATCCTTGAAAAGGATAAGGGTAGGGATGCCGCGTACGCCAAATTTAGGTGGAGTAGACGGATTGCTGTCCACATCCAGCTTCACAAATTTAACCTTGCCCTCGTATTTCTGGGCTACATCTTCAAGAACAGGCGCCAGCGCCTTGCAGGGACCACACCATTGAGCCCAAAAATCGACTATCACCGGCACATTAGACCCAATTACCTCTGTTTCAAAAGAGTCGTCACTGATTGCATGTATATTATTGCTCATATTTTTACCTTCAATCTAATATATAAACCGTGATTGTCATTTGAAAAGAAATCAGCCTTTTTTGCAAGTATTAAATCCCTAAGGATGAAAAGCAGTATGCTGCACTTTCACAGGCAGCATCAAAAGTGCGCCAATTAAAAAGAATACGATGACTGTTGCCATGCCAGCCCGCTGCGTCGCAAAGGTCACCGTCATGACGCCTAACATCCATGGACCAATAAAGGCGGTAATTTTACCCGAAAGCGAGTAGAGCCCGAACATTTCTGCTGACATATTTTTTTCTGCAATCAAACGCACCATCAATGAACGGCTTGCAGACTGCACCGGGCCAACAAAAAGGCACAACAATAATGCCATTGCCCAAAAGACATATTTATCATGCAGGAATAAAAGTGGCAGTCCGAACAGGCTGAGACAACACAAAGACAGTATTACTGTTAATTTTGAACCCAGACGGTCATCAACCCATCCTAGTGAAACAGCACCAATACCAGCTGTAACATTCATGGTGATACCAAACAACAACACTTGTTCGAATGACAATCCATACGTCCCTGCCGCATAAATTCCGCCAAACGCAAACAATGTATTTAACCCGTCGGTATAAATCATATGCGCGAAAAGATATAACAAAATATTTTTTTCTTTTGGTAGTTTTCTCAATGTAGAGATTAATTCCCTGCATCCTGCACGTACTGCCTCTCCCATTGGTTTTGTTTTGGTAGTGATTTCAGGGACGATAAAAAACAAGGGTAGGGCAAACACAGCATACCAGAGCGCTGCAAACGGACCGCAAATTCGAATTTGCTCCGAATTCGCAGTGTTAAATAAAGGAGGGCCGCCTTTAACAAAAATAACGAGCGCGATAGACAGTGAAAGTATTCCGCCTAAATAACCAAAGCCCCAACCCCATCCAGATATACGGCCGATATAAGATTTAGGTGCAAGGCCGGGAAGAAAAGAATTATAAAAAACTAATGCGACTTCAAACCCGACTGTACCAATCACAATACAAGCCAATGTTGGATATACTGAATCAGGATGCGGGTATGCAAACCAGAGCAGAAACGTCGCGATAACACAAATCATCGTAAAGAAACCCAGCCAGCGTTTATGATGACCGCCATGATCTGCAATCGCGCCGACTAACGGGCTGGAAAAAGCAATGATCACCCCCGCGAGAGACGTAGCATTTGCCCATTGATATGTACCCAGAATCTGATCCGATGCAACTTTAGTAGTAAAATAAGTCGCAAATATGAACGTCACCACAATAATTGAGTATGACGCGCTGGCCCAGTCATAAAAACACCATGCCAATACCGGCATGACATTTTTATTTAATCGCTTACTTAAAATTTTTATCAAACCCGCCTCGCTTTTTCATTTGTTGTTATATGTTAGCTCACATGTACAGCTGTATTACGCTTTCTTTGGCGCTTTAGGTGCAACTGTGTGTGCAGCGATCAGATCAAGCGAAGTTTCACCGCAATGCTGCGCCACTTGAGCTCGCACTGTTTGCCGAAGGCTTGTTATATCCTGCCACTCTTTTCCTGCTGGTGTGACTGCATCACAAATCATGATTTTAATTCTGCTGGGGCGCATCAACCAGCTGCCATCACGCAGCATTTTGCGTGCACCGCGAATTGCAACTGGGACAACGGGCACATTTGCTTCAGCAGCAATTTTAAATGCACCAAGCCGGAACGGTCTCAATCCTGCTGCATAACCAAAAGTTCCTTCGGGGAATATTAAAATGGAATAGCCGTTTTTGAGTGCAGATTCAATTTCAACTGTATCTTCCAGACCGCGTGGAAGGTTAGTACGGTCAACAGACAGATACCCCATCTTCTGCATGAATTTACCAAGAAGCGGTACGCTGAATAATTCTTTTTTCGCAACAAACTTCGTCTGCGGCGGCATCACGGCAAGTGCAATCAATGCATCCATATAACTTGCGTGATTCGCAGCATATATAACAGGTTTACCTTTAGTGAAATGTTCTGCTCCTGTTACTCTTATTGGCGATAACCCGGCAATCATCATGAACCGCGCAGCAACCCGCACAATATTTGCAGTTGTCTGCACTGATGTCACCAATGAAATCAAGTAAACAGGTATTACAGTCGCCACAATTAGCAGCGCCATATAAATGGTATATATAAACTTCGCAGTTGTCTTGACTGCATCCCAAATTTTACGCGCAGCCCATTCAACACCAAGCTTCACAAATTGCAGAGAAGCAGGAACGCGGAACTTACCGAGCTTGCCTTCAAGATACATTGCTTTGCACGCTGCACGCTGCAGCTTGCCGCTGGAAGTTTTAGGCACTGATTTTGGCGATGTCAGCTTGATGTGATCAGGAGTGATATCAAGTGCACTCGTAACCGCTTCCATAATATCTTTTGTAATTTTCTCCAGCACAGCCTTACGTTTATCACGCGTTTCAGCAACAATCACCAATTCTTCTGTACCGTCATCCTGGTTAGTAACACCAAATGCCGCAACACAGCCTTGGCGCACGCCGGGAACATTGCCGACCAATTCTTCTATTTCTACTGGATATAGATTACGTCCAGCCTTAATGATTAAATCTTTACGACGACCGGTGATATAGATTTCACCTTCTGCCTCATATGCAAGATCACCGGAATCAATCCAGCCGTCACGAAATGCGGCGCGGGTTGCACGTTTATTGTTGTAATAACCCTGCATGTTTGACGGTCCGCGGAATTGCAGTGTACCAACATGACGTTCAGGCAGCACATTATCTTCTTCATCAACAATTCGAATTTCATGATTTTCAATCGGGCCGCCGCTGCTAACAAATTCAAGCGCCTGTTTACTCGTCGAAGGAACTGCCTGTCTGTCTTCTTCAAATGCCTTGCGGTCAATTTTATCGATAAGATAACCACGGCCAACAGGCGGGATAGTTAAACCAACGGTGGATTCTGCCAAACCATAAACCGGCATTAATGCAGTTTTATTAAACCCAAATGCAGCAAATTTTTCGCTAAATGCATCCAGTGTGCGTGGATACACTTTTTCAGCGCCATTCGCAGCAATACGCCAGGAACTCAAATCTAAACCTTCGATAAGTGCAGGATCCACTTTACGAACACATAATTCGTATGCAAAGTTAGGTGCGCATGAAATCGTACCTCGATGATAGTGAATTGCCCACAGCCATCGCTCAGGATGACTCAGGAATGAAAATGGGGTCATCAGAATTAACGGCACACCATGATACAAACTTCCAAGCCATGAACCAATTAAACCAAAGTCATGATAAAGCGGAAGCCAGCTGATGACGACATCATCAGAACGCACGCCAACAGCTTTGCCATAAGCGCGTATATTGGAAAGAAGATTAAAATGTGACAACAATACACCTTTAGGGTCACTCGTGCTGCCAGATGTATATTGAATAAAGGCAGGATCTTCCTTTTTTGCTTGTGCAAGTACAGCAATTTCTCGCGGCTGCAATAACTGATCGACTGTTGTTACTTCTTTGAGACTGGGCACAAACCCTTGCAGTAACCGGCTCAATTTTTCTGCCTGCTCGAACGTAATCAGCATGCGCACTTCCGCATTCCGCAGAATTCGCGCTTCTGTTTTCGCATAAGCTTCCAGCATATGCATACGGAAAGGCGGATAAATTGGTACGGGAATCGCACCTGCCAGCAGAATGCCGTAAAAAGAATAAAAGAAACCAGGTGTCGTCGGCAACATGATTGCAACCGTTTCACCTTCTTTCAAGCCGCGTTCACGCAGACTGAAAGCGACACGCTGGGCTGTCTTTAATAAGTGGCCATAAGAAATAACTTCATCCGTTCCATCTTCATGTTGAAAATATATGTGCGTCTTATCCGGGGTATGCTGACCATACATCATCAACACTTCTTGCAATGTATTTGCCGTTCCCACGTCAAGATGTGGACGCTCGCCGTGAGATGTTACGATTTCACGATGTACCGGCTGATTGATACGCGGTTTCGCTGCACGCAAGTATTCCAAAATATCATTGAGAGTTTCTGCTTCTGCGAGCAACCTGTCAGGCAGCGTAATATCAAATTTTCGTTCAATACGGCGAAAGAGTTCCGCGCGGCCAAGACTATCAATGCCGAGATGTCTCTGCAATGATGAATCAAGTTTAATTTCCCTGCGAAATGGTTCGCCAGATTCAGCCAGTAATTCTTGTGTAATTGTAATTAATTCTAAATCAATTTGCTGTGACATTAAACTTCTCATTGTTAATTTTGTCTCAATAAAAGTGAGGGAACACGTCCCGATCTTCCTGTCATCATATTGATGAAGGTTTTTTTGACTGGCGCTGCCGCATTAAACCCAGTCATGCCGAGAGATAACAACCAGTGAGCCGGTGCAGCATCTAATGAAAAAATTTGGGAAAGCCAATGTGAAACATTAACACTGACATTAAGCTGTTTTCTTGAGAGTCCAAGAATAGCTTGCAAATCAGCGGCAGACACTGATTCACTGCGATTGCGTTTTTCCATGATCCCTTCCACCAAGACCGCCGCCTCATATAAAGCTAAATTAAATCCTTGTGCAGCAATTGGATGAAGTGTATGCGCTGAGTTGCCGAGAAGCAACACACATTTCTCATGTGTACGCGCAGCACGCATCATTTGTAATGGAAAGAGATGACGCTGTCGAACTCCCTGTAATTTTCCAAGCCGAAAACCGAACAGCTTTTGCAATTCAGACAAATAATTATCATCAGATAATGCATACAATCGTTCAGCTTCATCTTTGCTTGCAGACCAGATGGAAGCACATTCATTTTCAGGCAGCGGTAACATTGCGATTGCACCATTTTTATAAAATCGTTCATACGCAATTTGATTATGTGGACGACGCAGCATGACACGAGTAACAATCGCGCATTGCTGATAGTCGACAGTTTCAATTGGAATATCTACCAGCTTGCGTACAGTTGATACCGTACCATCTGCACCGATCACAACTTCACTTTGCAGTGTTTTGTCGCCATGCTTAGTTTCAATTGTAACTTCCGCTTCACAGTCTGTTTGTGTCAGCGCCTTAAGCCGCGCCGGACGATAAACTTCAATATGCGCCATACTTGAAACTGCATCACTCAACGCTGCTTCAATATATTTTGCTGGCACGACATGACCAAGCGCGGATAAATTCACTTCTTCCCTGCGCATCCGTACCGCACCAAAATTACCTTGATGAGAAACATGTACCTGATGAATTGGGGAAGAGTGGGGTTGAAGTGACGACCAAAACCCAAGGTTATCGAGAAACTGACAGCTGCCGGCATTTAAGGCAAACAAACGCGGATCATCATTTGATGGCAAACGTGCATCAATGAGTGCGATTCGCAATCCAGAATCTTTTAGTGCTGCTGCGAATCCGGCTCCAACCAGACCGCCGCCGACAATGATGATATCGTAGCGCATGGCTCTATCCTACTGACATGATTGCTTCTATGTCATCCGCTGACTTGGGGACATTTTTGCTTAATATCTCATTTCCCTTTGCAGTAACTGCAACATCATCTTCAATGCGCACACCAATGTTATGCCAGCGTTTATGTACACCTGGAATATCAGCAGAAATATATAACCCAGGTTCAACAGTCAACACCATACCGGGTTCTAATTTGCGCCATTTATTATTGATGCGATAACGTCCGCAATCATGCACATCCAGACCAAGAAAATGTCCTGAGCGGTGCATGTAAAACGGCATATACGCCTGTCTTTCAATCAGACTGTCGAGCTTGCCTTTTAAAATACCGAGATCAATCAAACCCTGCGTCAATACCTTCACGATGATATCTTGCGGCGCAGTCCATGAAGCGCCTGGTTTCACAGCTTTTACTGCAGCTAGCTGTGACTCCAGAACCAGATTATAAATTTCCCGCTGTTCCGGGCTAAATTTACCGCTTGCAGGAAATGTACGCGTGATGTCAGAAGCATAATTTTGATATTCACAACCAGCGTCGATTAACACCAGATCATCTTTATGAATTTTTCTATCATTACTGATGTAATGCAGCACGCAGCTATTATGACCTGATCCAACAATTGAATTATACGCAGCAAAACGCGCGCCGCTGCTGATAAATTCATGCATTAATTCCGCTTCAAGTTCATATTCATGCATGCCAGGCTTGCAAACCTGCATGGCGCGCATATGAGCACGCGCTGATATTTCTGCCGCATGACGCATTAATGCAAGTTCGTCTGCGCTTTTGAAAATACGCATTTCCTGAATGGTTGGCGTAATATCACAAAAAGACGTTGGCCACTCTGCACCGCCGCGCACTTGTGCACGCACACGATTAACAGCATCAGTAAGCATTTTATCGAATTTGCGATTTGTACCCAGAGGATAATGCACCGCGTCACGGCCGCTCAATAACTCTGACAGCATGTCTTCAAGTTCTTCGATTGGAAATGCCTGATCCGCGAGAAATTCCTTGCGTGCACCATCTTGTCCTGCTCGCGGTCCATCCCAGATTTCCCGGCTTCTATCCCGAACACGATTAAACAATATATATTCGCCTTCCTTGCGTCCCGGTGCGAGCACAGCCACTGCTTCAGGCTCATTGAATCCAGTCAAATAATAAAAATCACTATTCTGGCGAAAGTGATAAAGCGCATCAGCATTGCGTGGTGCTTCTTCTGCAGATGGCAAAATGATTATTCCAGACGGACCAATTTCCTTCATCAATGACTTGCGACGCTTCGCATATTCAGTCATTTTGATCATGACGTTCTCCTAAATCGTTAATGCAAATGATCCGCGTGACTGCATTCTTCATGCACGTCACTTTCTCCGCGCAAATCCTGATAAATGAAGATAACGGCTACACGTACATATTCAACCAGCTCTTCATATGCAGCTTCGTCTTCTTCATTGACTTCAACTTCGTCGTAATTCATTTTTGCTATTTCAACCAAGTCTTGAATCGCTTCTGTCAATTCACCTGGTTCACGGTCAGTAACCGCAACACCTGTCGCTTGCAACCCGGTAAGGAATCCCTGACACCAAACACCAAGTGCCTCTGCGCGCAAAGGCAATTCATCTTCGTCATCAGGAATCAGTAATTGAAATTCAAATAGAAAGTCAGCGAGCTTCGATTTGGTGTTTTCATAAAGAGATTGAAGAATAGGGCGGGTTTGGTCGGTCAGTTTTTCACCCATTACTAATTCTTCCCACTCACGATTTGCTTCAAGATCTCCACACAAGACACCGCTGATTAAACCATGCACCTGTGAGGCGTGCAATTTTAGCTCAGTATGGGCCAAGGCAGATGTGATCTCATTATATTCAGGCATATTTGTTGGTTTCATCATTTATCAGCTCTAATGCATAAAATTGACAATCTTATCCAAAATGGTATGAGATAGAAAGCTTAACGAACAAGGATACGAATTCTCTATATATGAATCACACCAAACCAGTACTATCTGCTATAGCCGCCACTGCTGAAAATCGCGTCATCGGTTTGAACAATAAAATGCCATGGCATATGCCCGCCGACCTCAAACATTTTAAGGAAATTACGTCTGGCAGCCCTGTCTTAATGGGACGCAAAACGTATGAATCTATTGGGAAACCACTGCCAAACCGCACCAATATTATCCTGACCCGCGATGCCAAATATCCATCACCAGAAGATTGTATTGTCGTGACCAACATTGATACTGCCATCTCGATGGCAAACGAGCTTTCCATGGATGAAATTTTCGTTATTGGGGGCGCTGAAATTTATCAGCAGCTGCTGCCAAAAATTCAGCGGGTGTACTTAACTGAGATTCATCATACATTTGAAGGTGATGCTTTTTTTCCTGAATTATCAAAAAGCGAATGGAAAGAAATCAGCCGTGAGCAGCATAGGTCGGATGACAAGAATCCATATGATTATAGTTTTGTGGTGCTGGAGAGGGTTTGAATGGCTGCATCAATATCATCTTTGAAAGATTGCATATTATAAACATGCTGATCAGGGAATTTATTCTGCAGCATTTTCATGTCATTACAGTAGCGGTGCAATAAGTGAGGATTTTTCGAGAAATCTTCAAAAAGCATATGTATATTATCCAGTCCACATCGTTTCATAAATGGAACGACGCTCTTAAGCAATCGCAATGGTTTTTTTCCTGATGCGATAATCTTCATAAGCGCCAGTCTAATTTCCCTCTCCATTTGATCTGTTAGTGAAACTGACTTTAGTTTGACAAGCGCATCGATTATTTCTTTATGTTCTGGTATTCGATTATCTGTGTACTGTGTGAATAAATTGAAATTACCAATCGCATTTGAATGTGGTTTCGATTCGTGTGACAACTTAACTTTTAAGTCAGCCTGATAATCACTCTCGGTATAGACACGCACTGGATTCACGTCTGATATAATAAGTACAGGTATATTATCTACTGCATCTAATTTTTTCTTTACTTTAAGCATGAATTCCCATGTGCTGATTCGGGCAGCAGGAGCATCACGATATTCTTCAAAATGCTCGCTATAAATAGAATCTACAACATGAAATATAGCGTCAACTTGCTGTTTTGGCAGTCCAATTAGCCATTCATTAAATCTCAATCGATTTTTTTGTTCCACTGCCAGTTGATTGATCTCTCTGAACCTTTCGACTGTCGTACTGTGATTAGCTTTTGCATCTTCAAGAGTTGACCTGCTCTTATCATATTCGCTTGGATCAGGCTTTTGTTCTAACCTGACATCCAGCCAATCGCACCAGTCAGTGTCAATCCAGGGTGCGGAATCTCCATCACCAAATAAATACCTTTCATCTATGAGATCACATTTTTCTATATTCCACAGTAACCCTACGTGACCTGCTGATGAAAATAATCTTATATATCGGGGATCAGAAGGTATGAAACTCACCGCAGTTTTTTTAGTGTGGGTATGGTGTATTTCATCATGAGTTCTTTCATGGCATTTCCCAAATTCATGATCGTGTGTAGAGAGAGGATCAAGATGTGAATTATTCGACTGATTTGGCAAGGCGCTGGGATTAAATTTTAAAACCTTATTTGGTCTTGCCATATCAAATTTTGATTTGTAAAAATGCGCAGATCTGCTGGGTCGATTGTTGTTTGGGTCAACGATTTGATCGAGTATGAATTCAGAGTCGGGAGATACAACTTTCACGACTGCGCGTTCATTCGCAATAATGTCCAGAGCTTTTTGCTCAGCCGCGGTTAGCTCAGTATTTAAGTGATCATTGCGTAAAGTCATTTTCGGCGAATCTTCATAATTTGTTACGTGGAGTATATATTCATATGCTTAACTGAGCATTAAGTGAACACAAGATAATGGTGGGGCAGAATTGAATAAAGATAGTATCTTATTGATTTTAATGCAAAAATACCAAACAGCCCGACCCCATCAGCTCACTGCAACAGATAGTCGCTCTCTATCTTCCAGCCGCATCGCGGTTAACTTATTCCCCCACACGCAGCCGGTGTCAAGCGCATAAAGATTCGGAACATCGACTTCACCATTCAACGCTGCCCAATGGCCAAAAATAATTTTTATATCTTTGTTTGCACGCGGTTCGATTTCAAACCATGGCACCAGATCGGGATGTCTATCAGCAATCGTGCCCTTGTATGACAATTCCAGCCTGCCGTCTCGGTGACAAAACCGCATACGCGTAAAATAATTTATGATGCAGCGCAGCCGGTCTGTTCCCTTTAAATTATCATCCCAATGATCCGGTTGATTACCATACATATTGCGAAATAATTCATCCGCATTGCCTGAGCGCAACACTGCTTCTACTTCATGTGCCAGCTGTTTTGCTTTTGGAAGTGTCCAGGAAGGTGCAAGTCCCGCGTGTGTCATTACATATGACATTTTATCATGCTCAACAAGCAGTGGGCAGTGCTGCAGCCAATTGAGAAGCTCATCTCTATCGTGAGCACTGAGAATATCATCCAGCGTATCTGAATCATGAAGTTTACGTGCACCGCTTGCAACTGCCAGCAAATGCAGATCATGGTTACCAAGTACTGTTTGATGCTTGTCACCTAAACCAGATACAAATCGCAGCACTTCAAGTGACGCAGGACCGCGATTGACTAAATCACCAGTAAACCACAAGACATCATTTGCAGGATCAAATTGAATTTTTTCCAGCAGCCGCTGCAAGGGATCGTAACAACCCTGAATATCGCCGATTGCATATGTTGGCATACATATCCTTACGATTGACTGAGAACATTACTAATCGCTACAAAATCCTGCACTGTTAAATCTTCGGCGCGCAAATCTGCTCGCACGGGCATTCGTTCCCAGGTTTCTGCATCAATCAGCTCCCGCAAGCTGTTACGCAATGTTTTGCGGCGCTGACCGAATGCATGCCTGACGATAGATGAAAATAAATTATAATCTATGGCTGTATGCGGCAATTCACGATATGGGATTAAACGCACAATACTTGACTGCACTTTCGGCGGCGGGAAAAAAGCTGACGGCGGCACATCAAACAATAAATCAACCTTACAGTGATACTGCACCATCACACTCAATCTGCCGTAATTATCTGTGTCAGCCGGTGCTGCCAGACGTTCCGCTACTTCTTTTTGCAGCATGAAAACCATATCAGATATGATGGGCGCATATTCCAGCAGATGAAATAATAACGGGGTTGAAATGTTATAGGGGAGATTACCGAATACACGCAGCATTCTGCCTGCACGATGCAATTGACTGAAATCAAAAGTTAAAGCATCTGCTTCATGTATGACTAAATCGCCGCGCCCTTCAGTTCGCGCATCCAGTTCAGGAATGAGATCACGATCAAACTCAATGACATCCAGACGACGCGCAATTTTTAAAACTGGCAACGTAATTGCACCTTGGCCCGGACCAATCTCAACCAAAAAATCAGATGGAGTTGGCTTAATCGCTGAGACAATGCGCTGCACAATACTCTGGTCACACAAAAAGTGCTGGCCAAATCGCTTGCGCGGGATATGCATGCATTACCTCATCAAGTGCTGTAACGCGTGACAGCGAGTTTAGCTGGTTCAAATCCTGCATCTGCAGACTTCTTAAACCATTCCAGCGCTTTAGCTTTATTCGCCGGAGTGCCAAGACCACGCAGATACAAGAGGCCCAGATTATATTGAGCACTGGCAAGCCCGTGTGATGCAGCCTGATGATAGTAAACGAAGGCTTTGCCATAATTACGTTCCGTTCCCTTGCCTGCTGCATACATATACCCGAGTTCATTCTGAGCAATGGGATCACCTTTGGCAGCACCCTGACTAAAGTAATAAAATGCCTTTTTATTATCTTGCTTGACGCCGCGTCCCAAAAGATATTTAACACCTATATCGGTATTGGAATTTGAGGAAAAGCCGTAAAAGGTTTCACCATATTTGTCAGTTGCGCAACTGGTTAACATTAAGACCATGCATGCCATGACGATAAATCTGCGGATACTCATAACCCATTAACCTTTCTTTTTGATTTGCGAGAGCAGCCATTATAATGTGTGAGGCATCGATTTAAAAATAATATTCACTTTGTAAGGTTAAAAATGTCGAGAATATATACACCATTACTGACGGACTTTTATCAACTCACCATGGCCTCCGGCTACTGGCAGCTTGGCATGCATGAACAGGAAGCTGCTTTCCATTTACTATTTCGCAAAAATCCATTCAAAGGCAATCACGCTGTCACTTGTGGGCTTAGCACTGTCATTGATTTTATTCGTGAATGGTCATTCCAGCAGGATGATCTTGATTATCTCGCTTCGCTGAAAGACAGCAAAAATCTACCGCTCTTTACGCCGGCTTTTCTTGATTATCTCGCGAATATGCAATTTTCATGCGACATTGATGCCATACCGGAGGGCACGATTGTATTTCCAAACACTCCAGTATTGCGCGTGCAGGGCTCGCTTATTCAGTGTCAGCTGCTTGAAACTGCTCTTTTAAATATTCTGAATTTTCAATCTCTGATCGCAACCAAAGCCGCCCGGGTCTGCATTGCGGCTGAAGGCGATGATGTTATTGAATTTGGTTTACGGCGCGCACAAGGCCCTGACGGGGCACTGTCAGCCAGCCGCGCCGCATACATTGGCGGCTGCACTGCAACATCAAACACTCTCGCAGGAAAATTATATGACATACCTGTGCGCGGCACTCACGCACACAGTTGGGTCACTGCATTTTCATCCGAACAGGAAGCATTCGAATCTTATTTAAAAGTGATGCCGCATAACAGCGTGCTGCTGGTCGATACATTCAACACGATTGACGGCGTAGCAAACGCGATTGAAGCCGGAATAAAACTGCGCGCACAAGGCGCGGAATTATCTGCCATCAGACTCGATTCCGGTGACATGGCAGATTTGAGTGTAAAAGCTCGAAAAATGCTGGATGAAGCTGGATTTAAAAACACAGGCATTATGTCCAGCAACTCGCTGGATGAATATGCCATTGCCGACTTAAAAAAGAAAGGCGCGAAAATTTCTGCATGGGGCGTCGGAACAAATCTGGTCACTGCATACGATCATCCAGCGCTCGATGGCGTATACAAAATGTCAGCGCTTAAAAATGCGAACGGTAAATGGGATTACAAACTCAAACTTTCCGAGCAGGAAGTCAAAATTTCCAATCCCGGCAGACATCAAGTACGGCGTTTTTTCACTAACGATAAATATCTTGCTGATGTCATTTATGATCTTGATTTTGGAATTCCGGAAGCACCGGAAGTATCTCTGTTTGATAAATCCATGCCGCCAGTCAGACTTGACGACTATGATGCGTTTGTTGATTTACTGCAGCCGCTTTACTCTAAAGGCAAATTGGTACAGAAACAGAAATCAATTCACGCTATTCGTAAGGAAGCAATCAAAGAAGTGCGCCAATTTCACAATGCAAACGGCACACATGTGTACCCGGTTGGACTTGAGAAAAAATTGCATGAGCTCAAATTGAAATTAATGAGTAAATACAGAAAATAAAAATGTAGCCCGGGTTAGCACGCAGCGCGTAACCCGGAAACAAGTGATCACCGAGACAGCGCACCCGCATTTTCTCGTAAGTGATCGGGATTAATTGTACCAATCACAACACTCGTGACCGCTGATTCTGAGAGAATAAAACGCAAGGAATCTGATACCGGATTTTGACTTGATATCTGGTTTAGATGACCGCTTGCAAGTCCCTTCTTGACCAATATTCCTTTACGAAATTTCTTAGCATATTGAATGACGGGATACTCATCTACATATCCAGGATAGTATGTCATCATCACGACATCAGAATGTTCTGCGGCAAGTTTGCCGCCTTCGACTGTTTTCGTTGACATACCGAATGCGCGTATCTTGCCTTGTTCTTTCAGGCGCGCGAGTGTATCGAAGACACCATCATCATTGATAATACGTTCGTCATCACCAGAGGAATGCACCAGAAGTACATCCAGATAATCCGTGCGCAGCCGGCGCAGACTGCGCTCAACACTGCGTGAAAGTGCAATTGCAGAAAAATCAAAATGAGATTGCCCGTTAACAAATTCTTCGCCGGCTTTTGTTGAGATCACCCATTGCTGGCGCTCGCCTTGCAGCAGTTTTCCCAAACGTTCTTCGCTGATTCCGTACGCAGGTGCAGTATCTAAAAAATTAACCCCCGCATTCTGAGCAGTGTGCAGCAACTCTTTCAACACATCATCATGCGGCAATTCAAACGGCTGCGGATATTTCACACCCTGGTTACGACCAAACTTGACTGTTCCAAGTCCCAGCACACTGATTTCAATTCCAGACTGACCTAATTTTCTTTTTTGCAAAACAATTCCTCCCACACCGGAATCGCAACCGGCGGCATTGGCCATATTCGCAGCTCGCGTGTATCAGAAACACGCGGTGTAAGATTTTCTTTCTCCAGCATTTCCATGACTTCACGCGCGAGCTTTGGCGCAAGCGCAAGCTTAGCCGGCCATGCAATCGTTACATTTTGAATAGTCTTAGCAAATGAAGTTTCAGGCTTCAACATGCCGCGCTGCTTTGGCTCTGCACGATCTATGTGAAATGCCGCGAATTCCGCGCCAGAAAAATCAAGCCAGGGAAAGAGTGATGATAATTCTTTGCGTGCCGTTGCAATTTGATCTTCTTTACTGCGTTCAACGCCGTCTTCAGCCAACTGACCACCGAGATACCAGACTGTTTTACCGCTTTGTGTATGATGTGTTGTGATCGTAATACGCGGTCGCGTACCTAAACCCATACAATGTGCATACAAAGTAAAATCAAAAGGCAATTTGACAACGACCATATGAAGTGGACGCCGCTGCATTGCTAGGGATTCGCTTTTTAATTTCTTAATAATAACTTCGTTACCACTGCCAGCAGTAAACACAAAATGCTGCGCGGAAATCTCCACAGACTTCCCGGCAAAATAAACAGTTGCAGATACTAGACGCCCCTTGTCATCAAATTTTAATTCATGCTCACTGAAAGGTTCGACTTGATAAACAGCATCCTGATTTGCTTTCGCAAGTTCGCGAATCAAAACAGGAACATCAATTACCATTTCATTTAGCGCATAAACTTCGCCTTTAAAATTTGGATCTTGAAAAATTACCGGATAATTTTTTTTAGGGATTGGCTCTACTTTACTGGAGAGTGCAGCGCCGGCAAGAAATCCTGTCAACTTGGATGCGAATTTTTGCGGCGACCATAAATATTGGTGATCTGACAGGATTGGAACGGCTGACAAATCCAGTTCACCTTTGCCTTCAAGACACGAACGCCAGATGTCGGGCATATCTGACATGGCGAGTGCTTCAGATGTCATGGAACCCGTCAGAGCATACTTCATCCCGCCGTGAATAATACCCTGCGATTTACTGGTCTGACCGCCGCCCAGCGCACCCGATTCCAGAAGCAATGCCGAAAATCCAGCTGACCGCAGCCGGTTCAATAACCAAAGGCCCGCTATACCGCCGCCAAAAATGACGACATCGGCCGATGCTGTTTTACTCATGATGACCTCTTTTTTGTTGAGCGCATCATAGAGCAGTTGCGGTTATTTTTCCAAAAATTTTATATAATCGTCGTCCCCTATGAAAGGTTGTCATTCCCGCGAAAGCGGGAACCTCCTTCGATTTTCCTGAGAAAGAAAACGGAGTGACAAAGGGGATTCCCGCTTATGCGGGAATTAAAGATAGCACATGAGGAGATTCCCGCTTTCGCGGGAATGACGATATATGATTGATATTACTAATAAATTTGATGTGATCGTAGTTGGCGGCGGCCATGCCGGCACCGAAGCCGCCCTTGCGTCTGCACGCATGGGGGCAAAGACTCTTTTGCTTACTCATAACATTGATACACTCGGACAAATGTCCTGCAATCCGGCAATTGGCGGCATTGGCAAAGGTCATCTCGTCAAAGAAATCGATGCCCTCGGCGGCGCCATGGCGCACGCCGCGGATCTCGCCGGTATCCATTTCCGCACTTTGAATGCCAGCAAAGGTCCCGCTGTCCGCGCCACCCGCGCCCAGGCTGACCGCGCCCTCTATAAACAGGCGATACGCAAAATTCTGGAAAACCAATCAAACCTCTTACTCTTCCAGCAGGAAGTCTGCGATATCCTGATAGAACAAGACCGCGTTACCGGTGTCGTCACCAACACAGGTTTAAAAATTAAAGCCGCAACAGTCGTACTCACAGCAGGAACATTCCTCGCAGGCAAAATTCATATCGGTTTACAAAATTATGAAGGCGGACGCGCAGGCGATCCGCCAGCGAAAAATCTTGCTGCACGGTTACGTGAATTATCATTAGGTGTCGGCCGCTTAAAAACCGGCACACCCCCGCGCATTGATGGGCGCTCAGTTGATTTTTCTGTGATGGAAATTCAGGAAGGCGATAAACCGACTCCAGTATTTTCATATTTAGGTAATGTGAGTGAACATCCTCAGCAAACTTGCTGCTATATCACACACACCAATCATTCAACACATGATGTTATTCGCAGCGGATTCTCTGAATCACCGATGTACACCGGCGTCATCGAAGGGACAGGTCCAAGATATTGTCCGTCGATAGAAGATAAAATCATGCGATTCGCTGATAAATCTTCACATCAGATTTTTGTTGAGCCTGAAGGTTTAAACACTCACGAATTATATCCAAACGGCATTTCTACCAGTTTGTCCTTTGATGTACAGCTGCAATTTGTACGCTCAATTAAGGGTTTTGAAAATGCGCACATCACCCGTCCAGGTTACGCAATTGAATATGATTATTTTGATCCGCGCGGATTAAAACCATCACTGGAAACGCGAGCCATCAGCGGATTATTTTTTGCAGGGCAGATCAACGGCACCACAGGATATGAAGAAGCCGGCGCTCAAGGATTAATTGCCGGGGTCAATGCTGCGCGCTTAACACAAGATCTTGAAGCGTGGACACCGCGACGTGATGAAGCATACATCGGTGTACTGATTGATGACCTGATTACACGCGGCACGAATGAACCATATCGCATGTTCACCAGCCGCGCTGAATATCGATTACTGCTGCGCGAAGATAATGCAGATGCGCGTCTCACGACTAAAGGTCGCGAACTTGGATTAGTAAGCGATGCTCGATGGCAGCGATATTGCAACAAGCAGGAAAATTTTAAGCAAGAGTATGAACGTCTGCAATCTGCCATGGTGCATCCATCAACTCCAAACGCTGAAAAACTGCAGTCATTAATGGAAAGACCGCTGGCACGTGAATTTCGTCTGCTCGAATTACTGCGCCGTCCCGAATTCACTTATGATGCACTCATGTCTCTCACCGATTTTGGTCCCGGCATTGATGACACTGAAGCGGCGCAGCAAATCGAAATACAAGTCAAATATTCAGGTTATATCGATAGACAAGAAGATGAAATTGCACGTCAATCCAAACAGGAAATCGTAAAACTGCCTTTCGATATCAACTACGATGATGTTATCGGCCTCTCCAATGAAGTACGGCAAAAACTGACACTGGCACGCCCGGCAACCATCGGGATGGCATCTCGCATGCCAGGCATGACGCCTGCGGCCGTCTCTTTATTATTAGTACATTTGAAAAAGCGCAAGGCAGGCAGTCGATGAGAGACTTGCTGATCACTGCATTAAATGAAAATGATATTGTCTTGCCAGAAATTGCAATTGATAAATTAATTCATTATCTGGAAATAATGCAGTCTTGGAATAAAGTATTTAATCTCACCAGCATCACCGAACCCCGTGAAATGGTTTATCTGCATATTGTTGATAGTTTACTGACTGCACCTTTCCTGACTGGAAATAAATTTCTTGATGTTGGCAGCGGCGCAGGTTTGCCGGGCATACCTTTAGCCATCATGCACCCTGAACATAAATGGATCTTGTTGGATAAAAATAACAAGAAAACGCGATTTATGACTCAGGCGATAGCAGAGCTCAATCTGACAAATGCATCAGCAGTACAAAATCGCGCTGAGGATTTTCATCCAGATGCTTGTTTTGATAGCATTCTTTCACGCGCTTATGCGACACTCGCGCTATTTGTGAAAACAACGCGACATCTTATTTGCAAAAATGGTACATTTATTGCGATGAAAGGCAAATATCCGCACGATGAATTACAGGAATTAGCCGGGCTCACCGGGGAAGCGAAAGTGTTTCCCATCAAAATGCAAGGCATGACGCTTGAGCGGAATATAGTTTGCATCAAACCTGAATGAAGTTAGGTATGAAAAGGAATTATCATGGGAAAAATCATTGCGGTCGCCAACCAAAAAGGCGGTGTTGGTAAAACCACCACAACCATCAATCTGGCTGCCTCATTTGCTGCGATGAAACGCAGAGTGATGCTAATTGACCTTGACCCTCAGGGAAATGCCACCGTCGGCAGCGGTGTATACAAAGACATGATTGTGCACCCATCCAATCAAGTGTTATGCGAAGAAGTGTCTATCAAAGATGCCCTGATCAAAACAGAAAGCGGTTTTGATCTGCTCCCCACCACTCAGGATTTAATTGTCGCGGAAATGCAACTCTTGCAAGCAGCTAATCGCGAGCAGCGCCTCAAAACTATTCTTGATGAAGTCATTGATGAATATGATTATGTACTGATCGATTGCCCGCCGTCATTAAGCGTGCTGAC